>Ga0172380_10000104_pt1 | contig 180355 bp, 176 predicted proteins | sample Leawe162metaG_FD_119747 | JGI IMG/M metagenome (GOLD analysis project Ga0172380, IMG submission 119747) | Leachate microbial communities from a municipal landfill in Southern Ontario, Canada - Leachate well 162 metaG | ecosystem: Engineered > Solid waste > Landfill > Unclassified | place... | reverse complement strand
CCGGCAGCCGTGGCGGAAGCACTTATGCGGCTCTTGGGAAATGAAACAGAACGGGAGCGAATGGGGCGCAATGGCCAAACGAGAGTGCAAGAAAAGTTTAGTGCCGCGGTGTTTGAGCGCCGGGTTCGTGAACTGTTCCCGGTATGATTAGCGTCATTATTCCAGTTTACAATCACGCGGCTTCGCTTAAGCGTTGTCTTGAAAGTTTACAGGCGCAAACACAGCAGGATTTTGAAGTCATAATTATTGACGACGGTTCGACTGACGCAATTGCTACTGTATTTACGGATATCTCGGCAACTATTTATGGCACTGGTGTTGCCGTCATTCTTCAGCAACGAAATGCTGGTGCGCCAGTAGCCAGAAACAGAGGAGCGGAAGTCGCTCGTGGGGATTACGTACTGTTTCTCGATGCCGATACGGTATTGGCACCAACGATGCTGGCCACGCTACTGGACGCATTGAACAACTCAGACGCCGCATATTGCTATGCGTGGTACACACTGCACGGAAAGCAATTTAGGCCACCAGAATTTTCAGAAACCGAGTTGCGGAAAGGTAATTACATTCATACCAGCGCTCTTATTCGACGTGCCACATTTCCAGGTTTTGATCCGTCACTGAAGCGATTCCAGGATTGGGACCTTTGGCTCACCATGGCCGCAAATGGTCATGCAGGCGTACGTGTGCCGCAGCTTCTCTATAGTTTATCCGAGGAGAGGCCGGGAATAAGTCAGTGGGCACCACGATGGGCGTATATGCTGTGGAGCATCTCAGAGAATATTTTTGGTTACTCGCCCGCATGGTATCGTTCATTTTGTGCCGCAAAACAGGTGGTACAACGTAAACATGCACTCTAGTATGGATATAGTTATTGTCAGTTGGAACGTACAGGCGGCATTAAAAGAGTGCCTGCAGAGTATTAAGAAATATAGCTCGGAAATAGCGGTCGTCGTCGTCGACAATGCGTCAACCGACGGAACAGTAGAAATGTTGAAATGCGACTTTCCAGATGTGCACTGCATCTTTAATACGTCTAACGTTGGCTTTGCCCGAGCTTGTAATCAAGGCGCAAAGCGTGGTGTAGGGGAGCTCATACTGTTCTTAAATCCGGACGCCATACTGTGCTCTGGGAGTATCGAGGCGCTAGAGTCCTTTTTTGCAGAGCAACCCTACGTCGGGATAGTCGGACCAAAAATAATTAATGACGACGGAACTATACAGCCATCGGTAAGGCGTTTTCCTGCTCTGCCGGCTTATTTGTGGGAACTTCTGAAACTTGAACGGGTGCTACCGAGTAGCTTCGTTCGTCGAAACCAGTATTCGGCGTTCCGTTATGACACGCTACGAGCGGTTGATCAGGTTATGGGTGCGGCGCTCGCTATTCGTCGAGCACTATTTGAAAAAATGAATGGATTCGATGAACGGTTTTTTATATGGTTTGAAGAAGTTGATTTGTGTTATCGAGCCAAAGCATTGGGGTGGCTTATATTCTTTGTGCCGCAAGCGTTAATTATTCATCAGCGGGCGGCATCATTTCAGCAGCGTAGTATTCTGTGGAAATATTTGCGATTTGGTCAAAGTGGCGCGACTTATTTTTACTTGCGACACCGATATTTTTCAGCTTTACTCATTGTCTTCTTGCTTGTGCTGTATCTGCCCATCGTTGTGATTCTATGGCTAGTCGGTCGTCGTCACCGTTCGTAGTATGTCTTCGTTATCACGTCGTCAGCTATTGTACTGGTGGGCAGGACTTCTCGTAGCGTCGCTACTTTCTTTGCTGAGCTACTACGTACCAGCACTTGCGCAGCCACTATTTTGGCTAACGGTGGTTGCCTTTTTAATTACGGCGTGGCATTCGATTGGTCTTGCGACGCTCCTCGCCATAAGCGAACTCGTTATTGGCGCGCACGGCTATTTGTTCTCAACGATGTTATTCGGCAATAGAGTGTCCATTCGATTGGCATTTTTTGTCATGCTTTTCCTTTTGTCAAGCTATCGAGTAGTACTTTCATTTTCTGATTTCAAACAAAGCGTGAAATGGTTAAAACCTTTTTTCCCTTTTGCTGTTGTTACTGTCCTCGCGATAGGACTCGGCATCTATCATCAACACAACCCAGGTGACATTTTTTTGGATGGGAATGGGTATTTGGCTTTTGGTTTGCTTCTGCCGTTTTCCATACTGTATCGACAAGTTAATTTTAAAGAAAATCTATTGCGCATTGTACTACTTGCAAGTAGCTACGTGGCCATCCAAACGGTTCTCTTCCTCTACGTCTTTAGTCATCCTGCCTTTACCTATTTCGCTTTCGATCTCTACACCTGGCTACGGCAAAATATACTGGCTGAGGTAACCGCGACGGTGACGGGTGCATACCGCATCTTTACACCGAGTCAATTATTTCTTCTGCTTGGTTGGTCTATAGCAATTTGGCAATTAGCGCTAGAGGAGAAGCGTGGAAAGAAAGGTGGCATGTGGTTCGCACTTGCTGCTCTATATGCGGGAAGTTTACTCATAAGTTTCTCACGGAGTTTCTGGCTCGGCTGGCTCATTAGTTTCTGTTTTGCCGCACTGTACGCTTTAACTCGTACTGCGCGTACTTTTGTCACGTTACTAGTCTATTCGTTCGCCAGCGTTGTCGTTGGGTTTGCGTTTGTCTTTGCTGTCGTCCGCTTTCCATTTCCTGGTGCGGCTGGCTCTTTTCTGTCCTTCGGAGACAGATTCAATTTAAGTAGCGAGGCAGCGGCATCAAGTCGATGGAATCAGTTAGTACCACTTCGCGAAGCGATAGAGGAACGACCACTACTAGGTTCAGGTTTTGGCCGCTCAATCACGTATCTAAGTAATGACCCTCGTGTTCGTGCAATTGAACCGAGCGGGGAGTACACAACAGTCGCTCTGGAATGGGGGTATCTTGATATGTTGCTGGAGTTTGGCCTGGTGGGCTTGTTGGCGTTTTTAATGGCGGTTTGGGGCTGTATACGGCTTCAGAACAATGGTGCAGTGGCTGTTGGTGTATTCTTTGGTGCCGTCGCGGCGCTCGGTACGCATATTGGTTCCCCCTATTTCAATCATCCAATTGGCATCACGTTACTGTTAATCGTTTATGTACTACGCGAGGATTGGCAAAGCCGTGCGGTAGCCGTTGATAAAAGCATCGGCAGTAACAATTCGACCGCTGTCGACCTGTAAACGTTCAACAATAAGGCAGCCATCAGAGGCTATGAGATGTAGTTTCTTTTCTTTACGATAGAGTCCGGGTGAAAAATTGTGACTCTCGGAACATGGCTTCGCAGCCATGAATTTTATGGTACGCGTACGTTCGTTTATTAGTACGGATGCGTAACAGCCAGGCCATGGTGCATACGCAAGTATTTTTCTGTATATAGTATTCGTGACATCAGAAGAAAGATCTATAGCGCCGTCTGCGCGGGCAAGCGTCGTTGTTACCGTGGCCTTGCTGTGATCCTGCTCTGTTGCTTTGCCATTCTCGAAATAGGGGAGTACATGCGTTCGCACAAGGTTGGCACCTAGCTCACTCAACGTTCGTTCAAGTTCGGGCGCGTCTTCTGACCCAGTCATTCGATACCTGGCCTGGGTAATGATGGGTCCGTGGTCCATCGCTTGATCAAGCACCATCAGGCTAACGCCAGATTCCTTGTCACCAGCCAGAATGGCCGCCGGAATGGGGGTGGCCCCGCGATATTTTGGCAGTAGTGATGGATGAACGTTTAGTACGTTGTTTGGAAGGAGTGCCAGAACCGACCCAGGTATCATGAGGCCATAGTCCGCCACTAAAAGACCGTTCATAGTGGCGCTCTCACAGTGTGGCAATAGCTCGCTACTTTTTTCCGTTATGATGCACGTGCTATTGAGCTGTGCGGCGACGTCAACAAGTGGAGAATCACTTTTGCCATGCTTCCCTTTTACAAATACAAACGGCACCGTTGCCACGTCAGCAAGTGCCAGCAGTATCGGTATAGCAAACGCGCCCGTGCCAGCAAAGCCGATACGATAGTTTTTCATCTTAGTTTGTGGCGTACACTTTGCGAGTTCTATCAACAAAAAGTATGCCGTTGGTGTGATCGACTTCGTGCTGAATAATTCGAGCAAGTAATCCGGAAGCGTCGAGCATGATTGGAGCTCCTTTTCGGTCGAGCGCCCTTACTCGTACGCGGTAGTTGCGTCGCACCGGACCAAAAAAACCTGGTACTGATAAGCAACCTTCCTCAGAACTTTGCCGTCGTAGTGATCGGTAACTAATTTCGGGGTTTATGAGAACTATTGGCTCATCACCGCGAGTAATGACGACGGCGCGAATCATTTCACCAATTTGCACACTGGCGATACCGATGCCGTCAGCATGCCACATGGTGGCAATGAGGTTATCGAGATATCGTACGAAAGTTGGTTCGTGAATGCGTGATTCTGGTATGAGTTCCGATTTTTGCCGCAGCCGTGCGTCTGGCAGGGTCACGAGTTTAAAAATTGTAGCCATGGCTCGACTATAGCAACGTGGGAGCGTTGTGGTCAACGATGGCGTCGTCAGGTAGGACTGACCAGATTGCACTGAAATTCGTTCCTTTTGGGGCATGAATGATGATATTTTTCTGACTAACGGTGTACGTCGCCCGTGGAAGTATCTCTTTCAAACGGGTACCAATTTCAGGCGAGGCAGTACGCAGGGTAATTGATACCACTTCTCCAAATGGTGGATACAAAAACCTTTTTCTGTCGTCCCTCTCAGCGTCATAGAGAATCTTTGGGTCGGAGTGCGCGAGCGCCTGATAAACGGGATGCTGCGGCTCCGCAGTGTCGATGATGAGTGATTCGCTCGTGGCAGCCCCAAGCGTTGCGAGCAAGTGGTACGTGGCTTCATTTGAGAACCAATTTGGTGCAGCTAGATAGCTGTCGGCACGCAGGGCAATAATGGTTTGAAATCGCGGAAGAGCGTAGAGGTGGGGGACAATAAAAGGCGTGGCAACGGTTAGCTGCGACGGTATATTTTTAGAGGCAGTCGAAAGTGTTTCCGCAGTCAACTGAGTAATCTTTGTTTCAGGTAGTTGCTTTGTGAGCCAATTCATTACTCTCTCTACGCCAGTGCCAACCATTCGAAAGTCGCTCCCTTTGCATTCCGGACACAGTGCCGGCGCTGGTGTGGCCTGGCTGCATAGTGGGCAGCGCAACATTTTTTGGGAAGCGTCTGCGTAAGATAAACGATGGTCACAAACAGGACAGCGTGGCATAAATTCACAGTCGCGACAAAGTGGCGCCGCATAGCCACGTCGTGGAACGAGGACCAGCGTGGAAGGAGTAATGTGCCCCACGAGATTTGAATCAAGCGGATGCTGTCGTTCTTTGGAATGTACAGCCCGACGATCAGCTATAATAATACGCCGTTGCTTTTCAGTTTGATGAGCAACGGGAAGTGCGTTGAGAAGCGTCGTTGGTGCCACCGTGGAAGAAACCAAAATAGGTATTTTTAATGCACTAGCCATGGTGCTTGCTAAAACGGTGGCGTCATAATGCGGCTGCATGTCCCACGAACGGTGTCCGTCAGCGGTCGGGTAGTGCACCATAATATTACCCAGGTTCACGAAAGGCAAAAAAAGAGCACTTCGTGTACCCACAATCACCTCCACATCACCACGCGCAACGCTTCTATAAATTCTGGCGCTTTCCGTACGCGACAGACTGCCGTGCCACAGTTCAGCCCGACAAAATTTTTTGTACGCCGCCGTAACCTGAAATAGTTCTTCGCTATCAGGAAGGAGTATAAGTGACTGCTGATCCAGACGAATTGCGCTTTTCGTTCGGGCTACGTAAAGGTCATCGGTGGGGTTTGGAAGTACACCCGTCAGTATGGCACTTTGTGACAAGGGCAGCAGAGGCTTTTTTTGTCGTGTTATGCTTGTTATTTTTTTTACTGCTGCCACGGCGTGCATCTCTGGCCGGCGTGCCAAATCGGGTAAGAGGGTAGTGAGTGCGGTAGTTTCCGTTGCCCCGTAGTAATTGACAAGTTCTTTACGTAGCCACTGCTGAGTTTTTGTTAATGCTGCATAGGTAAGAATTTGTGAAATCGTTTGTAGTTTATTTTTAATGGTTGTTTTTGCCACCACAGTGTCGACAACGCCCAGCACCAGTCGATTTCTGAATGGCACTATAACAAGCGACCCCTTTGCTGGTTCTAGACCCTCAGGTACTGCGTACGTGAAGCACTGCCGAACGTGTCTCGGCAGTCGAATTCGTGGGGTTATATTCGCGAATGACATACGGATAGTATACAGGGTTGTTCAGCCTTATGTTACTGCGCTGACCCGCGTGTGGTATACTTTTTTAATGCTACCCATCGTATCAATTGCCAGCGCCATTTGCGCTCTGATAAGCGCCGTCGTAACGGTGCGACTTATGCAAATGCGACATCAACATACGAGCGATGCGTTGCGATTATTTGTAGCTTGGTTTTGGGTATTGACGGTCATGTTTGCCGTTTATGCTCTGCCCGAGCTTCTGGTACGAACTGGAGCAGGTAATGCAGTAGTTGATTTTTTGGGCAGCGTAATCGTTTACGCAAGTTGCGTTATTCTTATACAAATTCCCGCTGTTTTTTTAAACCGTAGAGAAGCTGGTGTGGTGGCGGGTATCATTATTACCACTATCGGTCTCGTTTACTGCATTGGTATAGTCCTGAGTCCTGAAGCAAGTATTCGTGAGACGTTCGGCCCATACGTGTTTTGGTGGCCGCAGACATCTCAGTGGTTACGCGCCATGACAGGAATTGTTGCCGGAATTACCACTTTTTCTTTTGTTCTAACTTTTTTTCTTCTCGGGGTTCGTGCTCATTCAGATAAAATAGTGCGACGACGGTCGTTCTCCATGGCTGGCGGTATGTTGGCTCTATTGATAACGGCCGTGTCAGTACTGACCACAACCGGAGCGCACACTGCATTTGATATCACCCGCTTAATAATGGGCGCAGTACTTATGGTTTTGGGTACGAGCTTACTGTATTACAGTTTACTTTCTATACCATCGGACAATGCCAACAGTACTACTTCGTAGTGGTGCGTCGTTTGGTTTTCTTTGCCGTAGTTACTTTGAAAGTAAATCCGTTCTTGTCATTATCCACGAGTACTTGGCTTCCCGCCGGTAGTTCTCCACTGACAATGCGTCGGGCAATTTCATCTAGAATAGTAGACTGAATAGCGCGTTTAAGTGGACGCGCGCCAAATTCAATACTGTAACTTTGTTCCATGAGATGCTGTTTAGCTTTCTCGCTGACAGTAATAACAATGGCTTTTGCTTGAAGTCGTTTTGATACGAGTTCTAGCTGCAGGTCAATTATGTGCTCCATATCAGCCTTTGAAAGGTGATGGAATACAACAATATCATCGATGCGGTTTATGAATTCTGGCTTGAAATGATTACGCACGGCCAGCTGAACCTGTTCAATGAGTTGCTCTTCACGAGCTTTTGCAACAGAAATTTTATTACCTTCAAAACCGAGATTGAACTCTTCAATGAGGCTGTTGCCGAGGTTTGAAGTCATAATGATGATAGTGTTTTTGAAGTTTGCGGTGCGTCCACGAGCGTCCGTTAATCGACCATCCTCTAATATCTGGAGTAGCAAATTAAAGACATCCTCATGTGCTTTTTCTATTTCATCAAAAAGCACGACCGCATATGGTCGGCGACGTATTTTCTCCGTTAGCTGTCCGCCTTCTTCGTAGCCAACGTACCCTGGCGGCGAACCAATAAACTTTGCAGCACTGTGTCGCTCCATGTATTCCGACATGTCCACACGAATAACCGCTTGCTCATCATTGAACATGAAGGTGGCGAGTGCTCGAGCTAATTCAGTTTTTCCAACGCCGGTCGGTCCAACGAATAGGAAGCTGCCGATTGGGCGACCCTCTTCGCCTATACCTGCTCGAGAACGACGGAGGGCGTTCGCCACGGCACTGATTGCGTCGCGCTGGCCAACGACCCGTTTTGATAATTCGGCTTCGGCGCGGACTAATTTTTCGCTTTCTGCTTCCAGCATTTTTTCGACTGGAATGCCCGTCCATCTCGCAACAACGCTGGCAATATCCTCGGCCATGACCTCCTCCTTCAAAATACGTTGGCCCGTTTCCTTTTCCAAATCAAATAGTTGACCTTCGTGAGTTTTAATTTCTGTTTCTCGAGCAGGAATTTCACCATAGCGAATTTCTGCAACTCGCTGAAATTCAGAATTACGCTCAGCTGACTCCGCTTCCTGTCGGAGTTCATCAACCCGTTTTTTAGCGGCGCGTATCTTGCCAATCGTTTCCTTTTCGCTTTTCCAGTGAATTGAAAGTTGGTTTGACCGTTCTTTAAGGGAAGCTAGTTCGGCCTCGAGGGTTGTTAGTCGCGCTTGTGACGTCGCATCAGTTTCTTTTTTTAATGCCTCCCGCTCAATTTCAAGCTGCCGTATTTTTCGTTCAAGTTTATCGAGCTCGGTCGGAAGACTATCAATTTCCATTCTGAGCGCCGAAGCCGCTTCGTCGATAAGATCAATCGCTTTGTCTGGCAAGAAACGCTCTGTAACGTATCGATGTGATAATTCAGCCGCGGCCACAACTGCCGCGTCTGTAATTCGCACTCCATGATGAATTTCATAGCGTTCTTTGAGTCCGCGGAGAATCGCAATGGTATCTTCGATCGATGGTTCGCCCACGTACACTGGCTGGAATCGACGTTCGAGTGCTGCATCCTTTTCAATAAAGCGTTGGTATTCGGATAGGGTAGTGGCACCGATAGCATGCAGTTCACCTCGGGCGAGCGCTGGTTTTAGCATGTTGGCGGCGTCGATGGCGCCTTCAGCTGCCCCGGCACCAACCAGCGTATGTAGTTCATCAATAAATAAAAGTATCTTGCCAGCGGCGCTGTCAATATCGCGTAGCACGGCTTTTAATCGATCTTCAAATTCACCCCTAAATTTTGCACCAGCTAATAGAGAACCAAGATCAAGAGCAACGAGCTCTTTGTCTTTGAGTGTTTCAGGAACGTCACCACTGGCAATGCGCTGCGCCAGACCTTCCGCGATAGCTGTTTTACCAGTACCCGCTTCACCAATCAGGACCGGGTTATTTTTAGTGCGTCTGGATAAAACTTGCATGACGCGCCGAATTTCGTCGTCGCGGCCAATAACAGGGTCAAGTTTATTCTGCCGTGCTAAGGCAGTTAAGTTTTTTGCATACTTTTCAAGAGCTTGAAATTTACTTTCTGGCTCTGCGTCGGTTACCCGTTGATTGCCTCGCACGTCAACTAAAACACGCAGTACGTCCGCATAGTTGACCCCTATGGTGTTTAGTAACTTTTGTGCAGGGCTCGTGACGTCGGTCAATGCTAAAAATAGATGCTCGGTGCTGATGTATTCATCCTTCATGTTTGCGGCTTCGGCTTCAGCGCGTTTCATAACATCCCCCATGGATTGACTGAGGTAGATTTGTGCCGCTCCGCCACCAGCCACTCTGGGGTAGGTTTCAAGCAATTCAGACACACTGCTCTTCAGTTTGGTGGTGGGGATTTCTAGACGTTTTAAAATAGGTATAACAATGCTGGCCTCTTGTAGAAGGAGCGCCGCGAGAAGGTGACCAGCTTCTATTTGCTGATGTCCGTGCTCAGCCGCTAAGTGATAGGCGCGCTGGAGTGCTTCTTGAGATTTATTGGTGAAGTTGGTCATATTTTGGCACTCGAGCAAATTGAGTGCTAAAAGAATAGTAGAAAAGCTTTGGTTGAGCGTCAATAGCATTTCAGCTTATTCGGTCTTCCTGGTAGCATACCCGTAATGAGAAACTATGCGTATTCAATTCCACTGGATGTTGTAACCCACAAAGCTGCGGTTTCTAAAGTATCCGGTTGGCTACATAACAATGGACAGTACTATATTATAACGCCGAATCCAGAAATGGCCGTGATGGCCATTAAACATGCTGGCTTTCGCAATGTATTGGATGGAGCAAGCCTCAGCATAACTGACGGTAGCGGTTTATATTTTGCTGCCAAATTAGCTGGCGTTCCGCTTCCAGAAAAAATTGCTGGTGCAGATTTCGTTGAAAGTTTATTAAAAGAATTGCCACCGGAAACGCGTTTCTTTTTTCTTGGTGCTGAAGGCGGGGTAGGGGAGCTAGCGGCTACGAAAGCCCGACAGCAGTTCGGTGCAAACGTCGTTGGCACATTTGAACCGCCCCGCAACACATATACCGTTTCTGCCGATATCCTTACCGTGCTGAATACAGCAGCGCACGAAGAAGTACTTGCCGCTATTCGAGCGTCTCGGCCGGATGTCTTGTTTGTTGCCTTGGGTCACGGAGTGCAAGAACGGTGGATAGCGGCATTTCAACCCGCACTACCCTCAGTACGGGTGGCAATGGGGGTAGGCGGCACGCTCGACTATCTGGCTGGTACGGTTCAGAGGGCGCCACGATTTCTACGTCGACTGCACCTGGAGTGGCTCTGGCGACTTTTACAACAACCAAGTCGATGGCGAAGGATTCTCACCGCTATCGCATTTTTCCCACTCGTCGCTATTGCCTGGACAACCAAAAGTACAATTCGCTATCGATCGAATGTTGTGGCGTGTATTGTAAATGCAAATAAAGACATTCTGGCTGTCTCGCGGGTAAGCGATCAGAATCATTGGCAGCTGCCGCAGGGCGGTCGGGAGTCTGGAGAGACCATCGAGATGGCAGCCCTTCGAGAGGTAAAAGAAGAAGTTGGTATGGTTAGTCTGACAGTGATTGGGAGAACAGCGGAAAATCTTTACCGTTATTCCTGGAAGCGCCGATATCAAGCGAACAATCAGGGCATCAATTTTAGCAGGCGGAGTGCCTACAAAGGACAGGCACAAACAATTGTCTACCTACAGTTTACGGGTTTAGAAACAGAGATTACACTAGATACTATTGAACATGATGCTTGGCAATGGGTTTCGCAAAAGGACCTTATGCAGTTCGTGCATCCCGTTCGTCGACCAATTGTGGCGCTTGCGCTAACACACCTACCTGAAACACTGAAGCAATCCTATGAATAATATTCGTACCCGTTTTGCGCCTTCCCCCACGGGAGAGCTCCATATTGGTGGCGTGTGGATGGCGCTCTTTGGTTATATGTATGCAAAACATACGGGCGGCAAGTTTATTTTACGCATTGAAGATACCGATAGAAATAGGTTTGTCGTTGGGGCTGAAGAGCGCCTCATTGAAACACTGCACTGGTACGGAATACAGTACGACGAGGGTCCAGACATTGGCGGACCATATGGGCCGTACCGCCAGTCGGACAGACTAGCCTTATACCAAGAGCACGCTCGGCAGCTTCTCGCCAATGGTTCAGGGTACCGTTGCTTCTGCTCAGCAGAGCGACTGGCTCAGGTTCGTAAGGAACAAGAACTTCGGCATGCACCAACTGGCTATGATGGCGCCTGTAGGGAATTAGCAGTTGCCGAGGCAAATGCCCGAGCTGAACAGGAGCCGCATGTCGTGCGATTACGTATGCCACGAGAAGGAGGTACCAAATTTATAGATAGTATTCGCGGCGAGGTAAATTTTCAAAATGCGTTGCTCGATGACCCTGTGCTTCTAAAGTCTGACGGCTGGCCGACGTATCACTTGGCGAGCGTGGTCGACGATCACTTGATGGAAATTAATCAGGTCATTCGCGGGGAAGAATGGTTACCGTCGACGCCGAAGCATCTCGTTACGTATGCCGCATTTGGTTGGCAACCGCCACAGTATGCGCATGTGCCACTCATTCTCGGCACCGATAGATTGAAATTAAGTAAGCGGCATGGTGCAGCAGCGGCGGCTGGGTTTCAAGAGCAGGGCTACGTGCAGCCAGCTTTAATAAATTTTTTGGCGCTCCTCGGCTGGCACCCGAAAACTGATAGGGAACTATACTCTTTGACTGAACTGTGTGGTCTGTTTGAGTTGGCGGATGTCAATAAAGCCGGTGCAATATTTAACATGGAGAAGTTGCAATGGATGAATCAGCAATACCTGCGAGCCATGCCAGAAAATGAACTGACCGAGCGAACATTGCCGTTTCTCATCGCCAGTAACGTTGTTACTGAAGCAAACGGCAACTTTAAAACCGCCAGTGGCAACATAGTGAGTCGGCATATGATTTCAGCCGCCTTACGTGGCACGGTTGATAGGATGCAAACACTTGCGGACGCGCCGGGACTGGTGGCTGAAATGTTAAGTGATGCACGGGAGTACGAAACAGAATTATTACTCTGGAAGGGGAGTACTGCTACTAGTACGGCAGTGATACTACAGTCGGTAAAAGAATACCTGGGAACGCTGCCGGATTCTATGTATGGAAATGCTGAAGAACTTGAAAAGAAACTGCGAGAATGGATCGCAGAGGAAGGGCGTTCAGTGGGGGACGTGCTTTGGCCGCTCCGCGTTGCACTATCCGGCCAGGCAAAAAGCCCAAGCCCGTTTATATATTTGACTGTACTTGGCCGGGAAGTGTCTCTGGAGAGAGTGGAGCGAGCATACACCAGCCTTACGAAAGGAAAATAACTATGTTCTTTACTCGTGGACTTACCCTTACGTTGGTCGCGCTACTGCTTTTTGTGCCGCTTCAAAGCAGGGCGGAAAGTGTTGATGAATTACAGGCACAAATTAAAGCGAAGCAGGAGCAAATTCAGCGACTACAAGATACTGCGAAAAAATATGAAGCGAGCCTTCGTCAAAAACAACAAGAACGCCGCACGTTGGCGAACCAGCTAGGCATTCTGGCCGACACGGTAAGTCGAACAGAAACCCAAATTGAAAGCACGCAACTTTCTATAGAATCAAAAAATCTTGAAATTAACGGACTGGAAGAAGCTATCAGCTTACGTGAAGGTGAGCTTAGTGAATTAAAGCTTGATTTAGGTGGCCTGCTACGGTACATGGCCTTGCAGCGGTCTCGCAGTCCACTGCATACATTTTTTGCCACCGGCAGTTTCTCAGATTTCTATACGTCTTTGCAAAAAGTGCAGGTGTTGCAAGTGCGTATTGGTGAAGCCATTGATGGCGTCGCCGAAATAAAGGCCACGCTTGCGACCCAACATGATTCACTCAGTGGAAAGCGTGATGAGCTACTCGGCGCTTCAGAGGTTTTGCAAGACGAACATTCAAAGCTCGAAGAGCAGCAACTGTTAAAGGAACGTATACTTTCAGTAACGCAATCCTCAGAGAAGAAATTTGAAGCATTACTCCAAGAAGCTAAGCGAGAACAGGAAGCGGCAAATGCTGATGTAGCGGCACTAGAAGTGAGTGTTCGTCAAAAACTTAAAGAGCAGGGGGTAGTGGACACTGGTCAGGCACCGCCGCTTATTTGGCCGGTACCAAAAAACAGAGTGACCACGCTGTTTCGGGACATTGATTACCCATTTAAACAGCTCTTTGAACATAATGCCATTGATATTCGCGCCGCCGCCGGAACAACGATTCGTGCGCCGGCTGCAGGTTACGTTGCTAAAGTGAGGACTGGAAGCCCAAAAAATTATTGGTATGTCGTGCTTATTCACGACGGAAACATTACAACGGTGTTTGGGCATATATCTAAGCCGCTCGTCAGTGCCGGGTCATTTGTAACCCAAGGACAACCCATTGCCCTGTCAGGTGGGTTACCAAATCAACCAGGATCGGGGCCGTTTAGCACTGGCGCACACCTACATTTTGAGGTGCACTTAAATGGCTCTCCAGTTAATCCATTAAACTATCTACCATAAGTATGCCTATAGCTATCGGAATTGTATTTCACGGTTTTGTAACGGCTGTTATTGCTGCCGTGGCGTTTGTACTCGTATATGAGTTATTGAAACGTGAGAATGATCGGTATCGTTCGTACAGTTTTTTTTGGCTCGCGACTGGCTTTCTCTGGTTGCAAAATGCGATTCGTAATTTTGGTTTCGGTATCTTCGCTGAAGATTTTCCTCGCTATGAGTCATCTGTCCTCAGTCAAGCCACTGTCTTTTTGAGTGGTGTGCCATTGTTTTACTATGTCGGAATTAAGGTTTTTAGAAGCAAGGTGGTGGCGCGACTACTTGCTGGACAAGCAGCCATAGCAGGCATTATAGGAACATACTTTCTTTTTCAGCCAAGCGGAATATTTTTTGCACCAATCAGCTTTTTTACGGCTGAGGCTGTCGCAAATGTAGTGTCGAGTATGATATTCAGAGTTGAGATTGCTGTTGTGGCGCTTTTACTTCTCACTAATATTATTCGTCATCGACACGACAAACAGGCCGACGGCCACAACCATGAAATTTGGTATGACCTCGCCATATTACTCTACGTGGCACTCGGTGGTATCGACCTAGCAAAAATTGTTGACGATTGGGCGCTGGTTATTTTTCGTCTATTATATTGTGCCGCATTTTTATTGGTGTTTATCTTGGTGCGTCACGACCAGGAGAACGATGATACCTACATGGTGAGAACCCCAACAGCGACCTAGTTCATTATTAAATAATGGGGCAGGGGAGAGACCTCTTTGAATTGTTTCGCCACACTCAATTTTCGCACTGCAACGCCCTACTTTAAAAATATATTCGTGTGATGATTGCGTCTTGGTTGTCACAACAAGAACAAGACGTAAAAAGATGTCGTCAGCAGTACCTGACCGCGCGGTTAACCCTAAGGGGAGTATTCAAATAGCTTAAGGAAACAGATACTCTAACGTCGCACAATATATCTTATGCGACACATCAATCATGGTTTTCTTTGCTTCTACTAATACTTTTAATATCCGGCGTGGTTCCCAATACGTTCACCTTTTGTTCTGATCGCTATTGCAGGTGTTGCGTTCCCATATTCTGTCCGGCGGATAGATTAAATATGCATTCAGGACAAATGCCAACTTCCGGGTTTATAAATAATCTTTCAGAATCTATAAAATTCCTTTTGAGCACTAGTTTACCTATAGCAACTTTCATCGGCCTCCTGGGTCATTTAAACGGCTCTCAGCGTGCATGTTTTTGATGGATATACCTATTCTACCCCTTCCCTGACTCGTACTAAATATAACCAAGCCAAGTGTCGCACAACATTAATTTACATTTTGAAATATCAAAATGCTTACAATGATAGTAGTCCTGCTACAACAGCTATCATTCCGACCGTGTTGGAATGTTTACTAAGTCTGTTGTGCCGTCGATAGACGGCCAGCAGCGGGGCAATGTAATACCGTTAATAAACGGCCGGCAGCGGTACACAATCTACGAATACCTTATTCCTGGTAGTACACTCTTGTATTTGAGAAACGGAGATCAATGTATCGCAAACTGCCCGGCCAAGGTTTACTGCTAGCAATTCGGTTTTCATAGAATGCTTTGAGCTTGGTAACTTGCACATCCATCGGTAGTTCCCTATTGAGCCGGAGCGACCAACCAGCATCCATCACAACGCTAATTGAATAGAGATTATTTTTATCAACAAAATAATTTCGTTCTAGAGCAGCCATACCAGGAATGTCAACTGGTAGTAACGCGTCAGCACTCTGCAACCAACTAAGAATCTCCGGTGGCAGCGCTTCTGAACCATTTACCAAAGGGTCAATGTGGTCAACGAGAGCTATTTTAATGCCAGACGGTTTTGGTGCAAATGACTCTCCGATAACCGTACCTGCAACATCAACCTCGTACCACCTGTTGGCTGCTGTGATGTTTGCAACAGGAATATTTTCAGTAATTCGAATGCGTAGTTCGCCTGGTGGCAGCCGGTCAATTTCAATTCGTTGCACCCGAACAGAGGTTAGCGCCTCGCGAAGTTTTTGGGTTGGAAGCGTAAAAAAATATCTTGAGGAAATAAAACCAAGTCTCGGGTGGCTCTCTAAATACTGCGCTGCTTCAGCAGCAACAGTTTGTGGTCGTAAATAGGTTGTTCCCTCGACAGTAATGGTATGGGCGTAAAAGAAATTGGTACCAAACGTTCCGTACGCCAAAAGCAATAGCACAATGTAAAAAATGAGCCGAGACTTCCTAGAAACGGTTTGGCGCTTTGAACGAACAGGAAATGGTTGCCGTGGTGGAGTTTGCTGTCGGGTAAATACTCGCATCAAGAACCACTTACTATGCGGCTATCGTGTCTTTCCCCATGAAATCCCGCAATACTTCCGGTATCGTTACTGATCCATCTTCATTCTGAAAATTTTCGAGTATTGCAACCACCATGCGGCTTATGGCAAAAACAGTGCCATCGTTCATGTGGGCAAATTCATTACCCGCAGCTGTTTTAAGCCTCGTACCGAGCCTTCTGGCCTGAAAGTCGGCCATGTAGTCTGCTGAATGCGTCTCACGATACGTTTGCTGGGCTGGTAGCCAGCAATTAATATCTAGTTGTCTTGCGTCAGGTGAACCCATGTCACCAGTACATACCGCAATAACCTCGTGTGGGATGCCAAGTTCCTGCAGCAGTGCCTCCTGGATACCAACAAAAAAATTCTGTTCAGCAATACCCAGGGCTGACGTTGTAAAACTTTCCATTTCAACTTTATCAAACTGGTGAACACGAATCATGCCGCGCGTGTCTTTTCCATATGACCCAGCTTCCCGTCTGAAACAGGTCGAAAAACCAACATAGCGAATGGGGGCACTGTCGGCCGGTAAGGTCTCATCCATATGTAGCGGTCCAAGGCTATGTTCAGCACTGCCAACCAGGTACTGATTATCCTGAGGCAGGTAGTAGCGTTCATCCTCATCTACGCCGGGCGTAAGCCGAGCCATTCTAATGTAGGTTTCTGGCTTGATGATGACTGGCGGCACAACTGGTATAAATGGCTTGTCACTCACGCCTGCACGCTCAGCAATTGGCCGCAGCCATTCGCGATTCGTAAGCCGCCGCATAGCGTGGGTCACGAGTGCAAATTCTAAAAGTGCTGCATCACCCTTGAGATAATAAAAGCGTGCACCAGATATCTCCGCTGCTTTGGCCATATCGATTATGCCAAGTGCTTCACCAAGCGCGAGGTGATCCTTTGGTGGGAAGACGACTGGCGGTACACTCCCCCATTTTCTCAGCACCACATTTTCACTATCATCCTTACCGTCAGGAACGTCATCAGCCAAAATATTTGGAAGAAGTCGCCACGCCGTTTGTCGCGCACTCGCAACTTCGTTAAGGAGAACCTCCTCTTTTTTAATTTCTTCCTTGTTTACTTTTGCAGCCTCAATGTTGCGGTTTGCGGAAAGTTCTTTTTGCTTTTTGCGCAAAGCGTCAACCCGCTCAGTTGCTTCACGCCACTCATTGTCAAGTGCTATTAAAGCATCGACCGAACTTTCATTGCCGCCGCGGCGGCGGACGGAAGCTCGCAATTGCTCCGGGTCTTTTCTAATAAGGTCAATATCTATCATACCGTTGCGGCACTAGTTGTTGAAATCGTTTTTTCTGCTAAGGCTCGTAGTCGTGACGACCTATAAACATCTGACCGGTAGGCTTCAATCATACGAATTGAGGCGCTGATTTCGGTTTCTGATAGCTTTTTTGTAATAGTAGCACGGAGGCCAGTCTGATCGTAACCAAGCACAAGTACCTCTGGCCGAAGCTTTTCGATTATATCGTACGTATTTGGTGTATTGTCGGCAGCCACAACATCCGTAACAACGGCCATATCGCGCAGTCTACCCTCCCGCACGGAATAGCTATTAACTGGTGGCCTCCCTTTGTAGGTAGTTACAAGTGTATCTGGTGTTAACGCCACCATTACCGAACCAAATTTGGCAGCGGCCGTCAAAAACCGCACGTGTCCTGGGTGGAGCACATCAAACGTACCAAAAACGAGTACTCGTTTACGCATACTTAGTTCTCAGCTTCTGGTCGCAATGTCGGGAAAAGGATGACTTCTTTCAAGGTAGTGTTGCCTGTAATAAGGGCCGCCAAGCGGTCAATCCCCATGCCAAGGCCAGCCGCCGGCGGCATACCGTGCTCGAGCGCAGTAATGAAATTTTCATCAATGCGATGTGCTTCTTCATCGCCCGAATCACGTAATTTTTCTTGCCCTTCAAAGCGCTCACGTTGATCATCTGGGTCGTTTAATTCAGAGAAGCCGTTTACAAGTTCGATGCCTCCTCCAAGCACAAGCTGAAAACGTTCGGTAAGCTCACTATTACCTTTCAGGCGTTTCGCTAATGGCGATAGACTGACCGGATGGTGAATTAAAAATGTCGGCTGCAGAATATTTGGTCGCACGAGAACCTTGTACGTCTTATCGAGCAATGTTCCGCGGCCGTCGGTTACTTCACAATCTATATTTCGTTCCTCCATAAACGCCTTGAGTGCCACGTCGTCAAGGGCACCTACGTCTATCTTCGCCGCTTCATTTAAAGTGGTCATCCAGTCTTTTCGTGCGTACGGAGGCGTAAAGTCAATCGTCTCTCCAGTCGGGCCCACCACCGTCATGCCGCCAGTTAATCGCAGCAGCAGAGTAGAGAGCATTTTTTCAACAAACCGCATGTAGGCTTCGTAATCCGCAAAGGCCTCGTACATTTCAACTTGCGTAAACTCGGGGTTGTGGCTGTGGTCTATGCCTTCGTTTCGGAAACAACGAGCGATTTCATACACCTTCGGGATGCCACCAACCAGTAGTCGTTTTAAAAATAACTCGGGCGCTACTCGTAAGTACATGTCGAGGTCGAGTGCATTAAAGTGTGTCATGAATGGCCTGGCAGTTGCGCCACCTGGAATATCTTGCAGAATAGGCGTTTCAACTTCAATGTAGCTATTTTCATCAAGGAAGTTCCTGAGTTCGCGAAGTAGCGCCGCACGAGTCAAGGCAGTTTTTTTGGCTGGTTCGTTGACAAGCAAATCAAGATATCGCTTGCGGTATCGTATCTCAACGTCACTAAGCCCGTGCCATTTCTCAGGCAGCGGTCGAAGCGCTTTTGTAATAATTATTGGCGCTGCGTTGCACAATACCGACGGCTCCAGACGCTTAGTGAGAAAACAGGTTCCCCTAGCCGACACAAAATCGGCCACATCTATCGTCTGCAGCGCCGCATACTGGTCGTCTCCCAGGTCATCTTTCTTGCAGTAAAGCTGCATCGTGGCCGTGCCGTCGTCGATAGTCATAAATGTCGATCCACCGTGCTCACGAATGCTTCGAACTCGCCCAACGACACTAACGGTGGCAGTTTCAGTTAGAAGTGTTTCAAATTGTTCCCGCAGTGCTATAAGTTCGTGCGTTCGCTCTACGGTGCTTGGGAAGGGGTCTTTTCCTGCCGCTCTAAGTGCCACGAGTCTGGCCCGGCGGGTCGTTAGCTCGTCGTGCGGTTCCGCCATACTATCGAATTTCTACAATAGTCAGTACCCGACTTCCACGGGGGGTTTCGATAGGCACACTATCCCCTACCCGGCGATGGAGTAATGCTTGGCCGACGGGAGAGTCGTTAGAAATTTTACCGTGTATTGGATCTGCTTCGTTCATACCAACAATCATATACGTTTGCATTTTTTCAGCGTCGTCCTTTACGGTTACTGTCGAACCAATTGAAACACTATCGTGCGTTGTCGGTGCCACACTAACGGCTGACAGAAGCAGTTGTTCTAATTCTTTTATCCGCGCTTCCGTAAAGCTCTGATCATCTTTGGCCGCAGCGTACTCAGCATTTTCTTTGAGGTCACCGTGTTCTTTGGCACTTCGAATACGCTCTGTAATCTCTGGTCGCAAACGAGTTTTCAGATCAGCAAGCTCTCGCTCCGCCTTTTGTCTCCCCTCTTCAGTTATCATTGTCTCAGCCAGATATTTTCATTAAGTATATGTTCTCTACAGAGTACAAGTTTTTTATCGACTTGTCAAAGGAATTTTGATTGAAATTGCTATACTTCTGAGGTATCTCGGGTGTAAAAAAGATTGAGCGTCCAATCAATGGCAACACGAATTTTATTTGCGGTACCAACTAATTTTGATAGGTATACTGTCCGCCATAGCCACCAAGCAAAAGCACCAGAAATGAAATAGCCATAGACCGTTCCGGCGGCTTTCCATTGCCCAAGTGAGACGAGAAGCCCTTGCTCCTTGTAGCTATACCCCTGCAGTGTCGTTCTGTTTATTAGCGCGACAATATTCATGGCCGCGACTTTTGCTTGCTCGACTGCGGCTTGTGCGGTTTGTGGTGCATCAACCCCTGCCAAATCTCCTACCACAAAAACGTTCTTGGTATTTGGCACCAAAAGGGTTGGTGAAACGATTATGCGCCCGGTAGTACCACGCTCGGGCAAAGGAGTGATTGGTACGGTTATCGGTGAGATACCGGCCGTCCAGGCAACCAGACCAACAGGTATCACACTGTTTTTAACTTGAATACTGTTTTCTGCAACGCTTTCGATTGCAGTAGTAAGGTGAACAGTGATTCTTTTCAATCGCAACAGACGACTAACGTAGTTGCTGGTTCGTACTCCAAATTGTGGTAATAGTGAGGAGCCGGCGTGGTACAGCTGCACATCTAATTTCTCTATCGGACATTCTGGCGATGATCGTGCGTATGCGTTTGCTAAATCAACCAGTTCAGGTGCTAGCTCAACGCCGGTTGGTCCACCACCAACAACTACCCACCGCAGTAGTCTTTCTTGCTCTCCGGAGTCTTTTGTGACGCTAGCCGCTTCTAGTAGCTTCAAGGCGCGATTACGAATACACACCGCGTCGCGCATCGTTTTTAGACCGAGGGTAAACTCCTTAGCCCCCGGAATGTCAGAAAATCTGGTTTCAGCACCGAGCGCCACTACTAAATAATCGTACGGCAATGAACACATATCAGTTTGCACCGTCTGAAGTTCTGCATTGATACCGGTCACTGTTGCCTTCAAAAACTTACCTTCTCCCACCCGTACAATTTGTCGAATGGGTTGAACGATATCGTGTCGATTTAAACCACCAGTTGCCACTTCGTGCAGCATGGGGCTGAACAAAAAATAGTTGTCTCGGGAAACAAGCGTGAGCTCATGATTCTGGTGACCTCGAAGCAACTTCGCTAAACGGCGATACGCATAAACGCCGCCAAAGCCGCTACCTAATACAACAATGCGGATTGGCACCATACGCTACTGTCCCGTCGGCTTCGAATCAAGCTCTGAAAGCGTCAGTGAAATCGTTACAATTTTTCCACCTCGATTAACGAGTAGCGTGAGCGTGTCACCTGGGTTAAATTTTCCAACCATACGCTTCAGTGTGTTTTGGCCGCGAACGAGTACACCATTCACGGTTAGTATGACGTCGTTCTCTTTTAATCCAGCTTTATCAGCCGGCGAACCGGCGAGCACGGCTGGTGCAGGAATGTCGCCGGCGCTCACCAATGCCCCATAGTCCTGCGCTAATCGCTTCTCTTCTTGAATGTCTGGGGTAACCGTAAGGTAACGAACACCGACGTACGGACGAACAATGCGACCATGCTTCTGGTACGATTTCAGCGCTTGGGCCGCATTATTGATAGGAACCGCAAAGCCAACCCCATTGCCTTGACGATTGACGGCACTATTTATACCAACGACTTCACCACGAGAGTTAACGAGTGGTCCACCTGAATTTCCAGGGTTAATAGCTGCGTCTGTTTGAATAGCATCTTCGTAGGTTTCGGTGCCGCCAGTGGCATCATTACTTGCGGAAAGAGATCGATTTAAACCACTAACCACGCCTCGCGTTACACTGTTTTGATACTGACCGAGTGAATTGCCTATCGTCATCACGGTAGCGCCAATCTGCAACTTGTCAGAATCAGCGAATGGCAGTGGTTGGAAATTTGTTCCCTTTATTTTCAAAATAGCGATGTCGTTAAGCGGGTCGATGGCCAGACTATCCACAGTAAAACGACGACCATCTCCAAGGAAAACCCGGTACGTTACCCCCACAGACTCAACCACATGACGGTTGGTAAACACCAACCCGTCTTTGGTAGCAAAAAAACCAGAACCCCGTGACACTACAGATCGCACACCATTTTGTTCTTGAAGGCCAACGACACTCACCACACTGGGTAACGCCTTAGCAATTGTGGCGATAAATGCCTCTTCCTCCACGCTCGGTGTTACGCCGGCGCGAAGCGCTGTCGTAGTAACTGCGTAACCACCGGTAATGAGTACAACCAGGCTGATAGCTAAAAATAGGTTTCTGTATTTTTTAAACATAGTGAAATTTACTTATATGCGTATAGTATCACGAATGTAACGAATGTCTTTCTGGTGTCGGAGACGCTCTTTGTTATAACCGGCCGTATTAAGTTTATGCGCTTTGAGAATATCGCCGAGATACCGACGGCCCAAGTATGGTGGTATAACCACGTAGGTCGCCCCATGGAGATATAGCTGTTCGGCATCTGCCTCTTGGTACGCCGCACAAATAAAAATTAATTTCTGATTCTTTGCTCTGAGTCGGCTGAGCAAGGTTATATTTGTTTCCAAGTCTGGAATTGTCGATATGGCCAGCTTCACGTTCGCGAGTGGCAAATCAGCGACGAGGTGCGGGTCGTCAGCCGAACCAAAAATGTACGGCACGTTCTCCTGCTCCAACTGGTTTGTAATTTGTGGATTGTGTTCTACGACAATAAAGTTTCTGCGCATTGTCTTTAGGGTGGTCACCAACCCTCGGCCGAGTCGATGGCAACCAAAAAGTATGGTGTCGCATGTTTTTGGTAGGTCAGCGGTTGGCGTAACGTCGTCTTTACCAAAAAAGAACACGAGCATTGGTTCAAGAAAATTGAAAATGCTACGACTGTGCATCATGAAATATGAGGAAAAGAATATCGTAATGATGCCGATGATTGCCACTGGTCCAAACAACTCTGTTGGTATGTGACCAAGCGCCGCGCCGGTTGCAATGAGAATGAGCGAGAATTCACTAATTTGCGCCACCGTGAGACCAGTGTAGAAGCTCGTTCGAAGGGTATAGCCGGCGGGCCGGAGGAGAAGCATCACAATAAAAGGGTTCCCTATCAGAATGAAAGCTGAAAAAACACTAATCCATACCCAGTTTGCCTCAAAGGTGGAGAGAGAAACGTGCGTTCCAAGAACCACAAAAAACATAACGAGGAAAAAATCGCGCAGCGTATTGACGCTCGCCGCTAGCTCCCGCTGATATGGAGACGCCGAAAGAAGAACGCCAGCGAGTAAAGCACCTAACTCATATGAAAAGCCAAGACTAGCAAAAGCAGTTGCGAAGACAAAGCAGCACGTTAAACCAAAAAGGAACAGAATCTCTCTCGTTTGGGCAAAGTATTTATCTATTCTCGGCACCACATACGCAGAAAGAATGTAGACGCTCGTGATAATGAGCGTAATCTTGATGAGAATCGTCGCAACAAAAACTGAGGCGGTCGCTCCCTCGGGTGCGCTCGACAGAAAAAGAAAGATAATCATGGCCACGACGTCTTGCACCAGCATGACACCCGTAGCCAGACGACCATGGAGACTGTCTTGCTCTTCTTTTGTATAGAGGAGCTGCAAGATAACGATGGTGCTTGAGAACGTGAACGCCACCGACAAATAGAGCGCCGTCAGCCAACTAAAATTAAGCGCCAGGGCAATTAAAAAACCAACGCCTGAAGTAAAGATAATTTGGCCAAGACCTGCGAACACGGCCATGTGGCCAATCTCTCTAATCATCTGCGGCTTCAGTCGTAACCCAACTAGAAATAGAAGTAGCGCTACGCCAATGCTAGCAAAGGTATCCACCGCATCATTTTCATGCACAATTCCCAAAACAAAAGGGCCGACCACCATACCGGTGATGAGGTAGCCAACCATGAGCGGTTGTCCCAGTCGACGCATCACAACGGATAGCACCGTTGCGATTGCTAAAATTGCGGTGAGCTGCAAAAAGAAAACAGGCATGCGTTTAGTATAGCGTAGTCGCAGTGTCTGCGGCGAGTATTCCCTTCATGCCAACGGTAATCTGGTGCGTTCGCACCCACCCAGAAGTGACTTCAAGCACGTACCTGGCGGGTTCAGTTGGAAAAAACACGTTTGGATACGATACGGGCGCCATGTTTTCTGTAATTGAAATTATTTTCAGGTCTTCATCAAGCCAAATAACGTCTAAGGGGAAGTTCATGTGCCGCATCCATATTCCAGCCGAGCTTCGTGCACCAAAATCAAGCAGCATGCCCTCGTTTGCAGCCAACTGCTGCCGGTTTGAAAGGCCACGGGCAAGCGCCTGCGGCGTTTGCGCCAATTCAACGGTAATGGCCGCGTCGTTTAAGGTGAGTTGAAGAGTCTCTCGGGGCTGAACTTCAATGTAAACGAGAGCAGCAGCTAACGCAGCACAAGTAACGAGCAGTAGTGAAAGTAGTTTGCGACGACCAACCACCATCCTACTGACCAACCCGAACGTCGTTGTTCGTCCAGTTAACGAGCGCGTTCACTATCGAAAGTAACAGCGCCGCCACAAAAGCCGGCATAAAACCGGTTATTGAGAAGCCGTCAGCGATGCCCGCAACAAACCAAATGAGAAACGCGTTTATAACAAACGTAAATAACCCAAGAGTGAGAATGTTAAATGGGAGCGTCAACAGTATAAGGATGGGTTTGAACGTCAAATTAACAAGCGCCAGTAGCAAGGCCACGACAAACGCATAAAAAGGTCCGGCTAATTCAATCCCGGGTACAATATTGGCAATGGCGAGAAGCGCTAAAGCCTGAATTATCCAACGAAAAAATATGTTCATAGTTATGTTTTAGTTTCAGGGTCAACAGTAACCGCCAGGATGCAACCGAGCAGAACGATTATGCCAATACTGTTTGCAATTGAGAGCACTTGCGGCGCGCCATAAGGATTTAAAGATGTTATAGCGATGAGTATCGTAACTACCGGAAATACGAGTTCGGCAATTGTGGCAACCCGTGCTGGCGTTTGTTTGAGCCCTCGGTAGTAAATAAGAATCGCCCCAGCGCCGGTTGTGAAAGCGATGACGACAAAGCGCAGTAATTCAGAACCTGACAGTGAAGTTACAGCGTAGTCTGGTGCTAGGTAAAGTGCCGCAGCTAAACTAATCGGTACAGCCAGGAGGAACCGCAGAGCGGTTGCAAGAGCAAAAGGTAACGTGCGGAGCACCCGCTTACTTAAAATAGTGCCGCTCCCCCACGCCAAGGCCGCACTAACTGCCAATACATAAACAAGCATCTTGCCTTCAAGGCCAAACGGAACAGTTTCTGCGCCAAAGCTAATAAGGTAGCTACCGGCTAAAGCAACCGGAACGAGAGTTAAAAATCGGAAGGTTAAACGCTCCTTCAAAACAATTGCCGCTAAGATGATGACGAAAATTGGTTGCAGTTTCTGCAGCAGTATTGGCGTAGCAAAATCTCCAGCGGCAAAGCTACTTGCTAACGCAGTCGTAAAAAGAATAGTGCCGAGCACGCTACTCACCGCTGAGAGTAGTAATAGCTGCAGCCAATCAGTCAACTTTAATTGCTTAATAACGTGCTTATAACGGAACAGCAGAGGAGAGAGTAGAATGAGTCCCACGAGGTGTTCGATGAAGACTATCCAGGCGGCTGGAATGGTGAGTGTCAACTGCGTGCGAAGTAGACCGTCTAAGGCCCACAACGCAGCGGCAAACATAATGAGAAGTGGTCCAGTCATGTTTATATTATAGCAAATAAAATCAAAGGTGGGGGCGCGATTTCGTATCGCGCCCCCACAGAATGACCAAACCGCCGACTCAGCGTCGAGCGTCGCGCAGGACCACGGTCGCCTCCACCAGCACGACCTTGCGGTCACTGTCTTTCTTGCTGACTCCCGACCTGCCGTCGAGGGGAAAGACGGTAACTCGATCAGCATCAGCGGGAGTGCCTGGGACGACCATGAAAACGGCGGGGTTTTCATCCAGCAGCAGCGTTTCGAGGCACTCACCATCGTGGTACCTGAAACAGTCTCCAGGCTTCAGTTGCCCGAGCGGCCTCACGACGAGGGTTGGTGTTGGCTTCTTTCCGATTTCCAGTTTCAAGTTCGTTCCTCCTGTAACCCCAATAGTTTGGGTCTAGCAAAGGTTATCAAGTCGTAATCAGAATATCAATAGAAACTGCCTCTGCTAGATGGGATAAAGAGACGCTTATATTTTTGGGGGAACTTAGAGAGGTGAAGAGAATAATCAACTTCTTTCTTGTCTATGTCGACTAACGTTGCTACGCCACCAAGCGGTATTGTTTCTTTGTTACAGAATCCACAAACAATCGAATTGCTGGCCTGTTCTCTTTCTTGTATACCGTAGCAACACCAATAAGCTCTTTGCACTTCGGGCATGATAAATTCTTTTGCTGAAGTTTTTGCCCAACAATCCTGTCGAGGTACATTCTTTTTAAATGCCCTGCCCCATCCTTTTGATAATAGAACAAATGTGTACAACAGTTGGCGCAGCAAATATCAAGTATTCGCGCGTGCCCACCACGCGTCCGACGGTATTTGTCATTTTTTAAAACAGTGCTCACGACGTTACGATTATTGGGGTGCCCGACGCGCTTATGTGCGCCCAGTCGGTATAACGCCACCAGGTTGGAGTGAATTTGAAAAATACTGCTTTGGGGTCGAGCGACTTCTTGATTTTTTCTGGATACTTGGCCAAGTACACATGATCATATATTTCTTTCTCCTCTGCACGCAGTAACGTTGCTATACCATCTAGCTGCATTGTTTTTTTCGCTAGCTCATCGGTACCCACTACAAACGATGCTCGAACTGTTGTCTTCGCAAACAATGCCTCGGTTTTTCGATAATCGCGATTCGTTTCAAAAAAGAAAACGAACGGTTCCTCCGTGTAGGCAAAGTGAACAGTCGCCCCATGGGGCGAGCCGTCTGGCATTTCCACTGCCAAAACACCAACCCGCTGAGAATTTAGATAGTCAAATATTTCGCTCTTCATAGGTGTATTTTAACACAAAGTAGCTGCATTACCCACGCTGTAAACTTTTAGCGGCGGCAGTTCTGGTTAGAGAACCGCCGCCGCTATTGAACTGCACGCCAACCGGCTCCTACTGCCTGCGCGCGTTGATGAACGCACCCTTGAGGAGTGCCGCATCGGCCGGAAGAGGCGGCTCACCATTGAGGGGCAACAAGCAGCCGGCGAAGTACCTTAGGGAGTCCTCCAGCTCCCCGTAGCACGAATCCGCAATGACCAGCCCGAGGTCTGGCTCATCGTCGACATCGATGACTTTGACGCCGTCCCGCACTTTCCAGCGCCACGTGTCGAAATAACACGCGTGGCATCCGTTGGCCAAACGAGAATCGGCCGGCATATTCGTGACCACGATGTTGAAGGACTGAAGGCCCTCCGCATTTCGCGCGTAGGGCACACCCCAGGTTGTGACCGACCCCATGGAGCCGAAATGCTCGAAAAGCATGAAAAAGAAATCAATCGGGTTCATGGCATCCTCCTAGAACGGGTGCAGATTGCTGGGCAACTGCGGGTAGATGAGCAGCTGCCGGGGGCTAAGGGGCGAAGAGTTCGATTTGTGCTCATCGAACGGAGCGAGAGCCTCGTTAACGTATGGCACAAAAATATCCACCTTGTGAACCATGTGAATGTTGTACCGTTCCTGCAGCTGGGTCAGGTGACTGACCAAGAACGGTCGTTCCACCCATTTGGGCATCGATGGCCCGCACAGTTCATAGGCGGAGTCTGTCGCAAACAGAACCGTTGGCAGCCACGGAACGAGAACGGTCTGAGACTCCCAGCGTCCATCCACGCGTTGTGCGTCGGTGATTCGGGTGCACTCGGCATATTGCCGAGGCGTCATGACCGCTATCAATCCGCCTATGGCGTTGAAGTAGAGCTGGAGCGTGTTCTGGCACAACCACTCATCACGAACTGCCTCTTGAAGCTGTCTCTCGGCCAAGCTGTTCGCGTGGCTTGCCTCGTAGGCAAGAGCCAACTTGTGGCGACGACTCACCCGCCACTGCCAACGGGCGATGAACACGGCGACGCTGAGACCGCCGATCCACCAGCCCCAGTGGAGCGACAGGACGAAGTTCGTCGCCCTGAAGATGAAAACGAGCGGCACAAGTAGCCACTCGATGTGGAAGTTTTCAAAGTCCATGCTTTCGTTTCCTCCGCTTCCGTAGAAGCAATTCTCCTCAGTCCAATCAAAAAACAACTCAGTACCGTAGCCTGTGGTTGTTAAGTGAACGGTAGGGAGTGTAGCCAACCCCAATGGTTGACCATGTATCAAATCAATTTTCTACGCTTTTGTCAATACTAAATCCACACTTCTACCACTCTCTTTGTTTACCAAATTGCCAAAACTGACCAGACTCACTTTTGTTCATTATTAGATTGTAAATTTCGTTTGCCGCTTCTTCGGGCTCTATCGTGGGCTTTTCCTTTTCAGTGGCAGCAGAATTACCCATGTCCGTCTTCACCCACCCTGGATGAATAGCAGAAACGATGACGCCTTTCTTTTTTAATCGAAATGCGAGTGTTCGAGTATACATATTAAGTGCGGCTTTTGACATCCTGTACGCCGTAGAGTCCGGCCCGTCGATTGCAAAAGAGAATGCACCGTAGCGAGAACTAACGTTTACAATGTGACCACTGGTTACAATTCCGGGCAGTAATTTTTCAGTAAGCGTCATTAGCCCGAAGACATTTGTCTCAAAAGTCGCCCGCACTGTTTGCATGTTTGGCGAAGTTTCAAATGCGTCTGCGCTTACCCCTGCATTATTAATGAGTACGTCAAGGTGTGGCGCTACCTGCTGGATGCTCTCAACGGCCTTCGCAATGCTTTCTTCAGATGTTATATCGAGCTTAATACTAACGAGGCCTGGGTGAGTCATTGGAACGGCAGTTTTATTAAACGTACCAATTACTTGCCAACCATTTTCTAAAAACTTTTTTGCCGTGGCTAAACCAATGCCGCGACTAACACCGGTTATCAATACTGTTTTCATGGCGTGATGATAGCATAAACGTGCTACTGTAGAACTATGGTAGTAGAACACTATTCAAATCAACGAAAGGCTCTCTTCTCACTATTTGGTGTGCTTTTGCTCGTTGGCATTGCGTTCGTACTGTGGCCAAAAACGGCAAAAGAACCGGACTACACACAATGCACTCAGGAGGCAAAACTATGTCCCGACGGCTCTTACGTAGGCCGCACTGGGCCAAACTGTGAATTTGCAACTTGCCCTGAGGTAGTAGACTCCCCCGCTCCGCCAGAAGATGGCTGGGAAATAGCAACCGACAATGACCTCGGTGTTACCTTTAAATACCCAGAGGTGCTTGCTTCAAAATATATTACCGCGGCCGAGTGGCCACCAATCGTAAACCTGTTCGACGGGCCACTGGGTTGCACCTCGGGAGGTAACGAAAACAGAAAAGGCGGCTCGGTTGAAAAACGCATGGTTGACGACCGCACGTATTGCGTCACCACACAAAGTGAAGGCGCAGCTGGCAGTGTATACACCACCTACACCTATGTCGGCGAACAGAAGAAGAATAAACTCATTGCTTTTACCTTCAGCCTGCGAGCCGTGCAGTGCTTAAACTACGACGACCCACAAAAGACCGAGTGCCTAGCTGAGCGAGAATCGTTTGATGTTGATGGCCTTGTTGATCGAATGACAAAAACAGTTGTCGTTCAGCCGTAACGAAAAAACAGTGGTGACCTATGAAATAACGAGGCTCACGCTCTCCGAAAAATGCGGTAAGTATTTTTCAGGGTGGTCTTTGAGATCCTGCAACAGCACTGCTTTACTAATCCATTCAATTTTCTCAACTTCATCTTCTTGAATTATAAAATCGGTTACGGGTTTATCTATTTCACAAATAAAGTACTGGACGAAATATCTTCTCGGTGAAGTTACAAATCTTTTTGGACCAAGCGTAAACGTAACATCAGTAATGCCAAGTTCTTCTTCCAGCTCTTTATGCGCATTTGATTCATACGTTTCCCCCTCGTCAACGGTTCCAGCCGCCGCGGGGCCCCACTTACCTGGGTCAACGTGCTTCGTAAACTTTCGCTGGGCGATTAACACTTCACCCTTTGCATTGGTAACCCAAATACCGGCACATCGATAGTTATCTTTCGTGGGGTCTATCTCTTCTCGGTTCATGAGACCAATCGGAACGTCATTGTCATCTACGATGATAATTTTTGGTTTTGACATTATCTTAATTATTTTTGCGACTCTACGTATTTTTTAAAGTTGTTCAAAATCGACTGCCAGCCGTCCTTTTGCATTTCTAACGAATTTTCGTTTTCAGTATCAAACGCCTCAATCACTTTTGTCATGTTGCCCTCGGCCAAAAAATCAATAACAACCTTTCTTCCGTCGTCCATTGCGTATTCGATTTTGTGAGGTTGCTCAACTACTGTGTAGGTTCCCTCAAAATCAAACCCGGTGCTCCCGTCCCTCGCGGCCATTACTGTTTTGAATCTCCCACCCACCCGTGCGTCATTCGTTGCGCTGGGCGCGTGCCAATCCTCTGACGCGTGGCACCATTTTGTAATGTGCTCTGGCTCAGTCCAATAATGCCATACCTGCTCGGGAACGGCGTCTATAGCTGTTTCAACGGTCAACATAATTATTTGCGGTTTATTCATATTTCTACTGAGTATTGCGTATTTTTCTGAAGCTCCTACTATTATAGCTATGATGCATTCCCATGAACAGTCAGAACAATATTCACCTGATTCAGTCGTCTCGTTTCATATTGAATTAAACGCCAAGGCTTTGGAGGAAGCCCGAAGACTGGTAGCAGATCCAGAGCACAAATTTCGCAACGCATCAAAAATACAGGCTGAACATATGGCCGAGTCTGCCGACATAGAGGTGAGCTCGGGGGAAGTCTCTTTGTACTGCGCCCTGCGGGAACCATTTCCCGTTGCTCCAACCGCGAACGAGTCACAGGAATCTGAGCAGGGCGCTCGGCCAGACCAATTGAGCGATCAGCATATCCTCGCTGCTGTTTTAGAACTAAGCGGTGACGAAGCTCGTTTAAAAAAATTTACTGAATTTTATCCGGCTATATTCATACCCGAACAATAAATTCGAGCTGGAAATACTAAAAGGAAATTTTCTTTACATCCCCATTTAAAAATACCGGCTGCATACCCAGAATTTCTTCTTTAAAACTAAGCTCATCTGAAATGGGATTCAGGATAAAGAGTGGCTTTTTGTAATGAAAACCTATCGCCGCCTCAATGAGCGTGTTGCCACCAATATAGCCCGGCATTCCGTTCTTCTCATAGTTCAGCAGTAAAACGGCGTCCCCGGCAATCACCTTTCGAAGGTGATTCTTTATGAGCCAGGACTTTCGACTATACGTTGAGGCATCTTTAAACCACGTTTTGTAAGTAGACACTTTAAAATCCCCGGTCTTTTTCATGACACTAGCGGTGTATGGCAACTTCACCGCAAACCCAAGTGCATTCAATTCTTCCTCAACCCGTAGCGCCTCTTTAAAGAAAGAAGCGCTCGTGCAAATGGTGATCGACTTTCTTTTTTTCATTTGAAGAACTACGCCGCCTTAATTGCCTTGATCACCATGTAATGTGGAATCCGAGAAGATTTACCATTCAAACCTTTCGCCTTTGAAAAAAACTCACACATAGCGCTGATGTGCAGGTTGTTATTTCCACACAGATTAACATAGTAACTCAGTGAACGTTTGTACGTTTTGTATGTCACATTTTTACCGAGGCACTCCTTTTTTACAATCACACTATATGACTTCAAATAATTCTCCTGCACCTTCAGCAGTTCCTTCAAATTTTTTCTTACTTTACCTGAGGCGACCCTTGCCTCTAGTGCCAGCGGGTGCGGTAACGTAAACACAAAAGTACCGCCGGGTTTGAGAATAGTCGATACTCCTTTCATTAATTTCCGTATATCTGAAATATAGAAAATTCCTTGATGAATAACGACCGTATCAAAATAATTCTTTGGAATGTCCTTAAAGTTGCTACCGTCCCTTACTAAATAGGTAATGCCGTCAGCATTGTATTCCTCCTGAGCAATCCGTATAAGCGCCGGTGCAATATCAGACGCATAGACCTCTTTAGCACCCGACTTTATAAACTTACGAGCCAAAAGACCATTGCCGCAGGCTATATCGTATAGCCGTTTGTTTTTGAGGTTACCGACAAGCTTTAAGGTTTCTTTTATTGAGACTCCTCCAATACAAAGTCCCACGTCCCCTACTCGCTCGTTCCAAACAGCTGCGAGTGAATTGAATGAGGTCGTTGTATTCATCCTTTCGTTCCTATTCTTTCGAAATCAATAAAGCCATGCTCTACATCCGTGCGAATAAGTCGCACGCGAATGTGATCGGCAACGTCTAAGCCCGTAATGCCTCGCACCAGCATTCCTTCAACTACGGGGTTAGTTATTCGTACCCACGTACCTTTTTCTGAGGCGCCGGTAACAATGGCGTCAAAGTGCTCCCCAATGCGCCTGGCAAGGAGTAGCGCTGCGGCAGATTTCCGTACCTGTCGCTCAACTTTTTGGGCATTATCTTCTTGCTCAGTGCAATGCATGGCCATAACGACGAGCTCGTCGTTTGTATACGGTGATGGTTCTTTGGCGAGTGCCGCTTTCAACAGTCGCTGGGTAATAAGGTCTGGATAGCGACGATTTGGGGCAGTAGAGTGCGTGTAATCTCGAACCGCTAAACCAAAGTGCCCTTCCACGTCTTCGCCTGGTAGTTCCAGGGCATATTCACCAGAGCCAAGGAGCTTTACGACGGACAACGAGAGATCAGGAAACGTACTCGGCTCGGCTTTTCGACGAACATCAAGAAACACATCGAGCGCTGCTGCATTTGGTGTTGCTGGTAGTTGGTGACCAAGTGCTGCCGCAAGCTGCACAATTTTGTCCCATCGTTTTGGTGTTCTGAGCACCCGGCGCAGCGACGCATAGTTATTTTTTTCAAGAAACTTAGCGGTAACACCGTTCGCCGCCACCATGAAGTCTTCGATAATATCTTTCGCCCTGTTCCGCTCCTCTGGTCGAAGATCCATCAGTACATCATCCTCAAATACTGCTCTCGCCTCGGCTGTTTCTAGCTGCAATGCACCATGCTGATGTCGTATTTGCCGAAGCGCCTGGGTTGCTTTGTCTTGAAGATGCAGTTGCTCAGCGAGCCCCGGCACGGCCTCTAGTTTCTCTGGGGCCGGCCCCGTGCCTTCCAGCCAAAGAGCTAGAGCGTTATACGCCAGCTGCGCGTGGTTAAAAACAAGCGCTTGATATATGTCGGACGAGGTCACTTGTCCGTCTTCTGCAACGGTCATTTCAACAACTATGGCTAGTCGCTCTTCTTTTTCAGCGAGCGAGGTAAGATTCGTTGAAAGTTTTTCCGGCAACATTGGAAATATTTCGCCAGCCGTGTACACAGACGTTGTATTTTTTAAAGCATGCAAATCAATGGCCGTATTTTTCTTTACCAGCGCATCAACATCCGCAATGGCGACAAATATCTTCGTGCTGCCATCCGGCAATGACTCGGCAACCGAAAGTTGGTCGAGGTCTCGCGAATCATCGTTATCAATTGAAGCCCACAGCAAGTGGCGTAAATCTTTGACCGATGCGTCAGTTGCCTTCGCCGGAGCGGTTATTTTATCAGTTTGACTAATTGCGGCCGGTGGAAAATCTGGCTGCAAACCACGTTGCAACATTACCCTGTGTGCTATCCGCCGTAGTCGGTCTCTGCCGCTCGGGTGAGAATCATGCATAAAAGTTATATATGTCTTGAACTATCGAACTGTAGTCCTAATTCTTTCACACTATTGTAAACATTTATAGACGCCAAATCTTCTGGTGAAACAAACCGAATTTCCCGGCATTCGTCGGAAGGATTGAAATTTAAATCTTTAACCTTTACTTCATGGATAACATTAACAAACCAGGTATTTCTTAAACTAATGCTTGTCGTGAAGTATAGTGGGTGCGTGCTAATGAACGTAGTGTCGAGGCCCATCTCTTCCTTAATTTCACGCTTCAGACAGTTCTCGATTGATTCGCCCCAATCTAATCCCCCGCCCGGTAGTTCCCACAAGCCATTGTCTTCAAGACAAACAAGAAACTTGGTTCGAGTTTCGTCGAGTATTAACCCCTTTATACTTACGCGATAAAAACACTCTGGAATCTGAGTCATTCTAGTAGTTTATCACGGAATAATTTAATCAGACTCTCTTTCTATTATGGTTACAACACCTATTTCAGCATCCACTTCAACAATATCACCGTCCTTCAGGATTTGTGTGGCCATTTTGGTACCCACGATGCACGGAATATTGCACTCTCTAGCCAAAATGGCGGCATGTGACGTTATTCCACCTTCGTCAGTTACGATTGCAGCTGCCTTGCGAGCCAATGAGACCATTGTAGGCTGAGTCATGGTTGTTACCATGATGTCCCCTTTTTCAAATCTATCCATGTCTGCAATCAGAGTCTTTAAATCTTCAACTACAATAACTTTGACTCTGCCTTCTGCTTTACCAGTATTAGCAATAACACCTCTAATTGTGTCAGATGAATTAATGGATGTCTTTTGTGAGCCTATGATTGAATAAAAAATATCTTGAGCCTCGTCTTTTTCATAAAACCTCATTTTCCCCTCTTCGATGGCAATGGCATATATTTCTTTTCGTTCAGCAATAGTCCGATTGTCAAGATAATTCCGATTTTGAAGTAGCTCAATAATATCTTCAATTTTGTAGCCCATAAATAAATCCTCAACTGAAACGCCTGCCCGCTTAGCAATTTCTTGAAAAAGTGGCAGAAACAAATATTCAGCGCCACCCCACCACGCTTTCATTCTTAAACGATCAACAGCAAGGGTGCCAAAAACAGATGATAAATACTTCACATCGCTATCGCTTCCAAGTTCCCTTAAAAGAGCGTCACGATTACTTCGATGCTCTTGGATTTCAAGTTCTATGGATTCAATTTTCTTTCTTCTTTCCGCAACCGGAATTTGTGCCAAATCGGCAAATTTTTTTTCTAAAAATTTCAGAATTGTACTTTGGTCATAAGTGTTGAAACATAACCAAGGATATTGCGCTGCATGTCGCAACAATTTTTCGCCACTAACCTTTCCAAGCGAGCACTTGAGAGCAGCCAACTCTTCTTCTTTTATTAAATCAATCTCAGTGGGCTTCGTTAAGATTATAAATACTTCATTTGGATTTAGAATTTTTCTTTCATTGATTAATTCTTCCAGTTTTTCCTTTGCTAATTCAAGATACTCAGGCTGAGAAACTTTAAACCAGGACCAAGTTTTATCAAATAAATCTTGATAGGCCACAAAATATGAGAGCAACTCCTCATCCGAGGCCTTCGGCATTTTTACTTTATTAACTTTTTCAGCTAACCCTTTAAACTTTTCCCGAATTGTAAATGTATTCTTTAGGTGCTTTTTTAAGAATTTGTGATTAAGCACCTCTCTTCCAGATTCTATGGCTACTGGCAAATCTTCTTTTGAATTATATGTATTTACCTGACCTTTATTAACGTACAGAAAAACATTCATGTTCTCGTTTCCAATGACATCACGCAAAGAAATATATCCTCTCAACCAAGATTCCGCTGAAATAATTGAATGCCTCTCGCCCCAAGAAAACTCATAAGCATGTTTCTTTTCACCAGTATCATTATGTAGCGTTGTTATTGGCCTGCTCTGAGTAATGAAGAATTGATCGGCCTCAAAAGCCCACTCTATATCACATGGTACGCCGTAGTGTTCCTCAATGCCGACAACTATTTTCGCCAGCCTCAGCGCCTGCTTGTCAGACAGCGCGGGTTTGCTTCCCGCCTTTTCGTTGAGCTCATGCCACTCATTGCCTACACCTTTTGCTTTGCGCAGAAGTTGTTTCTGAAAATAAATATTCTTGTCAGAAATGGCAAACGGTATTTTCGTAATCACGTATGAATCTGGTGTAATTTGTCCTGAAACAATAGCCTCTCCTAGCCCGAACCCGGCTTCAATAATCATTTGATTCCTGTCTTCAGTGACTGGATGAACAGAAAACGCTACGCCAGACACTTCGCTCTGTACCATTTTTTGAATAACAACTGCCACAGAAATCTTTGCCGTAAGTAAACCCTTTTCAATACGATAGAAAATTGCTCTTGGTGTAAAAAGTGACGCCCAGCATCGGCGCACATTCTCTAGCAGCGTATCTTTTGTTGTATTCAAGAATGTATCGAGCTGGCCAGCCCATGCTGCCTCGGCGCTGTCCTCCGCAGTGGCACTCGAACGAACGGCCACAAACTCTGCACCGAGTTTAGAAAATTCTTTCTCAATTTCTTTGACAATATCTTCTGGTATTTCTTTTTGAAGAATAAGTGACTGCGCTTGCTCGGAAGCATGCTCAATTGTTTTCATATCTTGAGCCCGAACGGTTTTGAGGATAGCAGCTACCTCAGTAGCAAGACTAGTTTTTTCAAAAAAAGACTCGAATGCCGTTGCAAGCAACACAAAACCTTCTGGCACGGGTATACCGGCCTGGGTCATTTCTCCCAAAGAAGCGCCCTTGCCACCCGCTATAGCGGCGTCATCTTTGGAAATCTCTGAAAATGGTTTAATCCAGGTCATCTATATACTTTGATTTAAATACTCTTTGACACCAGTAAGCCAGCCGCCGGTAAAGTAATCCTCTGGCCTAAAACTTTTCGGATCAACCCACAATACCTCGGGGTGCAACTCTGACGGTACTATTTCACCACTTTCAAGCGTGCCCTCATATCCAATAGCAAAAATACGTACGGTTGGATTACCTGGTACTTGCTCAACACGCTCGTGGCGCATAAACACCACTGGTTTACCAATTGTATAACGAATGTCGCCCCCAAGTTCTTCAAGCATTTTTCGTTCAACCACGTCTTGAAGCGGTACAGAAAATTCATCTTTTCTAATTCTGCCACCCGGCAAGTCCCAGTCGCCGAACTTGTCTTTCATAATAAGCAGCCTGCCGTCCTTCTTTAAAAAGACTTTGACTGCGACGTAATATTGTTCCTTGTCGTCAAGTGGCATAGTAGTTGATTATGACTCAAAAATTATTTGCGCCAGAGGTTGCCCATTGAGGTAGCTGACCAAAATCTTCTTAAAACGGTCTTGGCGCCACTTCTTCAGTTTCGGATATCTGTACATTCTCACAGTAGACCAAACGGACTTCGCGAAAATGAAATCATCTTTAAAGTCGATTAACCTTGGCAAACCACTTTCAGTATAAATCGCATCAATTACTCTAAGGTACTCACTAATTTGATTCGCTGTGAAATCATACCTTCTCATACTTTCATACTCCCCAGTCTTAGGGAAATTGTAGGTATGGTAGATATTACCGATTAAATCATACCCAGCTGGAGCCGTGTGGGTACTGCCAAGATCAATTATTCCAGCCTGAAACATGTTATGGGCATTTAAGTCACCGTGAGTCAGAACCGTTGGCAAAGCTCTAGTTCTCTCCTTCGTCTTTTCGAACGCAGCAATAACGGTGGTCTCTAACTTTGGAAGTTCTTCGATTATATCATTAACGTGAATGCCCATGTAAAAACCTTCGTCGTCCTTGTCATCAATTGCAGTTTTTAATTGCGCTAAAGCAAACTTCTCTGAAACGTTTAGAAAAAAATTAAAATGCTCGCTAGATATTTCACCACCTTGTTTACAGTCTTCCCAAAACAGGTCGCCTAGTAATTTGTCCCCAAACGACTGCTCTGTGTAGTAAAGCATTCCATCCAATTCACCCTCGGCGAGAATGTTCGGAACAGGAAAGCCGTAGCTCAAAATCTTTTTGTGTAAAGTTAATTCTGGCGTCAGTACTTCTTTTGGCGCAATACGTAGAAACTCGCCGTCGCATTTATAAATTGCAACGGGTGTATACTCTCGAGTCTTTACGTGTTCGTATGATTTGCCACCGATTTCAATTGTGGCGGCCACCTGTTCTGTCATACGCCCGCCTCAAGCTCGATACCTGATTCAGTAATGAAATCTGCAAAGGATTTGTAGTCTGTATAGACGTAACCATTCATGCCTAATGCAACCGCAGCGGCAACGTTGGTTTTGTTGTCATCGATGAATAAACACTCTTCCGCCTTTGAATTAATTTTGGCAAGAGTATACAAATAGATATTTTTGTCTGGCTTGACCATCTTAACAGCAGAAGAAATGACTATCTCATCAAATAGTCCTTTGAACTCTGGATATGTTGAATATACTTTTCTTTCAAAGAAAGAATGGTTGGCGTTCGACAATAAGGCGGTCTTGAAGCTTTTGTTTTTTAACTTTTTAATTACTACTACAAGTGCCTCATCAATTTCGAGATGGGCATCAATTTCGCTTTGAAGTTTTGCAACTGTAGAGTTTACGCCTGGATACTTCAGTAAATACTCCATCAGATCGGCTTCAGATAAAAGCGCGAGGTCAAACTGCCGTAAAATGTCTTGTAGGTTTTCATCAACGAAGCCTAACTTGGCACTGTTTTCTCTATACCAGCGGGTAACAACTGGTGCCAATAAGACATCAAAGCAGTCAAATATGAACGTTGTGACTTTGGAATCCATTAGACAATGACAATCACGACTGAATAATAATTTCGTCTTTGTGCGTACTTGTTTCTGATAAGCACAAAAAGATAGGTTAAATTTTTCCTGTTACAGTGTAACACTCTTTATAAAATGTTTTCAGCCATGTTTTTCTTGCCAATAAAGGCAAGAACGTCTGTGGACGCATCAAACAATCTTATTAGATCAAGATCCGGACGACTAAATAATCTAATACCTTTCATCTCCTTGCCTGACTGCAAAGAATTTTTTAATTCGTTAAATTCTTCGACGCCTAAAATGAAATCAACATCACCAACTTCCGTGTGCTCATCCGGCTTCCGAATATATAGATATGTATACACTGTTTCCGGTATGTCACCGTTGGTGGGTATGAAAATGGGTTCAAGAAGCCGATAATACTTTTGATTCCAGTTGTTGGATTCCTCTGTGAGCTCTTTCCTTAATTTTGTAAGAAATTCGTATTCGTTTTCAAAGTGACAAAATATTCCGATATTGCCAGCAACAGAAAGATACCGCCCAAAATTATTTTTGCAGAGCTCAAAGCATTTAAAATGTGTATACATTATCGCTTCTAATAGCTGACCCCGGTTTTCTATTGGACTGAATTTATGAGAAGTTGTCATGGTTAAAATTTATTTTTTGAAAGTCCTTTGGAAAATAAGGAGAGAGAACAGAGCTACCAACCAAACTCAGAATAACCAATATCCTTGCGGTAGCAGTCTATGGCCTGACGAATATACGGAATAGTATTTGCCGGTAGATCGTCTAACGGAAACCAGCTCAAATCATCGCACTTATCCGGCTCTGCATTCCTAAGTTCCCCACTCCATTTTTTTACTTCAAAAAAGAAATCTAATCGCTCGTCAAATTGTCGGCGATGCATTGTGGCTCTTAGCACAAGATCACTCGGCTCGATAACAACGCCGGATTCCTCTTTTGCTTCACGTATGGCGCCGTTCGTTAATGATTCACCCGATTCAAGGTGACCAGCCACAAGGCCATATTTGCCATCTTCATACCCAGTATTAGCTCGAAGGAGCAACAAAATCTTGTCATTCTTTACGAACAACAGGTAGACGGAAGCGATCAGTTTGTAGCGATCTGAGGTAACGATATCCATTTCATTAAATCTATTTCTGAGTCACTTTGTAGATTTTTCCTTTTTGGTCGTATGTCGTCCACTTGCCTACAGACTCCCCTGCATTGAAATAGCCGGAACGCTTAAGTGTTCCGTCTGGGCGGTACCATTGCCAAAAGCCGTCAGGCTTACCCTGTTTCATTTTTCCCTTCGACCAAACAGTGCTCCCGTTCGCGTGATACTTGATAGTAAAACCACGAACAATTACAGACTTCTTCGCGGGAACAACCTTCTTCAACACTCCCCTTCTTTTAACAATATTTTTATAGTCCCACTGAATCGTTTGTGCTTTTTTCAACCAACGTTTCAAATCTTTAATGTTGATTTGTTCAGCCGCAGTATACCTAATTTCAGCAGCTTTAAAACTACCCTCTTTCTTTAGGCCTTTTTCCTTGAAAGACTGACCACTCCAAAAAAGAAGCCGCACGCAGTCTTTTAATTTGTCGTACCCAACAATTGGATTGCCTTCTATAAACCAAACCGGGCTCCTGTGCCAGATTTTATTTTCTGCTTTGGGTAGGGCACGGTAAATTTCCAGAGCCAGTACATCGCAGATCTTACTGTACTCAGAAGTAAGTGCTTTATTGTATTTTTTCGTGTCAGCCGAAAAATTACCGTTCACAAATCTCTTTCAATTTCAGCAATGCATTTGGCCACATGCCTTCAAATTGTTCCTTTAATTCCACCGACTCTGGCGTTGATTCCATTTCCATATCAACCGCAAGCAGTGTTTCTGTGCCGTTATCAGTAAACGTATAGTTTTCAAATGCCGGAGTCCATTTTTTTACCTCGTCGCTGGTGGTGTCTTCAATGCCGTCTTTCATCTGACCCAGGTGTTTGATGGAAATAAACTTATGCGGAATATTTTCAGCAATTTCCGAAACCATGCCGCTGCCTCCTGCTCCGAGAAACAGAATTTTACTTCCCTTTTCCCAAGACCCTTCATAGTAAGACGTTGGTTCAAAAACACTCGTCCACTCTTTGTAAGTTTCTAACGTCAACATGGTGTCCCATACTTTCTCTACAGGAGCCTGAATGTTAATTTCGAAATGCAGTGTTTCTTTCATATAGTTTGTTATTAATTATTTCTTATCGATTGGTAATCCCCATTGCCAGCTAGGTTTTTCACCGGTTTTGTAACCAATGCGAATAAGCGTAAGGGTTAACAAAGTAACTGGTAAAATAAAGGTGAACATTACTTCGCGCGTGGGCGAATTTTCGTCGAGAGTAAACGCAAACATCAAGACGAGTACAAGCCATATCGCAAGAACTAGCCACCCCTGCCAGGTAGCAGGTGTCCAGCCCCAGCCGTAAAGCTTGCGTTTAAACCAATAGTGCTCTGGATTGTCTTTTATGTATTGTATGTATTCTTTCAGCATTGTCTTACCGTAAGTATAGCAAAGTCATCAAGACTCCTGAAAGGAGTCTTGAATGAAGACTATGAGATTTGCCCGGCTTAGTTCTCTTTTGCAAGACAAGCGGAAAGTTCTTCTGTCTCTGTCCAACCACACTGGCCATTCGATTGCCTCTCGCACTTTGCTGCTTTAAAGCAAGCATACTGGCTCTTATATTCACAGGTTGATGCAGCGTCTGGCTGGTCTGTACACAACTGTGACGAACATCCGCCAACAAAACATTTTCCTTCCGGATCCGGATTTTTTACTAACTCTTGAACAACACTGAAAACAAAACGATAGTCCTTATCAGTAATCTTCACTTTGGAATTAGTAACGGGCGTGACACTATTCAGCGTTATAATTTCGCCTTCAGTCGTAAAACGTTCTCCAAGCTTTAGAATGCTCGTGCTTGATTTCACACCTGATAGAATTTCAACTTTTACGCGCACTGTTCCCGCTTGAATACATTGCACATCATTTGGACAACGACTATCTTCTTCAATTGAAAGTGGGCGAATTGCTATGTCCTTAAATGTGGCGAGTTGATTCAACTGAAGTTCTACGTCACCGTAAGCCAAAAATGTTTCAGTTGGTTGTTCGGCGAATACCGGTTCGCACGTCTGAAGTACAATACTTTTCGTAGTCCTAGTGCTATCCCCCGCATACGTTCCGACTGGTGCCACATTTTTTTCATCAACCTTATAGCACTTTGCATTTAATATTCCCGGCACGCCGCTTCCGCTTTGAATGAATCCAACATACCATCCATCTCTTGCTTCTTTCGTCTCAATAGAACTCGGTGGAAGCGAGGTGGTTTTATATGCTTCTAATTCGGGGTGCAACCGAATGACAGCATTTATAGCGTCTTCTTTGTTGAGAATACCCGTCTTGGGGGTGAAAAAATATGCGAGCGAGAAAGCAACAGCTAGCACCAGGAGCAAGAAAAGTGCAACGGTAATTAGTTTTTTGTTCATATATTTACGTAGCCGCGTATAGAGTCTCCCTACTCTCTATGTGAGTCAAAAATTCATCAATTGTTTTCGGCAAGATTGAAAGATTCTTTTTTTCTTTGACATAATTAATCTGCATTTCCGAATCTTTGAATATGCTAGGTGCCACAAAATAACACATTGAATCTGGTGCGCTTTTTTTGAATTCTTCCAGGTGTCTTGAGATCGGCCATACTTCCATCATGGTTTGCATACGTCCTTCAGACATAGTTACTTCAACCAATATACCCTTAACATCTTCGAAGCATTCGATATCACCTTTGTTTCCAACACCTCCAGCTGTTGAGGTCGGAATTCCTTCGTCATCATAAGGATAATTGGGGATCACCTTAACACTTGGAAATTTTGATTTGATGGCCAAAGACACTAAAAACTCAAGTCTGACGGGATTTGATAGGTATTTTAAAACATCATCTTTCGTGAGCTTTTTATTTGCAAGATTTAACATTTCGGCCTTAATTTTGTTCCAAGGGTAAATACCAACCCACTTTGCCAAAAACGCATCTCTTTCACCAACACTTACCGGTTTAGCAACAAACGAGATTAGGTTTTTGTCCACGGTCGACATGTACTCAAAATACTCTTCTTCCGTTGCATACTTCTCATATTGAGAATATTTAGCTAGAGCATAATCAACCTTGGATTGTTCGTTTCTGTTTATATCAACGAAACGACCAGCTCCTCTTAATGAGATCAGCCCGGTCAACCTCATTTTCCTGATGAATTCATCCGGATAGTCAACCATTATTGACTTCGGATTAAACTTTTTGAAATCACCCTTCATAATCTGGTTAGCACAAATGCCAACAATAACTTCCCAACTCGGGGTATAGCCGTGTTCTTTTCTGATTTTCTTTATAAGCTTGTATAGTCCCTGCGCGTCATCATCTTTCCAAAAGATAATCAGCGGTAATTCTAATTTAGAAATTCCGGTCCCGTTTAAATCCTTATCCGCGTTTACTTCATTGATAACATTGAGCAATAAAATGAGTGGCGCATTTTCGTTGAGGACTCGTCTAAATGGACTATTACTTTGGTATTTTACAAAGGCGTTCAGAAAAGCCTGCTGTTCAAATTCGGGATGTTCATTATCAACTAATTTTAATCCGATATCAGAAAATCTGATTTTTTCACCATTTTTGTAATAGACAAAGCCAAGCTCCTTGGCGATCTTAAACCAGGTATCAAATCGAGAAGCCCAGCCCTTACTAAAACCGGCCTCTTTGTGATTCTGCGGATTGTCCTCAAGAATCTTTATGACTTCGGAATCGGACAATGGCTCTTTTGCTTCAATTTTTTTCTTTATAGCAGCACTTATCTTTGTCGGTTTATACAAGCCAACTCTAATGACTTCTCCGGAGATTTCTTCCGCCAACTGATCATCGAGAACTTTACCGTCATAGTCCTTAAGGACTCCTAAAAACCACTTGAGCCTTTCCGGATTTCTGAGTGTGGTAGTAAACAATAATGGTTTATATTCTGATTCTCTTGTTTTTGTTTTCATATATTTAATAATTGGTAACCAACACTTCCTTAATCTGTTTCTTGCCGTTATTGTGATAACTGATGTAATTGCTCACTATCTTGTGAGTCTTATATTTTTTCATCCAGTCAATCAGTAACTCATTTTTACTACCGTTATAATGAGTTACATTCGACAGGGCAAACTTAACACCTTTTTTGTCGAGATCATCAATTATTTTTAGTAAGTCAGCTTCCGCTTTTTGATCCCACCGTTTGTTGTATTCACTAGCAGTTATCAGGTATGGCGGGTCGAGATAAACAAAGTCGTTTTCCCAATATTTTCGGCCAACAAAATAGCTTCTAAAATCTTTCGAGCTTAAAGCTATTTTGTTGTTCCGAGTAAAGTCAAAGTATTCATTTAGGGCGTTAACAACATTTTTATTAAAATCGACATTGCCAACCGGTAGATTGAACTTACCCCCTCCATTGAATCTCAACATCCTGTTGAATCCGTAGATTAGCAATATATACAGAACCAGGGGATCATTTTTTAAATTCTTATTTACACAAACCCTTAACTTCTCGTAGCCCTCTTTATTGAATCTAGCAAAATAGGTTTTCTTCCACTCTCTTTTTAATGAAACAGGAATTATGTCTTCCTTGTATGATCGTGATAGACGATACTTTTTTATTACCTTTTCTACATTCTTAAAAAATACATCTGGGTTATTTGAACTTCCCACCAAAAACCGGTGTATGTTAATGAGATTTTTGTCATTATCATTCAAATAATATTTATCGGCACGAACATTTAAAAAAACTGTTCCACCACCAACAAACGGCTCATAAAAGTTGCTTACTTCCTTTGGAAATAAACCAGCCAACTGTTTCATTAGCTTGTACTTGTCCCCGACGTAAAACAAAGGGGATCTTTTGATTTTACTTTGCATAGTCTGTGGTAGTTACAAACAAGTATTCTTTATGATTTTTGAAATCGGTATTTCCGGCATTAAAATGCCTGTAGTCTTTTTCAAAAACCTTTGTTTTACCCTTAGAGACTAAAATATCTTTTATTTCCTGCAGGGTGATCTTATTTTTTGAAGAGTTGCTTTTTGAATCGTAAGTATTGTTGTATGACACTACTAGATATTTGGCATCTAAGTCCCGGACCAACTCGGCAAGTCTATCTCTTGCTCGTACCTTACAGTAATCACTCATATTTTCTTCTTCGGGTTTTAATGCCGTTCCATAAAGTCTTGGTTTATCCCACTTCGTTAGAGTCTCAAGCACATGATAAAAACGACTGTATTGTCTTGAATTATATGGAGGATCAATATAGACAACATCGGCTTTAATTTTTTTTGCTAAAAGATTTGTGTCTTCTCTAAAGATAGCCACTCTCTTTACTTCGATTGGATCAATTGGTCTCATAAAAAACCCGTCTTCAAAATGATCCTTTTTGAAATAGGCATCGTAGTGACCAACCGTATTTGCAACCTTATCAATTGAATACAACAAAGAAGCAATGAGAATATAATATTCCTTATCAGTTAAATTGCTTTTATTTTCCTCAATATTTTCTCTTATGAATCCAATTATCTTTGAGGAATTATGACTGAAATACTTTCCGCCAAAGTTTTCAGAGAAATAATTCTTTTCTAGGTCTTCACCGTTGATGTTATTGTAATTTTTGATTATATCGTCAAGCTTTTGTTTGTCCCACTTACCATTACCAAAAAAAGCCTGATAGATTGCATAATTTGAATGTAGAAAATCGTTCAATATGATTTCATCAAAATGCCTAGCCGCGACAGCCGAAACAACTCCGGTGCCTGCAAAGACATCAGCAAAGGAACTTCGTTTCTCGCATTCTTTATTGATTATAGAAAAAATCCATTCAATTAGTTTATGCTTACTTCCAATATATCTCCGATTTTGTAACTGGAGGTGATTCTTCTTAATTTGAGGAATATAAAAATAATTTTCTTGTATCTTTTCGGCATTTATTTCATAAGTCGGCTTTTCAATCTCTAAAAGATCAAATAAGGTTCCTTGTATGCCGTCAGCAACGTAATCCAAATGTTTCTTACCTTGTTGTAGTTTGTCATAAAAACTATAACTCCCATTGTTAGCAGTAATAACAAAATCAATTACAGCAATTCCCATTATGTCACCAGCCTGGGATATTTTTTTAACAATCTCAATATCTTTCTCACTCGGGTCTGATATTCCGGAGGGATGATTGTGAATTAAAATAATACTAGCGGCATTAAATTCAACGGCTGGATGAAATATTTCTCTGGGGTGAACTAAGCTTTTATCGAGTAATCCAACACTAACAACCTCTTTTTTTATCAAGACATTTCTCGTGTTTAAATAGAGACAGACTAAGTACTCTTTCTTCTTATCTGTCAGATCGTACGTCAGGGCTAAGACATCCTGCTGATTCTTTATTATAATTTCGCTTCTTTTTTGCTCATCGTAAAATCTTTTTACCAAAGAAATAGCAGAAACAATTTGTAGTGCTTTTGCTTGGCCTATTCCTGAGACCTGAAGCAAATCATCCACTTTGATATCTAAAAATTTATTACCAAATTTTTTAATGATATTCTCGGAAAGCTGTCTTACATTTTTCCCTTTTATTCCACTGCCAAGCAAGATTGCCAAAAGATCACTTTTTGAAAGTGCTTCCGAGCCCTTTTGTAGGAACTTTTCCCTTGGGCGATCTACTTTTGGAATGTCTTTTATTTTGGCCATAATTATTTCTCCCTTTTCTTTACACCACTAGTCTCCTAAAAAGTATTTGGATCAGATTACCCAATTTGCCAGCCTCCGATTCCCAAGCCCTTCGCCCGGTTCAAATTCATTATACTCCTACAATCAAAAATCAGCCCCACTATAAAAACTGCCTTTCAAATAGCACGATACTCCTAATGCGCTTGCGTCAAAATGAGGCTGAGGGAGATTTTTGGGGTCTACCCAAATAAGTTCTTCACATTTATCCGGCTCCATGTTTATTAATTCGCCCGTATATTTTCGTGCCAGAAGAATGACAGAAATGTAGTGCTCCCCTTCTTCTTTGAAAGTTTCTAAATTATTAGTAATGGCAATTACTTTCGGTTCAACTATATTCAAATTAGTTTCCTCTTTGACCTCTCGAATAGCTCCCTCCTCAAATGTCTCACCCATTTCTAAGTGGCCCCCAGGAATAGAATATTTTTGGGCATGACTCCCTATCCGCTTGCCAATTAAAATACGCCCTTCACTATTAACGATAATAATACCTAAACCTACTTTTGGGTGTTTTGATGGTTGCATAGATTTTTGCTCAGAAGTAATGCAGGAACTCATTTAGGAATTTCAGCCTCTCCGAACATCGCTTCAGCGTGACCTAGCTCGACTGCCCACTTCTGATTCCCATAGTCAAAGTGCCACCACTCGTCTTTGTCTCCTCCAAAACCCCCAGCATACATTGTCTCTCGAAGTAGCTTTCTATTCTTTGCTGCCGTCAAGTTTCCCGGATTCTCGTCAAAGTAGAAAGCCGCTGCTTCTGGTCAAAATAATCAAATGCCGTACCCATATCGAGTTCGTTACCATCCGAGTCAACGAGCGTTAGGTCAACTGTTGAACCTGTGGCATGAGGAGGAATGCGGTTTTGGTCGTTAGGCGTGGTGACAAACACACCAACTTCCATCTTCAATCTTTCTTCGTCCCATTCGGAATGTGCTTCACTCAGCTCATTCCAAAACTTTTCATAAATCTTCTGCTGTACAGAACGCGGGCGAAAACCATCCCAGATCTTAAAGCGATATCCGTTCAGACTATTCTGTATGCCAATAAGTTTGTCGACGACTGATTTACGAAGAAAAATACGTGGCTCCGGAGAGAAACCTAAATTGAAATAGACCGGTTCAAGAGCGAAGTCGTATTCGCCTAGATTAACGAGTTCGTCTCCGCATTCATGTATAGGAATGTTTTCGAATTTAAGGAGTGTCATGCTTAATTATTCTCTAGCAAAATAATATCCTGCCCAGTCGTCTATCACATCAACACAATCATTTTTTACTGCAATTTCTTCTGCAATTTTATGAAATTCTTTTTGGATTTCAATATCGCCTATTTTGATAATTAATTCGATTTTTGCTAAAAAATCTTCAGATGAGATTGGTAGATTCTTTAATGGATAGTTCTCAAGTTCCCATTTCAGAAACTTATTGTACGGACGAACTCGCCCCTCAACTGCAAAGAGAAAGGTTAGTAACCAAGGCAAAGATTCACAAGCGTCTAAACGCGAGGCAAATTCGTTTCCGTCTCTGTGATTTTTTAAAGCACGATACAAAGAATTTAGATAACCACACAAAGCTTTTTTTGCTACTTTTGATATTTGCTCTTGCGGCAAAATACCTTTTTCATCAATTATCTTTTGGATTTCTCCTGTTTTATCAATGCGAGCTTTTATATGTGCGTAAGTATATCTATCCCAGTCTTCCGCTGTTCCTACTGCTGCATATATTCTAAATTCAGATATCGATAATACCCCTATATCAATAATATCTTGTGTGCCTTTGTAATCTTCCTTAACACCTAAAATCGATTCATCGGTTGTAATTATAGCAACGTCGTAATCAGAATTTTCTGTGAACATGCCCTTGCCGCGTCCGCCAGCTAAAATTAGCCCGATAACCCTATCGTCATTTTTTGCCTGCTCTAAAATTTTATTGAATTCATTGATCTTTATTTCTTCATCCATATTTTTTTAAATGCACGCCAATACGCCTAATACAAATTTTTTAAACCTTAACGCCAACATACAACCCGCGGTCCTTCATCAGTTTTGACTTTGCAAGGCGCGTCTCGAGGTTTGCCTTTCGCATTAGACCTATCAAACGATCTGGCTCAAACATGCCGAGTTCATGGCGGTCAACAAAATATTTCACCTTATGCCCCCGCTCGGCGACAAGATAATGCATATCCATGACCGACACACTGCCACGACGTTCACTTACATTAAGTCTCGCAATTTTTATATCCGGGGAACTGTATGTCGTCATATGCGGTAAGCCTGGCCGATATGTTTTTTGCGTAAACCAGGGTTCAATAATAAGCACACCACCTGGCTTCAAATGCTTAGACAAAGCAATGATAGTCTTTCCTAGGTTTGCATAGGTGCGAACATATCCTATTGAACTAAATAAACAGGTAATAACGTCAAAAGTCCGATTGAGTTTCAGTGTCGTCATGTCACCTTTTTTAAAAACGACACCTTTAATCTTTTTCCGGGCCACCCGTAGCATACCCTCATTAACATCAACCCCAATACACGAATACCAACGCTTGAAATAGGCTAAATGTTTCCCGGTACCACAGGCAATGTCGAGCATGTCGCTTCCCTTGGAACGCTTATATTTTTCAATAAGACTACGCAGTTCCTTGGTCTCAGCCTCGTAATTTTTAAATGAATAAATATGATCGTAATAACGAGCGAGATCCTTATAAAGAAGTTGGTGTTTCATATAAATGATTCTATTACAAGAAGGAAGCAGAAAAGTGTTTTCTGATGTTCTTTATTATAACACCTTGAGGCTCTTCGCAACGGATTCAAAGCGACAAATGCGACACTACTTTACCTTTTTATTATCAGAAAGCCAGTTAATCAAAGCACCGAAGACTAAACTTGAAATCGTGCGATGAAAAGCGCTTTCGTATGATTTTTGATATCCCAAGAATCCCATTGGTTCAAAGTCTCTAGTAAATACTCTTTCTCCATGAAGCATGGTGGATCTAATATTGTAAATATAACTTTTCTCTTCCTTGGATAGTTTAGAGTATTCCTCATTGGAATATTTTTCTAGAAAGTCTTTGAAACTTTTTCCTATCCTATATTTCGGTTCACCGCATATTTCGCATTTCTCTATAGATTTATCTGTAAGAGCTGATCCGCACTCACACTTTTCTACATTGCTCATAAGACATTCGATACTCGTTACCAAACAAACATACGAAACCGAATACGAAGTTTTCCAGATCTCGTTTGCTGTATAAAACCAATAGCAGGAAGTGATGAATTTTGAGTATCTGTCATGATCCAATATAAAAATAATATCTAACAATTTATCAGCGTCTTCAATAAAAGTCAGCTCATTGCTTTTACTTTTTCCAAATTCAACCTCTTTTATACCTTTTGTCGATGAAAATGAATTATCGGTTTGGAATTTTTTACTATACCAATAGCCCATCTGTTTAAATTCGCTGGTTGTCTTTTCTATATCTTCATTACTAATAACTACCCAGTCAGACTGACCAAATCTAGAAGGACCATAAAATCTTTGCGACAATAAATGTAACAGCGTGATTAATTCTCTGAATTTTTTACTTTTTCTAAACCCATTTACTAGAGTATTTTTTGATGAAACATATTTGTATTCTAATAAAATTGGGTGATGCCCCCACATTTGGTTTTGTATTTGAGGAGCATCAGACGGCATGGGCAGTATTTGAAATATATCCTTGTATGTAAAATACTCTTCAACCTTAGAACCTGTTACAAAACAAATATCCCTAGCGACGACTACTTCCTGAGCGCCGATTAACTCATCAGATATTTTCTGTAAAATCTCATTTATATCTCTCTCGCTAAGTTTTGAACCATTTTCTATTGACTGGATCTCTCCGCTCGAACCATAATAAATAGTTACGGAAAAACTGTCATCGTCTTCTTTATGGTATACAGATTTGCCTTCATGTGGACCATTTCCTCTCCCAAAATAAGACAAGAGTACCATTTCTAGCTCATCTTGCTTTACTTTGTCTAAAAAAAATTTATTAACCAAATTCATATTTATCTATACACCTCGTTCGCAATAACCTATCTCAAGATGGCTGGGGGACATGATTCCGTCCCGCTTCTCGGGACTAGAACTATCGTCGTCTGCTTTTCTGGCCTGTGCCCCTCTGGTGGACCCACTTCGCCTGGTTCGAATCCATTATACTCCTACAATCAAAAAACCTCAGCCCCACAATGGGGGCCAAGGATTTTTGGCTGGGGGAATCGGTCACAACTCTCGTTTACTTCCCTAAAACTATTTAGATTGTTCTGTCTTACTAGAGTGAAGAAATTGTGAGCACGACGGCCGTAGAGCTTAGCTCGCTGTCGTGTGAAATGATTTCTGAACGACCTTAGCCGAGGGAAAGGAATATTAAGGAAGACCGGGAGGTTTTTCTTAAAGATATCTGGGGGACATGATTCCGTCCCGCTTCACGGGACTAGAACCATCGTCAATCGCTTCTCTAGCTTGTCCGCCTCTGGCGGAACCCCTTCGCCTCTGGTTCGAATCCATCATATCTCTCAAACAAAAAATCTCCAACCCGCCAGGGGTTAAAGATTTTTTGGCTGGGGGACATGGATTCGAACCATGATTCACGGCTTCAAAGGCCGCTGTCCTACCATTAGACGATCCCCCACCAGGGTGGCAAATAGCCGTTAGCAAATGGCCTATGGAAGGCTCATCACTCAGTGCTATTAGCTATTTTCTATACGCTATTTACTCAATACTGTAAACCTTCTCTCCCGCGCCTTGCACCCGTTCCTGCGCCAGCCATTTGCTATTTGCCACGCGCTATTAGCTATTAAGGTGCCTCCGTATAGCCAAATATGTGCTTAATGAACCAAGCACCGAAATGAGGAGGAACTCAGCACCCATTATTGCTGGAGCGTTCTCTATAAAGTAGCTCGACACATTTATAATGCCGGGCCCGAAGTAACTATCAAAGCTACCTTGCGCCAGCTTGAAGATATAGATGATTACCCCATTTGCAATGACCACTGCGCCAATGGCGTAAAACACTAGCTCTAACAGTAACGGGCCACGAATGAAGGCCACAGACGCCCCTACAAGCCTCATAACGCCTATTTCCTGTCGCTGCGTGTATATGGCAACCCGAATGGCGTTAAACACCATTAACGCACTGATTAAAACAAAGAAGCAAACCACTACCAGTCCTGCCAGTCGTATTTTCTTGGCAAACGAATTCAATCCATTTAAGAACGCCTGGTTCTCTTCAAAATTCTTCTGCTCCCCTTCAATAAGGTTTGCAAATTGCGGCTGCTGCAATTCTTGGATGATGCGTAAATACCCTTCCGGCGATTTTGACTCTACCGTGACCGCCGGACCAAATGGGTTTTCACCGAGTGCCTCAAGCGACTTCAAAACAACCGGGTCCCCACTTGCTAGTTGCTCGGCCAAGACTTGTTCTCTGGTTTGAAATGTTACGTTCGAAACGTCAGGCAAGGCATTGATGGCTAAAATAAAAGAATTAGCTTGCGACTCTGTGGTAACAGGGTGCAAGAAAAGGGTTACGTTAATGCGATCCTCAACCGAAGCCACGATTTGGTTCACTGCAACGTTTACCGCTAACAGCGAGCTAAGCGCCAACACGGTAAGCGCAACGGTGCTAAATGTTGCAATGGTCAGCCAGATATTCCGCACCATTGATTGCACGGCAAATTTTCCAACTCTAAGTAGGGCGGTCAACATATTACAAAACGTAACGACCAACTGATTGATCAGACACAACTGCTCCCCCATCTAACGTTATGACTCGGCGTTTCAGTGCGTTCACCACATCTCGATTGTGCGTAACCAAAAGCACAGTTGTTCCAAGCTGATTAATCTTTCTAAGAAGCTCAATTATTTCTTGCGTGTTAATAGTGTCGAGGTTACCCGTTGGTTCGTCAGCTATTAAAAGTCTCGGCTGATGCACAAGCGCTCGCGCAATGCTCACCCGTTGCTGCTCACCACCGGAAAGCTGCTCTGGAAACTGGTGGCGCTTTCCTTCCAAACCAACCAACTTCAACATTTGCGGAACAACCTCGTTAATGCGGCGTGACGGAATGCCACAAACTTCAAGAGCGAAGGCAACATTTTCTAGCACTGTTTTTCTGGGCAGTAGTTTATAGTCTTGAAAAACGACCCCAATTTGACGCCGCAAATTAGCAACATCCCGAGAAGCGATGTCGGTAATATCCCAGCCACCAATGGAGACCTGCCCTCGTGTAACCCGCTCTTCAGCGAGGAGTACTCGCACCAGAGTGCTCTTTCCAGCGCCAGAGCGACCGACAATAGATATAAAATCTCCGGGTTCGACGTCGAACGTCACTCCCCGAAGTGCAATCGTTCCATCTGGATAATGTTTACTGACCGTACGTAATGAAACCATTCTGTTTGATTTTGAGTTTTGTACTTCTTCTTTTTTCATTCTTTGCTAACGTGTAATGTGTACAGCGTATTGCGTACGGCGTATAGCTTATCTACTCCTTGTCATTCCCAGCACTGTTACCTATAGTATAGCAAATTCTAAGTGGCGAATAGCAAATAGCAAATAGCTAATAGTAAGACCGCTCAGAATCAATCATAAAAAATCATGAGTTTTGTGTTATCGTATAGCGTACGCCGTATGGGATATGGTCCTTCGACTACGCTCAGGACACCATGAGTTTTGTGTTATCGTATAGCGTACGCCATATGGCGTACTGCCCAAAGTGCGGGATTAGTATAGTGGTAGTACGAGACCTTCCCAAGGTTTAAGTACGGGTTCGATTCCCGTATCCCGCTAAAAGCTCAAGGGTGAACCTTCCGGTTCCCCCCTTACTCCCTCCCTTCTCATGAGGCCGTTCGTTTTTCTTCCGCGCGACAGCAGGCGATGCCCTACCGCCGCCGTGCTCAGAAAAACTCACTATCGTTTGAAGACAGAAAAGAATGCGCCGAAGTAGCTCAGTTGGTAGAGCAATACTTTCGTAAAGTAGAGGTCGTGGGTTCGATTCCCACCTTCGGCTCCAGCGAGTCTAACTCGCTTTCGTTAGACGAGCGCAGCCAAGTCAGACTTGGCCATACATACGCAGCGAAGGATCAGTAATCCCGCGTAGAAAAGACAGCAGTGGATCTTAGGATAGATACAATGTTTTTCTTATTATTTAACCCTAAAGTTATGGCCCCACGTGAATCTGAAGGCTCTATGAATCAACGTGATTGGAACGCTCCTCTTCCCGAAGCTGAAACCACAGACCCAAAAGAGGAAACAGCAACCCGAATGCTTGCGTACGAAGCAAAGCATGCTTTAGACATCATTGCTGAACGCGTTGCCAGTGACCCACACGCACTGGATGACGATCTTACAAAAGCACACCTGTACGCCATACGGCAGCGGCTGGACTCAATAGAAAACCGTTAAAAACCTCTGTTCTCGTCACGCATACAAAAAATACCGGCTCTCGCCGGTATTTTTTATTCCTCAACTTCGATTTTATTCTACTTCTTCTGCTTCTGGCTTATTCCAGTCTGCTGGAACACGTGGCCCATTTTCAAGCTCTTCAACATCTGCCGGAATACGTGGCCCATGCTCTAACGCATTTTCGTCAGCCACTGGTTCAGACTCTGCTGACTCGTCATCTGCGTTCCAATCCTCGGGAATTACCTTTTTTTCTTCTTCCATATAAATTAATTAATAAATAAGAAAGTTATTATACAGAAAAACCTAGAAAAGTCAAATACATGTACGTAAGCGCTACTGCAATGGCAAATAAATCCTCGCTCGACTTTCCACAATAGTATCCAAATAATTATCAATTACCTCTCCATCGCTACCTGGTGGAATTAAGCGACTTGTTAAAGGATCCTTAGCTAATGCCTCAGCAAGTTTTTGCTTCAAGAGATAGGGCTCAATGACATTTTGCTGGTAATCTCTGAGGCTCCACCCCCAAAGATTTTTTATAGCGTCTTCAGCTATTTCGCGTGAGCCAGCTTCTGTGATGAGTTTCTGTGTTGCTTCCGCAAGCTCACTATTACTAACCCGAACATCATAACGACCCGCTATGGCGTTCGCCGCTGCGCGCCGTAAGGCTTCACTCGCCACTTGATCACGCATGGCTGCCAAGGAAGGCCGAGCGGATTCTGGGATGCTTTGCTGCTGATAAAATTTATTCACTGCATCCGCTTCATCCAAGACCTTACTCAGTAATACTGGGTGCGTCCCAAGAGAGGCGTACGGCAGTGGCACAAAGGAAAGCGCATACCGATACGGGTAATCAAACTTTTTGTACTTCGCACTTACACCCGCTGTCAGAACTACAGCAATAAAACAGGCGAGCGCAATCTTATACAGTATCGGCAGTAGTCGCACGTGCGGCTTTGGCAACATGAGTACTGGTGTTGGGCTCGTTATCTCTTTAGGGGCTGCGTAACCTTCTTCAGTTGTTTCAACGGCAGCAAAAGGGTTAACGACAACTTCTGGCTTAGGTTTTGGTTTCGGCTCTGGTGCAGGCTTCATAACCACGGGCTGCTGTGCAACCTCTTTTGGTTTGACTACCGGTGGTGCAGATTTTTTTACACGCGGCTTTGCTTTTTCCTTCTCTTCTTTCTCTGTGTCCCCTATCCACTCTATAACAACATCGTGCATGTGTTTTTTTTCTTCCGGTGTTATCGCTGCTGGTTTGTTGTTTTTGTCAGCCATACTATTGTTTTACAAAAAAGAATCTCCACCATTTTGCGATTAGACTACCCGACTCGGTTGCTGGCTCCTCACCACCCGCCGCAAGTTCCTCGCCCTCTTGCGGCAAAATAAATAGCTTCTCGCCGGGTTTCGCTAAATTAAATCGTACCCTAGCTTGCTCTTCAGTGTACGTATCTGTTTGTACGTATGACAAGAGCGATTGCAATTGCTGGTTGGACCGCTGTAATTCAGTGGCTTTCTCATTAAGCTCGGCCACTTCGGTCTTGATTTGCTGTCGGCGAATAAGAAGACGCGTGTTACCAACTAGTAACGCTACTAAAAACAACCCCAAGAGCCAGGGCATGGCTTCACTTCTTGTTGGAAGCAGCGCTCGAAGATTCTTCATTCTGTAACGTCAGTGTCTGGTGACGAAACTCCGGGTCGGAAAAGATCACGCATTGTGCTCTCGTCAACTTTACTGAAAAGCCGTTCTAGCATCTGTTGCTGCTCCACTGGCTCCATGGCAGTAAAACGCTGCCACCACCAGCTACCTTTGGTCGCTTGCGTACGACTACCAAGCGAGGCATCGCGCGCATCAAGCAGAACTTGGCGAACTGCGGCAGGCTTCGGAACGTTCGCCACTACGAGCGCCTCTGGTCGACCGGCCGCTCGAATATAGAGCGTGCCGTATTTGCCAAGCGTCTGCAGTACCCCTTTCGTTTGCTGCTCTACATCTAACAAGTGTGGGTAGAAAACTTCTACAATCAAACGAGTTACCAACCCCTGTTGGTCAACGTACGCTAAACGAGCTGTGGTAATAACAAGCTGCGTTCTGTCCCAGCGAAAGTACTCGCGAATTGCGTAAAAAGCGCAGCAAAAAATGACGAATCCAAAAACGGCGATGCCGATGACGCCAAGATCAAAAAGTGGTGCTAGGAAAAAAAAGGGTAAAAGAAAAATTATAGCGATGCCGAGAATCGTACCAGCCAATTTCAGCCAGTGCTCCCGACACACCAAGAGTACAGTTTCACTATCGCGGAGGGTAATGGGTAGATTTGTTTTCATGTACGGTTATCATACGGAATTTAATGACCTACCGCAATAAATTCATTTTACCTATCGACATCATAGGACACACGAGTAGTGTCACCTTGGGACTTAATTTTTCTAATCACTATATGCCCAATGGATAATAAATTACTGACATGGGTACCACCACAAGGAACACCGAAATCCCCATACATCACGACCCGCGCTGGCTTACCTTCAGGTAAATAATCGGGTACATGGTGACAAACTTCGTGCATTTTCTCCTTTGGTATGAAAAGGAGCTTTGTTGTCCTATTTTCAGCAACAAAATTATTACATGAATCTTCGATACTGGTTCTCAACTTTTCTTTGTCTAAGCCTTCCAAGCTTGCTTCATACTCGACGTAAGGACCGTTCGGAAAGTGATATCCCTTACCAGGAACCCAATTGAGCTTTAGGGCACTTACGGCCATATCAACAACATGACCAGCCGAATGGAGACGACTATTGAGCACCCGACGAGTTTTATCGATCGAGCATTGAACGATTTCACCTTCTTTAAAATCGCCCGATTCAAATGAACCTACATGTCTGACAATCCCTTCAACAAAACGTACTTCTTCGACTAAAAATTTCCCAGAGGCATTTTCAATTATGCCCTGGTCATATGGCTGACCACCACCTTGCGGGTAAAAGATAGTTTGATTCAAATAAATAACCTTTCTTTCTTCTTCGTCAATTATCCCTAAAACAGTAGCGGTGCCAGCGTAGAGATTAAAATCTTCGAGATAAAGAAGTTTTGTTGAGTCCATAAAACTACTTCTGAACAATTCTAAATTCTTCTGATTGTGACTTCAAAAAACTAAAATTTGCTACAGGCCAAAGTTTTCCGTCAACAATCGTATGCTCCACTTCAACCTTATAGGTTCCAGGCTCAATTTTGAAAAAAGTGTGGGCGTACATATTTTCTAAATCCAAGACGTAACTAACCGTTTCGCCAGATTCGACACTTGGTGCGGTGGCTGCGCAACGTTTTGTAGGGTATGCGCCATGAGGCTCCCACGTCTCGCCATTCTTCCTCAATAACGTTATAGGCATACCGCAAGCGGTACTCAGCCATATAGCCGACTCGGTATTATTTGTAACCATGGCTGGAATTGTTTCTCCAAGTGCATAGACTGACTTATCTGTAGCAACAGAAACAGTACTCTCTTCGCTAACCATTACCGGCTCTGGCGGTAATGACTCCACTGGCACATTTACAATCGGCTGCGTTTCATCCGGAACTTTAACCACTTCTTTTGTAAATAAAAAATAGCTCACACCCACAATGAGCAGAGCGACAAGAGTTACGAATATGAATAGAGTAATTTTTTTGTTCATTTCAAATCATAGCGAGTTTCTTCTGAGCACGGTGGCGGTAGGGCAAAGCCTGCTACTGCGCGGAAGAAGAAACGAGCGACCTGTGCTGAAGGAAAGGAATATTAAGGAAAACCCGACGGGTTGTCCTTAAGGTTTTTTGCCCCGGGCAGGGATCGAACCTGCGACCATTGGCTTAAAAGGCCACTGCTCTACCACTGAGCTACCGGAGCGCATGCGACGAAATATACGAAATACCAGACAAAAGCGCAACTTGAATGAAGCGTAAAGCAGGCGTACAGTACATGAACTACCTATGGCAGATAATAATTCAGGAGTCGCCAAAATACCGCCGCAAAGCATCGAGGCTGAGCAATCACTGCTCGGCTCAATTTTGCTATCAAAAGAAGCCATCGTTAAGGTGGCCGACTCGGTGACACCTGATGATTTCTATAAAGACCAACATCGTCTTATTTATGAGTCGATGCTCAGCTTATTTGCCAAGCAAGAGCCAATCGACGTTCTGAGCTTAAGCACCCGTCTTGAAGAGCAAGGTGTTCTAGAAAAGGTTGGTGGGCGCAGCTACCTCGCATCGCTTTCAAACAGCGTACCAGCCGCATCGCACGTCAGTCACTATGGTGAAATTGTGCAACGAAAAGCAACGCTTCGCCGACTCATCGATGCCGGAACAACTATCACTGGCCTTGGGTACGACGAAAGTGACGATTTGCAAGTGACGCTCGACAAGGCTGAACAAGGACTCATTCGGGTGACCCAGAAGTACTTGCGGCATATTTTTACGCCGATGAAGTCGCTGCTCACCGAAGCTTTCGACCGTATTGATGAATTACACCGGCAGAGCGGCAAACTTCGAGGCATTCCAACGGGCTACAAAGAAATCGATAACATTCTTGCTGGACTACAAAAGTCTGACCTCATCATTATCGCCGCCCGACCATCAATTGGAAAAACATCGCTGGCCCTCGACATTGCTCGCCATGTGGCGCTCCACGAAAAAATTCCAGTGGGCATCTTCAGTTTAGAAATGTCTAAGGAACAACTCGTAGACCGTGTGCTCTGCGCCGAGGCTGGCGTTGACCTTTGGAAAATGCGCACCGGCCGTTTATCAGACCGCGGAGCTGATGACGATTTCTCTCGCATTGGCCGCGCCATGGGCGCACTCGCCGAAGCACCAATCTACATTGATGACGGTGCTATGGCGAACGTCATGGAAATTCGCGCCAGAGCCAGACGCTTACAAATGGAGCGAGGTTTGGGACTGCTCATCGTCGACTACCTACAGCTCATGGAAGGCAGAGGAAAGAGCGAAAGCCGCGTGCAGGAAATTTCTGAAATCAGCCGTGCACTTAAGGGGCTAGCTCGAGAACTGCAGATTCCGGTTGTGGCCTTGTCGCAGTTATCACGTGCAGTTGAGGCTAGAAGCCCGTCAATTCCGAAGCTCGCCGACCTACGGGAATCTGGGGCCATTGAGCAAGACGCGGATGTGGTCATGTTCATTTACCGAAAAGCTATGGACAGAAGCTTGCGCGACACCGTGTCACTTGAAGACCGAAACATTGCTGAAATTTATATTGAGAAACATCGTAATGGTCCGACTGGAAAAGTAGATTTATACTTCGACGAAAGTCTAACCAGCTTCCGCAACTTGGATCGCTCAGCTGACAACAACGGCCCGTCATTCTAAGGTATGCGCTACCCGCTGCCCTTGCAGCGTCTCATTGAGACGTTTTTACTTCTCCCTGGCGTTGGACGACGCACCGCCATTCGTTTTGCCTACCACATTGTTCGCAGTGACTCACGACGAGTTAAAGAGCTCAGTCAGGCATTGCTCCTCGTGCAGCAGGAATTGCGATTGTGTGAAAAATGTCGACAGCTGAGCGAGGCAGTCCTATGCCCTATTTGTGCCAACTCATCACGCAACGGTTCGCAGCTGTGTGTAGTGGCAGAAGACAACGCCATAACCGCCATTGAACAAACAGGTGCCTTCCAAGGGCTCTATTTCGTCCTAGGCGGCACATTAGACCCCGTAGCAGGCATTGACGCGACTAACCTCCCAATTGCGGAGCTGCTGGCGAGAATCAAGCCGGACGTTACCGAAGTGTTATTAGCCTTTGATAGTGACACGGCCGGCGAAACAACCACAAGTTATCTGAAGCAAGAACTACGACAACGAGCCAACATCAGAATCACACAACTCGCTCGCGGCATGGCAACCGGCGCACTCCTTGAATACGCCGATGAAATTACCTTGCAAAACGCGATTCTCGGACGCCGAGAGGATAAAGGAATTTCAGCCTCGGAAGAACAATAAACAATTTCAGCCTCTAGGAGGCTGAAATTTTCGTGACCTGAATTTTCGTGAAAGGCTGTCGGTGCCCCTGTACCTTGTGGTAGCGAACTTTAGATTTAAATTTAACGACTCTAATTTTACGAGCTCGGCCTTGCTTTAGAATCGTTGCCTGAACAGCTGCCTTTTCGAGCATCGGTGTGCCAATGGTCACCTTTTTGTCGTCCGACACCAACAGGACATCCTTCAGCGTAATTACCGCACCTTCCTCACCCTCAATTTTTTCAATATCAAGCTGCTGTTGTTCTGTGACAACGTACTGTTTTCCGCCCGTTTTGATTACTGCGTGCATATAGTTCAGTAAAGATAGTCGCTCCAGTATAGATTAGTGCCTTGACCGTGTCAAACCGCCTTGGGGCCACTATCGGTAAAATAACTTGGGTCATCACGATAATCTATAAAGAGGGTTTTTAATGGGGCTTTGTCACCCTTATCCACGACTATAAATTCATAGTAGCCTGGGTGATACTGTGTTTCCCTCGCCTCTCCGGAATGCGGGATGTGGGCTATAACCTCCGAAATCTGCTTACGCAAATCTTCATCTTCGAAACTGTATTTGAAGCTATGCAAAAATTGATCCCGACTAGCAGAAAACGGTGGCGTTTCGGTACCATAGGCCACCGGCCCGGGAAGTCCCTGTCGGAATTCAACATGCATCGTACCATTGGGATTCGCGACTATATTGCCACCGTATTTTACGTCGTAATATGGCATCAAACGAATATCATAGGAATCACGAACCGCTTCCGGAACTTTATCGTGCACGAGAGAAATTATATCGTTCGAATCTAGCCTTGCAGTTGATACTCGTGGCAAATTTGCATCGTGAGGCAGCAGTGCAACTATATAACACTCAGAATCAAACTGCTGGAGATGCTCGTTCGGCGACATTAAAAAATCAGGAAGTGAAAGCGTTCGGCTGTCTGGCATTGGTAAGCCAATTTCCGCCCCAGCTCGATACCCTTCCTGACGAGGTATTCCGATTCGGTCGGCGAACGCTTCATCAATGGGTCTAACCGCCTCTGCCCAGTCATTAATATTTGGACCGCTTGTTTCACTTACTCGACTATTTCCTTCCGGCATACCGCTAGCGGGTGGCCAAAATACTTCGCTTATATGCTTCTAAATTCTCGAGGGCAATGCCAGTACCTTTCGCAACGCAGAGCAAAGCGTCATCCGCCACGTACGCTGGCACACCAGTGGCACGACTCAACAGTTGGTCAAGATTTCTGAGTAATGAGCTGCCACCTGAAAGCACCATGCCTTTGTCGATGACATCGGCCGAAAGCTCTGGTGGCGTGTGCTGCAAAACGGACTTTGTGGCGTCAATGATTCCTTCTAACTCAGCTTGAATAGCGTCGGTCACGTCGTCAGACGTCACGGTGATAGTTTGTGGGAGTCCTGTAAGGGTGTCCCGACCACGAACGTTCATACTTAATTTTTCGTCGAGGTAAAGCGCAGAACCAATTTCAATTTTAATTTCTTCTGCCGTTCGTTCACCAATAGCCAAGTTATACTTTTTCTTAATATGCTCCATGATGGCGGCATCAAATTTCGTGCCACCAATGCGCACTGAAGTGCTCGATACAATGCCACCGAGCGAGATAACCGCCATTTCAGATGTACCACCACCGATGTCGATAATCATGTGGCCTGACGGCGAACCAATGGGAATGTTTGCACCAATGGCAGCAGCAATAGGCTCTTTAATGATAAACGCGGCTTTGGCGCCGGCCGCCATACAAGCGTCGATTACGGCGCGACGTTCTGTGGCGGTAATACCGGCGGGGACAGCTACCATTACTTCCGGTCGAAAAAAACGAACACCACCTAAAGCTTTATTTATGAAATAACGAAGCATGGCTTCGGTGGTTCGGTAATCTGCTATGACGCCTTCTTTCAGTGGTCGGAGCGCGACAATTGTTTCTGGCGTTCGGCCAAGCATTTCTTTTGCTTCGTTCCCCACTGCCAAAATCTTTTTGTCCACGATAGAAATGGCCACAACGGATGGTTCATTGATAACAATGCCACGCTTCGGCAAATGCACCAATGTGTTTGTTGTGCCAAGATCAATGGCAATTTTCTTTGACCACATAGTCTTCTATGATACTGAAAAAACGCCGCTTTGGCAATCCTAAACGCGCGGCGGCACTGACCTTCTCCACTTCCAAAAATATCGCAAAAGATCCTTACTATGAATAATCGCAGTGCGCCAGTCGTCAGCTGATTCACGTCTATGAAAGTGTATCAGCGAGGCCGAAGCCAGGTAATGCACTTCCCAGTTCGCCAACCATAACCGGCGACAGTAATCCGTGTCGGCGAAATAGACAAAGTAGCGTTCATCAAAATTGCCCACCGCAGTCATTGCCGCGCGACGAAGTAATAGACAACTCGACATTAACCAGGGAACTGCTCGCGTTTCGTCGTGCGACCAATCCGTCATGAGAAATCGGGCTAACTCACGCTTTCCCGTCTGCGTTCGTCCAAGCGGCGTGCGACGGTACAACGCGGTGAGTAGTGTATGAAAACGGTAGCAGGAATACTGAAGCGAGGAATCAGGATTCAATAATTTGGGTCCGACGGCACCAACCTTTGGGTTTGCCTCTACATGTGCAACAAGCGAAAGAACAGCCGCAGGCTCCCAAACGAGGTCGGTGTTAGCGAGCAGTATGAACTCCCCTTGTGCCGTCTGAATACCAACATTAGTGCCGCGGCTATATCCAAGATTACGCTTTGTATCTATCACCTGTACTCGACCAGAAAACTCTTTGAGTACTTCAATACTTCTATCCCGTGAGCCATTATCAACAACGATAATCTCATATGGAATCTCCGGCGGATTCGCAAAAATGGCGCGCAAAAATTCACGAAGCAATCCAGCGGTATTATAATTTACGATAACAATTGAAAGTTTCATACCTGAACCCGTTTAAGAGCACGAGTGTGTTTACGCTTTTCCTTCAAATACTCACGATTACCAAATACCTCGCCCCACGCTCGAAAAAATTGTCGTGGTCGGGTAATGAGTACCATAAACGCCTTTATCTTTTCGTACATAATAACGAGCGGCAATGAAACATAGTTTCGCCGCACGAGCGCGGTACCAAAAAGAAAATATAGGTGGTTACGATAAGAAAGGTACTGCTGGAGATCAGTCCGGGCAAGCCATGCCGCAGCCGTACGCCGCCCCCCAATTTCTTGCTGGTCGTCCGCAATGCCGCGGACTGAGCGAATGTGACTGGCGACAACATTCGGTAAGACCGCAGACTTCCAACCGGCAAGTGCCAGACGGTACGCGAGGTCAACATCCTCTTTATAGGCAAAGAAGTGCTCATCAAAATATTGTGGATGTACGGCGGTGCCAAGGGCGATACTTTGCAGTGCTGAGCGACGATACAGCGTAGCTGTGGCGGGATTACCAAAACCGTACTGTAACTCCGTGGTCGAATTTTTAAATTGTTGTCCGCGGTTTCTCTCAACTACCCGACCCGTTGCATGAATTGTAAGCCCCTGCGCGTCGATAACATTTGTTACGACGTCATCCCTGCGGAGTAGCGTTCCGCTAACTGACGCTAGCTCAGGCACTTCACCGAGCACTTTCTCTAATGCATCCACATAGCCGGAACTCAACACCGCATCTTGATTTAATACCAAGAGATATGGCTCACTCCCCTGTCGCAGTAAAGCATTATAGGCGGCTGAAAAACCGGTGTTTGTTTCTGAGATTAATAGCTCTGCATTGTGCTGCATGGCCCATGCACGAAGAACGGCACTTGTTCCGTCTGTCGAACCATTGTCTAGCAAACTCACCTGTGCACCACCGCTATAGCTAGCAATGGCAGACAAGGACTCTTCAACAATGGGTAGCCCGTTTCTCGTGACAAGTACGATACGAACGCTCATGACGACTTTCGTACCTTATGTGTGACGTTAAAACCGAGGTGCTTGCCGAGAAGGAGTCTCGTTTGCGCATCAATTGCCGGTAGCGAACCAAATAAAATTAGCGTGAACGGTAACAGTGCCCACTGTAAAATCATGATGAGGTATCTGTTCGCCGGTACAGTGTTTGGCCGAGGTGGCAAGAGCGACATACCCAAAATACCGCTTACAAAAATACCCACCATGGCGAGTCGTAGTAACAACTCAAGTAATGCCGGCGCATTCTGTGTGAGCGCAACTTCTGCAATGTTCAGCGGCGCCAAATAGAGCGGTAGATAGCCAAGCACGGTGATAAGAATTGGTGCTGTGGCCCACGTATACATACCCTCGCCCAAATTCCAGAGGTAGTACAATTTTTTTCGCATCGGAATGTTTGGGTGTTTTCGGAAGTTCCACAGCATGAACGGTAAGTGCTCAACGCCCCACGCCCAGCGTCGCTGCTGTCGATACAGTGCCCCTAAACTTTTCACGTACCCACCAGCCGCCACCATATCCATCGATACTGGCACGTACATTGGCGTAACGACGTAGTCACCCTCATAGTGCAGGAAGCACTGCAAGAAAATACGCGAATCTTCGGTGACAATTCGCTTCTCCCAGAAGCCAACATCAACGAGCGCCTGCCAGCTCATGCTGTGCGACGAAAATGTAAAGAGTCGCTCTGGCCGAGCGAGTTCGGTCATCAACCAGAATGTTGTGCCCATGGCGGCAATGCGAACCAACGCCGGCGACTCCCAAAGATTATTATTATAAACAACGGCTGGTTGGTAACTTGACCGCTGCGGATTTGGCTGCGAGAGGTACGTATAGGTTAAGCAGGCAAAATACTGTGGCGCGACAATTGTATCAACATCAAACGCAGATACGATGAGTTTGTCATAAGCGAGTTTTTGTTCATCAACGTATTCTTGCACACGATGCCCTGACCAATTTAGGTTGGCGCCTTTACCCGGAATTTCATTTGGCAAATCTTTCGGATGAAGCGTCGTAATGAAGGCATGAAAATGCGACGCGTAACGAGCTTCTAATTCTCGGGCCAGTGCTGAAAAATTTTCAGCATCTCGCTCTTCTCCAGCCAAAACGACAATGAGTCGTTTGGGGTCGTACGCAATTTCCGTAAAGCGAGTGAGTGTTGTTTCAATGACCTCCTTCGATTCCCGGTACGTTGGTAAAAAAATTATATGGTAATACTCACCCCATGATGGATACGTTACCCGTAATTCATCCCACCATGCTCGTCGCGATTCTCGACGCTGAATGCGCCAGGAATGAATGAGGTAGAAAACGAAATAACCAACCCGGAGGAGCCAGTAAAGGTCAAAAAGAATGACAAGCGCTATAGCCCACAGTGGTTTGACCACTGAAAGTAGGATTGCCAAAGTAAAGGTAAACCAGGTAAGGGTACCTGGAATTGCCTCGAGTAAACGATACTTTTGCCTATCAGTCATAGATTTAACTGGAATTACTTACCGATAACCCGTTTGGCAAATGGTAGACCGAATATAATCGTTCCGGCAAGCACTCCGAGAAACGCCAATGCGTAGAGTTTATAGGTGGATTGCAAGAAAAGCGCAGCCGCACCGAAGGCGGCGCTGCAGGCAAAAAACACCGCCACCGAACCACGAACCCCAAGCCCGAGGTCAACGAGCACAAAATGAAGGTGTGAACGATCAGCCGAAAAAATACTTTTTCGCTCAAGCACCCTCCTCACAACGACAACAAAAGCGTCGAGGAGCGGAAGACCCATGACGAGCGCTGCGGTAGCCATTTTCCCGCCAGCAATGATACTAAGCACACCAATTGTGTAACCAGCCAAGAGACTACCAGACTCCCCCAAGAACTGTTTTGCCGGATGCCAATTGTGTGGCAAGAAACCAAAAAATGCGCCGGCAATAATGGCTGCGAACAATGCGGTATCAGGCTGCAGTACTGGTGGCAAGAGGCACAACGTAAATATTGTTGCCGCACCAATAAAGCCAATGCCACTCACCAGTCCGTCGAGGCCGTCTAGAACTTTCGTCGTGTACATTAAGACCGACAGCCATATAACCGTAAAGAGTGCTGAGCCAAGATTTACGAAATAGCTGGCCTCAGCCAAGGTCACTGGCAGCTTTATTTGATCAATGCGCCAGACGCCGCCAAAGGGGTTCGTAATAAAGTTGACCCCAATCCCACCAAACACCACGGCAAGTGAAGCGAGCACCGGTAAAGCCAGTTTGGCGGGCGCAGGCAGACCATAGCGATCATCGAGATAACCACCAAGCATGAGTATGAACCCACCAATAAAGAACCAGACCAACTGACCCGCGTTAAGATAGGTGGTAACCAGGTCTGTTCGAATGAATCCAAAATAGAATGCCACAGTAAAGATAGAAGCAAACACTGCCAGGCCACCGAGGAGCGGAATAGGTCGGGTGTGCATCCGTCGTGCGGCGTCCTGCGTTGGGTCGTCAACTATGTGACGACTGTTGGCATAGGCGCGTACCAACAGAATGAAAAATTGCACCACAATACCAGCTGCCCCAAAAGCTATGGCGTACAGCATATAGATTACTCTGGTCGCGCAATGCGCAGTATACCGCCCGGCTCTAACGTTACAGAATCTCTTCGATGTAGCCGACCTTCAAGTAAGTACCTGGCCAGTACTGAATCAACTCTATCCTGAATAACCCGCCGCAGAGGACGCGCGCCAAAGAGTGGATCAAATCCGGCGGCAGCTAATTCTTCTATCGCCGCAGGTAAGGCCACAAACGAAACGCCATGCACTTCCATTCGCTTCGCAACTTTTTTTAACAACAAACTGGCAATGGCCGAAACATGCGGTAAGGTAAGCGGCTTGAAAACCACCACTGCATCAAAACGATTAATGAACTCTGGTGCAAAATTCTTTCTCAATACCGTTTCATGTAGTGTTTTTTCAATTTCACCCATTTCGTCACCTCGTCGGACAGCGTCTTGAATATACTCAGTACCGGCGTTTGACGTAGCGATGATGATGGTATTCGTAAAATCAATAACTTCCCCATTACCAGCAGTTACTCGACCGTCATCGAGTATCTGTAAAAATAGATTGAGCACCCGTGTATCTGCTTTCTCTAATTCGTCGAGCAACACCAACGAAAACGGATGCGCCCGCACTGCTTCTGTCAGAATGCCATATGTTGTCGCTCGACCACCAGTTAACCGTTCAACACTTTCAGCACCAACATATTCAGACATATCAATTCGCACCATTCTCTTTTCGTCACCGAAGTAGAGCGCCGCAACGGTCTTCGCTAGTTCTGTTTTCCCAACACCAGTTGGACCCAAAAAGAGAAGGTTTACAATAGGGCGCTTCGTATCTCGAATCTCCGCGCGAGCCCGCCTAAGCGCGTCAGCCACCACACTGACCGCTTGCTCTTGATTAATAAATCGTTCGTGTATTCGGTCCTCAAAATTTAGAAGCAGTGACGACTCGTCATGCGATACATCACGAAGTGGCATATCAATTTTTGAAGACAGAAAGCTATCAACGTCCCCTGAGCGAATTACCTTTTTCTTTTGCCTTGTTTCTTTCATGTACAGCGCCAGCTCGTCTAACAGATCAATAGCTTTTTTTGGCAGCCGCTTATCGGGCAAAAAACGACTAGTCAGATCGACCAACCGCTCTATGGCGTCATACGTAAAAAAGACGCCGTGTGACAGCTCAGTGAGCAGCGCATGAGACTCCACCATAGGAATCGCTTCTTCCACGGTTGGCTCGGTCAGAAGCACTGATTCAAATAAGCCACCCAGGGCAGACCCAACCAAATACTGACGGTTGGCTTCAGGCGTTGTTGTGGCAATCACTTTAATGCGTAACCGTCGCACACCCGTTGCTAATACCTCGGCCAGGTCCACGCTGCCCGCCTGACCACTCGATATGCCACGCACACCGTGCACGCCGGAAATAGCGAGCACGATGTTGCCGGAGCGACTAGCCTCGTTTAAAACTCGCAAAATGCGCTCTGCCGCTTCAGACGGATTCGCGCCGCTGACTAACTTTGGCAAAATAAGGTTGACTAACCGCTTGTCCTTTAATTCCGCCGGTACTTCACCAGCCACCATTCGGTCAGCTAAGTCTTCTAACAGACCCCGCTTACCCACCCCCTGCTCGCCAACAAGGAGCGGCATACCACCGCTTTCAAATATACGTAAGGCAGTTTTCATGGCTTCACTGCGACGCACAAACGGAAACGTACCACCATACTGCGCTTGTTCAGTGATGTCCTCAGAAAAAGCATCGAGAAGCGGCGTGGCCACCGCCGTCATGGCACGGTCGAGCCGAGAATGCGGTCGAAACCGAGCGGCCGAACGTAACCTTTGATACCGCTGACGAAGCTGACGATCGCTCTGCTGCCACAAAAGTACGTGACGAATTTTACTTTCTGTTATACCTCGCTCATACAGTACGTCACGAACAACCGGGTCTAGTGCAATGGTGGCCTCAAACAAGGCAGAGCAGTCAAGCCGTTCGCGACGATCATAGTAAGCCGACAAGTAGGCACGGAGTAACGTTTGTCCGATGGTTGTTTCAATTGTCGACGTGACCGCACGTAACTCTTGAACAACAGCCCGACCAGCATCTGCCGGCTGAACACCAAGTCGCAACAACATTAAGGAGACTTCCGAACTAGTAATGAGCGACAGAAATAAATCGGCGGGTCGAAAAGGACGTCGAAACTTGTCTGCGCGAATAATTGCGGCAGCAATGTAACTTCGAGCGTCGCCTGATACCATACTGTAGATATCTAATCGATATGTTTTTTGCGCCGCAGAAGACGCATCGTAGGGCAAGCGCGGAATCTTTTTTATGCCATAACTATCACGCTCAATACTGACATACACAAACAACCCGCAGAGCACACCGACCCAAAAGAGAAATGAGTCACCGGTTGCCGAAAAAATGAGGAGTGCGGAAACGAAATCAGATAGAATGGCTTCAGTGATGCCAGCTTCAAACAGCAGCGCGGCATACACTAACGCAGTAATCGCACCGCAAAAGATTGTTCCTCGAATCAGTATCCGCCAAATACTTGCCAGACGTTCACGGTGAAACTGCGCTGCAGACAAATCATTTGGTAGCCACGCAATGTGATTCCCAACTTTAATGGCACTTCCCTCTCCGGCGCACAAAACGCACGTCGCGTAATCCGCTGTACCTTCGCCAAAACAGGCGGGGCAACTAACGATTGCGGCGCCTACTGGGCTAGCAGGAGAATGAGTGTTGTACTGATGCGCCATAGTACGACCAATGGAAATATAATATACAGAGCAAATAATATGACGTCGGTAAGCGCCCACAGTACAAACACGACACATCGCACCACCGTTTGCACAACTCGAACAAAAAAACTAATAACCCGGCCGGCAATGTCCCACTGACCATACATTGGAACAAAAAGGTTACTTGCCCAGACCGTTACGCCCAAGTATCTATTGGCATAACTGAACCGATCGAGCAGTCGGCGAAATGCCAACTGTAATCCCCGAGAATACCACCAGACCGGCGCACTGATTAGTTCTTCAGTAACTGTTCGTACGCCAATTGAAAAAAACTGTGCACCCATACTATTCCGTAGTCACTATCCCCTTTCCCGCTGCGATTTGATCTCCGTCTAAACTTGTAGTGGCTGTCGTTCCCGTAACCTTCACGGCACCGTTGGTTGTTTCGTCATGTGCGGCCAATGTTGTTTGACCCGACAACACCAAGATGCGCCCACTGTCGCTAGACGTCGGTTTAATTCGAACGGTAAAAAAGGCTTGCGGCTCGAGCCCAGGTGGCAAGGCGTCAATCTTCCACACGGCAGTAGTACCAGTAACTTTAAGCGTGCCAGTTGTTGCGGTACCAGTCTCCGCCGTGACATAGCTCGGCAAATTTCCCGTAACAACAACATCCCGTAAACTGTGCGTGCTGCCGGTAAGTTGCCAGATAATGCGATACGATGTTTCCTCACCAACAACGGGCGGCAATGGTCCAGAACCGATAGGTTCGCCACTCGGGCTGAAATAACGAGCCGATACGCGCACGTTAACTGAAGTGTTAATGGCAACGACCATCGGGCTGCCGTCAATCTTACCAGCCTCTGAAGCGTCCCCTCGTGAAGAAAAAGCAAAGGTAGGAGTAGCGACAATCTGACCGGCGCCTGAAACGGAATTAGATTTAGCAATCACTGGCACGTCCCAAGAAAATTCACCGCTTCCCTCAGACAAAAGTCGCTGCAATGCAGGTGTATTTTCGCTTCGCCACGTGATAGTGCCGCTCTCAACAGTTGCCCCTTCGGCACGTACGCCGTCCCAGCGAATTAAATTGCCACCATCATAGCGAACGGATACCGTAATTCCATTTATTGTTTCAGCCCCAAGATTCTGATAACGCAAAACGTACCGTAGTGAATCACCGAATGATGCAGCAGTTGAATTACTGTTTCCGTTAGCGGTTAACGTCAAAAGCACATCGCCATTGATCACCCCCACCCGGAGTTCGCTACTAGCCACGGCGGCTGCTTGCGAAGCACTTCCTACTGCAGTGAGGGAGGCCCGAATCACTTGTTCGCCCGCAGCCTCAGAAGACCACTTTGTTTTGAGCGTTACAGCAAATGATTGACCTGGCGACAAAACCGGCGTAACCCACTGCCAGCTACCAGCCTCCGCTACAGCAGGTTCGGCCTCAGTGATAGCAAGATTTTCTGGTTGCTGCACAACGAGCTGCAAGGCTTGTAGTGGTTCGGCGCCATTATTTTGAACGGTAACAACATACTCTTTCTCGTCACCCGGTACCACTTGCGTCGTACCAGCTACCGTAAGAGCAATAGCACCACTGGTGAGCGCGGTTGAAACAGAATCGCTTGCTTGGAGCTGTGTTGGTAAGTTAGGAAATTCATACGTTACGGTAGCAAAGACAGTAACGAGTGAACCCGTCTCACCAAACAGCGTGCCGTCGACCGCCACCTCTTTTTTCTCACCTGGTGCTAAGGCTGGTAAAACCCACGTGTTGTGTACCTCATTCTCAGGTGAAAGGGTGGCAGATTGCCAAGAGAAACCTTGCGGATAATTCACTCGTAACTTAATGTTTTTAGCGGATTCAGTTGCGTTGTTGGCCACCTGAAAACGGTACGTCACCGTAGAGCCAACAGCCGCGTCACTCGGCGCAACAATCTCAATACTCACTGCGCCACTTTTGCTCGGACTAAAAACATCAAAAACAGCAAAGCCAAGCCACGCCGCCGCGCTGGCTGCCACCGCCAGCACTATTAGCCCAATAGCAAATCGACGCCAACGAGATACATGCTTGGGCACCTGAAAATCAGTTGGTGATTCGTATAACGCTTCAAGTTCTGCGTAATCTTTTCTTTGTTGTTTATTATTCATGGTTATACGGGATAGAAACGGTAAGTGCTGTTTGTACATCACTTTCTGCGATTAAAGATTCGCTATAATGACTGGTGGCTGGCCCTTTGCCAGTCGAAATAGTACCGCCAGGAAGAGCGATGTTCTGCTCAAGCGTCACCCCACGGCTGCCCGGTTGTGACTCCCAAGCAAATGTATAGAAGCGCTGGCATGGCTCTTTCTGCTTCACTGCAAACCAATCGAGAAACGACGACGCACACTGCAAGCGCCACGGCAGACGATATGAAATATTCACGGTGGCACTTTGCCCCGGGTCAACCATAAGCCAGTTGGCAAACACTTCCCTGCCTAGCTCGTTGTACATACGAGTTTGGCTACTTGGATCAATAACCGCTTTTCGTTCAGCGTTCAACAGCTCATCTGCCTTAGCACCCGTTATGGCCGGCACAAACAACGTTTTGTCTGGTGCACCAAAACCGGTGGCGGAAATAAGCTGACTACCGAGCGGAACATAGAATCGCAAATAGTCCACATTACGAACCCCCGTGTACTGATCTCCCTTAACACCGGTGTGGGTTCTCTCTACGCTGACGTTGGCGGTAATTGAACCATCATTACCAATCACTATATCTCGGAGTACTCGGGTGAGCATTTTTCCATCGGTCTTCTGACCAGCAATATTCGTGTGCACAATGGCGAGGCTGTCTGTTTCTTTTTCATACGTTGGAACAACACCGCCCCATCCAAGTGAGGTAATACGCGTTTGAATTGATGAATCTCTTGAATAAATCATTGCGTGCTTCTGCTGGGCAGCTTCGGCAAATATCGTGAGTAGCGAAAGGTCCCCTGTTTGAATTTTATTAGTCAAATTGGCAACAAGAACCGGGAACAGGTCAGCTAAAATTTGCTTTGGCTTATTTACTGTTTTGTCGTACTTCTGCTCAACCTGATCTGTTATTTCCGAAACGAAGTTCTCGTTAGTAATTGTTAATCTGTATGCCGGCATCGGAATTGGCCCAACAACCTCAAGGAGTCGCTCAACGAACGTCGCATCAATGCCGACAACTGCGTCGACGGTACTGCCACCCGCATGCTCATAAAACCAACTAATTTTCTTTGCCGATGTTGGCCAGTCATACCACCAATTGGCGTCTTGAAACTCCCACCGATTCGCCACCAAACTAAGCGCGGCTGGTGGAATGACTAGCTCATTCAGACTTCCCTGTACGTCATAGGTGCCGCCACCTGGAAACGAAACGTTCGTAATGGCACCATCAACAACATCGAGAACAGCGTAACTCCCCATAAAACCCCCGCCAGCTCGAAGCTCGTTGTTGTTTTGGAAAATCAAAAGAATACGCTGCGTAGCATTCACACCGCTCAAATGCGTCAAAGTCGCCACAGCATCATCAATAGTTCGTACTGCAGCAAGGAGCGTTGGTAAGGACTGGTGCAAGGTTAACCAGGCAGCTTGATAACGCTCGGGCATGTCATCGACGCGTAGGGATAGTAATGTGTTTGTTGCCACCTCTAGCTGATGAGTAGCATCAGCGATTGATTGCATTATGTCTTCGCTTTCGCTTGAGCCCAAAACACCGGAGTCTTGAATTTCCGCAACTGCGCCGGTAATGACAATGCTTACGCTCGTCAGTGTCTCCGCCACACTTAGTAATTCACTGACCGCAGAAAACGAGGCATCGGTTTTGGGTATAAACGCTAGACCGGTACGAAGCTCTTGCGGCATGCCACCGAGCAGCGCATTAGCGTTATGCAGTTGCTTTTGAGCCGCTATGAATGAAGTATTTGCCAAGTCAGCATTTCCCGCCGAAAGATGTTCTGCCCCGGCCATGAGATCAGTAACACTACCGGTGGCGAGCGACTTGGCTGTTTCAGCATGAGCCTGCGCAGTACCAATACGGCTGGCTGTCCAGACTGGTGCCAAAACAATGATGCAGCAAAGCGCAAAGGAAAGTACTGGAGCAAATTTCGGTAGACGCGGCCATGCTGGTTGGTACTGACGCTTACGACTTGGCCGAGACAAAGAAGGAGAAGGAATAGGGGGACGTTTTTTTATAGCCAAAATCGGCCTGGTGGTTGCACGAACTGGCGTTTCTTTTCTCACAATAGGAAGTCGGAACAGAAAAATGGCAACACGACTGAGCAGCCACAGCACACCAATAACAAGGCTAACGGTGCTTATCTCAGTTAGCCAAGAAAATTGTGCGAAAGATTTTTTTATGGTTTTTTTTGGTACGACCTGCGGCACCAGGATCACCTCTTGCACAACAATATTACTTGACGGTGTATGGCCACCAAGAAACACCGGTACCTGATTGTTTTGGTTATTACCTTGCTGTTTATTCTTGTTTTGCATGTTGCGCTTCTAAAGCTGACTCATACACGGTATTCCACTTAGTAACCAACGTTTCAGTGGTTTCAGCCGATGGCATAGCTGCTCGCTTTCCGTTCTGGTTATTTTTTAAAACGCCAACGAGGGCATCACGCATACATTCGTCGTCAGTGACGGGTATGTAGACCGCTGCGGACCCGTATACCTCTGGCAAGGCGCCGAGTGATGACGACAGAACGAGCGCACCGGCTTTGGCCGCTTCCCTACCCGGAAGCCCATAGCCCTCGTAGAGCGACGGAACAACAACTGCCTTTGCCCCAGCGTATAACTCGGGAAGAAGCCTGTCAGAAACTTCACCCATAAATTGAAACGCCGAAGTTTCTGCAACAGATTCTTTAATACGACGAGCAAAGGAATCTTGTTTGCCAACAAGCCGTAGTGCTACTCCCGTCAGTCGGTATACTTCACCCCACACACGCACCAAACGATCAATATTTTTGTGTGGATAAAACGCCCCAACGACAAGTGCGTACGGCTCACTAATAGTATACGGCACTTTTTCTGCATTGTCAGTTGCCGGAAACGCACTTTCCACTTCCCCAATAACAGCAACCTTACTTTTCACACCGGGGAACCGTTCCGTAAGATCTTCGGCAACAAATGCGGTAACTGCAACTATCCGTCTCGCCCGCCGCATCGTTCGACGAAACAAAATACGGTACCCGACGTACTTCACCGCATAGTAAAAACGGCCATACGTACTGGCACGCCTATTTGGTAAAGCGTGAAGTATAAGATCGTGAATGGTCACGACAAAAGGAACGGAACAGAAAAAGGGCACATTAAAATGCGGGGCGTGATACAGATCGCACCCGAGTGAAGTGAGTAATCGAGGAAGAAAAACTTGTTCTTGCCAGCTATATGGTCGATACGGTGCCGACACAACGTGCCAGCCACTTTTTGAAAGTTCCTGCGCCGCACCGTCAACGCCGACAAGTGCCGTTAACTCGTAGCCCGGATTATAACGACTGATGGCTTCAGCCAAAGCCGCTGTATAGCGCCCTATGCCGCGATGCTGCGGCCCGTATAAACGGGCATCTAAAACTATATGCGGCTTCGCCATAGTGAAAGTAGTTTTGTTGCTGAAAACTGCGCTTGCAAAAAATCCAAACGCTTCTGAACGCGATGATGGTAAGCAGTTGAGTCAACCGCTGCAAATACCTCAGTCAAAAGTTCTGGCAATATATCTAACCGATAAGGATTTATATAAAACGCAGCGTCACCCAACGTCTCGGCGCAGGCTGACTCACTGCTAGCAATAACTGGCGTACCAAGCTGTAATGCTTCGATTGGTGGATAGCCATAGCCCTCATGAAACGAAGGGTAGACTAAGGCATGCGCATTTTTTATAAATTCAATTTTTGCAGCGTCCGAACAATACCCCAGCAACACAACACCTGGCGTAGGACAAGCTGCTCGATAACCGGACTGCCCAAGGATGTAGAGCTTAAGGTCTGGATATCGCTCGCGCACTCGCGGCCAGGCAGCAATAAGTGGTTGCAAATTTTTACGTATTTCATTCGTGCCAACAGTGATAACATACGGCTCGCTTGGCTGCCGCGGAGCTGTCGAATGAACAGCTGGCAGTGGTGCAGGCATATGATGTACTCGCCCTCGCCACTGAGGATAGTGCTCTAAAATATCACGCATTGTCTGCTCTGAAACAGCCATGAGTTCAGTACCGGGCGTCGCCCGACGCAACCATGCTTTTACCCAACGCAAATACCAGAGTCGAGTACGCAACGGATAGCACGTTGGGAGATAGGAAAAAGATAAATCGTGAATAGTAACAAAGTGTGGTACGTCTGAAAAACCAATGAACAGTGGGTTTGGCTGCCAAATAACATCAACGGTACCAAAAAAACTTTTTGCTGGTGGATAATTAAAAAAAGAAATACTGGCGTTCAATACTGTGTTTGGATACCTACTCGTGCGGCACGAAATGCCTTTATACTCTCGCACTTGCTGTCGACCGCTTGTAAAACCAGTCAGCACATCGCCTTCTGCCATTGTGGCGACAAGTAGCGCATCGAGTACGCGATCGATATATTGACCAACGCCAGTGGGACGGACACCCATGACCGCACGCAGATCAACACCAATATGCATCATACCGTTTCCCCTTTTGCCGTACGCACAGCGACCTGAAAATTTTCAATAAATCGCCGAGTATCAAATTTCTCGGCATGCTGACGAATGACGGCTGAGCTAAACACTGCTGGAGAAAAACGAATCAAAATTGCTGCCAACGATTCCCAATCTTGATCTTCAAAGAATAATCCAGTTTTACCGGAAACAACTGTTTCTAGTGCGCCACCCTTGGCATAGGCAACAACCGGCACACCGGCTGCCATCGCCTCAACGACCGTAATACCAAAATCTTCAATTTGAGGATGAATAAATGCCTGCGCCGAAGCGTATAGCGCCATAAGTTTTGAGCGTGATACATGGCCAACGAATTTCACTGTGCCACCAGCCATGCTACGCAGACGTGATTCATCCGGTCCTTCACCAAATACAATGAGTGGTAACCGGAGTCGTGTACAAGCTGCCACAACAATATCAAAACGTTTATACCCAACGAGCCGACCACCAGTTAAAAAATAGCCGCCAGCGGTCGTTTGCAATGGAAACTCTTCAACACGAACTGGTGGATAAACCACTTCGGCTGTTCGACGATAATATTTCTGTATACGGCCGGCCACTTCCTCTGAGTTTGCAATGAATATGTCTGGTCGAGCCGCCGCCAATTGATCCCACATGCGGAGTGTTGGAAAGTAGCGAAGTGCTAACCGTTTAATGAACGTTGGATAACGCAGGCTTTCCATATACGTGTCTGTTTCTCCCCAAAGGTAACGAGTTGGCGTATGACAGTAGCAAACGTGAAGTGTCGCTGGTCCTGTTATAACGCCTTTTGCAAACGAAGACGAGGAAGAAACAACAAGATCATACCCACCGAAATCAAACCGCTCGATAGCACTCGGCATCATTGGTAAATATGCCTGATAGTACCGCTGACCAAACGGCAGTTGTTGAATGAAAGACGTACGAACACGATTCGCCGGAAATCTATTACCAAACCTATTCGCATCGTACACAAGTGTGTATATATCAGCATCTGGATAGAGCTGACACAAAACGTCTAAAACTTGTTCAGCGCCGCCGGACTGAATAAGAAATTCATGAACTATTGCCACCTTCATAGGGCGCGACGAGAACGAAAGATAACCGCAATCGTACGAAGCATAAGTAGCAAATCAAGACCAAAATTCCAGTGCTCGATGTAGTATCGGTCTAAACGAACTTCATCCTCAAAATCAAGGTCAGACCGACCACTAACCTGCGCGAGTCCGGTCATGCCGGGCTTAACGGCAAGTACCTTCCGGTGGTGTCGCTCATACCGTTCTACTTCCCACGGAAAGTGCGGCCGTGGACCAACCAGACTCATGTCGCCACGCAGCACGTTAACAAGCTGCGGGAGCTCGTCCAAGCTAAACCGACGTAGCAGGCGACCAACGCGGGTTATTCGTGGATCATTAGCTATTTTGGGTACAGGTCCACTCCTGTCTGAAGAAGTTTCTACTAATGTGTCATACAGTGTTTGGGCAGCCTCACCGCCATACTTCGTACCAATGCAGAATCTGAGCTGCATAGAACGAAACTTATAGATGGTGAACGACCGAGCCCGTCCAACTCTCGTGCTTTTAAAAATAATCGGACCACCGGTTTCTACGAGAATTGCCAACCCCACCAAAAGGCATAGTGGGGACAAAAGAACAAGCAGGAGCACTGCAAAAACTATATCAAACAGTCGTTTGCTAAGTCTCCCCCATCCTTGCATCGTTGTTTCCAATACTTCAATAACTGGTACGCCAATATCAAACCGTAGCGTTGGTACACCAACGCCTGCATTGAGTAACTCGGGTACGTAGCGAAAAGCAACATGAAACTCTTCGGCTAACTCAAGAAATGTTTGACGTGACTCGGTCAGTTCAGGTGCAAGAAAAAAAATATCATCAACCGCATCGGCTTGCAGCAGCCCACGCAGCGCCGCGAGACCTGTATCGTCGGCCGAATACGTAGCCACAACTCGATAACCGCTTTCTGGATGCTGCTGCATGTGGTCGACGACCGCCGCTACGTGCGTGTCGCCAAGGACAGCCACCCGTCGCGCGGCATACCCATAGCGAAACAGTGCCCGTTGACATGCCCGAACGAGCAAACGACCCACCGTCACAGTACCAATGCAGATACCCCACGCAGCGAGCACAATGAAACGAGATGAGAACAGTTCAGAGCGCAAAAAGAAAAAGAAAATAACACCAGCCAAAACCGTTGAAGCAGCAAATAGTATGCGGACGAATTCATTCAGCCAAGAATCTGAACTTTTCCGTTGATATAAACCTAGTGCGGCGAGTGCCAGAACAACTGCCACAGCAACTACCGCCGACCACAGGACGTAGTCTTGCGCCGCCACATCAAACAAAACCGGCCGGATGTCGGTGATGAGCGTTGTAAAACGTACTCTGTACGCTAGCCAAGCACCAAAGACAACCGCGCAGAAATCTACCGGCACGAGTACTGCTGAAAAAAATAGCTCGGTACGCTTCATGGCGTCTTGATTACCAAGTAAGAGGTGGGTACATCGGTAAGCCGAATTCTGTCCTCTGGCTTGCGCCAGAGTGACGACTATCTCTCTTGGCCGTACGTCGCCGCACGGCTCTAGCGAGTTACCAAATTTACTCTTGCACCAGGTAGGGTTTACCACTCTGTCCACTTGCGTGGCAGAGACAGGTGTAGCACCGAGGTACACCACCTGACTTTTCACATTTCGTTCTGCGTAGCAGAACGACCCTGAACGTAGCTGAACGGGTCGAAGCGGTACCAATATGATCCTTCGATTCGCTATGCTCACTCAGGATAGTTTTGCTACGCAAAACTAGTATAGTCTCTGTGGCACTGGCCCTATTCCAGTGTTGCCACTGGAACGGTTCCCGTTAGGAACTACCGCGACCCTAACTTGCGTCAGGGGGTGTTCGGACTTTCCTCTCCAACTTTCGTCGGAGCAGCCGTCTGACATACCCACCTCTCAATTGATAACCTGGGTTCAATACGAAAAATGCCAGAAAAACTAGCGTTCGTCAACTTTGTCTAATGCTTTATTCACCAATGCATCGGCATGTGCATTCCGCTCTCGTGGTACGTGCGTGTAAGTAACTCGTTCAAACCCTACGGCAGCGTTCCAAGCTTTCAAAAACAGTGGCTGCAGGTCTGGATGCTTCACTTTATATTCACGACGCATTTGCTTAACCACGAGTTCACTATCTAAAAAAGCGGTAACTGTTTTAGCACCCAGCGCCTTCGCAGCATCGAGCGCGGCAATGAGGCCATGATACTCCGCTTGGTTGTTTGTCATGACGCCCAAATGAATGCTTATTTCTTTGAGTACGGTACCCGTGGCCGAGAGCACAACAGCGCCGCACGCCGCCGGGCCAGGATTACCACGAGAACCGCCATCGGAAAAAATATGTACGTTTTCCATTTTCGTATTATTTTAAAGCGCGCTACGTAACGCCACAATTCGTAATTGTACATCACTCACATCGCGATACGTATGCTCAGCTACTTCCGCCACCACGTCAAGACGATCACCTAAACGTAACTGTTGGTGCCAGGCACCTAAACCAAAACCAACGCCATGGCGAACAGTGCCAACGCCATCGGTCAAAGTAAGACGTAAATGCTGACTACTGTCGCCAAAGGCAACCAGACCCACAGCAATAACATTTGAAACAAGAAATACTGGCGTCGGGTTCGCCATACCGCACGGCTCGAGTAAGCGTAGTCCATCTACGAGTTCGCGACTGCAATCCCGCAGTTCAATGGTTTCATCAATAAGTAAGGCATTCGAGTCGCCTGTCGAACCCGTGTTCTCCCAGACACTCCGCAAAGCACTTCGAAGTTCATCGACCGCCTCTGAAGACTGCAACGTAAAACCACAGGCTTGGGCGTGACCACCAAATTTTGAAAATAGATGTGGCACCGTGCGAAGTGCTTCTACAATGTTAAAACCAGGAATGCTTCTCCCAGAACCAACGATGCCCTGGGCGGTGCGCGTCATTATTAGTACCGGCCGAGCGTGGCGCTCTAACATACGACTAGCCACAAGGCCCACGAGACCAACCGGCCAATCTTCGCCAAATGCGACAAGAACTGGTTCATCCTTTTGCTCTACCAGTAACGCCGCTGCTGCTTCAGAAACCGTTTCGGTCAGTTGTCGACGTTCAGCGTTCGCCGCCTCAAGATTATCCGCCAACAGCTTAGCTTCTGCTTCGTCTGTGGCCATGAGCAATTCGTAGGCCTGATGCGCGCTGCCCACGCGCCCGGCGGCGTTAATACGCGGACCAATCCGGTAGGCCACATCATGAGCCGTAATGCTACCGGGCGTTAACCCAATGACCGAAAACAATGCTACTAACCCTGGGCGACGAGTTTTATTAAGCACCCGCAGCCCAAAATGAAGTAACGATCGGTTCTCACCATGCAATGGAACAAGGTCAGTAACCGTCGCGATGGCCACCAAATCAAGCAACCACTTCTCAAATGCTTCCCAACGACTTTTTTCATCAGCACGCTGCGCCACCCGTTTCGATAGCAACGCCTGCGAAACCTTAAACGCCAATGCGACAGCGGCCAAATCTATAAATGGATACGTCTCCCCTTCTACTTTAGGATTGACGATTGCGTACGCCGCTGGCAACTCAGTCGGTGGCAAATGGTGATCAATAATAATTGTGTCAATGCCACCAGCACCTGCCGCCGCAACTTCCAGCACGTTGGTAATACCGCAGTCTACGGTGATGAGCAGTTGCTCCTTTAAAGCGACGGCGTTAGCGACAACATTCAAATTTAGTCCGTAGCCGTCGAGTGTTCTGTCGGGCAGCTGCACGCGTACATTTGTCGCACCGAGCGCCTGCAATGTTGAAGCTAACACCGCTGCCGCACAGACACCGTCGGCGTCGTAGTCACCAAAAATAACTATGTGCTCAGACGTCTCAATGGCGCGCATAATGCGTTCTACAACTCGAGACATATCGCGAAAGGCATACGGATTATGGACATCCCGAGCATAGTCGGGATACAGAAATTCGGAAATCACTTCAGGAGAAAGGTCGCGCCGAGACAGCACAGTATTTAACAGCCGCGGTAAGCTGCTGTTAACAATTGTGTTCGATACTCGCAGTTGCCAACGTGAATCCATGCTAAGCGCCAATAAGCGGAGCTACGGTTAACAAAACCATGGACACGACAACCATAATGCTCATCAGTATCCAAACGCGATGCTGCCAAGTTCGTTTTGCCATACTATTGTCGTAATAATGATATATAGGTTTCTGAGGGAATATCGACCTTACCCTTACCGTGTTCTGCCATCCGTTTCTTACCCCGTTTTTGCTTTTCTAACACTTTGCGTTTTCTCGTCACGTCACCGCCATAAAGTCCGGCCGTAACATCTTTCCGCATTGCGCTCAGCCGCTCAGCGGCAAGTATTTTTCCGCCCACTGCAGCCTGCAACTTCACCACGAACTGTTGTCGAGGCAAGGTGTCTTTTAGTCGTTCAATCATGCGCTTGCCACGATGGTACGCTTCATCTCGATACACAATAACAGAGAACGCCTCAACGGCCTCCTCTGCCACGAGTATATCAAGACGCACCACATCAGCCGCCGCATAGTGAGTAATATCATAATTCATGGAAGCATACCCAGCGCTGACTCCTTTCAGTTTATCGTAAAAGTCGACAAGAATTGACTGCAACGGAATTTGATATTTTAGAATGGCACGATCTCCTAGGTATTCTGTTGTTTTATAGATGCCACGTTTGCTCGCCACAAGCGGCATAACTCCACCGATATTTTCGCTCGGTGTAACAATATCGAGTGTCACCCAAGGCTCGTCAACTCGATCAAGTGTTTCTGGTGAAGGGAGATCCCATGGATTACGAACGTCCACCATGCTGCCGTCACGCAGACAGGCCTTGTAGGCAACGCTCGGGACGGTAACAACAAGGTCCAAACCATATTCACGTCGCAAGCGTTCTTGTGTAATTTCTAGGTGGAGCAGCCCAAGAAAGCCAGCTCGAAACCCATAGCCAAGTGCCGACGAATACTCTGGTTCAAATTGCAGCGCAGCATCATTTAACGATAGTTTATCAAGCGCATCACGTAGCAGCCGGTGGGCGTCACCTTCTTTTGGAAAAATACCCACATAAACAACCGGTTTAACCTCCCGGTATCCCGGCAACACAGTCGTGGCGGCTTCGCCTGAAGCAAGCACGGTATCCCCCACCCGCGACAACTTTACATCTTTGAGACCAGTCACAATGTAGCCGATCTCCCCGGCTTGCAATGTTTCTCGAGGATGAAAGTCTGGACGAAGAATACCAACCTCCTCAACGTGAGCAGTGGCACCTGTGGCCGCGAAGTGAATTTGACTCCCTGTTTTAATGACCCCGTCCACAACCCGAACAAAAACGACAACACCACGATATTCGTCATATACCGAATCAAAAATCAGTGCTCTGAGTGGCGCTTCAAGCTGACCACGAGGCGATGATATCCTTTTCGTAACCGCTTCTAGTATCTCCGCGACACCTATACCGGTCTTACCAGACGCTCGTATTATGTCTTCTTGACGACAGCCCAATAACTTCTCAATTTCACCGAGCGTCCGTTCAATATCAGCGTTCGCTAAATCAACTTTATTAACGACCGGTATAATCTCCACGTTCTGATCCATAGCCAAATACAAATTGGCCAATGTTTGCGCCTGTACGCCTTGCGTCGCATCTACTAAAAGGATGGCTCCTTCCACGGCGGCCAACGAACGCGACACCTCATAGGTAAAGTCGACGTGCCCAGGCGTGTCAATGAGATTTAAAATAACGCCCTCATACTCCATGCACACGGGCTGCAGTTTTATGGTAATGCCCCGTTCTCGCTCAAGATCCAATGTGTCGAGATGCTGGCTTCGCATGACTCGAGCCTCGACTGTTTTTGTCACCTCTAACAAACGGTCAGCCAGCGTGCTCTTGCCGTGATCGATGTGCGCAATGATGCAAAAATTTCGTATGTTCTTATCTTTCATAGTTAGGTCACTTTACTCTCTTCCATGCTGTCTATGGCTGTCGTTACGGTGAGTCGACTTCGAAATGCTGCAATAAGCTCTCGCACCGTTGGCTCGCGAAGGAACCAAAGGAGTATAAGGTATATACTGACCCCTGCAAACATAGTAAGCACCGCTGCCGTAACTAAACCAGTGAACTTAGTTTCATCCACTAGTGGGGTGAAAACGTAAAGGAAGCCGATCACACCACAGGCCATACCGAAACCGGCCACCACTTGCCGCATGATAGAACCAAAAATATTTAGTTTTGAAAATTTCACAACATGCTTGAGACCAATCCATAAGCCAAAGAACTGAATTGCCGTACCAATACTGAGCGCCATACCAAGGCCAACGATGCCATACACGCGGCTCAACGCATAGGCAGCAATGACGGTTACAACGTCGGCCGTTAGACCAACGTACAGTGGCAGCAGCGCATTGCGATGCGCATAAAAGCCACGCACCAAAAGCGGAATAAGCGCACCAAAAATGAGGCTGAGCGTCATCCATCCGAGGGTGCTACTGGTAAGTCGCGTCGCTGTCCAATCAAAGGCGCCAGCCCCGAGAATGATTCGCACAATATGCTCACGCAAGACATACGTGAGAACAGTTGCGGGAATAAGAAAGAAAGATATCTGCCGAACTGCTGATGAAAAAATAGTGACAAAATCATTCGTATTCCCCGCAATGGCTGACTGCGTTAACTTTGGAAATGCCGCCACACCATAAGAAATACCAAAGAGGGCGACGGGAAGAAAATAGAGATTTGTCGAAAAGGTTAGTACCGCCAAACTACCGGCCGACAATGTGGAGGCAATGATAGTGAGCAAAAAGACATTGAGCTGCTGTGTACTAGCGGCGACGACTCGAGGTGCCATCAAACGAGTGATTTCAGAAATTCCGGTGCCGTAAAACCGAACAGTGAAACGAGGCCGCCAACCAAGTTGCCAAGCGCCAAAAAACTGAAGGAGACTATGTAAGATTGCGCCAATGACAACCCCCCAAGCCACCCCCCGGATGCCATAGCGCGGAGCCAGAAATAATGCCCCACAAATTATTCCAAGATTATAAAATATTGGCGCAATGGAGAATAGAAAAAAACGCTGAAATGATTGCAGCACGGCGCCCGCTACTGCAGACATACCAAGGAGCAGTGGAGAGAAACACAAAATGCGTGTTAGGGAAATTACTACCTGTTGCTTCTCGTCTGAAAAACCAGGTGCTAGAATCGGCACAAGATATGGCGCTGTAACAGCCAGAAGCACTGCCATAAAAAACAACGTCAGTGCGATAGCCGAAGCAAAAACACCAGCAATACGCCAATGCTCATTTTTACCCTTTTCTTTGGCAGCCATAAAAACCGGAATGAACCCGGCCGACAAAGCCCCGACAATAACCAGGTTATAGATGAGATCCGGAAAGCGAAACGCGGCATAATAGACATCCAACGTATCACCCGCTCCAAATTCACTCGCCAACACCCTGTCACGAAACACTCCCAATGCGCGACTAGCGACACTGGCGCTGGCCACCAACCAAGCCGTACGCGTCAATGACGTCGCTTGCTGAATGAAGAAGCGGCGGAAAAGATTCTGCATTGTACACTATTTGTAACGAAGCGCTTCTAGTGTATTGAGTCTGGCCGCGCGACGAGCCGGAATAACGCCAGTCAAAAAGCCAATGGTGGTAGAAAAAACAAGAATGGTTAACGTAAACCACAATGGTCTGTCAAACAGTTCGAGTTGCTGACCACCCAAACGTGACGCCAATGTATTAACTATCATAGTAACCCCCTCACCACCCAGATATCCAAGTAAGAGTCCGGTCAGGCCACCCAAAAATCCCATAAGCGCTGACTCTGTAACGAGCATGATAAAGATATCTGCTTTGCCACCGCCCAGTGCCTTCATGATGCCAATTTCTTGAGTACGTTCGAGAAGCGCTATGGTAACGGTATTAAACATACCGATTGAAGCCACCACGAGCGCCACAATACCAAAGAGCGCCAGCATAAACTGAATAGCTCGAAAAACTTTGTTTGCTTCAGCAATGGTGTCTGATAGTGCTGACACTGTGTAACCCAAATTTTTGATTGCTTCGCGAACCGCGGGAAGAACTGTACTGTCTCGAACCTTGACCTTCGCTTGTGAGTAACTAGTGACGGCAACACCGCTAACGCTCGACCAGGGAAGGTAGGCAGCGCTTAACCCCTCTTGCTCTATGATTCCAACTATAGTTGCGGAAAGCGCTACCGGAGCGGGCGGCGTAATTGACGACTCCTCTTCGGCTGATGGGAAAACAGTCAACGTCAACACCTGACCCAGTAGTTGCGCTGGCTCAATATTCAAAAGGCGCGGCACAGCCGAGGAAACGACAAGGCTGCCCCGTTCGTCAGACGTATAAAGTCTTCCCGTACTGGCGGTTCGACCATCTAATCGAAAGAACGCAGCGTCAGTTACATTAATGACAACGTCAGCCGTAATTCCCTCTCGAGTCATTTGACCAGCCAACTGCGCAACCGGCGTAACTTCAGCAACGTCACTGAGGCTGGCAATTGACGCAATTGTTTCTGGCGTAATAGCAATAAATCTCGACGAAGGTGGATAGACATCTAAGCTGACGAGCGAGTCTGATGTTGTAATTTGATCAAGTAATAATTTTTGTAACCCGTACCCTAAACTTACAAGAAAATAGGTGGCGGCGATACCAACACCAACGCCAACAATGGTGAGCCACGTCCGCATGGGCCGCGTTTTAAACATGCGGGTTGAGAGACGAAACAAATCATTAATTCGCATCATACGGATTTTTCTGGGCTACTCGCAACTTCGCTGGCGGCATAATTAATGAGATACACTTCAATCCGTTTGCCAAACTCCTGCGCCGTTTGATAGTGAAGCCCAACGCCACCCTCATGCAATGACTTATCAAGCGCTTCTTTAAATTGCCGATGATCTAATGAACCTTCAAGTCGAGCTTTAATGGCCGCGTCCAAACGTTGCAGCTGCACCTCTGTTAAATGACCTTCGTAGTCGTTCAGTAGGCGACCTCGAAGCTCTGTAATCTGTTCGGCCAAGAGCTCGTACTGCTCTGGAAATTTTTCTAATTTTAAATGAAGCACGCTTGATTCAGCCAGCACCGACTCAAGCGTACTGGCGACGCGTTTGGCTGTCTGCTCATAGAGGCCCACGCCGCCCTCACGATACGCGAGATCAACCCGCTGTTCAAATTCACTGGCAGTTAACTTGCCGTCAACCCGTTGGCGCACAAAATTTTCAAGGCGTTCTTGCAAGCGCTCCTCAGCAACACCAAGGAGGTAGTGACTGAGATATTTTACTTTAAGCGCCCCTTCTTCCAAGTGTGGGTAGTACTTTGCAAATTCGGTTAGCGCATGTGGAATAAACGGCCTCATTTTTTCCTCACGAAGTTGCTGACGTTCGCTGTTGGTTACTTCGCGAATGACCTGACCATCTTTGATGTAAAAAACACGATGCGCATAATGGAGGTAGCGAGAATCGTGCGTCACAAGAACGATTGTTTTCTTGTCACGGGTATTGAGCTCATACAAAAGCTCCATGACTTTTTCAGAGGCTTGGGAATCAAGATTGCCGACCGGCTCATCAGCAAATAATATAGAGGGGTTATTAATAACAGAGCGACACAAAGCGACCCGCTGCTGCTGCCCCCCGGACAATTCATTAGGTAAGTGCTCCGCCAAATTTTCAATATCAAACCTTTTCATAATTTTTAGCGCCAACGCCCGTCGCTCTTCGGTGGGTGCTCGTTGAAACATTTGTGGCAGGAGAACGTTGTCCAGTACAGAAATCGACGGAATCAAATAAAAAGCTTGAAACACCATGCCGAGCGTTGTGCGATGGAAGTTCACCATTGCATCACTATCGAGCGCATCGAGCTTCGTGTTATTCACGACCACACTCCCCTGACTTGGCACCTCTAGCCCCGCCATAGTGTAGAGTAGCGTTGACTTACCACAACCCGATGGGCCGAAAAAAATTATGTACTCCTCAGGATATATCTCTAGGTTAATGTTGCTCAGCGCCAACGTAGAGGCCGAACTACCGGCATTATACGTGACGGAAACATTTTCAATAGAGATAATTGGCTCACGCATAATTACTCAGACCAACCGAGGAACTGAAGGAAACCGAATGTTTGTTCGAAGTTATTAACAATTAAATTGAGCACTGATTGCTTCCGCTGTGGCGTGAGTAGTGTAAAATCTTTTGAGACTGACTCATTACCAGAAGCGTCAATAGAAAGCGCGCGATACCGATAGACCGTGGCCGGTCGCAGGTTACTGAGCACAACCACGTGCAATGATTCTCGTTCCGTTCCTGCCTCAGTACGTTGTCCAAATTCATCCCTCGTTAACGCACCTTCCTCATAGAGTACCTGAGACGTTGCCGATTCGTCTGTTCGCCAGGTGACAATGGCTTGCGCCGAAGCACCATCTTCGCCCGCTAAATTTACTTCGGTACGAACGTTGGTAATAACTGGCGGTATCTCGTCGCGACCAGTTTTTGTACGAAGTGGCTTTGAAACTACTTTCACGCCCGTTTCATCTTCCGCTCGTACGATGAGTGAGTACTCCGTATCTCCCAAAAGATTATTAACCGTAAATTGGTGGTTTGTCGTAAATTGTGGATCGCCCTGAGAACGTTTTTCGCTCTGCGCTACGTTGGTATATTCAATTTCAGTTTTTGTAGGAACATTCGTTTTCCAACTAAGGGTAATACTATTTTCAGTAACAGTAGAAATGTTCAGTCGTACTATTTCGGGCGCCAAGGGTAGCGTTTTAAAGGTGCGGTCTTGAGACCGCGCTGTTTTACCAACCTGCTCCCGTGAGCGAATTTGATAGTGGTACACAGTGTTTGATTCAAGATTATTCAGCGTTACTTCGTGATCCTTGGTAAAAAGTTCTGAATTTCCAATTTCCGCCTCATAGGGCTGTTCAATATTTTTGCCAAAAATGTCACTCGGAGCAAAGGCAATACGGGAATCAGCCTCTTTATCAGTTTGCCAACGAATGGTGGCAGAAGAAGTTGTGACGGTAATTTGAGGCGCGCCACCAACAAACTTTGGCGGCGCTACGAGCTGCAGGCCAACCGCATCAAGAATAGACAGCGCGTCTGATTCGTCAAAGTCCTTAAGAATTTCAATAACCCGCTCCAGCGACAACTGCTTATCTTCACTCAATTCGCGAATGCGTTTTTCAACTTCAGATAACTCATCTTTACCCTCTTCATCAACAGCATCTTCATCTTTCTTTTCGCCCTCACCTTCTTTGTCATCAAGTTTTTCTTCTGGCGGTAATTTACCTGGCTCCCCGGTGGTGGTGAACGTGTAGTCAGCCGACAGGGCCCGGTTCCCCGCATTGTCGTATCCAAGCACGGCAAAGTGATACAAGGTGCCACTAATAAGCGAACTAAGGAGAACGGTATGCCCGGTAAGTAGGCTGGTGGAATCACCCGCGATATCACCATAACTGGTAGTAGCGCCATACTGAACAATTGAGGTCGCCGCCTCGTCGGTGTTCCAGGTTATCGTTGCCGCATGATCTTCAATATTGCTGACCTGCACGAGCGAAATGATTGGCGTTGTACTGTCTGTTTTTAGTTGCCCTTGGTCCTGATTGTTATCACCCTCGCCAGCGAGGATACCGGCGTTTGTCTTAAAACTGTACCCCGCGCCGTTATTGTCGTCCGGAAAACGTTGGTCATTACGGTCTGTGGAGGCGACCATAAAATAGTACGTCGTACTTGGTGTTAACGCATCGATGGTTAGAGCATGTACTGTTGTGAGCGCAGTATCCGTAGCGGTTGCCTCAGCACCAAAGTTGGACGACGTTGCTAAGAAAACTTCTGAGGTAGCTGGCTTGTCGGTTGTCCACCCCACGACAACTTTGGTATGCGTGACGAGCAGTGTGCCGACACCGGTAATTTTTGGTGGTGTGCGAACTTCGCCAATTTGCACTAAACCCGTATCAAGCGTTGTAAAATTTGGATTTTTACACGTACTCGGTGCTGGGTTTGGATTACTGCACGTTGTGTCGCTCGCATCTGCCGTAACCGGGAATACCGCCAATTGGCCAGCGGCGTCCCGCGTATAAAGTCGGAAGTAGTACGTCTGCCCCTCCAGCAGGTCATCTGGCAAAGTCACACTATGAACGGTTGTATTGTCACGAACAAAACCAAATGTGCGGCCGTATTGAGGAACACCGTCGACAATATCTTGGCCAAATTCAACGAGTGAATTACCCGCCGCAGATGAACGCCAGCTAATGGTTACCTCGTTCGGCTTATCCGGATTCTTTGTAACAACAACTGAGGAAACGATGATGTCTGGCAATGTACCCCCCTGCGACGAGGTTACAAATTGGCACGAATTTACCCCACTACCACAATCATTTCCTTCCCCTGTCCTGCCGCTGGGGTTCTCCGCAATCACCTTGTACACATAGGGGGTATTTGGCGAAAGTCCAAGCAACGTAACGCCTCGCTCTCCCTGAGAAAAACCGGGAAATATTTGAGAGCGGCTGTATGGGGCGTCGTTTTCTGTAGAATACCGAATTGTTATCTTACTCGCCTGGTCAGTTGTAAAATAAATCGTCGCCGTCGTTGGTGTCGGAGGATCATTCGAGACAGTGGTTACCTGAGGATCAGTCGTATATCGTGGATCAGAATCCGTATGAAAAACGGGCTGTACGGAGGAACGGCCAATATTACCGGCCGCGTCGCGAGCAACCGCCACAAATTGATAATCAGTTGAAGGATCGAGCCCAGAAAGCAAAATGGAGGGATCGGTTTCATCTGCGCCGGGTGTAGCTGGTAACGTTCGCTTTGTTGTTTCGTCAACAGTGGTCCAAAATTCTACGTACTGCACAGCTCGCTCATCAGTATGCCAGTTGATGACTGCAGTCGTATCGGCAATATCTGTCACACGAATAGTTTTGGGTTCTGGCGCTACTGTGTCGTTAGTTGCTGCTGAAGTAACAAATTCAGCGGGTGCGACTTCTGTGTCAGGCGACGTAGAAGGGTACGCCCGCTCTCCTTTCCCGGGTATGGTAGAGCGTAAACGATAGTAGTATGTCGTACTTGGTTCAAGAGAAGAAATAGTTACTTCATGCCCCGTTGAAACATCGCGAGTACCAAAGTAGTTACCGAGCGATTGCGTCGGTCCGTATTCCACGAATGAATCCGCAGCCACGTCAGTAGTCCATCGGAAAGTGGCACCGTGTTCAGTCGCGCTTGCCATCGGTGAACCCGGTGTAATAACTGGTCGTTCTAAAATAGCCGGTGCATCGGTGGTGAATGTTAGTACAGGGTCACTTGCCGCCGCTGGATAGACACCAGGCGTCGTATTGCCCGGTGTTGAAGAGCGAACCTGAATAAAATATTTTGTACTAGCACTAAGCCCTACCAACGTTTTAGTGTGAATACCTGAACTAAACTTAACGTCTCCTTGTGTTGGGTAAGCATCATAACCATTCGGTAGCACCGGCGCCGTTTGACTCGCCGCATAAACAACACTTGCGTCGGCGTCTGTTGTTCCCGTACTCCAACTAATAACTGCTGAATTCGTAGAAAAAGAAACAACTTGCGCGCTTGAAATGACGGGTGGCGGAGGTACCTCGAGCCCGGTTGGATTTGGTGTGATGGGCGCTGTGGTTGGTGCGGCGGCTAAGGTGGAAGAAACGTTACCGATGTTGTCAGTAGCAAGAATTTTGTATTGATATGAAGTATTAGCATCAAGATTATTTGAATCGGCGTGACTGGTCGCGTTCAAACTGGTAAGCGTCGTCAACAGACAAAATGTTGCTGGGGTTGCGCAGCCAGAAAGATTGTTTCGATAAATCTGAAACTCAGTGAAATCGCTTCCGCCTGAGGCGTCTTGAACCGCACTTGCCTGTAAGGCCTGCCAACTAAGATAGATGAGTTTACCAACGCTGTTGTTCGACGCGTCCTGCCCCGCAAATTGAGCAATTGAGGGCGGTGCGGTCTTGTCAACCATAATGCTCTTTTCCCGTTTACCTCGAATGTTGCCAACGTCATCAATCGCCGCCATATGAATGGTTACATAACCCGTTGTCGGTAACGTCCACGCGCGACACCCTGCACCAGCATCAGCCCCACCCGGGCAAGAGGTGTTCGTAGAAAAGCTAACGGCTTGAGACCAAAGTAAGCTACCACTTCGCAATACAGAAGCTAATGGTGTGCCGCACGTTTGATTACTTGGTGTATCAACGCAAATCGAGTACTTATTGAGACTCGCACTGTTATCCCCTGTTGAGTCAGGCGGCAAAATCGCCAATAAAACATTTTGGCTATTAGTTTTAAAACCTGTTGTTGTTGTGGACACACTGGAACCAACTAAAGTAATTGAATCAGCAACAAGTACAGGGGCTTTTGTATCGAGCGTAATGGAAGAAGCAAGTTCGGCGCTACCAACATTACGGGTTGCTTGTATGTCGTTAATGAGCACCCGGAGCATATTAGAAGAAGACGCATAGGCTTCGCCAACCACATCAGTTTTTGGAACCCAAGAAATAGATTTAGTGCACGTTGTTTGTTTTGCACAAAGTGCTCCACTGGCACCTACGTTTCCGGTTGCGGCCACAATCACATTCAGCCCACGATTAGACATTTGCTGGTCTGCCGCCCGAATCCAGACTATTTCATCCTTGGCATGCTCTGCGGGAGTTGTTTGGAAACTACCTCGATTTGATTCACTTGTCAGAAATGAGTTGCCACTTATGCCCTCGTAGACAATTTGTTCGTCCCCTATAGCGATAACCCCTTCATTCGGCATTATGGCTGCTAAGCTTGTCTCACTTGCCACAGTGATTACACCGGAAGCGGCGTCCGTCTGACCAAGTAGCGTTATACCTCTGTCGTAAAACAAGCCCACATCAAATGCACTCTCGTCGTCGTCAGTAACAGTATATTCAACCGTAAACGTACCACTGCTGTCCTGGCTGGCGCTCTTTACAGTAACCGTTGGCGATGAGTTGGTACCATAGGTTACTTCGACACTTGTAACGGTCGGCGTCGTTTTACCATCTGACTCCAGTAGTAAATTATATTGGAAGTGCGTTACCCCAGTATCATTTAGTCGGCTCGATGGTTGGACTGTGCAAGTAACTCGGTAGGCCGCTCCCGAGGCGTTGCGCTGGCACGACGGATCAGTGGAGTAAAATATCTGTCCCGATTCGTTCGTTGGACCATACCACTCGTCACTACCAAAAGTTGCGCCAGCCTTCGTGCGCAGCTGTAAACCGACCCTAGAAGCACTGGCTGCAGGGATAGATTCTAGCCACGCAATACTTTTAATAGCAGGCGCGTCGGTGGCGACACCCATTTTATACGGTGTAGAAACAAGCGAGCCTGCCAGTTGATAACCGGCATAGTTCAAGGCCACTCGTTGCACCTCAAATGCTGGCGTAATGGTCGTGGTCAGATCAGGGGTCAACGTTATGCGATATCGAAGGTAGCGATAACCTTGTGTTTCGGTAACGGCAATCGAACCACTTATACCTGCTGCTAGTGGGATATTCTTATACGCAGTCCAGCTCGTGTTGTCTATGCTTCCTTGTATTTCAAACGTAGTTGTAACCCCCGTACCGGTTATATCAAGATTGACCGTTGTATACGCTTGCGGTGCTCCAAAATCAATCGATTTCGAGGTGTATGTAGCAGACGACGGAACAACTTTCAGCTGTTGAAATGTCGTTGCCCCCGTACCCTTAAAGGCAAAGAATGTTCGTGCTGACGAAGTGTAGGCCAACGCTCCACCGTTAGAGGCGCCGAGCACCGGACCGGCAGACACCCAAGTTTGAGAGGCGTTCCTCATGGCAAGAGCGTTACTGGTCGACGCTGTTCCCCCAGAAAGTGTGAACACTAGTTTACTTGGATTGCCACCGGAAAAATTATCAGCAACCGCCATGCTGCTGCCGACATTAAAAACATGGGGTGCCGTTGCATAGCCACTATCCCAAACACTCTGGTTATAGCGATACACTCGCTGCGTTCCGCCAAGCGCTACGTACAGGTACCCATCTATCGGATTAAAAGCGGCAGTACTTCCGTCGGGAATTAATAGACCACCGCCAGGGCCAGTAAGATTCGACCAATTATCCGTCGCGGTGTTATACACTTCAAAATTGTTCGTGTTACCACCACTGATGTGATAAATCTTCGTACCCTGATTCCAAACATAACTGCCTCCACGCGACACTTGCCTATTCGGGTTTTTCATTTTCTCCCACGTGCTCCCACCGATGAGATAGCGATAAAGGTTACCACCCCCATTACTGGCGTAGATGAAATCATTATTGCCAACACGCACATAGGTCATAGTGGCACCAAGGGTGACCCCTACAGGATTCGTGTTGCTTCCGACACCAAAACTAGGCGGCTGCGCCGCTGGAAAAGAAGCAGTGATGGTGTCGTACTTCAAAAGAGTTTTAGAGAGCCCACCAATGAAGACATAGAGACAATTTGAAACGCCGGCGTTATTGCTGCACGGTGCAGCGGCCATTGTCGCCCCGTCTCCAAGCGTAACGCCCGCCGGAAAACTTTTATTCACCCACGAAGTATCGCCATCAAGTACAACTGATCCGCCACTCAGAACTGTTGTGCCAGTTTTCGTTCCGTCAAAATCTGCCTGAGTTGTGTGTGTACGACTGCCACCACTTGAAGTAAGTTGTACGTTTGCCGCGGCAGTCAGATTCGTTACTGACGCATACGTGGTTGAGCTGTTCCCGCCTGTAATTTCTGAAGCCCGCACACCACCAGTCCAACTGCTCTGAATAAACGTCGACGGAGCGCCACCACGACTAAAGGGAACCCCGTTTAAAAAAATACCGACGATGAGCACCCCCAAAAGGATGCCCATACGAACCGGGTGTTCCAGCAATTGCTGCCACCCGCTCAGTACTTCTTGTGTTACTGACCCGTTCTGATTCATGTGCGAATACTACGACTGACTTGATTCAATCCAGTAGTGATACGTTGGCCTCGCAACTACCAGAAGAAACAACGTCAGCCACCACCATGGACTCACATCCAACAACGCTGGCCAAAATCGCCCCAGCAAAAAACCAACTAGGAGACCAGCGGTGCCTACTAATTTAATGTCCCAAAAATCGAGTCTTGAAACTCGGCTATGAAATGATTGAAAAAAGGAAAACATGGCACTACTATACCATATTTAAAGATCCTACCGCCACTATTCACGACGTACCTGAACGGGAAAAATCACTCAACTTCTTTCCATGAGTTAATCGTCCACCCACCAGTTGGGCCATTCGTAAAGTTCATGTCAAGTAATCCGGAATCATAGGTAATAGTGGCGTTATTTTTAATACTAATTGCATAACCAACCAAACTATTAGCCGCGGAGCCGTTACTTATTTCTATTGTTCCGGCGCTGGCGTAGAAGATAACACCGCTGGAATTATTATTGAGATCGATGGCCAGTTCATCAGTATCAGCATAGGTCGTAATGACAAGTGGATAACTACCCGCTTCACCTGAGCCACTAAAACTGCAGTGATTCGCGGCATCAATCCAACCACTGGCGAGTATGACCCCTGAGCCAACGCCGTAGCCTTCATCAAGCCGGACTGAACAATGATTATTGAAATCAATATTCCCCGTTACCCATACCGTGCCAGTGAGAACCAGTTCCCCATAGTTCGTTATGGTTAGATCGCCATCAATTTTCAAAGGACCAATAGTGACGGTGTTCCCTTGACCAGATATCTCCAGATTACCATTGCTGTCGCAAACGGGTGGCGCGCACGTTCCACCAGCCTCGGCTTGATCTCGCCAATCTTGAATAAGCCCCTCAGAAATTGGCATTTGACTTGGGGTAGGTGAATCTGTAATGCAATACGCATTGGGGCAGGGTGAACCGTGTATAGTGCTCTCGACAAATGTATTGGCTCGACCACTACCGCTTGTCGCGTCACCAATGATCATGCCTTCAATTCTGGTTGGCGAACCACCAACCCAAGTTCTGAAATCTAGATCGGCATTCATGTTCGACCAGCTTGTTCCATTCGAACAGCAGCTCGAGGCGGTCTTGGCTGTTTCGTTCGGGTATGCGTCGCTGGTGTCTTTACGCCACTTCCAATAATTATTCGGTGAACTCGTACCGGTATCAAGGTCAAGCCAATACCTAGTACCTGCCGTCAAAGTGGGTGGATCGTCAATGCCGAGCGTTATCCATGATGCAGTTGTACCAACCACAGCCGCCGGAACTTGCACAAGCGCGAGTACTGTACCGGACGGTTTATTGCTGTTATCAGTAGCTATCCGTAATCTCAAATTGTCAGTCGGCGTGCCAACTTTCGCTATATTAACAGCAACCTGTGTGAGTAGTCCGGAAGTAGCGGGTCGAAACGACTGAGCCGCTGCTCGAGTTGCACTGGCCGTTGAAAGTGAGTGATCAGCGTTTGCGAAGGTATACTCGGCGTCGGCTGTGCTTGGTGTACCCGTGGCCACAATAACGTCACCAGTTATTGTGGCGTGATTCGTCCCAACAACGCTGCCGTTAGAATACACATTGCCATAAACAACAGAGTTATCTCGCATCGTCAGTCCCCCGTCGCCCACTTGAATACCATAGCTAAAACTAGCACCAGCCGAGTTCGCCGTAAGGGAGGCCTCAACAGTTCGGGCTCGGTCATTATTGTCTCCCGCCGCTCGCACCGTGACAGAATTCCCCGATTGATCAATCGTGACGACGGCGCTTGCCCCATTTACGGTTACAGAATAATTGTCGGGTACGGTGTAGTCAACGTCGATAAGACGAAGTAAAGCATCCTCCACACCCGACTCGGCGGCATAGTAACTTTGCAGTGAGGCTGGTACGTCTTCAATAGAATGCAGTCTACGAATTACCGTGTCGCCAACGGACGCAACAACTGAAGAACTGACAACAAAAGCCAGAATGGCACCAATAATTGCCGCCTGACCTTTGGGAAAATGTGTCCGCGAAATGATATTAATCATAGGAGCGCAGCGCTACGGTGGACGTAAGTGTGAATGGTCGTAAAGCACCGGTTACTCCACTTCCGGCAGTTGCAACGATACTTATGCGCACGGCCGGAATACTTAATTGATTAAGGTGCATGAGTTCAAACTGCGTAACTGTCACGCCCGCCGCTGTTAGACGCTCGGCTGTTTCACCTTCTCGCTTCAAGTATAGCGCTCCGGAATCTACATAGATATCAACGTAGGTCACTGTTTCTCCGTCTGGCGCATCTCGCAGAGTCTCTAAACTTAACTGTCCGTTCGTAGCCGCAAAGAGTGACGTTGGTGTGTACACGCTGTCACTATGACGTATTTCTTGCGCTATTACATCCATGGCATTACGAGTGCTCCCTATAACAGCCTCTGTCGCTTCAGTCGTGCGCAATACCGTTAGCAGTTGCCCGGTGAGCTGCGTAATAAGACCAACGACCGCCACCAAAAGCCCGATATAGACAATTAATTCAACCAGGGAGAAACCCGTGCGATTCATGGTGGTCTTCGACTTACGCTTCGGCGCAGAACGCAACATTTAATTACCTTTAAAATCAGTTATGTAGGTTTCCAGTGTCACTGCTCGCGCCTGCCCGGCATCACTCCATGACACGACAGCAGTAACGAGTCGTGTTTTCGAGTCAGTTGCTCCACTGCTGGTGATATTGTCGCTGCCATCGCGTTGAACAGCTGCGAAGGTTACTGTTCTCGTATATATTCCCTGGACTGGCCCGGGGTTTGTCGTCGTCACGGTCCAATTATTATTCTGAATGACTGGATAGTAGACGGTTCCATTGGCAAGTGGAAATATTTCTGTCGACCAGCCACGATCGCGGATAGTACGAATAGCTTCAATTCCTTCTTCCGCTATATACGTGGCTTCAACAACATTACTGCGCCGATTCATTGCGGCAGTCATAAAAAAACCAAATTGAAACATGCTCGGGATAATGAGCGCCACAATCCCGGCAACGATTAAAATTTCTAGAATACCGAAGCCGCGACGATGTTCTTTTTTAAACATACTCATTGGACTGTCGACACACCACCGCTGCCTTGCGTCGTTAAGGTGCCGTCTGCAGCAAAGGACGCAATAGCTTGTCCATCTATCAAAATGTCCACAGCTTTCGTGTTAAAACGTCTATCACGATGAACACTGAGTACCGTAGTAGTAGGCGTCATGGTGTGCGTATGAATGCGCATTGTTTGATTGTCCCCATTCACGCCCACTACTCCTGACCAATCAAACGACGTGGAATCCGATGCTCGGTAGCTAGCCATGGGGATGTCTTCCGTAACATCCGCACTGGGTGGATTATGAAAAACGAGACGTAACGTCGTAGCAGACTGAATACCCCAGCCCAAATTAAAATCGACGTGGCGGGTATCAACAAGGCGAGTATTTATCGGCGCTACGGCAGATGACAACTGTGCTGGCGCCAAAAGATTAATGACCACCGTGCGGGTCAGCGTAGGATCACTCGTGAGGGAAACAATTACTGTTCCACTCGCACTGGCAACACCACGAACACGTTCAAATACGACATCGCTACCATCACCAATACTGACCGCCATGGCCACACCGCTCGGTAGTTCATGTACCTCGTTACCAACCGCACCGACAGCGTACGTGCCACCTGGAAACAACGTATACGAAGTAGCATCAAAATGGACACCGTAATTAGTGTCGCTACGAGCGGCAATCGTTCGAGTCTGTGCTTCTTCAAGTGTCCGCATTATATTCTGGGCAGTCGATTCAAGCCGAAGTCGAAACTCGAGCCCTCGAAAACTGCTATACGCCACACTTGAAAGCAGCAGCATGATACTGGTGCCGATGATGAGCTCAACTAAGGTGTAGCCGTTTCGCTTCACGGTTTGATTATTAATACCTACAGACCCCCATCCGACCACTGCATTGCTTCACCACATCGACCGCGTCAGCCACATTTTCTGCCAGTCGCCACATGCGGAACTCGGCAGGCGTTACACTATGATACCGTTCGACAACCGTTGTACGAAGCCAACGCAGTAATGGCTCCCAATACTCTTTATCCATCAGCACCATTGGAACATCCTCATGCAACTTATGCGTATCAATGAGCGTTGAAATCTCAAAGAACTCATCAAGGGTACCAAAGCCGCCAGGGAAAAAAACATAGGCATGCGCGGCGCTGGCCAACATAACCTTCCGAACAAAAAAATAGTACGAGGTTACCGACGCATCTACGTAAGCATTTCCCTGCTCCTTGATGAGGTCGATATTAAAAGAAACCGTACGACCACCCGCCTCTCGCGCACCACGATTTGCCGCCTCCATGATGCCAGGGCCACCACCTGTAATAATAGTGTACCCATCCTTAGCCAAAGAAAAACCCAATTGCCGTGCCTGATTATAGCTTGGCTCACCCGGCTTAACCCTGGCCGAGCCAAATATTGTTACGCCACGCTGAATGGTTTCGGCAAGGGTAAACCCTTCTCGAAATTCCTCGGTAATCCGTTTTAATCTATCTTCGTTCGATAGGCTATGTTTTGGAGCAGAAGCGAATGTCAGAGCGTCCATGATTTTTTATTTTTATGCGGCCAGGCCGCCATTTTTAATTTTCTTGCAAAAGAACAACGTCTTCGTCTATATCCACCATAAAGGTATCAGGCGAATCGTTCGGCACCTCTGAAAGGTCAGCATCAATATCTTCGATTGTTGTCTTACTTTCATCTACCGCCTGTACGTCTTCGGTGGTACTTTCTGAAATTTCATTGGATACGGATGGCGCTAGCGCCTTCTTTTGCTGTAGGTACACCGTGGCTGAAATGAGCGCAACAAAAACGACGAGGCTAATAATTATTTTTCTCGACATACTTATTCGTTCGTTTCAGTGGTAAGTAATCGCAATGCTGATAGCACGCTTGTCAAACTTTCCCGAGCGGCGACTACTGCTTCTTGCACTACCTTTAAGTCACTGTGAAGGGTCTGACGAGCTGCCGCTACCGTTACGCCCAAATTTTCTTCAGTTGTAATGGTAAGTGGGTACGTTTTTGCCGACTGCGTCACCAGGGCGCTTCTGGCAGCAACAATTTTTGCTTTTGCTGCGGTAAGTAAGGTAGTTACTTCTGTAACGACCACACCCTTTGCAGAAAGATCGCTAATCCGCTTTTCGATTTTCGCAATGACCAGATCCAGTCTATCCAATGCTTCACCATACCGCTCGACAGCTTTTTCGTTCGCTCTATCTAAATTCGCTGCGATACGTTCAACGGCGGCTTTCTTTCGTGCGTCACGCAACCCCTCAACTTTTTCCTTTAATTCCTCCCGTTGCTTCTCGCGTAAATCTTTAACCTCAAGCCTGGCTTTACTAACGTCGTCGTTCAGCGTACGCCGATGATTTTCCAAACGCTGCTCAAGGGCTCGAGGTTTTGAGGCATCAAAACGTTCATTTTCGTTTTGTTTTGCCACCGCCATACTGGGCAGTAACAAAAAGAACGTCAGTGCGAGAAATACTTTATTCATACAAATTTATTAAATAGCAATGATTAGTTTTCGCGAATGGCGTTAAGCATTTGTTCCACCTCTTGCCGAGTGATGAGCTGACGCTTACTTATTTCGGCGGCTACTGCCGCTTCAATCTGTTCCTGAAGCGCCTCCTTCATGGTACTCGCCTGAGACGTTAAACGCTCTATCTCCTGTGGGCTCATGTTTGCCATGAGCTCTTTTGCCATTTTCATCTGATCAAATAATCCCATATGCGGTAATGATATCGTCAGTCTACTGCTTGCGCAAGCCAATGTAGGCCACTTGAGCCTCAATCTCGCGGGGTTTATCTCTTCGATTAGAAAAATATGTGGCCGTTTCATAGGTGCAGATACCGGCCGACGTTATACTGCTATCGGCGAGGCCTGAGGCTTGTAATTGCTGCTTCGCTACGTTTATGAGGTCAAGTTGCTGACCGCCATTTTTATCTTTCCGAACGGCACCATTGTAATGACTGAACGTTTTGGCAACATCCATACCAACACTGTAATGCTCGGCACATATTGCGGGGCCAATATAGGCTTCTAGTTCGCTTGCTTTACTGCTGACCAGGTCTGTGCAGGCGCGAACGGTTGCCATAACCACACCAGCCGCAAGACCACGCCAGCCAGCGTGAAGCACCGCAACCACCCGCGCCTTACTGTCCGCAATATACACTGGCAGACAATCTGCAAAAGTAATGCTTAAGGTAAGCTGCGGCGTTCTTGTAACCAAGGCATCAACATCTGCTATCACCTTACCAGCGTCAGACGCTGTCGCTACATGCACACTCGCACCGTGAACTAACGATGCAGCCACCATGCCCGTATTGGATAATCCAACTTTCTCAAAGTAAAGACGACGACATTGCTCTACACCCATGCGGTCTGTGCCACCAAGACGCATTGAGCCATCTCCAACCAACGACGCACCCCAATATACAACCTTATCAATTTGCCATTGTAATTGTTGTTTCTTTTCCATACCTCAAGTATACCCTATTGCGATTTTTACACGGGCTATTATAATTTCACTACTTACTCACCTAACCGCTTCCTATGGACTCATGTCCAGTCTGCGGCAACGACCCTTGCACCTGCGATAGCGGGGAAAGCATGGGTGACACAGAAGGTTCAGAAGACTAGAACGCAGAGTACCGCAACAGCCCCGACAAAAGTCGGGGCTGTTGTTTTAAATTAAACGTTTACTTATAAAGTACTGTTCGGCATTACGCTATACCTGCCAGGTCCGGAGGCGACAAGGGACAAAGCGATGAGAAGCAAAACAAGCTCAAACTCGTAGCCACCAAGGAAACCGAGCGAAAATTTAACAAAAAATATTGCGCCGACCATTATTACCGCTATACCAAGAGCTGCAATCCGTGTTGCAATACCAAGCAGCACCGCGACACCCGCAGCGACTTCAACCACCGCCACAACTGTTGCCAAAACGGCTGGCAGCCCAAGACTCGTAAAAAACCCTCCAACCATTCCAAGTGCTCCCAATTTTTGAACACCGTGCGCAATAAAGACGGCTCCAACAGTGACGCGAACCAGAAGCACTGCGAGGTCATGATTCTTTTGTATCATAAGAAATGAAAAAATAAATAATGGCTTCTCTATTTACCAAACCGACGTTGACGATTGCTGTACCATGAAATTATTGATGTAAATTCATCTTTCGTCAAAGCCGGCCAGTGCGTATCTGACACAAAAATTTCTGCGTACGCCGCTTGCCAAAGCAAAAAATTAGACAACCGATGCTCTCCGCCGGTGCGAATAACAAGATCCACGGAGCTCGCTTCTGGGGCGTACAGGATCGACGAAAACAGCTCCGGCGTTACTGTTTCGGGAGGGACTGCCTGCCGTAGTAATTGCCGGGTGGCGTCGAGTATCTCTGTGCGGCCACCATAATTTATGGCTAAGTAAAGCGTTCCCTTACTATTTTGCAACTGATTACTATTTACCGCATGGCACGCCTCAGCCAAAGCAGGCGACAGGGCATCAATTGACCCAATAACCTTTACTGCATACCCGGAAGCTTGAATTTCTGCTACTTCGTTTTTAATCGCCCGCTCAAGGAGTTGCATCAAATACGCAACCTCATTTTTTTCTCGATTCCAATTTTCTGTCGAGAATGCGTACACTGTTACCTGTGGTATGGCGAGCTCGGCGCACCAACGGGCAACCTCCTTCAACTTTTCATAGCCACGGCGATGACCCTCTAGTGTTGGTAAACCCGCAGCTTTCGCCCATCGCCTATTGCCATCCATGATGAAGCCGACGTGGTGAAGTGGTGAAGTTGTAGTGGGCATACGTATTATGAAGTAACTATAAAATAACTTCTGTCATTCCACACTTTCTTTCGGGGTAGGCGGAATCGAACCGCCACTACATGCACCCCATGCACGCGGGCTACCACTACCCCATACCCCGAGAGAAAAAGAAGAAAAAATTAACTTTAACGACGAGATTTGATTTTACAGAGTGTACGTTAGGGTGAAACCGCTGGCAACACTGGCGCATGACTTGAAATTAAACATAGCTGTGGTGTCTCAAATAATCCCTTCTCGTACGTACAGCGAACATGAAACTCCTGACCAACGAGCAGTAACGGCAGCCAAAAATGATCGTCTGGCCACATTTGCGGATACGGAATGGCGGTAAGTGGAAACCAGGCCGGTGTCATTTCCTCAGTTTCTATTGGTTCCCCTGTTGTTGCGGTAACAGTAAAAATGTAAATAAAAATTCTCTCGTTCCAATCCTTATACACAATTTCGAGTAACCCGCTGTAATGACCCGTCTGATACGTTAACCCACTTTCTTCAAAAAGTTCACGTTTCGCTGCGTCTTCAACTGATTCACCAACTTCGACCACACCGCCGAATCCATTGTAGTAACCAGCACCCAGCTTACGTTTTTTTAAGCCAAGCAGTATTCGTTCACCAGCCGTATCAAGCACCATGGCTAACGTGAGCGCTGGACGAGCTCTTTTGCCTTTGCTGAAATATTCCGCTACTTGCGCCTCAATCGGATGCATGCGAATTCAATTAACTATTTTGCACCCGTTGTGACCAGTACCATGTTAGTGAAGTAATAAATAGTGCTGTCGAAGTTACCGCTGACCCCATACAATAAATGCAAATGGCTTTGAGTACAAAAAGCTGCAGGTAAACAAACCCCAGCGAAGCACCAAAGCCAATTACCGATAAGGCAGTTAAAAGCCAGAACAATCGTTCGTCTTTAAAATCAAAACTTGCCACTCCCAAAAGAAGCACGGTTAAATAGTATACGACGCCCAAATACGCCAGCGGCACGCCATACAGAACTGAAAAACTGCTTGTGGTGACAACGTCACAACCTTGAATGAACCCGCAGGTTGGCACCAGGCCACGATAGTGTTCGATAGCTAAGTAGCTGGCATCCAAAAAACCAAGGAACCCAATGAAAATATAAGCGAATGAAAATCGATTATGGTTGGGCATTCAACTTCTCGTCAAGTTGTGCTGCAAATTGCTCAAACGTCGCCCCGACCGATAACTTTTCGCCATTCAAAAAAAACGTTGGTGTACCAGCAATACCTAAACGATTGCCACTGGCTTCATCCGTCGCTATCCGGTCCGCAATCACGTCGCCACTCATAGCCGCCAAAAAAGTGTCTTTATTTAAACCAAGCTCTTCGGCGTAATCCGAAAATGTTCCCTTGGCATTGATATCATCAGACCAACTTCGTTGCCGAGCAAATAGCAGGTCATGCATTTCCCAAAATTTTCCTTGCTCACTCGCCGCTTCTGCAGCAGAGGAAGCGAGCACGGCGTTCGGATGAATTTGACGAAGCGGATAATGACGATAGACAAATCGCACTCGGTCGCCATACGTCTCCATAATCTGTTTTACAATCGGGTGATAGCTGGCGCATGCCGGACATTGAAAATCACTGTACTCAACCAACGTTACGGCGGCGTCCGGGTTACCAAGGAGATGATCAGTTGGCGTTACTTCATCTGCTCCGGCGACGTATCCCGCCGTACCGCTTGAGCCGGTACTACCATAGCGAGACAAGGCCCACACGCTACCAACAAGTATGATTACAACAAATGACCACACGCCTATTCGGCGCAGTGTGCCATTTGCACTGTAGGCCGCCCGCTGTTTTTGTAACTCCTCTTGCCGCAGACGTCGACGTTCACTTTTGGTCATCTGTGTTTGGTCTGTCATATATTATCGATTATCGCCACTACCCTGCAGCACCCCGCGCTCTTGGCGAGACGCCAGCTTCTGAATGTTTTGTTTTGCAACAGCGTCGAGCGATAAATCCATTTCAGCCGCTACCCGAGCCACGTACCAAAGCACATCTCCGAGCTCCGCTTCTAATTTTTTCTTGCGGTCATCACTGAATACACCACCGTCGTCACGAAGTACCTTTTTTACAATACCCGCCACTTCACCCGCCTCACTCGCCAAACCAAGGACTGGATAAATTACATTATTTCCAGCATTAACATACAGTGCAGTCTTGGCGGCTTCAGTGGCGTACTCGTCAAACGTCATACGTTAATTGATAGCCAAAAGTTCAACCTCAAAAACGAGCGTGGCATTTGGCGGAATTGGCCCAACACCTGATGCGCCATACCCGAGGAGCGAAGGAATGGTCAATCGTCGTTTTTCGCCAACCTTCATTCCCACCACCCCCTGATCCCAACCAGCAATAACTTGACCGGCCCCCAAGGTAAACGTGAACGGAGTACCCCTGTCTACGCTTGAATCAAACTTTGTGCCATCCACCAACCAGCCAGTGTAATGCACGGCTACCCGATTCCCTGACACGGCTACAGCGCCGTTACCCTCGGTCAATGTCTCTATTCCTAATTTTTCTGTATTTTCTTCCCGCATAGTAATTTTTGAAACATTGGATGAATAAGATTCCTGCCGCAAGGCACCGCTAAGTAAGCGAACGCCGACAAGCGCCGCAATGACGATTCCGCCGATTATGAGATAGTGTCGATTTATCATAGTGAAAGAATGGTAGCAAATCTACGTATCAAAGGCTACGGTGCTGCTACTATTTGATACCCCGCTCGCCGTTTCTGTATAAAACCCTCACGCGTTAACGTGAGTAAAACTTTTTGCAGTACCTGGGTTTCTGCGCCGGTAACGACCCGCAATACTTTCATCGACTGTTCTGCCCGTTGTTCTAAAAGATACCGAAGAACTTTACCTCGCACTTCTCGAACGGAGCCCTTGAACGGCGTCTGCTTGACCTTCGGCGAAATGCCAGTCGCTCGTGCGGTAGAAACAGCGGCACCATAATCCATGAGTGCACTATGCCATAACCATGATTTTTCTTTTGGTACTAAACGTCGAGCGACTACGGTTAGTTCCCCTACTGGCATGGTCTTTGACAAACTTAACTCAGACAGAATCACCCGACGAACATTCGTATCGATGCACGGCGCTGCACTGTTACGAGAAAAAACATTTACCGCCCGAGCAGTATACTCACCAATTCCAGGAAGGCTGCGGAGCGTTTTATGGTCCTCTGGCAATCTACCTCTGTGCTCTTGGCAAACCCGTTTAGCACACGCCAACAGTTGTAATGCGCGGCGATTGTATCCTAAGCCCGACCACAAACGAAGAACCGTAGCAGGGTTTGCAGCCGCCAAGGCCTTAAAGCTTGGAAATTGTCCTAGAAACTTTTCATATTTTGGCAGCACACGACTTACTTGGGTCTGCTGCAGCATAATTTCAGCCACAAGTACACGGTAGGGTGTTCTTCGAACTCGCCAGGGCAAATCGTGTCGACCATGAATAGCATACCAACGTAAAATTTTACGTTGCAAGGCGAGAATAGTTTTTTGCGTCGGAACTACGGCAGTGGCTGTATTTCTTCCCATGTGGCAACTCTGCCGAAATGACCATAGACGGCAGTTTTTTCAAAAATTGGCCGACGTAAATCCAACCGTTCAATAATCGCCGCTGGTCGAAAATCAAAACTACGCAGCGCTGTGGATATATCTTTTCCGTCCCCCGTTGTTGCACACAACATGACCGGTTCAGCCTTACCTATTGCATACGCAACGGAAACTAAACACTCCTCAGTCAAACCGCTCGCAACTATATTTTTGGCGGCAAATCGCGCCATGTAAGCGCCCGAGCGATCAACCTTCGTCGCATCCTTCCCCGAAAAACACCCGCCACCATGCGGCACCAAGCCACCGTACGTATCAACCATAATTTTTCGCCCCGTGAGACCAGTATCGGCAGAAAAACCACCCTGGGTAAATGGCCCGGCTGGATTAATCAGTACGGTACCTGCTTCTATATTGAGGGGTGCGAGCACGTGCTCACGAATACCCTTCGAAATAACGTCTAGCTGTACGTCAGTATGTTGAACACTCACGACTACCGTGGCAACCGCACCGGCAGAAATGGTGACCTGCGCTTTGCCATCGGGCCGGAGCCAGGGCAGCGCACCCGAATCATGCACCGCATCAATGCGCTTCACTATTTCATGAACCAGTGCGACACCCTTTGGTAAATAGAGTTCTGTTTCCCGAGTCGCATACCCATACATGATACCTTGATCCCCAGCGCCACCCTGATCTACGCCAGCCCCAATTTCAGGTGACTGAGCAACGATATTTGAAACGACACCAATATTTTCTTTATAACCAATCCGCGCCATGACCGCAGACGCCACATTGCGAACATCAACGTAACCAGCGGTTGTTATTTCACCACCAATTATAATAATGCCGTGGCCACCAAAAGCCTCCACGGCTACTCGACTCAATGGATCTTGTGCCAAACAGGCATCAAGAATTGCATCAGATATTTGGTCACAGACCTTATCTGGATGCCCAGCCCGTACACTCTCAACAGTGTACATAGTACGCCAGTCAAACATTATTTACTTCCGCTTGTCACGCTTCGCCTGCTTTTTGTTCTGCTTTTGGCGAGCGCGTTTGGCGCTGTTTCCACCCATACTATAATGTGGTTAAAAATACGACTTACGAGCACTGCTGCCGGGCAGGGTTTCGAACCCCGATTACTTGGGCCAGAACCAAGCGTCCTACCGTTAGACGACCCGGCAGCACTGCCCGCAAACCATAAGTTCAGAAAGCATACGGAGAATGAGCAAACGCGTCAAACCGATAGTGCAGCACTCACGATACTAATATCTAATAAATATGCTGTTCCAAAAAAAGAACCAGCCGCCTCTGTCAAAATAGCTCTATTTTTTGATTCTGTTAGTCTATCCACATGAAACGGATACTGCACGCCTATGGCGAGCCGATTACCGCTCACCCCAAGCGGCACCGCCGCTGCCAGCACATACGAAAGAGAACGATTTTTTTCCGCCACATGCGACACGAACTCCTGCCATCGGCCGGCAATAGGGGCGACATCGACGACCTCAGACGCCTCACGTACTTCTGGTTTTGACGGCTTCACTTCCTGCGACGCTATCTCGGGTTCCGGTAAAGCCGTACTTGAACTGCCTTGTACTCTCGGAGACTCATCACGTACGCCAATACGTTCAGCTACCTCTAAAATCGCAAGTTCCATTTGTAATTGCTCGACGGGGCCCTGACCAAGTAGTTGCCGGCGACGAATAAAAATGTCGAGCGCCGACATAAGATTCGTTGCTGACACGGCTCGAGACTGTTCTAGAGCTGTTTCAAAAAGCTCTCCCAATACGTCCTGCATAAATAAGTCTGGCCGGTCATTGGCTCGAATGAGCAGTAACGTCCGAAGCCAACGAACACTTTCGTCCATAAGTACCGGCACTGAAATACCCGCATCAATTTGCTGCTGCATACGCACAATGGCCTCACCACCGGCACCGCGCAGCATTGACCCAGCCATACCGGCAGCTTCACTAATGACCGCCCGAGGAATAACCAGCGACGCTTCCTCCATGGTGATTTCGGCTTCGCCGAGCGCCAGCACTTGACCGAGCATACTTTCCGCATCTCGAAGCGAACCATCAGCCGCCAGCGCAATGGCGGCGAGTACATCAGCGGCAACGTTTGCCCGTTCAGCGTCCACCAGACGACGCAACCTATCTCGAACCCCTGAGGCACTAATGCGTTTAAAATCAAAACGCTGGCAGCGAGAAATTATAGTTTGCGGTACTTTATGTACCTCGGTTGTGGCGAGTATAAAAACAACATGCTGTGGCGGTTCTTCAATCAACTTCAACATGGCGTTGAAGGCCGCGGTCGAAAGCATGTGCACTTCATCAATCACAAAAACCCGATAGGCCCCGTGACCGGCATGAACTTCGGCCGAAGCAATAATGTGCTCACGGACATGATCAACGCCTGTATGCGAGGCGGCATCAATTTCAATAATATCAAGTGACTGGCGTGCTTCAATTTTCAAACAACTTTGACACTGCAAACATGGCTCGGCACTGCCCTTAGCGCGAGCCGTACAATTTATAGCTTTTGCAAAAAGACGGGCGACAGTTGTTTTTCCAACACCTCGAGGACCAACGAACAGATAGCTATTCGCTATGGTGTCTCGCTCAATCTCGTGCTGAAGGGTGGTTTTAATATGCTGCTGGCTCGTAACGTCTTGCCAGGTCTTAGGGCGGTATTTTTGATAGAGTGCGCTTGGCATAGTTACTGCAGCGTACCGCAAAACAGCCTTAGGCTCAATGGCAGAATACCAACAAAACTAACCCCGATCGTGAATAATATTTTCAATTGCCGCCCATTTACTTTCACCACCCTCTGGCACCAGTATAACTGCTTCGTCGCCCTCACGACCTCGGAAGAAAGTAACACTCGCAGTCAACGCGTGATATCGTCGGCCACTCACATTAATGCACCAGTCACTGCCTGTTGTTGAATGCTCGAGTAGTCCGAGTAGTCGTCGCCTGGGTGACGGACCAATCTGTTTATAAACGAATGCGCCACGAGCCGTAATGACTAACTTCAGCAGATCGCCCTCAATAAGCTTAGACTTAGAGGCATAATTGGCCGGCACTGAATAGTGACGACCGTCGGGACCAATCATCCGTTGTCCGTCAAAGATACCCTCAACAACACGACCTTCACCCGCTTCGTCATCATCTTCTAGTACCTCTTCCTCACCCTCTCCACTAGCCGCAACCGTTTCCATATTAAGCAACCGACGAACTCTTTCAAGTAATGTAACTGCCTCTTCAAGCAACTGATGCGCCAAAGCAACCTTGGCGTCAACAATGTGTTTTGTATTCGAGGGTTCATCCTCTAGAACATCCGTCGGGGTAATTATATTTATATCTTGTTCGTTTTGCATTTTTCTTTTTTTGGACAGACACTTTTACGCACTCATTCAGTATAGCGACCCAATAAACTTGCGTCTAGCGTGTTTTGTGTTCTAACAAAAAGTTTTCAACTATCGTGCTGGCCCGTCGACCGCATTTGTAACACCCAGCTGGCCAATTTTACTTCTCAGAAGAATGTCATTCTCAACCGACTGCCGATCTTTACCGTAGCGAAGCCGTGATGCTTCACGAAGTAAAAGTGCCCGTTCGGCAGAACCAATAGTTGGCGGATAGGTGTCTATGTCGAACGGCCGGGTGACACTATTGTGGACCAATAGTCGAACGTAGGCGTGATAACGATCAACATTAATCAGGTCGTACTCACTAAAGACCGGAGCAAACTCTTTGGCCAAAACCTCAGCATCTTCAACGCCCACCCGAAAACTAATTATCGTACCCACATTCCCCAATACCGCATCGCGAATTTTTGTATCCTGTCCTTGGACGAGTTGACCAACGTACTGGTGCGCCATAACAAGGTTGAGCTTGTACTTTCGAGCTTCAGAAAGAATCGTCGCAATCGAATCCGTGATGAAGTTCTGAAATTCATCGATGTAAAGATAAAAGTCGGGAAATGAATCGGCCGGAGAGTCAGCCCGAGACAGCGCGGCCATTTGCAGCTTAGAAACAATAATAAGGCCCAATAAATTCGCATTCATTTCTCCAATTTTTCCTTTTGAAAGATTCACAAGAAAAATCTTCTTCTCATCCATAACGCGACGGAAATCAAAAGCCGAATTCGGCTGACCAATGATGTTTCGCATCATGGCATTCTCGATGAATCGACCAACTTTTGAAATGAGATACCCAAGCATTTCCGATTTGTGAAAGTCTGACGTCTTGGCCATTTCTTGTTCCCAAAAGGCTTTGACTATCGGATCAGTTAGATTTTTTACCTTACGACGCTGAAATTCAGTGTCAGTGAACATGCGGGGAATCTCCACAAGCGTCCCTGGTGCCGACGGGTCAGCCATAAGCGTTAGCATGGCGTTACGCATGTTATGTTCGAACATTGGACCAATCATTGAAGGGTCGCTCACCAGCTTGTAGAAAATGGCAATCATTTCCTGTGTCGCAAAATCCATTTCGGCTGGCGTCGTGGCTTCGAGCATGTTCAGCCCGAGTGGCCGATCAGTATCTGACGGATCAAAATAAATGACGTCTTTGGCTCGCTCCGGCGGTATACTCTCAAGTATTTCTTCAACCAATGAGCCGTGCGGATCAATAATACAAACCCCGTGCCCGGCCTTAATATCTTGCTTGGCCATCTCCCCCATCAGCACTGATTTTCCGGAGCCGGTGGTACCAATAATGTAGCAGTGCCGACGACGATCGGCCGGGTCAAAATGAACAACGCGATCTACGCCGCGATATCGATTGACACCCAACACTATGCCTTCGTCAGGCAACTCATTTGGCGGCGGGGCTTTCTTTGAACGCAACCAACGAATATTCGGCGTCTCGGTCGAGGGCAATGGAAAATGAAATAGACTGGCGAGCTCTTCCGTGTTCAGAATTACCGAATTGCGACGAACAAATTGACGATGGATAAACCGCCGTATGAATGCCACTTGCCGGCGGACTCGCACGGGAACGAAACTGTTACCGTACTGGTAAAGGTTATACTGACTGAACGTTTGCACCATATTATCAAGCATTCTATCGGCATCATGTTCAGTACTGGCCGAGACCACTATACGAATGTTCGCCTCAACGCCAGCCTTACTTGTCTTTTGTTCAACCCGTTTAGCCATCTCTTGCTCGAGGGCCGACAGTTGATGTGGCCGTACCTGCTCGGCTTGTGCCGCTGGCTGTTTTGGCATCGCTTGATTATGAAATGCCCGCATAAAGGCTGACACGCCACGCATAAAGGTGCTTCGCTGACCACGGGCATATGCTTCGCGGAATGAGTGACCCTGATGAAATTCAGCTGCCGTTCGCTGCCCAAACCTATGCCATCGTCGCTTGGCAGAGCGAATAACTATTTGCAACGCAGCACCATTCGTACCCACCCGACTAAATGCGTTCGTTACAGCCGCTAAGGGGTCTGTTTCTATATCATTATACGTACGCAATGGAAACATAAACGAACGACGAAAACGCAGCCCAGCAGCTCGAACCACGCCATGTGATAAAAAAATGTTTGGCTCAATGACGACGTCAATATTGGCATCAGGATATTGCGCATGAATTTGCTGTTCAACATAACGACGAAGTGACGCTGGCACGACAATGTAAAAAGAGAGAAGGCCTTGTGAAGCAACGAGTTCCAAAGACAGATGGTCACGACGACCAAGTACATAGGAACTAACGCTTCTGTCCGCTCGAAGCCCCGCAATCGCCGCAAAAAATGTTTCCGCTACGGCTATCTGCTGACGGATTTTTTCAATCGTACTGTCTTCATCTTGCTGCTGACTACGCTTTGGTACGGTAATGAGTAAGGTTACCTTGTTAAACGATGCACCAGTATGATACAAACGGCGATAAAATACGTAGAGTACGAAAAGAAAAAGAAGGGCCGTCGCGGCGCTAATCATACCCCACACGAGCACTGTGGCGGTGAGTTCGTTTATACTTGGCACTGCTGGGAGGAAGCTACTCATACCTATCGTGCTTATCGGTAAGACGCAAAAGCTTACCTGTTTTCACTTTTGTTTCCTGCTCAATAAAAGCCCAGCTAATGCCCGGAATGGTTCGCAACCAATCGCGAATGATTTTGATAATTTTAATTAATTGCGAACTGGCTGATTGCAAAAGAATGCTAATCTTCAATGCTGCCTGCTCTCCAGACACCCTTAAGGCGCTTCTGGTTGGTGCATCAAGTGAAGCGTATATGCCCGCCAAATCTTCGGCCATAATCGTTTCTATCTCTTGCAGTGTCTGACTTTTTGGTGCTGATTGAAGGGGGGAAACAATTGGCACCAACACCGGTTGCGGCACCGCGCGCGCCACGGGCTCAGCGCTATCGGGTACTGCGGTTCTCGGAATAGTTTGCGGAGCAGTTTCACTGAACTCTTGCTCGGGGGTTGCCGTGTATTCTCTTTTAATTTCTGGTGTAGCCATACCTTATATTTTTTTTATCTGTGGGCCGCTTGGAGTATCTTCAATGCGATACCCCAACCGCTGAGCCTCATCCCGTGCGCTGTCTGCGTCGGCCCACCGCTTCTCTTTTCGCGCTTTTTCTCGCTCGCTCGCCAGCTGCTGCACGGTATCCGGAATAGTCGAAACTGTCCGAGCAGTTTCAATGCCAAGCCCTAAGACAGTATCGAATGAACGTAACGACCGCCGCACTGCCGCACCCTCGTACTTCTTTGTCGTGCGCACTAATTGCCAAACAATGGCGAGCGCTTTTGGAATGTCAAAATCGTTCGCTATAGCTGCCGCAAATGCACTTTCAATTTGCGGCACACCAATACGCGTAGCCCGTGGTAGTCGAGCAACGTGTTCCCGAAGTCGTACTAACGCCTGATTCGCTGCCAAGAGAGCGGACGAATCAAACTGCAAAGGCTTTCTGTAATGGGTCTGCAAAAAAAGGTATCGGAGTGCCAATGGGTCAACGTTATACGTTGTCGCTACATCAGAAACTGTCATGAGGTTCCCCTCTGATTTTCCCATACGCTTAAAGCCACCACGTGCTTGCTTAACAATTAAAAATTCACCGTGCAACCAATAGTTTGCCAACGGCTTACCGTAGGCTGCCTCGGATTGAGCAATCTCATTTTCGTGATGCACTGCCAAATGATCTACCCCCCCAGAATGAATATCGAACGGTTGCCGTAAGTACTTCCGGCTCATAGCCGAACACTCGATGTGCCAACCAGGAAAACCCTTGCCCCATGGGCTTGGCCATTCCATATCTCGCTTCACCCCGGTTGGTGAAAATTTCCAAAGCGCAAAATCACTTGCCTGACGCTTGTCGCCAATAGCGACTCGCTTACCGCCTACTTTGTCTTTGAGTGTTTGACCAGACAGACGACCGTACTTCGGAAATTTTGCTGTATCAAAATAAATGCCGTCACTTGTTCTGTACGTAAATCCCTTACGTTCTAACTCTTTGATAAGCGCCACTTGCTCGGGAATGTGCTCTGTCGCCCGAGGCAGTTTGTTGGCGGGTAACACATTAAGCTTGGCCGCATCTTCGAGAAAACTTTTTGTGTATGCCTTGGCTACGTCCCAAGCATTTTTTCGCTCTCTAAGAGCCGCAGCGGCCATTTTTTCCTCACCGAAATCCGAGTCAGCTGCTAAGTGTCCAACGTCAGTAATATTCATGACGTGCTGCACCGGATATCCAAGGTGACGAAGTGTTCTTCGCACGATGTCATAAAAAACAAATGTTCGAAAATTACCTATATGCGCGTAGTCGTACACCGTGGGACCACACGTATAAAGCCCGACCCGTCGCCGAATGGGCTTAAAAACCTTTTTGCGACGACTGAGTGAATCGTAAAGACGAAGCACCTGCATGCTAGCTCTTTGAACGACGCTCAAAAAGTACGAGGGCAACAATAGGTACGGTGACCCACACGAATCGTGCTTGTCCGCTCACGAGCAAGTCTCTCGTTACTGGCGACAACGAAGCCAGAAGGTCGGTTGGTAAAAGGGATAGGATGATACTCATGAATAGCCCGGCTTGTAGCATGCCAAATATGAGCACCTGCCACCACGAACCCTGCAAACCAGCGGTTAGAGCGTTAAGCAAGACGCTACTCGATAGGGTTACAAATATAAAAAGAAAAACTCCTAAAAATGCCGACAATTGAAACGAAACGTGCGCCTCAGCGGCTGACGTCAACGACACCAATACGCCAAATTGCGACGCAGCATTGGCTACAGCCAACGCCATATAGGTTGCAATGAGCAAAACAACCAGTCGATCTCGGCCGACATGGAAACTGTAGAAAAAAACAGACGCAACAAAAAATAAGGCAATAAATAAATCCCAACTTGGTACGGACCAATTTATACTTTGAATCGCTTCGAGCATGTGATGATTACGCTATGCTAGTAGTATAGCGCGAAATTCACATGAAGCGAACACGTTTACCGCCGAACCGTTCAACGCTAGAGGGCGTCGCCTAATTCTTCAAAAAGCTTTCGGGCTGTTTTTGATAGTTTTGAAGGTATCGTAACAGTAACCTGAACCAGATGGTCCCCTCTTCGACTACCCGATGTACCAATACCCCGACCCGGCACGCGAAGTATGGCGCCACTAGCAGTACCAGCAGGAACAGTGAGAACAATATCGCCATCAAGCGTTGTAACTGTTTTCTCGGTGCCAAGTACTGCTTCAGGCACAGAAACGGCAAGTCTGGAGACAACATCATTCCCATGCCGCTCAAAACGGCTGTCTCTTTCTACTCGAACAGCAACGTATAAATCTCCCGCGTGGCCACCACTGATTGCCTCGCCCTGCCCAGCCACCCGCAAGGTGTCCCCGTCACTTACGCCTGGCGGTATGGAAACCGACACCTCAACAGTGTCACGAACAACGCCCGTTCCCCGACACGTCTCACAGGTGTGCTCTGGTTTTGTTCCCCGACCAGCACAGGTTTCACACGTGCGCACTGTCTGAAAGCTTCCAAAAATTGTACTTTGAACATCTGTCTTCTGCCCGCTGCCGTCGCACTCTGAACATTTTATTCGCGCACTCCCCTTGGCCGCACCGTCACCAGCACAGACACCGCACGCAATGTGCTTATAGAGCCGCAATTTTTGAGACGAGCCAAGCGCCGCTTCCGAGAACGATAACGTAACCGTTACCTGAATATCTGAACCCCGCTTTGTTTTTGCTCCCCGTCGAGTCCCACCAAAACCACGGAACACGCCACCGAGCAAATCCTCAAGGTCTTCGAAATCTACGTTAACATTGCCACCTTGACCAAACCCCTGACCATACCCGCTTCCGGCCGGCCCCTGATCGAAGGTCGCACCGAATTGGTCGTACTGCTGACGCTTATTTGTGTCAGACAAAACTTGATACGCCTCATTAATCTCTTTGAAGCGCTGCTCATGCTCTTTGTGTTCAGTTGTTCCTTCTTTCGCCTTGTCTGGGTGAAATTTGTGCGCCAACCGACGATACGCTTTCTTCAATTCTTCCGGCGAAGCACCTTTCGGAACGCCAAGCACTTTATAGAAGTCTTTCGCCATGTAGAATTTTTTTGTTTAATGAGGACTGTTTATGCTTGAAAGCCAACTTCCGGATTTGTCACCGAACCAGCTTGAATGGTGCCATGGGCATCTTCGAATCGCTTCATATTTTCTTGCATAGCCGCAATCATTCGCTTCATGTGCGCCGGGCTAATGAGAACACGGGCGTTAAGTGTGCCAATATTCTGAAACGGGTACACGGTCATGAAATCGAGCACAAACTCTTCATTGAGATGGCTCACTTGCATTAGATTTGCGTATACACCTTTCAATGTTTCATCACCCGCCTTAATTTGAATCTGCTGATCGGCCATAGTATTGCTGTTAATGTTTTAAGCGTTCGGTGTAGAATCTTTTTTCTCATCGGTCGACTCACGATACGTTGCATCCTCGGCAGCAGGCTGGTCACCCTGGTCTGCGGCAGCCGCATCAGGCGGCGTTGTCGCATCTGGCTGCTTATAGAGCGCGGCACCAACCTTTTGCACCACCACGCCGAGCTCATCAAAAGCTTTCTTAATTGCCTCAAGATCTTCGCCATCCTTAACTTGCTTCAATGCGTCAACTTTTTCTTGCACTTCAGTCTTCACCGCAGCATCTAGTTTATCGCCGGCATCAAGAACCGCTTTTTCGGTTGAGTACACCAGCCCGTCGGCGGCATTACGAACTTCAACAAGCTCACGCTTTGTTTTGTCTTCCGAGGCATGCACTTCGGCATCCTTCTTCATTTTTTCAATCTCCTCTTTTGAGAGACCAGAAGACGCGGTAATCGTAATTACCTGCTCTTTGCCGGTTGCCTTGTCAGCCGCTTTAACGTTCAAAATCCCGTTCGCATCAATGTCGAACGTTACTTCAACCTGTGGTACGCCACGGGCGGAAGGTGGAATACCAGAGAGAACAAACCGACCGAGCGATTTGTTGTCGCCAGCCATATCTCGCTCACCTTGCAGCACATGCACCTCAACAGACGTCTGATTATCGGCAGCCGTAGAGAACACTTGCGACTTTGAGGTTGGAATAGTGGTGTTGCGCTCGATGAGCTTTGTCATTACCCCACCCAAGGTTTCAATACCTAACGACAAAGGGGTCACATCTAAGAGCAGCACGTCTTTAATTTCACCCTGCAGGACACCAGCTTGAACGGCCGCGCCGATGGCCACGACTTCGTCTGGATTAACACCCAAGTGCGGTTTCTTGCCAAAAAACTCTTCAACAGTTTTCAGAACCAATGGCATTCGGGTCATACCACCAACCATGACCACCTGGTCAATCTCTTTGGCAGTGAGTTTCGCGTCAGAAAGTGCTTTGCGACAAGGCTCCAGCGTTCTTTCAATTAAACCGCGCACCAATTCATCGAGCTTGGCACGAGTGAGCTTAAGCGACAGGTGCTTTGGTCCGGCAGCGTCAGAGGTGATGAAGGGTTGATTAACTTCTGTTTCCTGAGCAGTTGAAAGCTCAATCTTGGCTTTCTCAGCCGCTTCTTTAATGCGCTGCAACGCTAACCTGTCTGTTGCCAGGTCGATACCCTGATCTTTTTTGAACTCAGCCAATATCCACTCAATAATAACTTGATCAAAGTCATCGCCACCCAAGTGCGTGTCGCCATTGGTCGCTTTGACTTCAACGGTATCGTCACCAACCTCAAGGACTGACACGTCAAACGTACCACCGCCGAGGTCGTAAACAACAATCTTCTCGTCCTTATGCTTGTCTAAGCCATAGGCGAGCGCGGCTGCGGTTGGTTCATTAATGATGCGACGTACTTTCAAGCCCGCAATTTCACCAGCGTCTTTGGTGGCCTGCCGTTGCGCGTCGTTAAAATAGGCTGGCACAGTAATGACTGCCTCAGTTACTGGCTCACCAAGCTTTGCCTCGGCGTCCGCCTTTAACTTCTGCAGCACCATGGCCGAAATTTCTTGTGGGGTAAATTCCTTGTCGCCCATGACAACCTTAATGCCGTCACCAGCTTTAGCAATGCGGTACGGCATATGCTTTGTATCGCGCTGCACCTCTTCGTCGCTGAATCGGCGTCCAATAAGACGCTTCACTGAAAAAACCGTGTTTTCTGGATTTGTCACGGCCTGCCGCTTGGCAATTTGACCAACTAACCTGTCGCCACTCTTCGACATGGCGACGACCGACGGCGTTGTGCGATTCCCTTCTTGGTTTTCTATAACCTTTGGTTCGCCCCCTTCAAGAACGGCCATGCATGAATTTGTTGTTCCGAGATCTATACCGATAATCTTTGCCATATTGTATGAATTACTGATTTATAGAATTAAGAATTTGCGTTGGTAGTAATATTGTTTGTTCTACGGCCCCGCCTACGCGGGACTGACTGACTTTTTAAACATTGTGAATTATTCACAACTGCCTAAGGTGAGTCAGGTGGTGCAGTACCCACAATAACCTTGGCCGGACTAATGAGCTCACCATCAACTAAGTAGCCACCCTGCACTTCTGCCGCAACTCGCCCAGACACTGTATGGGGGTCAGCCCCAACACTCTCATGAATTCGCGGGTCAAACTCAGTACCAATAGTAGGAACGACAGTGACATTCCATTTTTTACACACCTCACCCCAACTTGCGAGAATCTGCTTCACCCCCTCGAGCCACGCTGAATTATCACCACTGGAAAACTGCTTGTGCGCTTGACCCAGTACATCAAAAACCGGCACGGCATCCCGTAACAATGAACGTTTTACTTCTCGGTTCACGGTTAAAAACCGTTCATCGTTCAACCGTTTTAAATTTTGATAGTCGGCCCGCGCCCGCTGCCAGCCAGCCAAATATTCGGCTGCTTGCGATGCAAGAGTAACGTCATCATTCGATGGCGTGTTGAGTGCGTCTTCAACGACTATTGGTTCTGGGTTGTTGTTCGTAGTGTTGTCCATAGTTATTGATGCATAAATTCTCGAAATCGTTCAGACCGAGCAACGTTACGGTCGTAGTCCATGCGTGTCGGCCCGAGAATACCAAAGATGATATCGACCTCTGGTGATACTCGGCAGTGCGTCAGAATAACACTGCACGTGCTCCCAAGAGGGTTTCTACTACCGACGAGTATTGAGACGTCGTCCGTTACGGCGGTCGTAAACATATCAGCCATGGCGTCGCCCAAATGATCGAGCACCTGGCTCATGGCGTGCACCTGCTCTTGTTCTCGAAACTCTGGCTGCGCAAAAAGGTTAGTCAGACCCGTGTAGAAGATGTCTTGATTAGCGGACGCAATGAATACGCCGGCTGAAGAGAAGCCAGCCACGGCTTTGGCTAATTGGCGGACCCGTTCATTGAACTCCTGGTACGACTGCGTAATGTGCTGCAACTGTCGCTCTTCAGGAGTGGGCAAGGAAACGTCGCTCAGAAAATGAGCAATGTAGTACTCGTACGCCAGCTCTGTTGGCACTCTGCCGGCAGAGGTGTGTGGGCTTGCAATGTAACCAGCCAACTCAAGCTCCGCCATGTCATTTCTCACCGTTGCCGGGCTTACATTAAGCCCTGAACGAGCCAGTACCAAGGCAGAACCAACGGGCAAAGCCGTCTCTATATAAAGACGAACAATGCTCTCGAGGATACTTGCCTGACGGGTATTAATGGCTGGAAACTCCATGGAAACAATTTAGCACTCTTTTTATTAGAGTGCTAACAGTATAAAAACTGATGCAAAACCTGTCAAGAATCCCTATGTGACCAGTAGACTTCCGGCTGCCATAACAACTATACCAACAAATTTGAATAGGAAAGATTTAGCGGTCGTTCTACCTTCTAAAAGGCTTGGCACAAAAAATCCCAGTACAGCCACGAGCACTAATACATAAAACGGCTGAACGGCACTTACGGCAGAAACGAGTGTTGCTGGACCAAGTATGAGCGCCCCGTAGAACGCCAGTTCGGCTGTAGTTCCAAGCAGCTCTGCCGAACCCATGGCTCCGAGTGCGTAGACGCCATGCTGCCGCATGGTCCAGAGAAACTCCCGGCCCCCAAAGTATAGGAGTGCCGGCAATGCCAACCCAGCGCCGAAACGGGTGAGGCCAAGGATGAGCAGCGCTGAGGAAGCAGGCGCAATGCCCTTTTCAATGACGATGGCTGTTGCCCACAGCATGGTCGCGGCCAAAAGAAAAAACATCGATGAGCCAACCACGATACGCCCGTTTTGGTAGCTCACTAGTATTGCGCCTGACACCAAGAGCAGCACCCCAACATACTGAACGGCCGGAAAAACTTCATTTAGGAATACGGCGGCCAATACGGCCACAAACAGCGGCACGAAGTAAAGCATTGGCACGAGTCGTGAAATGTCGCCACGCCGTACTGCTGCAAAATATAAAAGACTGGCAAGTAACAGTATAAGACCGGCGCCGCTCCCCAACGCAAAAATGACCGGCGTTATGTTCTGCCAGCCAGCATAGGTAACGAGTGCCGCACCAATCACAACCCCGCAGATGCTATCAAAAACGATTGGCACAATAGAGCGCCGAGCGTATTTTTCCATCACCAACTTATCGATGATGTTTGTACACGCCCACAAGAACGGCGCGATGACGGCAAGAATCTGCCAGGTCATGAAGGATGACAAATTGAAAAAACTACTGACTCTGCCAGGCTATCAACTTTTCTCTCCGAACATTCTTTGTAATGCCACTCTGGTTCCTTACAAGTACACGTGGTGGTTCAGCGGTAAAATCAGCGCTCACCACCTCCCATCCTTCTTCAGGCTCAGTCGCACCGTCACGTAAAACTCGAACCTTTTGATAAGGTAAAAATTCAATAACGATTGGCTCACCCGATTCCCTTTGACTTACCTCTGGAGTTGGCACAGCAGCAGTTGGCTTTTCTGGATTGAGACTTCTTTCATCATTCTTAGGATCCTGCCAAGAACGTAATAGTTCTTTGCTTGGATATTTCTCAGCCCCCTCAGAATTTCGAACTAAGACGCTGCCATTATCAAGCTCATATACAACCTGCCAGCCGTCTTCCATATAATTTGGGGCACCATCTTGACCGCTTCGTTCAACGGTTACTCTTTGACCGTATTTAAATTCAGTCTCAGCCGTTTTTTTATCCATTTCTCGTGCTGCTGCCTCGCGGGGATCTTCTATTGTCGGGTCTTGATCGGGCATAGTGAAGAATTCTTATTATGTTACATACCATAACACAAAAAAGATAATTAAGCAAGCAGATTTCTTCGTCTGACTGCTTTCCTTTCTATGGCAGTGTTACTGCAACTAGTCGGTACACAATATGATCCCCTTCAAACTGCAAACTACTTTTTTGTAATCTGAAGGGGAGGGGAGAGACATACAGATAGACGTATCAGTTAAGATACAATTGTAATCTCGTCTCGCCCCCCGATCTACTCCTTTTACCCCTCCTTGTTTTGGTTACGCCGCCTGACTGACGTCGGTGATGGCTTCCTGTGCACGTTCGAACCGCCGCCAAGCGCGGTAAATGTACACCGCAAGTTGCGTCGCCGTTCTCCAGCAGGCCATTCGATGGATGTGGCCGTCGGTATAGCGCCGCGTGTGCTTCAGCTTGGCACAGGTGCTACCAAACTCTGCGGCACACTGCTTGCACATCACTACCGGATGCTTTGCTCGGCACTTTTCCTTGTTGGCAATGAGGCGCTGGCCCCACTCCGTATTAGGCCGTTTCACGAACTGATCGGCCGCTGCCAAATACAACGCCTGGCGGGCGTCGCGCTGCCAGTTGCCTGCAACACCTCGCTTATTGCGGGGAAACTGCTGATCCGTCGGTACGTCACCGTACTTACCGCCACTCAGCACATGAACACCACAGAACGCCTTGAATGCGTGCACCGAAGGAAATCGGCGAATATCCACAGTCGCTGCAATGATGCCAGCGGCAATTCGTGGGCCGATGCCTTTGATATCCGCAAACACTGCAGCGTAGAGTGGCATACTCTGTGCTGCATCAACCAGCCGCGCTAGCTGTTCTTCATGCGCCACCGTCAACGCACCTAGCAAATCATCGCTGGTACGCAGTGTGGTAACTGCGTCGAGCAGTGCACCCTCCGGATACTGACCCTCCTCAGAAAGAAAGATTTGACCAATCGCTCGACCATGCTGTCGCTGCTGGGCCGCCATGAGATCTTTCAGTGCCAGCATTCGCTCATGGAAGCAGATGCTGAGACGAATGACATCTCGATCGCGCGAGCGAACAAGATGATACCCAACACCACCTGATTCCAGATAGCGAGCCAAAAGCTCTGCGTCTTTTTCCTTGCTGTTGTCTCCTCGACACAGGGCGAGATTTCTGGGCGGCAACCGATGCACCGTCGCACCGATGGCTGCACCGCGATTGGAGAGAGCGTATGCGAACGCATCGCCCGACCCACCGAGCACCATGGCGACCTTATCGCCAGGTTTGAGCCCCTCACGCACGTCCGGTATCTGAAGACGGCGCACACCACCGTGTTCACTCGTGATGAATAAGGCCGTACCGTCACTAGCCTCCCCTTCACGCACCTTGCGCCACTGGCGATGATGCTCCGCAACTGCATCAAGCGCATCGCCCGCTTCAGCGTCTCGATACGAAACGGGCAGTCGGCCGAGCACGAAGTCTAGCTCTTCCGACTCAGTCGCCAGCTCGAACAACTGCACCTGCCCGTTGTCGAGAATGCACACCCGCGTAGGGTGGGCTTCCCCTTTGGCGGTCTTCTTGACTCGATGCTGAATTCCAATAATACGTTCCACGGTACCCTCCCTATAGGTACTGCTTCGTTCCCGAAGGAACAGGTTGGGAATAAGTTATGAAAGAGCAGTGAAACAAAGTCAGTGACGTTTCTGAACGAAAAACGTACACACGTTTCACTGGAAGTCAGGCCTATCCTTCCTCCCCCTGAACCTACAACAATGAGCATTGCCCTAAGCTTAGGGGGAGGGGCGAGACACTTCAACAAACGTACCAGTTAAGATACCAGCATCATATCGTCTCGCCCCAAGGAGTACACTCTGATTACCGTACCAGGAGGTACATCTTCATATGCGTACTCCCCTTCAAACTGCAAACTACTTTTTTGTAATCTGAAGGGGAGGGGCGAGACAAAAATACAGACGTATCAGTTAAGATACAATTGCGATATCGTCTCACCCCAAGGGGATACATCATTGCTAACGTACCGAAGTACATTCAGTTCTCCGTACCCCCTTAAAGCCACAAAGTTAGCTTTTGTGAGTTTAAGGGGAGGGGCGAGACATCACGAAACACGTTTCAATTAAGAAACAATAATCGCCTCGTCTCGCCCCAAGGGGATGCATGATTACGCACGTACCGAAGTACATTCAGATCCACGTACCCCCCTTAAAATTACAAGGTTTGCTTTTGTAATCTTAAGGGGAGGGGCGAGACAGACCAAATTACGTTTCATCTAAGAAACAGGTCGTCTCTCGTCTCGCCCCAGGGTGTACAGTTAACTCAGCGTACTCATTAAGTACTAACAGACCCACGTACTCCCCTTGAAGCAACAAGTTTTATTTGCAACCTCAAGGGGAGAGGCGAAACATCCCAGTGTGCGTTCTCTTTCGAGAACAGGTCTTATGACGTTTCGCCTCTGTCCGCAATGACGGACACCTTTCTTTAGCCTAAAAAATAGTGACTGTCAATGGCGTATTCACAAAATAGAATTCTCAGTATATTCATCGTACTAGTACATTGAAACATAGTTAAAACGATACTAAAACTTAAGCCAGGTGCTAATCTCAACATAATAAATCTGCGTCGAACGGAACGTTTTCTACCGCTATCCCGTTTCGCCAAGTCTGACTTGGCTTCGCTTCTAGAACCCTCGTCGTCCGTCAGGGCGGACTCCTCTTTATGACCTTTCCCATTTCACTCGCTGGCAGGACATGCCGATTGAACAAAATAACTTTCCCCATCGAGCGGAAAGTTCTTTACCGCTATCCCGTTTCGCCAAGGCTTCACGGGATACGCTAGATAAACATCAGGATACTGGCCGCGTACCCCGACGCACGTCGTGGTCGGGGTCGCTCCATACACAACAAAAATCCCAGCCCAGATGGGCTCGGATTTTTGTTGGTACCGCGTACGGGAATCCGTCGCTTCGCCGAGTCTGACTCGGCTTCGCTTCTAGAACCCTCGTCGCCGAGGCTCCTCTTTCAAACCCCTCGGTTTGAATAATTCCGCTGCGGGGAAACTACCGTTTCCCCGACCCCTTTCCCGGGTTCGATTCCCTTCAGCGACAAAAAAAGTTTCCGACCCAAAATGGGTCAGAAACTTTTTGGTACCGCGTACGGGAATCGAACCCGTATTACCGCGTTGAGAACGCGGTGTCCTAACCATTAGACGAACGCGGCACAATGGCGGAAAGGTATCGGCTTTTGTGAGTTCCGTCAACGTTATTGCCACTCTGGACTTTGCCGTACTAGCAACTCTTCAGCACGAAGCGGCTCCGCTAATAATTCCTTCACGACGTGCTCCATGCGCATGATTTGTGAACCTTTCACGAGTACTATGTCGCCGGTCTGCAGTCTGTCCTGTAAAAACTGGCCGGCTTCTGTGGACTTAGCAAATGAGAAAATCATGTGTGGATCCATGCCAGCCTTACGTGCCGCTTGGGCTATAATGCGAGCTCGTTCGCCAACAGTAACCAGACCACTTATGCCGCGCTGTACTATATACTCCCCAACCGAAGTGTGGCCGCTTTCTGTGTCTGACCCCAGTTCAGCCATACTGCCAAGCACTGCCCAGCGCCACTGACCGGCAACAATCGGCACTGACGCTAAGACATCCACTGCAGCTAAGGCCGCTTTTGGTGAAGCATTATAGCTGTCATCAATGAGTGTCGTACCGCGAACCCCTGGCAGTAATCGTAGTCGGCCCGGGGTTCCTTGGTAACCTGCTAGCGCATGTGCGGCATCCACAACCGTAACGTCCATTGCGACCCCAATGGCTATAGCCGCCAAGGCCGAGGTAACAGCCGGAACACCCATGAGCCCATAGAGGTGCACCGGCACAGTCGAGCCGCCAGTCGTTACCTTGAAACTCGTAACTACTTGCACCGACGTCCCTGTTTCACCTGTCCGCTCAAAGGTTGTTGCCACATCATGCGCCCGAACGTCGCACGTAGAAAAGCCATAACTGAGTACCCGAACCCCGTCTGGCACCACGCTCGCCGCTACTAGTGGATCATCGGCATTCATAATTGCTACCCCATTTTTTGCTAGAACAGTAAATAACGTCCGCTTCTCTTTTGCAACTTCTTCAAGCGAAGTAAAAAATTCTAAATGCGCCGAAGCTATAGCGGTCACGACGGAAATCTTCGGACGAGCCAGGGCTGTTAGTTTCGCAAGGTCCCCCGGATGATCAGCTCCCATCTCGAGTAGCAATACCTCCGGATACGAACGGCGACGGTAGTACAGAAGTCGAGCACTGGAGCGAACAATGAGTGCGACCCAACCAACCAGCGAACCGCCAGGGCTATCTTCGCCCAAAATTGTGAGCGGCAAGCCAAACTCATTGTTATAACTTTTCGCACTGGCGCGTACCCGATACTTCGTTGCGAGCACAATAGCCGCACTATCTTTAGTCGTTGTTTTACCAACTGAACCAGTAACACCGATAACAACCGTTGCATGTCGCCGAAGGGTGGCAGCGGCTAAAACGTACAGCAAGGCTTGAAGAATTCTTCTCATATATTAACGGTCCGGTGGAATTTCATAATACTGTAGTAAAAATTTTGCTACTTGACCAAACAGTGGCGCGGCTGAAGATTCGGCATACTGAACATCCTTAGGTCTGTCGACTCGAACAATCATAGCGAACTGCGGGTCGCGAACCGGGCCGAACCCAACAAAAGAACCAATGGTCGCCCCGGCCTCATAGCCTCCATTGCGACTCGCAATTTCTGCCGTACCCGTTTTCCCTGCCAACGTGTAACCGGCTACCCCGGCTCGCTTACCATGACCAGAATCAATGACCGTAACAAGCATCCCAGAGAGTAGCGCCGCCGTACGCTCTCGAATAACACGACGAATAGCCGTCGGCTTCGTTTCAATTACAGTACCATTTTTCTGCCGAATTTCTTTTATGATGTACGGGCGCATGAGTTCGCCCCCGTTCGCAATGGCCGCGTATGCCGTCACCATTTGGAGCGGCGTCGTGGTTATTCCTTGACCGAATGAGGCTGTCGCCCCATAAATTTCATTATCACTTCGCAAACTTCTAATGTCGCCCGTCGCTTCACCAGGTAACTCAATTCCCGTTGGCACTGAAAAGCCGAAATCAACTAAATATTTTCTAAAAACCTCTACCCCCACTTGTCGCATCGAGTATATGGCGCCCGTATTGAGTGACTTTGTTAAAACATCTGTCATGGTCTGTAAACCATTGGCTTTATTGTCAGAGTTCCGAATCGTTTTTGAACCAATTTTTACCTCTCCCGTGTCGGTATAAGTGGTGGTGGGTGAAACTTTTTGCTGATCGAGTGCCGCCGCCATCGTTAGTGGCTTCATAATGGAACCCGGCTCGTAATCTAAAAATATGGATGGGTTGTTAAAATCAACAATGCGCTCTGTCTCTCCGTAAATATTTGGATTGAAATCAGGCGCACCACACATGGCCAGTATTGCGCCGGTCTTTGGGTTCATCACAATGAGGCTGCCGCTACTCGCCCCGTGTGCCCGCACCCAATCTTCAAGCAAGCGGCACGCTTTGTACTCGAGCGTCCAATCAATCGTCAGAACAACATCGCTGCCGTTTTGCGCCGCCACAGTGTCATTGTCTCCAAGCGCAATGAGAACGCCACCGGTCGTACGTTCAGCGTCTGCACTGCCAGACACGCCGACCAACGTACCATTCATGGAACCCTCAATCCCGTACTGACCCACCAGACGATCATTGCGATAGCTCACAAACCCAAGGACATGGCTCGCAATGTTATTCCCAGGATAAAAACGCTCACGTTCTGTAATGAGTCCAATGCCCGGCATTTCTAGGGCGCGAACAGCCGCAGCAACTTCACTAGGCGCACGATGTAGTAATGGTTCGAAAGGGTCCTGTGGCTGGTCGAGTTGCTTTCGAAGCACCTCTGGATCTTTCCCAATGAGTGGTGCAAGCGCACCAACCGCCGCGGCAACATCTTCAATTTTTTTCGGCTCAGCGTATACAAAAAAGGCGTCGCGATTGACAGCAATTGGCACGACATCTCCTTTTCCAGCACTGTCCGAAGCATATATGATTCCCCGTTCCGGCGTCAGCAACTGATAGGCGGTCTGCTGATCAACGGCTTGCTGTGCGTAGGCATCGTGCCCTCGCACCTGCAAGTGCCAAAGACGAAATGAAATACTTACCAAAGCGAAGCAAATGCATAGCTTTACTATTCTCCAACGTCCGTGACTCACTACCTCATTCGTTCCGCTTTTTTTGGGCGCCTGCTCATACCCGGCCCAGCTCATACCCTACCGAGTTGCAACAGCGGTCGCCGCACTACCGTACTCAGCCGCTCCAACCGGGGCGAGGGAAAGCGAGACGGCTTCAGCCTCGATACGATTTAAAGCTTTGGCCGCTGAAATTTCTAATTGAACCGTTTCTAAAGTCGACTGTTCAGCCTCGACCCGTGCTTGGACCCGTGCTAATTCATACCCTCGTGTTGAAACATGATTCGCGAGTACTATATATAACGCAAAAAAACCAGCGCAACTTGCAGCAAGCGCAACGGTGACCACGCGACTATACCTCTGAGTTGATGGAACCGACATAACGCGCTGACGATGCATCATACGATTTTTTCGATAACTCGAAGCTTCGCACTGCGAGCTCGAGGGTTTTGTTTTTGTTCAGTTCGACTTGGAACGATTGGCTTCTTGGTCAAAAGCCGCCAACGACCATTCGGGCACGAACATGACGCACCCTTCGGACAACTGCACTCCATAGCAGCGGCACGGAACGTATTTTTTACAATACGATCTTCAAGCGAGTGAAATGAAATTGCTACGATTCTCCCACCCACCGTGAGCAAATTACGTGCCGCGGTAATACCGCGGGCAATAGCACCAAGTTCGTCGTTCACCACAATGCGAATGGCTTGAAACGTCTTTGTTGCCGGATGTAGTCGACCTCGTCGTGGTAATACTGTTTCTATAATGCGCACCAATTGCCCGGTGGTTTCAAGCTTCGCTTGTCGACGAGCCAGTACAATAGCTTTAGCAATTCTTCTCGACGCACGCTCTTCGCCGTACGCAAAAATGGCATCAGCCAGTTCGACTTCCGAAACACCATTCAGATAGGTGGCGGCCGTCATAGCGCCTGATCGGTCAAGCCGCATGTCCAGCGGGACGTCGGACTGAAAACTGAGTCCAAGCGATGAATCGGCAAGCTGTAAGGAAGAGATACCGAAATCGAAGAGAACGCCATTAATAACTGCCTTGGGATAATCCCGTCGGATGAGCTTCTCCATGGCGTCAAAATTTGCGTTGAAAGGATGAACCCGAGCAAGCGAAGCTGCTGCTGCAATTGCTTGTGGGTCTCTATCAAAAGCAAAAACAATGCCATTTGGCTGCGTTGCCTCAAGCAGTGCTCGAGTGTGCCCACCGCCCCCAAACGTAGCATCGACAATCGTATCATTTGCACTGAGATCCAACTCGCGCAGTACTTCCGATAGTAGAACGGGGTTATGAGTACGCTCCATACCATACTTATAGGTTCACGTTATTCATTGCCTCAGCAATAGCTACACTGTTCTCTTCTGTGCCAGACCGATACCGTGCCCAGGCGTCACTACTCCACAATTCTAATCGGTTATAAAGGCCAGCAACGACAACCTTACGATTCAGACCCGCATAGCTGCGAAGATAGTCAGGCACCATCATCCTTCCTTGCTTATCGACATTTGTTTCCATCGCCCCGGCGAGCATTAATCGAGCGAAGGCACGCGTGTTGGCCTGCGCGATTGGCAATGCTGCTAAACGGTCTGCTAAAACCCGCCACTCAGCTACTGGATAAATAAAAAGGCAGTTGTCGAGGCCGCGCGTCACCACCGCTCCCGCGTGTAATCGGGTTCGAAACTTAACGGGTAGCGCCACTCTCCCCTTTTCGTCCAGCACATGCTGGTACTCACCGAGGAACATGACGGCAGCTGCTTTTACTTTCTTTATCTTCTCCACAGTTTAATAGAGTTATCCCCACTCTTTTCCACTTCAAACCACTTTAACACCATTTTACACCACGATAGCGCAAGCGTCAACCACAGGAGTAACAAATCTTGTTACAAAAAAGCCCCCTATCGGGGGTTAGTACTATAAACGAAGAAGACACCTCAAAAATGGAGTTTTTTCTTTGCTTTTGTAATGTTCGCTGGCCGACTATACAGCGGCCGCACAACGCTGACAGCACGAATTCGATACGAGGCCGCACGCTTTTTAGCAAGTGCTATCGGAAGACCTTCAAGGAAATGAGCAGTATTCATGACCGCCGCTGCCAATCTGGCGCTAGTGAAGGAACCTGTACCGTTTACTAAAGCCAAACCGACCGTAGCACTTGCTGATTGCGCTTTACACTCAAATATAAGATTGGATAATCCAACCTGCCGTAAACGAAGCCGATCAAATAGGGCTACCTCTCGTACAACCTCACCCGCAACTGCCATGACCCTGATGCTCCCGTCGTCAATAGGCTCAAGCACCAGCCACCGTTCACTTTTTTCGCTTCCGACTACCATGTTTCGCAACTACTTTCTTTGCTATCGGTCGCTCAATCGCGTCAACCACCACCAGATGTGGCTTCTCTAGAATTGCATAGAGAAATCGATCACCAACGTTTTTTCTATACTTAAACTCCGCAACGGAAAGAATTGTGTAGTTTAATTCACGACCAATATCTTGTTCGAATGCCCGGAGATACCGTGCGGCCGAACGGGTATTTACTCGACCAACAATTAAAATATCGGTCGCGGCGGCCGGGTCGCCCACGAATAACCCTGCCAAGATAAGGAGGCTAACGGCACCTGAACGCTGCAAACGGTCGATGAGATCTCGCTCGACCAGTAATTGCGCCTTCACAAACAATGCTCGAAATTCGGGATACAGGAGCCAATCAGTATTCACTCGGAAGGTAGCAGCTTCACCAAGTCCCTCTTGAATAATAGCTTTCATAACCACCATGACTCTGAGCGTACGACGATCCCTGAGCGAGGACGCACCCATGCGACGACGCAACTGGGCGAAGGTAAAGGTCTCCTCGGGATGAAATAAAAAAAATTTCAGGAGTCGTAACGACTCCCTGGACCCCATGATGTGCTCAACAGTTGGCATACGATATAGCTGTGATAAGTACCGTGCTGTAGTATACTACAGCACAGCATGCGAGAGCAATCATGGCGTACACAAAAAATACAATTCTTGTAGCCCCCAAGACGGCACTTGATACCGTCGTAGGAAAGGTAACACTGGCAGCAAAAAACGACGGCGGTGAGCTGACGTTCTTTGTTCTGATTAAGGTAAATGAAATCGAACCTCTTGTTCAATGGGTGCGTGGCCTCATTGATTTTACTGTTCGCATGTTTGCTGAAGAATCTGCCAAGCCCGCAGCAACGGTTGACCGGGCATTGGCCGCGACTCGGCAACGTTTGGTCAAAAAGTTACGCCAACTACTGCTTGAAACAAAGTCAGTAAAATATGACGACGTATCTTTTTGTCTTGGCGCGGTAAATGACACGCACATTCACCTAACCCACCGCGGTGACATTGCTGGCTACCTATTGCATGGCCATACGTCAACTGATGGCAGTCGCCACTTCCGTTGGGTTCCCGTTACTGCAACGGGGAAAAGCAAAATGGAAAAGGATACCGGGCTGGCCACCGCCAGTATTGTAAGTGGTACTGGCAGTAAGGGCGACACCTTATTTATGACAACTGAATCAATACTAGACGCATTGGGTTTACCCCGTATCGAAAATATTATTGCTGATGAACCAATCGACGGGGCCAGGGCCGTCCTTGAGCAAGCATTAATGAGTCTTCACGGGCGCATGGGTTTTGGCGCGCTGCTCTTACGTATCGGTGAAACACTGCCAGTGGCAGCTGGTAAAACGGGCGTCACTGCCTCAATGGCATCGTTGGAACAGCAACGGCAAACAACGGCAACCCTTTTAGCGCCGGAGGGGTATCCAGCAATTTCAACCTTAAAGGGTGTACTACGAAAGCGGCCAGGACTACCGCAAGCCGCGAGTGAACAGATTGGCCAGACATTGCGTCTCGTAGCTGGTGCTGTCATACACAGCATGGTTTTACTCGTTACCATACCGGACAGAATTCGTGGCAAAACCATTCCAACTATTTCACAACCGCGAATAACGACTGACCGCTGGAACGCGCTCATGAAAAAGATTTCGCATCACCTTTCACAACTCCCCCGCCGTAGCCAACGCTTACTGATTATCGCGCTTCTCTTTGCCTACCTCTTTAGTCAAACATTGGTGTACTTGGCTGACAGACAAACTCGCCAGCAGACCATAACGCAAAATAATGAGCTTATTACTAGTGCCCAGGACAAACTTGATCGCGCCGAATCAAGCATCATCTTTGGCGACGACACTTCTGCTGCTCAACTTATCGCAGAGGCGACGACGCTCATTACCAATTACCCACAACGCACCACGCGTCAACGTGAAGAGCGAGCGGTGCTCGAAGCGCAACTTAAAAGTATCCGCGAACGAATTGCCAAAGTAACAATTATCTCAGACGCCAAAACCATCGCCGCCATACCTGCCACGATGCTCGCGGCACCCATCGGTATAGTAGCCAGCAAAGATTCGCTCTATGTTTTTCAATCCGACAATGCCGTGGCTGGTTTTACAAACGGCGTCCTCACCAAATTACCAGTCACTTCTGTAAATGTTCCTTCAGTGCGTTCCGTAAAACTTGATGACGCTGAGGGTATTATTCTCATGACAGACGGTCCGGGTCTCGCAACTTTTTCTTCAGAAACAAACACGTTAACCGCTATACCTTTTACAGCGACGTTTCCAAACAGTATCGATGTTGCATTCTATAACGGGCGGCTCTACGCTGTTGTTCCAAGTGAAAAACAAATTTACCGATTTACTAACTCATCGAGCGGCTTCGGCAGTCCGGCGCCGTGGCTCTCTGGTACCGCACCGGCGGAAGTGGCTAACGCCTCAGGAATAGTGGTTGATGGTTCGGTGTATGTACTAAGTCGTTCTGGCAGCATCATTCGTTTCTCCGCCGGCGCTCGTGATACCTGGATTGCTAACGCGCCGGTAGATGCCAGCGGAGATTTCAAAAAACTTATTGGCCGAGCACAATCACCATACCTCTACGCGCTTGATGCAAGCCAACACCGTATTGTAATTTGGGAAAAATCTTCAGGAAAATTACTTCATCAGTACGCTTTAGCGGACAGAGAGATTCGTGATTTCAGTATTTCAAACGACGGTCGTACGCTATACCTTCTCAGCGACTCAACTATTTTAGAAGTGCCACTGGGACAATAATAAAAAGAACCCCGACAAGTCGGGGTTCTTTTTATTGGAAAAATCCTTTTACTTGTACGTAACCTTACCGCCTGCCTCTTCAATTTTCTTCTTAATAACGTCGGCTTCAGCCTTCGGCACACCTTCCTTAACAATCTGTGGCGCACCATCAACGAGGTCCTTTGCCTCCTTGAGGCCCTTCTCTGTAATCTCTCGAACCACTTTAATAACGCCGATTTTGTTCGTACCAGCTTCAGTGAGTTCAATGTTTACCGTTGCTGGTGCATCATCCCCAGCGTCAGCTGCAGCGGGAGCAGCCGCACCCGCCATCATCATTGGGGCAGCCGAAGACACACCGAACTTCTTCTCTAAAATCTTCACGAGTTCCGCAAGGTCGATAACCGACATACCGGAAATCGTTTCTACGAACTCTTTAAACTTCGCGGGAACTTCGACCTCTGAATCCTTTGCGGTTTCTTCAGACATATTTTTACAGAAAGTAAATAAAGTAATGACAAATTATGATTTGGTCTGCGCAATTGCCGAAAGCACTTGCACGAGTGACCGGCTAGGACCAGACAAAACACCCAAGGTGCCACGTAATGGCGCCGCCAGTGAACCAACCAGCTTAGCAATAAGCTCTTCTTTGCTTGGCAACATGGCCAAACCTTTTACGTCGGCAACTGACAAAAGATGCCAGCCACTTGGCGTCGACATCAGACCACCAGAAAACTGAAGCTTATCGTGCGTCTTCGCAAAACCGCTAATAACTTTTGCTGGGGCAAGCTCATCCTCGGAACCAAAAATCACGGCAACGTTACCCTGAATTTGTTTTGGATCAGCCGTTATGCCAACCGCTTCGAAAGCCCTTTTGAGGAGCGTCTTTTTAGCAACGAGATACGTAACGCCCTTAACTTGGCACTCTCGTCGTAGCGCGCTCACCTCGCCGACAGTCAGACCGGCAAAGTTTGCAAATACAACACCCTTGGCCTTTTGCGCTTCGGCAACTAAAGCTTCAATTTCTTCGTGCTTTTTTTCTCGTGTTTTTGGCATAATGGTATAAAAAAACAACGGATTAGCCGCTGCTGAGGTGCCGTACAGTTCGTACGGATCTGCCTCGGTAGGCCCTTATCGGCTTAAATCCTTGATGGATACCTACGGTCTCTGGCTACTGAGCTAGAATAGATGACGCTGTGAAAACTGTCAATATACTACCCCAAACGAGTACCAACGAAAGATTTGCCTTGTATAGCGCGACGCACGTTTACTAGCTTTCGGCCATCCATAATATTGGCCGCTATACCCAGTTTCTCTGCTAAGGCGGCGGCTTTTGGATCAAATGGCGAATTAAGGCGTGGCGTCCAATGGTTTCCCACAATGCGACGGTACGCCGGCCAAGAAAGTTTTGACAGCGGTACGGCCGACTTATCGCGTTTCGGATCAGCACTATAGACATGCGTGATGTTAGAAAGGTTCAAAACCAGCTTCGACTGAAGTCGCTTGGCCCACAGCACGGCATCAAGATCAGACGAACAACCTGGCTTATACGCCGCGCCGATGATAATTCGCTCTTTCGGCAGTTGCTTCAAGTCCGCTGGATTCGCGATTACGCTTGCATACGCTTGTGAACCAAAGGCTGACCGCAGCAATTCGGCATTCAACGTTAATGACCGAATCCCAATCCAATCAAGGTCGTCGTCAGTTGGTTTACCTATTGCTTTCGCGGCTGCGTTATAGATCCGATTGGTATTACCACCGCCACAAATTATAGCGAATCGACGACTCGGAAATGACAAGAGTAATGTGCGAAACCGTCGAAGGAAGCTAACCGAAATAGCATCTGGAACTATAATCGAACCACCAAGAGAAATGACACTCCAGTTATTCATAGTGCTTACTGTCCGTTAAAATACTGACGCTTATTTGCTAGGTGCTCAGCGTATGTTTCAGCAAAATGCGTTACCCCTGATTTGTCTGTCAAAAAGTACCACTCTTTTGTTGTGGCGGGATACACGGCGGCCCGAATAGCGGCAAGACCTGGATTGCTAATGGGTGTTGGTGGCAATCCGGGATTACGATAGGTATTATACGGAGACGTCGCCCCAACTTGCTCGAGGCTTAGGCGCTCGGAACGTTCGTTCTCAGGCAACACATAGTTAAGCGTCGCGTCTGATTGTAATAATTCACCGGCGGCTAGCCGGTTCATAAACACTCCGGCCGCGCGTGGTAAATCTTCCTGATGTTTTATTTCTCGTTCTAAAATACTCGCCAAAATTAACGTTTCATATACCGTGCCGCCACGAGCCGCAACCGCTTCGCGCATTTCAGACGTGAACTTTTGATCTAGCGTGCTGAGCATCTTAGCAATTACCTCGTCTGCACTTGCCCCTTTATAAATTCGATAACTATCTGGAAAAAGATAGCCTTCAAGTGAAGCACTGGCCGGTTTGTCCGACATAACAGACACGGTGGCGTGCGCCGCTTGGCGATTCACCGCTTTTAAAAAATCGTCCTCATTAACGACCCCTTGCGTCGCCAAGTAGTGCGCTACCTCACTGACCGTCCATCCTTCAATCACCGTGATGGTTCGCTCATTGAACGTTGGGTTACCATCGAGAAGCACGTAGGCAAGTTCCCGTACATTAAGGTTTCGTGGTAGTTCGTACTCCCCTGCTTTAATTGATTTCGACCAACCACGTAGCCACACATAGACTTGAAAAGCACGTGGATTGGTAACAACACCTGACCGTGCCAGTGTATCGCTAATTGTTCTCAAACTACTGCCCGAGGGAATTGCGACCATAACTGTCGCTTCACCATTCCCCGCTGGACGCAACAACGTATTAGTAAAGTTACCGAGATACAAAAGAAGCGCAAATACCAATGCGCCTACCGCAAGAAAAAATAAAGAAAAAGACCGAGCCGTCTTCATGGTTACTGTTTGTCGTGACCGCCGAGCGCGCTGAGCGCTAGTGATAACGCTGCAACGTGTACCATACTCACAAAATCCGGGTTCTTAAGTAACTCGGGCAGTGCGGCGACCGTTACCAGCTCTACCTCGGTATGTTCATCCGGAATATACTGCGGCGCAGTAATACGTTCTCCGTCAGTTCCTAAATACACCGTCACTTTAGCCGCGGCCGTTGACGGCGCCAATATAAATGTGCCAAGCGGCTCGACACGATCAACAGAAAAACCTGTTTCCTCCATCAACTCGCGTCGCATGGCCTCAACAGCATTGATATCATGCCGACTAATATATCCGCCGGGAAACTCTAACGTCGTGGCACCAAGACCATGACGATACTGTCGGACGAGCACAACGTTATTGTCTTTCGTGACGCAACACATAATAACCGCGTCCGGCTCTTCGCGAACAAAATAATCTTGAATAATAGTGCCATCGGGTACCTGACAAATGTCTTTGCGTAATCGATACTTTTCATTCTCAACAACGTAGTCTGACTGCAAAATTTTCCAGGGTTTTATTTCGCTCATAGTGAGTAGAAAGTAACGAAATTGTGGTCTTCCGTCAACGGTTCAGTTTAAATCTCATAAATAACGTCTTTCCGCTCCACAATCACTGGCCACGAATGAGACTTCGCCTGTTCACGTAATCCTGACGTAGGATTAAAAGCAATCGGATGGGTAACAACAGACAAGAAACTCACGTCGGTTTCAGTGTCTCCCACGCCCCAAGAATCATCGAGCGATAAACCAGCCTCCGCTAAGTATTCCCTCAAAATCTTTTCCTTATCGTCTACTGAACGACGATCCAAAACCTGACCGGTATATCGACCAGCCGTATCAACTTCATAAACAGTGCCCCATGTTTTATCAAAGCCAAAGTAGTGACCGAAAGGTTGCACCATTTCTGCGGGTGAACCCGAGATAGCCAAAAGCGAGTGCGTTGGCGCCAGCCTGTGCACTAAATCCCGTGTATAGCGGTACACGCGATTTCGATGACGCAAAAAAACAAGATCAGCAACAGCGGCGACATATCGCTGCTCGGTCCCGCGTATATATCGGGCATGCATGGCGACCACCTGGCTGATATAGTCGTCATAGGAGCCGCGTCGTTCAACCCACGCTTCATACGCGTCAAGAATTTCTACCGTCGATTTTTGTGGCAATACGCCAGCCCGAACCAATCCTTTGTTAAACTCAATCAGAAGACTGGAACGAAAAATTGTTCCGTCAATATCAAAAATCGCAACTTTATTTGTCTTCATTGCCCTATCCTATCACACCCACTCATCGCTGGCATATCGGGCAGCACACGGTTCCCCTACCGGCCACTCGAAACCGTTCAAGTGGGGTGCCACAATTTCGACACGGTTTTCCGCCTCGGCCATACACTGCGATGTATGGCCAATATCGCCCATCACGAGCATCATCTCTCCGATACGTACTTCGCATTGTCCCCCGTAGTCGAACGCTGCGCTGAAGAATTGCACGAATGCTACGCCACAAGCGCTGCTGGTCGTTCTGCGTTAGTGACTGGACTTGACGTTCGGGTCGAAGACCCGCTCGAAAGCATATTTCGTCCGCATAAATATTTCCAACACCAGCCAGAACCGATTGATCTAAAAGGGCAGCTTTAAGTGACGTACGAGAACGTCTTGCAAGCTGCGACGTCAAACGCGCTCGGGTGAAATTTTTGGCTAGCGGTTCAGGGCCAAAACGTTGTACTACCTCGTCAGAGGCGGCTAGGGTGAGTATTTTTGCATACCCGAACTGCCGCTGGTCATTAAAATAGAGCTCGCCCTTATTCCGAAACCGAAACAGTAACTGGGTATACGAATTCGGAACCGCTGTCGCGCCGAGAATGGCATGTCCGCCAACAACGAGCACCCGTCCTCTGCGATACACCAACTGACCGGTCATTTTCAAATGTACATGCAGCCGCAACCCACTCGCTACGTCTAGTATGAGCAGCTTACCGCGCCGGTTGACCGCCGTAATACGCTGACCTTTCAGTAAGCGGGAGAAAGATTTGGCTGGCGAAACCATTTTCCTATTACCGACAGAAACACTCTCAATTACTTCGCCGATAATCCGTCGTGACAGATCGCAACGAAGCGTTTCAACCTCAGGAAGTTCAGGCATGGGTTAGCTAATAAGCGACGTACCGGTCATGCCCTCTGGCTTAGGTAGGCGCAGAAGCTCAAGAACTGTCGGCGCAATATCAGCGAGAATGCCAGGCCGAAGTGATTGGCGATTCGCTCGCAGCTGCTCACTCACGACAATGCAAGGTACTGGCGAAGTGGTATGTTCGGTGAATGGTTGACCGTCAGGAGTGCGCATGATTTCAGCATTACCATGGTCAGCGGTAATAAGAACTGTTCCGTGTTTTTTTAAAGCAGCGTTCACTATTCTCCCGAGACACCGATCAATACATTCCACCCCACGCACCGCCGCGGCTATGTTTTCCGTATGCCCCAGCATATCGGCGTTCGCAAAATTAACAACAATGAACTCAGTTTTTTCTGTAGCGATTGATGACAAAACTGCGTCGGTAATTTCTACCGCAGCCATATCTGGCGCTGTATCGTAATGCAAGACGTCAGGCGAAGAAATGCGAATACGCTCTTCACCAGCAACCGGGCCAGCATGGCCACCATTAAAAAAGTAGGTCACGTGGGCAAATTTTTCACTCTCTCCAATATAACACTGCCGTAGTAACTGCAGCGCAAAAGGCAAACTCTCGGCCACGGTGATTTCAGGATAACCAAACTTCACCTTCGTCAGTTCAGGGCCATAATCAGTCAGCGTAACGAACGCCAGGTTGGCAAGTAGACGTCGGGCAAAGGCCGGCTGGTTTTTTACTTCAAAGTCAGGTTGCACAAACGCTTTTGTTAATTGTCGAGCCCGATCGGCTCGAAAATTAAAAAACAGCACCCCATCTCCGTCTTGAACGCAACCGTCGACGTCGATAACTGTCGGCGTAATAAACTCGTCTGTTTCACCGCGCGCGTACGCTGCGGCAATTGCCGAGGCTGCGCTGTCGGCCTGTGCACCGCGACCATCGACGAGCATGTTGTACGCAGCTGCTGTTCTCGACCAATCATTCTTACGATCCATTGCATACGCTCGCCCACAAATCGAAGCAATGCGCTCACTGGGGTGCAGGTCAAACGCATTCAAAAAATCTGCTGCGGCGCGCGGCGACGAATCGCGGCCATCTGTAAAGAGATGAAAAAAAACGGAAACACCCGCATCACGGCATAACTGTCGGAGTGCCACCAGGTGCGACGGATGGCTATGCGGGCTTTGGTCACTTGATAACAATCCCATCAAATGCACTCGGCGCGTGCCGCTTGTAACATGATGAAGCAAGGAAGAAAACGCTGGATTAGTAAAAAAAGAACCATCTTCAATAGCGTCAGAAATAATACGCACTTGCTGCTTCACAATTCGACCACCACCAAGATTCATGTGACCAGCTTCGGAGTTTCCAGCCGCATTGTGTAACAAACCAACTGCGTCCCCCGAAGCGGTAACTGTCGTTGCTGGATAACGCTCAATAAGCGCATCATAGGTTGGCTTATGAGCAAGGGCGATAGCGTTCCCCGGCCCGGCTGGTGCAATACCCCACCCATCGAGGATTACTAAAACGAACGGCTGTCGAGCAATCATAAACCAAGTGACACCGCCAATTCGTTTAAGCGATTGTACTGACCAACATGTTCAAAGCGACTGGTGGTGCCGAGACGAATATACTCAGCGCCAATGGCCACCGCGACATCAACCGCGACAGGATCAGTGCTGTCAGTTGCGGCGGCAACTAAACGATCAAGGCCAGCCCCTTTGGCACGAACAGCAAAACGCACAGCGTCAGAAAGTGTTGGCGCCAAGTCCATGTTCACAACGACGCCATGAATTGCATCGCTCGTCGCCGCCGCCACCAACGCCGTGTCGCTCAACGATACCGCCCGGTCAGCCATAAATTGTGTATTCGGTAACTGCTGTCGACCGCTTCGCCACTGCTCCCAACTGTCCGTACGAAATGGGTCTTCCAGCATGCCCAGTGGATACCGACGAGCAAGTTCACCGTACGCCGCCCCTAAAGCCCCCGTATCGAGTACTAGCTGGTCGTTATTCCCCGATTGCAGAACGCCCAAATGAGGTGCAAAAAATATGTGCGGTTCTCGCCGCAGACCAAAACGAATATCAGCTTCATCGATGCCAGCCGTATGTCGAGCGAGCACCAAGGCATCGAGCGCGTCGCGTACCCCAATGTCGGGGGTATGCCAACCGCCCGTCGAACTCACCACAGGCACGTGCCCAATACTGTGCAGTGATCGTGGTAAAAAAGTAAACAGACGACGACCGGCGGTTAATAGTTGTGAAATCGAACGACGCGCACCGCGGGCCGGGCGTGGATTAATTGCAAAGGTCACTAAACCACCGACTTCACCTTGCCCAAAGGCATCAAAGACAGGTGTTGGCGCATGCCAACCCGGTCCCGCGAATGGCGCAAATTCTCGCAAATGCGCTGCCAATTCACGGCCAGTCGCGTTGGCACCAGCTCGAGCAATGGCTGTGGAAATTGCCCTGGTAACCGAGAGTGGCGTTGTCTGTTTCAGAGATGAGCGCACAGCGGTAAGTCTATCGTCAACCGCAGTCTGGTCAGTAGCGTTACAACCCAAGAGCCCATTATGAAATGTCTTATTTATGCTATTCGCTATGTCAACCGCAACATGGTGCGGCAACGCAACTACGGCGACGCCACGGTGACCAACCAACGTCTCGGCCACCACAGTAACGCCGTCAGTATGGTCCACGGTAAAAACAGGATGCGCTGAGAGTCGCCGAATACCAAAAATATCCATAGACTTACTTTACTCCAAGAGCCACTAAGCCCGGAAGAGGTTTGTTCGCTAAGTAGGTCAGCATGGCGCCCCCTGCCGTTGAACAGTAATCAAGATCACCACGAATACCAAGCTGATCAAACAGGCCAACCGTGTCACCACCACCAACCACACCGTACGCTAATCCTCGAGAGCGACCGGCGACTAACCGGGCAATAGCTTTTGTGCCTTGATCAAAGGGGGGCACTTCAACCATACCCAACGGACCGTTCCAAAGTATCGTCTCGGCCTTTTTAATAAACGTCGCATACAGTCGTGTCGTCTCTGGTCCAATGTCAAAAATGGTTTCCGTAGGGGCAACGGTCTCTCCGCGAGCAAAACGAACCAAACGATACGGACCATTGCTTCGCTTAGCCACAACAACATCAAGCGGGACCTGCAACAATGCACCCCGTACGCCCGCATACCGTACTCGCTTCAATAAGACTGACTTCAAGGCACGGGGCGGCCGAGAAAGAAAAGCAGATTTTCCAATACCGACGCCTCGCAGTCGCAAACAGGTATTCGCCACCGCGCCACCAACGAGTATTGCTTTGGCCTCGGCTGCTAGCTGCACAAGCATTGGTACTTTGTCCTCAACTTTTACCCCACCAATCAGCAAAACGAACGGTTGTGTCGGTTTGGCGGCTACATCCTGCAATGCGTTAAGTTCTTTCGCAAACTCCCAGCCGATATAGTGAGGTATATATTTTGGCACGCCGGCAATAGATGCGTGTGCGCGATGCGAGTTTGATATGCACTCATTCACATACACGTCTCCAAGAGTCGCTAACCACTTGGCCAAGCCTTTATCATTTGCTTCCTCGCCTTTGAGAAAGCGCAAATTTTCTAAAAAAAGAATATTTCTATTGCGAAGTCGACGCACTGCCGTTTCAACCGTGGGGTGATTCCAACTACTGACAAACGTAACGTCGCCCACGTCTGAAGGTAAAAGTTGCCGTAGTCGCTCTGCCACTGGCTTAAGCGATAAGGCCGACTGTACACGACCTTTCGGTCGACCGAGGTGACCAAGAAGAATAACTTTCGCATTTGCCCGCAGTAACCGAACAACGGTCGGCAATGCTTCACGTAATCTCGAATCGTCGGTCACCCGATTACCAACCAGAGGAACGTCGGCGGCGATGCGAACCAACACTCGCCGTCCAGCCAGCTTTGCATCATCGGTTATTGTCGGTAACGACCTTTTCATTTAAACCATTGTAGCACAAGGGGTTCTCTCGGCAGCAAAAAATCCGCCCCGAGAACTCGGGAGCGGATGGCAACAAGCGCAGTTCTCTCTATAGAGACTTAGCGGCGAGCAGCGCCATATCAACTAATCGATTGGCGTACCCCCACTCGTTGTCATACCAGGCAATAACTTTTAAAAGATTTCCATCAATCACTTTTGTTAAAGAAAGGTCAACAATAGCAGAGTGCGAGTCACCGATAATATCTGTTGAAACAATCGGGTCGGTGGTTACCGCCAGAATACCTTCAAAACGAGGGGTGGCCGCGGCGGCTACAAAAGCGGCGTTTACTTCTTCAGCGGTGACGACACGCTTCGTGAGAAACGTGAAATCTGACAAAGAACCGACGGCGGTTGGGACGCGAATTGCCATACCGTCAAACTTGCCCGTTAAGCTCGGCAGTATTTTTGTGGTGGCTACGGCGGCGCCGGTCGAGGTCGGGACAATATTAATTCCGGCAGCGCGAGCCCGTCGCAAATCTTTATGCAGTGGAGGTACTGGACCGTCGACCAAATTTTGTTCGGCAGTATACGAATGTACGGTTGTAAGCGCCGCCTTCTCAATACCAAAGGCTTCTTCAATAATCGCACTCACCGGACCAACGCAGTTGGTTGTACACGAGGCATTAGAGATAATAGCGTCGTCCTGGTAAGTGTCCGCATTTACCCCGAATAGGTACGTTTTGGTCTCACCGCCCTTGGTAGGGGCCGAAACGATAACCCGACGAGCGCCGGCGGCAATGTGCGCCTTGGCCGCATCGTCAACCGTAAAACGACCAGTGCACTCAAGCACGACGTCAACGCGAAGTTCTGCCCACGGCAGCAAACTCGGATCTTTTTCGGTCAAGATGGGATAGCGCTTTTTGTCTATAAGAATCGCAGATTCATCAAACGACACGGGAAAAGACGCTCGGCCATAGACAGAGTCGTACTTTAAAAGCGTCGCCAAGGTTTCCGGGTCAGTCAAATCATTAATCGCAACCACTTCTACTTTTCGTTCTTGTAGAATTCTAAAAGCAGCGCGACCGATGCGCCCGAAGCCGTTAATGGCAACTTTTAGAGCCATGATTATTCTTCGCCAAGTGAGTAGCGAATGAACCGTTTAATTTGAATATTTTCGCCCATCTTGGCAGCAACGGCAGTAAGCATATCTTGAACGGTTACTGATTCGTCCTTAATAGACGGCTGCAGTAAGAGTACCGCTTCTTCGTAGTACTTGGCCAGGTTCCCTTCTAAAATCTTCTCAATAACCGCTTCATTCTTACCCGCCAGTTTGCCCGTCGTTTCCAAACGTTCACGGCCAAGATTTCTTTCGTGGATAAGCACATCTTCAGGCACGTCCAGCGTCGCGACATAACTTGGCGCAGTCGCCGCAACTTGTAGCGCCAAATCGTGAACGAAAGATTGAAATTCATCATTGCGAGCCACGAAATCTGTTTCGCAACGAACTTCGATGAGCACGCCGACGCGGCCGTTGGCATGAATGTAACTATGAACCAACCCTTCATTCGTCGCTCTATCAAGCTTCTTGGCTGCCTTTATCTGACCACGCTTTCGAAGCAGCTCTAACGCCTTTTCTTGATCGCCATCAGCTTCAATCAGTGCTTGCTGAATATCACTGACACCGGCGGCCGTAGCACGACGAAGGGCGATAATTGCTTCTTTCATACAAAAATTAAAAAGAGTACTAACCCACTACTCCGAACGAACACTTATTCTTTCGCAGCTGCAGCCGTGGCAATTCTGGTGCCTCTTTCAGCGATACCGTCACGAATAGCATCAACCGCCTGATCAATCATTAACTTCAAGGCACTAACCCCATCATCGTTGGCTGGAATTGGGTACTGCACGGTTCCAGGGTTCACGTTTGTGTCGCAAAGGGCCACAATCGGGACACCAACGCGAGTCGCCTCATGTACAGCCGTTCGCTCACGACGAACGTCGATGAGGAAAATAGCTTCTGGCAAACGCTCCAGGTTTGAAATACCACCAATAACGCCTTCCAGTCGGGCATACTCTCGCTGTCGTTCGAGTCGCTCTTTCTTCGTGTTATCAGCAAACCCATTTTCGCCAAGCAAACGACCAAGCTCCTTGTGGCGCGCAATCATTTTCCCGATAACAGCAAAGTTCGTGAGCATGCCACCAATCCAGCGGTCATGAACGTACGGCATATTAACTGATGAGGCGGCTTCTTTTACGTAATCCTGAATTTGCTTCTTCGTGCCGACAAATAGTATGGATCCCCCTTTGGCAACAGTTTCTCGAATAAAATCGAGCGCCTTGGCGAGCTGCTGCTGCGTGGCTTCTAGATTGATAATGTGGACACCTTGTCGGGAAGAAAATATAAAGGGTGCCATTTTTGGGTGCCACTTTGAGGTGAGATGACCAAAATGAACCCCGGCCTTTAACAGCTCGAGGAGGGTTGGCGAACCAGATTTCTTATTGGTGATGGTTTGTGACATACGTAGCGGAAAGGAAAATGCGAAAACGCTTGATGAATAAAAATGCCGCGACGCGGCTTTTACCGAGTACTGCAAGCGCAAATATCCTACCAAAGTGCCGAAAACTTGGCAAGTCTGATGACCGAGACCTCGTTCCGTACCAAAACTTGCCAATTACTAAGCACTTTGGTATTATCGCTCCACATTAAGATATACCTTATGAAACCAAAGATTCATCCAACATACTATCCAGAAGCAACGGTTACCTGCGTTTGCGGTAATACGTTTACCATTGGCGCGACAGCACAAACGTTACAAGTTGAACTTTGCAGTAACTGCCACCCTTTCTACACCGGTAAGCAGAAGCTGGTGGACACTGCCCGACGGGTCGACAGGTTCCAAAAGAGAATTGATGCGCAATCAACAGCAGCGGTCGGTAAAGTTGGTCGAAAAACCAAGCGCACCCTTCGTTCCGGTAAACGACAACGTAAGGTAGACGAATCACCAAAAACAGTCCTGGCAAAGAAGCGAACGAGCGCGGCCAAGTAGATTGGTCAGCGCAACTGGCTGCCGCACGTCGCAACCGTGAACGCGCCTCAAGAACAACAACTCCGCGAGCGACTCATTACGCTCGAAAACGAACTGGCTGAGCTCAGCACGGCCGGCAATTCTGTGGCGCTCAGACGAGCCTCTGAAGAACATCGTGAGGTTACCCGAGGCCTTGCCCTCTTCACAACCGCTCACACGTTGACACAAAGACTAGCCGAAGCTGAGACACTCATTCGCGACGAAGACGCGGAATTGCGTAACATAGCCGAAATTGAAGTTGAAGAATTGAAAATAAAACAAGCGGCGGCGCTCTTGGCGCTCGACGAGTATCTCCACCCGGCCGACCCGAGAGATAATAAAAACACAATTATCGAAATTCGAGCGGCGGCCGGTGGTGACGAGGCCGGCTTATTTGCTGGTGAATTGTTGCGCATGTACAACCGCTATGCGGAAACACACAACTGGCGCACCAGACTGCTCAGTTCCAGCAGCACGGGCATTGGCGGCTACAAAGAAGTCATTTTTGCTATCGAAGGTGAGCGTGTGTATAGCCGATTAAAATTCGAAAGCGGGGTCCATCGAGTACAACGGGTCCCTGACACCGAGAAAAGTGGTCGTATTCATACCTCCACCGCCACGGTGGCGGTGATGGCCGAAGCTGACGAAATTGATATAACGATTGACCCAAAAGATTTAGACATTAAAGCGTCGACGGCTGGTGGCCATGGCGGACAATCTGTTAACACAACCTACTCAGCCATCCGTATCCTGCACCGACCATCGGGCATTGTGGTGCAGTGCCAAGATGAACGAAACTTTCAGCAAAATAAGATTAAGGCTATGGAAGTACTCCGAGCTCGACTTTTTGCCGCTGAAAGCACGCGGCAGCAAATGGCCGAGGCCAGCGCTAGAAAAGAACAGGTCGGCACTGGCGAACGCTCAGAAAAAATTCGCACCTACAACGTTCCCCAAGATAGAGTGACCGACCATCGACTCAGCGATAATTTCAACGGCGTCCAGCGCATACTCGATGGCAACTTAGACGACATTATTGATCAACTCAAAATAGTAGAACGTGCCAAGCGCGAACGTACATAACTGCTATAAACTAGCAAAGCGCCTTGGTGTCCCCCATGCCGATGCAACGACGCTGCTCGCCGCTGCGCTTCATCGAGACACCATTGCAATTGTCGCCTACCCTGAGCTGCAACTGACACGCAGCCAACTAGTGCAGTTTGTGTGGCACTGCTGGCAATACCGACGAGGAAAGCCAATGGCCTACCTTTTGGGTGAACGTATTTTTTGTGATCGAAACTTCCTGGTAACTTCTCGCGTGCTTATTCCACGACCGGGAACCGAATTTTTGGTCGAGCAAGGATTAACATTTTGCAACGCTGCCCCAACAGGCACACCAATTATCGATATCGGAACCGGTAGTGGAAATATTATTATTTCCATAGCGGCAACTGTCGGCACTGCTGTCCCCTGCTACGGCATTGACGCTTCCCGAGCCGCACTACTCGTGGCAAAGAAAAATGCTCGTCGACATACTGTACCGAGCGTAACGTGGCTATTCGGCGACCTAATCGCGCCGCTCCGTGGTACGGCGGCTGATAAAGCGGACGGCCTAATACTCCTTGCAAATCTCCCCTACCTCCCAAAGTATGACTACGTAAACGCACCAAAAAGTGTTCGACGTTTTGAGCCACGTCGAGCGCTTGTTGCTGGCCACGACGGGCTCTATTACTATCGACGGCTTGTCGCTATGCTCGCAAAACGAAACGTGTCATCGCCACAAAGATTGTGGGCTTGTTGGGAAGCTGACGCTTGCAATACCGGTGCGCTGGCTCGACTGATTGTACGAACTTTTCCAACCGCTACTGTTAACGTAAAGCGCGATGCGGAGGGATACAAGCGCTACGTTATTTTTACTGTATAGAAATACTCCTCGACAATTGTCGAGGAGTATTTCAGGAAAGAAAACTATTGGATTAACTCTTCGCTGCCTCGGCAGTGTCAGTTTCTTGTTTCCCTTTCTTCTCAACTTCAACTTTTGTAACATCGGCTTCTGGAGCTGCCACAACCACTTCTTCAGCTCTCGGCGCTTGCACGGTAACGACAACCGCTTCAGGGTCCCCCTCAATGGTGACGCCACTCGGCGGAACAATCGTACCAATACGAATAGCGTCATCAATGGCGGTCAGCCCACCGAGATCAATGGTTAACTCGTGAATCAAATCAGCCGGAAGACAAGATACGCTCACGTGGTCGATGGCACGAACCAAAACCGCGCCCTGAGACTTTACAACCGGCGCTTCACCGACCAAGACCAAGGGAACGGTAACGGTAATGGCTTTGTTCATGTTCACTCGGTACAAATCAAAGTGCGCCAATTCACCACGCAATGGATCACGCTGCACATCATGAATAAGCGCAACCGTTGGCGACTGTTCATCAATGACTAAGTCAATCAACGTGCTCTCTCCGGCGGCAGTAAAAAGCTTTTCAAATACGCTGCGAGTAACAGAAACGCTAACCGCTTCAGCACCTTGTCCATATATAACACCAGGAATAACCCCCGAGGTGCGGAGGTCTGCATTCTTTTTACCAAAAACCGTCCGAGTGCGGACGGACAATGTCTGCCGTGTTGCCATAAATTAATTACGTTACAAGACTAACGAGAGAGCCACCAGTAGTTGCCTCATACAGAGCGAGGACGTCATCAGCGGATACTGCCTGAGAATCGGTCGTGAGCACTTCATCGCTCGTTAGATCCGTCAGAACACCGACTGAATTAACACCGAACATATTTGCGAATATCAATGCCACAACGGCACTTTTGCACTTTACGCACGGCACGTGCAGAAGGTAGGCGTCTTCTCGCTCGGCAATCACCTTTGCGGCGCTCGGTTGATACCGAGTTTGACACAGAGGACAGCGAGCCATGAGGCGAAATCCCTCATGAAAGAACGGCCGCTCTAAATCGTGCATGGGCATATAAAGTACTGACCTACCGTACCAGCGGACTCGTGAGGTGTCAAGATAACGAATTCGGGGCAGGCTACAGCTGTAGCCTGCCCCGATGTTTCAAATCCCCTCTCGGTTAACGCCGTCCTCCTACGGCGTCGGTTCTGTTACCTGACCATTCGTCGCCCGAAACTCACGCAACCGCTCGAGCTTGTTCAAGCCGCTGACATAGGCCTCCAAAGCAGCCATCGTCACGTCAGTATGAACTCCCACACCTCGCACGACTGTGCCATCCAACTTAAGTACAACCACGGCTTGACCCATGGCGTCGGTGGCCCGACCAATCGTACGCAGTTGAAAATCCAGCAGTTGCGGATCCAAGTGCGTAATGTCCTGAACCGCCGCAAAAGCCGCATCGATGATGCCGTCGCCGTCTCGCTCAAGGTCATGCTCTTGGCCATTGACAACCAAAAACACATGAGCCGTCGGCGATCGGTGCGCAGAGTTCAAGGCAGTACTGCCAAAAGCAGACCGCAGAACAAAACGCTCACAATCGCTCGGACCAACCAGTAGCGCCAACAACTCAGCGTCGTCGATGCCATGACTCCCGCGTTTTGCTTCGGCCAACGCCTTGAATCTTTCGAGTACCAAATTCATGTCGACGCCGTCCAGGTCGACCCCCAAGGCTCGCAACCTGTCATTGATTCCTTTCCGACCCGAGTGCTTACCCAGAACGAGCTCATCGATGGGCCGACCGATGCGGGCTGGCGACATGATTTCGTACGTCGCCCGATTTGCCAAAACACCATCTTGGTGAATGCCAGCCTCGTGCGCGAAGGCGTTAGCCCCCACAACCGGCTTGTTCATGGGTATTGGAAAACCGATGGTTTGCGACAGTTCCTGACAGGCTCGCCACAAACCCGTGGTATGAACGTGCGTGGCGATACCGAACCGATCTTGTCTCGTATCAAGCGCCATCACCACTTCCTCAAGCGCAGTGTTGCCACACCGCTCACCAATCCCGAGCAGCGTACACTCGACCTGGCGTGCACCACCTTGAACAGCCGCCAAACTTTTCGCCACTGCCAAGCCGAGGTCGTCATGAACGTGGGCACTCCATGTCACGTGATGACATGGTCGCCGCTTGTTGCACGCGCAAACCCGGGCTTGCTGAAGCAAGTTCCGAAAAAGCGCCCGGTAGTCGTCCACGGTGGCGTAGCCGGTCGTGTCGGGAACGTTGCACACCGTAGCCCCAGCCCGAATCAGTGCCTTGTAGAATTCCACCAGACGATCCGGCGAAGTTCTCGTCGCATCTTCCGCCGAGACCTCGATGTGCCCCACAAATTGCTTGGCGTACTCCACTGCCTCGACCATCTGCGAAAGTGCCTCCTCAAACGGGATGACCAACTTCTCCCGCAGATGAAGTTCCGACGTGGCAATGAAGAGGTGAATTCCAGGATGCGCAGCATCTTTGACCGCTGCAAGGGCCATATCGATGTCATCTCGACGTGTCCGAGCCAGGCTCAAAATGACGGGGCTGTTAGATTCACGACCCACTGCCGCAACCACTGCCCGAATCGCTTCGGGTTCACCAGCCCGCGCGGCCGCAAACCCCGCCTCAATGACGCTGACCCCCAAGTCGGCGATGACCGCAGCCATCCGCACCTTTTCCTGCGCACCCATGGTGCAGCCCGGCGCCTGTTCGCCGTCACGCAAGGTAGTATCGAAAATCCGAACGTAATCTTGACTCTGTTCCACTTCAATCATGTTCCTTCCTCTCCCTCACCACCTGTTTCACAGATGGTCCTGTGCTCACTGCTCAATTGTGAAAAAACCTTCCGGATACAAATCAGCCCCTCACGCGTGGTGAAGGGCTGAAGGGTAGGTACTTTTAAATAAAGTTACACACCATTCAACACTCCACCCTGGGTAAGGGTAAGAGGAAGAGGAAGACTAAGAAGCAAATTATTTTGGAAGCGAATAATCATAGTTGCGAAAAGCCTAGCGAATGTGAACTTTACTGTCAACCTAACGCCACTTGGGAAACTTGATACCCTCGTGAACCTTCCCTGCGGGCAATACTCTCCACCACACCAAATAGCGCCAGATGAACGAGTAAAGCGCTCCCGCCGGCCGAGAGTAATGGGAAGGGAATACCGACAACTGGCATAAGCCCCATAGACATACCCGCATTCACAAAAACTTCCGTGGTTAAAAGCACCAGTACCCCCAAAACAAAGAAGGCGCCAAACCAGTCTTGGCAGCGATTGAGTAAAATGTAGAGGCGAAAAAATATCAAACCCATTAAGCCGAAAACAACTACGACGCCGGCGAAACCGAGCTGCTCGGCGACAGCGGCAAATATGAAGTCGGTTTCCACCTCGGGCAAAAATTTCAACTGACTCTGTGACCCTTGCCCTAATCCCCGACCAAACACTTGACCAGAGCCAACAGCTATCGTCGCTTGACGAACGTTATAGCTAGCAGCGGTATCGGCATTAGGCGCAAAAAAAGTTCGAATACGATCGCGCTGGTACGGGACAAATAAAAAGAACCAGGCAATTCCAAAAATAACAGCGCTAACGGTAACTAACGTAACAAGGTAACGACGCTTAACCCCAATCACGAGTACCGTGCCGACCCACAAAGACAAAAGCACAGCCGCCGAACCAAAATCTGGTTGCAAAAGAACAGGTACAACGAGTAGCCCAATCAACGTGACGCTTTGTAAAAGATTTCGGGTGCGGTTAAGTTCCCGTGCTCGCAGAGAAAAAAAACTTGCCAGCGCCAGCACGGCCGCAAACTTGGCTATCTCTACTGGCTGAAATTGCAATCCGGCTACACTCAACCAACCACGCGTACCGTTAATAACGCGGCCAAAAATGAGCGTAGAAAACAACAGCAGTACTGTTGCCAAAAATGTCCAACGACTCAACCACTGCCAAAGTTGAAAATCAAACGCACTCAAAATAATAAAAATACCGAGGCCGAGAACCGCCACCCAGAGCTGCTTTGTGAAAACAGCAAAATCACCATCGGACCGTGCCGCACCGATGCTGTAGAGCGTAACCAAACTCACCGCTAACAAAATAACGATTCCTAAGGCCAAAAACCAATCAAACTTTCCAACCCGACCGCGAAACGCACCTAACATAGTTTAGAAGCGCATCAATTCACCTGGTTGGTCCATGATGTTTGTTTGGTCCACGACATTAACATCTGGCACAACGAGCGCTTTCGTTACGCCCACAATTGCCGAATAGAAATTGACCGCAATCGTTCGTTCAGCGCCAGGGGCAACCTGCTCGACACGCAACATATTGGCGGCAACTGCCTGGTCGCCCTGCAACAGTACAACCGTAAAACCGACTGTCCAAAAACCATAGGCGCTATCATTTTTTGCTATAAACTGCACACGGCTCGGCGTGGCTCCGCTCGAGACCCCCCCGCTGCCAGGAATATAAGTGACATCCCGTACAACAAATTCCGGTACTCGTTCTTTGTATGCAGCGACATCTCGTATCCGTTGCCAACGTATAGTTGTGATACTCAAATCAATGGCCCCACTGGGGCTGCTCGCCGCAGCCGGGGCAATAGCAAAACGCTCGCTATCAGGCAAAACCTGCGTTGTACCTGATACTTCTCCCACCCGATACGTTACCCAAGCCACCCACTGCGGGTTTGCATTAACAAACTTTAAAAGCACGTCGAATCGACCATTGTTACCACTGCCAGCTAAAGCCACCACCACTGGCGCCGGGAGTGGTTTCGGTGCCATCACTGCATGAAGCTGTGTAACATCAACACTTCTCGTTAAACTTCGTTCCATGGCCACATCTCTGGCGCGCGACAGAACAAAATAATCGAGAACGCTATAGCCACTGAAAAGGAGTGCCGCTGCTTCGACAATAACAACAAACCCAATTATAGATTGACGGAGCGTATCGCGATGCAGCGCCCAAAACGTTGCCCACCGAAGCCACCGTTCATTGAGTGCTGGATTTTCGATTGAAGGTATCATGTTAAAAAAATTGTACCACGTTTTTTGATACTATACGCCCATATTGTATCCACGAATCGTTTACGGGTGGCTTCTGGCTATGCTAGAATACTGTTACTGAATAACTTCCAAGAAATGGCTCAAGATACAGAAAAGCGCAAAGCAGGAAATGCTCCTGACTCCCAAAGCTACACTGCGAAACAAATAACCGTCCTTGAGGGTCTCGACCCGGTCCGCAAACGACCGGGTATGTACATTGGTAATACTGCCAGTGAAGGTCTCCACCACCTGATTTGGGAAGTTGTGGACAACGGCATTGACGAAGCCATGGCGGGATTTGCCACTCGCATCACGGTACGGCTACTCCCAGGAAACGAAGTTGAAGTCATAGACAACGGACGCGGTATTCCAATTGATATTCACAAGCAGACCAAAAAGTCAGCCCTCGAAACAGTCCTCACCACGCTTCATGCTGGCGGTAAATTCGGCGATGGTGGTTATAAAGTATCAGGTGGTCTGCACGGTGTTGGTGTTTCCGTTGTAAATGCTCTCTCCTCAAAATTGCGAGCCGAAGTACGCCGTGAGGGCATCATCTATGCCCAGGATTACGAGCGCGGTAAACCAACCGGAAAAGTAAAGCCTGTCGGCAAAACAACCAAAGCCGAAACGGGCACCACCATTCGCTTTGCGCCCGACGACCAGATATTCACCGTCACCGAATTCTCATTGAAAGAAATACTGAGTCACCTCCGGCAACAGGCCTACTTGACCAAAGGCGTTACTATTCGCGTCATTGATGAACGAAAACCACTGCCCAGTGCGACCGTGGCAAACGCCAATGCCTATACCTTCTACTTTGAAGGTGGCGTTGCGTCTTATGTGAGGCACCTGAACCACTTAAAAACACCGAAACACGAAAACATCTTCTATATAGAGAAGGAAGTTGATGACGTCTTGGTTGAGGTGGCTGTGCAGTACAACGACGAATACAATGAAACACTCTTTGCTTTTGCGAATAACATCTACAACCCGGAAGGCGGCACTCACGTTGCTGGTTTCCGCACTGCGCTAACCCGCGCCATCAATGCCTACGCCCGTCGTAAAAATTTTCTTAAAGAAAAGGATGAAAACCTGCAGGGTGAAGATCTCCGTGAAGGCCTGACCGCTGTCATTAGTGTAAAAGTACGAGATCCACAATTTGAAGGGCAAACAAAAGCCAAACTTGGTAATGCTGAGGTGCGCTCAATTGTTGATACAGTATACGGCGACGCCTTTGCTACCTACCTTGAAGAGCACCCTCGAGACGCAGAGGCAATTGTTGGAAAAGTGACGCTGGCCGCCCAAGCCCGGCTGGCTGCTCGGGCAGCTCGTGCCTCAGTGCTCCGTAAAGGTGCCTTGGAAGGATTCATGTTGCCCGGTAAGCTGGCTGACTGTTCCAGCAAAGACGCCACCAAATCAGAACTCTTTATTGTTGAGGGTGATAGCGCCGGCGGCAGCGCCAAACAAGGCAGGAGCCGAGAAAACCAGGCAATTTTACCGCTCCGTGGAAAAATATTGAACGTTGAAAAAGCGCGACTCGATAAAATGCTGGCCAACAACGAAATTAAATCGCTCATTATTGCGATGGGTACGAATATTGGTGAACAGTTCGATATCGAAAAATTGCGCTATCACAAAATTGTCATCATGACCGATGCTGATGTTGACGGCGCCCACATTCGTACCTTGCTCCTTACCCTTTTCTACCGATACTTCCCCGCCCTTGTGAATCAGGGTCACATCTATATCGCGCAGCCGCCCCTGTACAAAGTATCCCGAGGTAAAGAATCGTACTACTGCTACAGTGACGCAGAGCTGGATGCGTTGCGCAGTGAGCTCATCGCTGAAGCTGCCGCGAAATCTCCTAAAGCAAAAAAGAAAGAAACAAAAGACACTGATGAAGAGTCTGAGGCAGTGGACGAAATAAAGCTTAACATCCAACGATACAAAGGACTTGGTGAAATGAATGCCGAACAACTATGGGAAACAACCATGGATCCCGCCCGTCGCATTTTGCGACAAGTTACAATAGACGACGCAGAAAAAGCCGATGCCACCTTCATTGTGCTCATGGGTTCAGAGGTTGCCCCCCGAAAGCACTTCATCCAAACCCATGCCAAAGCAGTTAAAAACTTGGATGTTTAGACATTTTAGCAGTGAGCGGCATACGCTTGCCAAAGGCAAGAACATCTGGTAGAGTCGTGAATGAACCCCCGTTTCGGGGGGTTTTAAAATCCGAACAATTCGATGACAAATCCTATCATCAATTACTTCAAAACATCGTGGATGGAGCTCAAAAAGGTCACCTGGCCAACTCGAGCTGTCGCCACCCAACACGCACTCCTCGTTGTGGCAGTAAGCGCCATTGTGGCAGTGTTCTTTGGTATCGTTGATTACCTACTCACCCTGGGCTTAGCTCGGCTGTTGTAAATATGACAAAGCAGATTGGCGACCAAGGGCGACGATGGTACGTACTGCACACCTATTCAGGGTATGAAGAGAACGTTGAAAGAAATTTAAAGCAACGGGTCGAAACCTTGGGGCTTGAAGACAAAATCTTCAACATACTGATTCCGACTGAGAAAAAAATTAAAATCCGAAACGGTCGTCGACGGGTGGTGACTGAAAAGATTTTCCCGGGGTATGTGCTTGTTGAAATGATGGTCACAGATGATTCTTGGTACGTTGTTCGTAACACACCAAACGTCACCGGGTTTATTGGTACTGGCACCACGCCAACCGCGTTGTCTGAAGAAGAGGTGAAAGGAATACAAAAGAGAATGGGTATTGAAGAGCCAAAATATACCATCGACGTTACGCCCGATACAGCGGTAAAAATAACCGACGGGCCGTTCAAAGACTTTGAAGGAAAAGTGGCCAGCGTTGACGATATTCGTGGAAAAGTACGGGTGCTCGTTTCAATGTTCGGCCGAGAAACCCCCGTCGAGTTAGACTTCCTCCAAATCCAAAAAGTGTAATCACCCGTATTTAACATCACTATGGCAAAGAAGATTAAGACAATTATCAAGCTGCAAATCACCGCTGGTAAGGCCAACCCCGCTCCACCAGTTGGTCCGGCGCTTGGTCAGCATGGTGTCAACATCCAAGAATTCTGTACCAAATTTAACGCAGCGACCCAAGATCGCGGTGACGATGTTACCCCAGTCGAAATTACTGTTTTCGAGGATCGAACCTACACCTTCATCTTAAAGACATCCCCTGCTTCGGTGTTAATCAAAAAAGCAGCCGGCGTGGCGAAGGGTTCTGGCAAGCCACTGCAAGAGAAGGTGGGTAAGATTAGCAAGGCGCAACTAAGAGAAATTGCTGAAAAGAAAATGAGCGACCTCAATACCACCAGTATTGAATCAGCCATGAACACTATTCAAGGCACAGCCCGACAAATGGGCATTACCGTCGAGTAACAAATCATTAATCGTGGGAGTTCATTTAGAACGTTTGTACCACTAACCTCTATTTTATGGCCACAAAAGGCAAGCGACACCAGCAGAACGTAAAGAAGGTTGAAAAACGACCTTATCAGCCAACAGAAGCTATTGAGCTCTTGAAGACACTTGGCCAAGCCAAGTTCACTGAATCAGTGGAAGTTCACGTGCGACTTAGTGTTGACACCAAACAGGGTGACCAACAGGTTCGTGGCACGGTAACGTTGCCGCACAGCACTGGAAAAACGAAACGAGTGGCTGTTTTCGCCGAAGGTGAATCAGAATTGGCGGCCAAGCAAGCTGGCGCAGACATTGTTGGCGCCAAAGACCTCATCGACACCATCCGCACCACCGGCAAGTGTGATTTCGACGTTGCTGTTGCGACGCCAGACATAATGGCGCAACTAGCCGCAATTGCCAAAATCCTTGGCCCTCGCGGTCTCATGCCTTCGCCAAAAAACGAAACGGTTACAAAGAACGTTGGAAAAGCGGTCACGGAACTGAAGGCCGGTAAAATCGCTTTCAAAAACGATGACACGGCCAATGTTCATCAGCTTATCGGCAAAATCTCACAACCAACGTCTGAATTAGTAGAAAACTTCAATGCCTTCCTCGAAGCATTGCGTCGAGCGAAGCCCGCTAGCGCGAAGGGTGGCTACATTATCGCAACAACACTAACGACCACCATGGGGCCTGGTGTCAACATTACCCTGGCGTAATACAAACAGTCTTTCCACCAGAAAACCGGCCCCCGTGGCCGGTTTTCTGCTACCCGCGCATCTGGTACACTTCTCCAATGGAAAAGAAGTCGACTCCAATCATTATTGGTCTTGCTGGCGCTAAGGGGTCTGGCAAAGGTACTGTTGCAAAGTATCTAAAAAATCACTACGGCGCTACCGTTGTTTCTAGCCCGGACATACTCAGTGATATTCTCCACCGCATTGGTCAAGGGCAAACCAGAGTACATCAAATTATTTTGGCTCAAACATTGCGTAAGACGTTTGGCGAAGCTGCCATCGGTATAGCGGTTGCCGCTGTCATTGACCAATTGCCCAAAAAGAGTCGACGCCTCATCGTCATTGATAACATCCGACCGCTAGCTGACTGGACACCGTGGCAAAAAAATCGGCGCGCCTACCTTGTGGCACTGCATGCGGATGTAAAGTTACGATTCGCACGCGTAGAACGGCGAGGAAGAACGGCTGACGAACGAAGTCTCACGTATGCTCGTTTTTTGGCTGAAGAAAAATTAGCAACTGAAACAGCCGTCATTGCTAAAACCAGTAGCCATGCTGCCTTCCATATAGACACCAACGGATCCCTAACTGACGTTAAGCGCCAAGTCGACTTGCTCGCACGTAAACTAGGACTATAACTCTATGGCACTTCCCTACCAAAAAATCCAATCGATGCTTCTTGACAAGGCAATCACGGGAACAATGCCAATCACTGAAGCACAAGTGCAACCAGCGTCGCTAGACTGCACGCTGGGCAGTAAAGCCTACCGTATCTCATCTGGCTTTTTACCCAAAGAAAACGAGACGGTTAGCGAGCTACTAAAAAAGCGAACGCTCTACGAATTTACCATTACCCCGGGAACAATTCTTGAAACGAATACGCCGTACATCATCGAGTTAAATGAGCAGCTCCGTCTCCCTCATGACATCGGTGCCATGGCGAACCCCAAAAGCTCCATCGGACGGGTGGATGTATTTGTTCGTGTTCTAACAGACCGCAACCCACAGTACGACTTCATTCCTGCTGGGTACACCGGACCCTTATATCTAGAAATTATTCCTCTCACCTTCGCCATTCGCGTTGCGCCGGGGCTAGCCATGACACAAATTCGGTTCCGACACAATTCGGAGGTGCTTCCAACTGCTGATGAGTTACTCGCGTTCCACAAGCAAGACGGCATACTTATGGACGTCAATGGAAAACCACTGCCACCAGAAGAGCTTCGGCTCCGCGGTAACGTACTGTCTTTTACCGTTGACCTAACAGGCAGTGCCATCGTTGGATATAAGGCACAGCATTACGTCGACCGTCTACTCGACCTCAGTGCCATCGGTGTACACGATGCCACTGCATTCTGGACCCCCATCGAGCGTCAAACTTCAGGTGAGTTAATTCTCGAACCAAATTCATTCTATATTTTAGCCACCAAAGAACGAGTGCGCATACCGGCGTATCTTGCGGCAGAAATCATGCCGTACGACCCCTCTACCGGCGAACTACGATCACACTATGCTGGATTTTTTGACCCCGGATTTGGCTGTGGCACCGACGGCACCATGAAGGGAAATATTGTTGTATTAGAAGTGCGAGCCCATAGTGCTCCTTTCCGTTTAACAGATGGCCAAGTAATCTGTAAAATGATGTTCGAGCGAGTACTAGAGAAACCAACCAAACTCTACGGTGCGGCTGCCGGATCCACCTATACCGACACGGCGATTCGTCTCAGTAAATATTTTTCTTGACCACATGCCTAGCAACATCCCGAACGAAAAAGCGCCGCAAGCAAGCAGAGACATATTCGCAATAAGCGGTTTGCCACCAGAGGTCTTAGCTGTGGCGATGGCTAAATACAGCCGTTCAAAACAATCGATTCGCGATACAATCGACGAACTCACTGAAGAAAAGTCTGCTGAATTCCATGAAAAATGGGTCATCGGTTACGGAGACGCCTCAGTGGCTGACATGGCAGTTATTGCTATTGCCTGTGAAAACGTTTCCATGATTGCTTCAAAAGCGATTGAAGACACTCGCCTGGCTTCGTTCCAAGAAAAATCCACCCGCTATGTCGATTTTGATACGTCTCGCTACCATCGCCCAACAAACTTGACTGAGAGTGACGCCGCGACGTACGAAACAGCCATACAGCAACTGCTGGCTACATATGAAGAGCTCCTTAGTCCGGCTATCGCATACCTACGAGGGCGCTTTCAGAAACCGGAAGACAAAACGGAAACTATCTATGAAGCAAAGCTAAAAGCACGCTCGCTTGACGCTGTTCGTTATCTCCTACCAACAGCCACGCTGACGAACTTCGGAATGATAATGAACGCCCGTTCACTTCGGCACCTTATTTCAAAGCTGAAAGGAAGTGACTACCAAGAGATTCGCGAACTTGGGGAAGCAATTCAGAAAGCCGCCCTTGAATCGGCCTACAATCCACAAACGAAGAAATTACAACCGCACCTTGATGAGCTCATCGCCATGGGAGAGAAAGGTGAAGCATTGGCAAATGAACTGACAAAACTCTCCTCACTTCAGGTTAAGGGGGCACCGACCTTAATTAAATATACCGACCCACTACCCTACTACAGTCGTAGCAAAGAACTATTACGTGCATACGCTACTACGTTAACGGCAAACAGTGTTCCAGACACCGTGCCACGCGTCGACTATATTGAACCGCACAGTTACGAAGATGAGCTTTTAACCACGCTACTCTACCCAGAAACAATACTTCCCTACCGGCAGCTCTTAAAACTCGTCCAGGTCATACCTCAAGAACAGCAGGCTACCTTGTTACGGGCAGTGGCCAACGAACGAGGCGTACACGACCAACCAAAGCGAGAATACGAAATTGGCGGGCAGTTCATTTTTGACACACTCATGGATTACGGGGCGTTTCGTGATTTACAACGCCACCGCATGACTACTCAAATTCACCAGCCACTTACCGCTGCGCATGGCTATGAGGTGCCATTCGAGCTAGAAGAAGCTGGTGTTGTCGACCGGTACCACGAAATGATTACCATGGCCATAAACACCCATACTGAACTTAAGAAGCGCATTGGCGTCGATGCTGACTACCTCTTACCACTCGCATGTAAAAAACGGACGCTCTTCAAAATGAATTTACGCGAGCTCTATCATATGATTGAATTACGCAGCAAACCGGGTGGCCATATGTCATACAGAACAATCGTCTTAGATATGTACAACCTCGTCAAAGCCCGACACCCGCTACTCGTTGAAGATTTACGAATTGTTATACCCGACTACGATGCCGACTTCTTCAAACGCTAAGGGCCGACTTATTGTCATCGATGGCACCGATGGCACCGGCAAAACAACGCAAACAAAACTTTTAGTTACGCGACTTCGCGCCGCTGGCAAAAAGGTTGCCATCGCCGACTTCCCCCGCTACGGGCTACCATCTGCATATTTTGTCGAGCAGTATCTTAACGGCCGCTATGGTGCGGCGGCAACCGTTGACCCGCACGCTGCTTCACTCTTCTATGCGCTTGACCGATACGACGCAAAACGCATGCTCCTTAGAGAACTTGCGGCAGGAAAAATTGTGGTTTCAAATAGATATGTCAGCGCCAATATGGGGCACCAGGGTGGTAAAATTACGAACGCTAGTAAGCGAAGGGAATTCTTTCGCTGGCTCGACTGGCTTGAACATGATTTACTTGGCTTACCACGACCCGACAAAACAATACTGCTGCACGTACCGGCCGCCATGGCGCAGCGGCTCGTAGACAGAAAGGGCCGACGGGACTACATTCGACGAAAACGTGATATTCACGAAGCAGACCTTGGGCACCTTAAAGCCGCCGAACAAACCTTCTTGACCATGGCAAAGCAGTTCTCGGGTTTCTCGGTCATTAATTGCATAGAAAAACAACAGCTACTCACCCCTCTTGAGGTTCACGAGAAGATCTGGGACACTGTCCGCACCATTGTTTAATACATATGTCCAAACTTATCCCCGTCATCGGCATGGAAGTACACACTGAGCTGAAAACAGCCAGTAAGATGTTTTGCCGTTGCCCAAATGGCGCCGGTCTCGATGTACCAGCAAATACTAACGTCTGCCCGGTCTGCTTGGCTCATCCAGGCGCACTACCAGTCGCTAACCGCGAAGCAATTAAGCTGGTGGTAAAGGTTGGGCTGGCGATAAGCGGCAAAATTGCTTCAGTATCAAAGTTTGATCGTAAAAACTACTTCTACCCCGACCTACCAAAGGGGTACCAAATTAGTCAGTACGACCAACCGCTGGTGGCTGGTGGCACATTATCAGCCAACGACCGCGATATTGCCATTACCCGCATTCACTTGGAAGAAGACACTGGAAAGCTGCAACATCCAACTGGTGCGAACTACTCCTACGTTGATTTCAATCGAGCCAGCGTACCACTCATGGAACTCGTGACCGAACCTGCTGTTCGCTCATCAACCGAAGCGAAACGATTTTGCCAAGAACTGCAATTGCTATTGCGAACGCTGGACGTTTCTGATGCCGACATGGAAAAAGGACAAATGCGTTGCGAGGCAAATATTTCACTCATGGCCGAAACAAAAGAATGGAAACCAGAAAACTTTGGCACGAAAGTGGAAGTTAAAAATCTTAACTCTTTCCGGGCAGTCGAACGAGCAATTGAATTCGAGATTAAGCGACAAACCGAAGTTCTGAACAGTGGTGGAACCGTGCTGCAAGAAACGCGGGGCTGGGACGACGCTGGCCAAAAAACCTATTCGCAGCGCACCAAGGAATCCGCCCATGACTACCGTTATTTCCCTGACCCAGATCTCACACCAATCACACTCTTTGATGAGGGAGAAATAGCAATAGCCGACGGCATTGACGTGGCGGCTTTACGGCGAACACTGCCGGAATTACCGCAGGCGAAACGACATCGATTCATGGCCGACCTTGGGTTAAGCGCTGAAGACGCGCTGCTACTGAGTAGCGATGCTGAACTGGCACTGTTTGTAGAAACCGTGGCGGTCTCCATACGTTCTTGGTTACCCACGCTTGACGACGTTTCTGGAACTGAAGAAGAAATCTGGGCAGGCGCTAAAGCAAAAGTTGGTAAGCTCGTCGGTGGCTGGATGACAAGTGAACTCTTTAAGCTCCTCCGTGAACACAACCTAACACTAAAAACCGCAAAACTAACCCCAGGGCAATTTACAGATTTTCTTAAACTTATCTATTTACGAAGAGTAAATAGTTCAGCCGGGCAGGTCATATTAAGCGAAATGGTTTTAACGGGCAGTGATCCTGAGACTATCCTCGCTGAAAAAGACCTCAGCCAAACAAACGACACCGCATCCTTAGACCAAACCGTGCAGTCAGTCATCAATGCGAACGAAGGACCGGCCAACGAGTATAAAAACGGAAAGGATAACGTTTTACAATTTTTAGTTGGCCAGGGCATGAAAGCCTCTAAAGGTAAGGCAAACCCGGAAGCCCTGGCTGAACGCATCCAAAAGGCACTCCGAGGCTAAAGCAGGTACCTGAAAAATAACGCAGATTGGTTCTTGACCGCAGTTGCAACCCCTGCTAGCATACGCCAAGGTATGCGAATAGCTAAGCGTCCCAAAATTTCGCGGAATAGCAACAGGATCTAGAGAAGACCCCAATTGGGGCCTTTTTTTTAGGCCAAAAAAGCAAAACGGAGGAAAGAATCCATGAGCACTTTGACAACCAATCGCCCATTCGAAGCCGCATTTAACGAAAAAAGCCTAGGCGACCGCTGGCTCGTGATAGCTGCGCTCGTTGACTTCGTCACACGGGCGAACGAGGCTCAACTCGCGGCAGTAGCTGCATTCGCGGCTAGCGAGCCAATTACCACGCCGGTGTTTGCTGAGTCGCTGCCCTGCACACAGTTCAGAATAGCAACCACTGCTGTTGAGGAGGTGCAAGATGCCGGCGCCATTCACACTCAAGCGCTCCGAGCTACGGCAACCAGTAGCGTCTGCATCGAGACACTCGCACAGCTGGCATACTGCTGCACGCTCAGCGCACCCCCGAAACACGCCGCTGAACTGCTTCAGGAACTCGTGCGCATTGCTCGCACAATGCCTCGAGCACCCAAGTACGAACTCTCAACGCCACTCCTCGTCATGATGGCGGACGCACCCAGCGTCTACGACCAAAACGCAGTCCGCTACGGCGACTACGCCGAATCGGTCGAAGTGAGGCGACACATTATGAACGGCGCAGTGCTCCTGCGCAAAAACCCCGGAGTGGCAACGCCGCTCTATGAAGGCCGATCACCATGATCGGCCTTCTCCCAACTACGAAAGAAACTTTCGAACGAGTGCAATAGCTGACTCTTCGCTACTCGTCCACTGAATCCGTTTATCTTTTTTCCACCACGTCATCTGGCGCCTAGCATACTGATAGCTTTTTGTTACTATTTTTTCTTCGCACTCTTCGCGCGTCATGATTCCATGAATATGCGCTATCAGTGCGTCACACCCTATGCTTGTCATGACAGTCGACGCCGAAGGATATCGCAGCAGCAAGCTTTTTGTTTCTTCAACTACTCCCGCCGCAAACATTTCTGAAACTCGCGCTGCAATTTTTCTACGCAGCTCCACTCTGTCGATCGTGATTCCGATGCGGAGCACATTGTACTTTGGCGTACTTTTTTCCCGAGCAACAGCCGACCAATTCCCTAAACTGTAAGCCACCTCAAGCGCTCGCATAATTCTCCGCGGATTTACAACATCTACCACCGTGAGCGCCGCTGGGTCTTTTTTACTAAGTCGACGAACAAGTGCTCCCAAACCTTCACGAGCGTAGATTTCTTGAAGCTCAAGGCGCAGTACCGGATCAGGCGACACTGACGGCATCTGCCAGTTATCAAGCACTGCATCAATGTATAATGCCGTACCACCAACAAGTATGGGTAGCGCCTTATGTTCATGGATTTCAGCTATAATCGCTTCCGCATCATGCTTGAATGTTTTGACACTATAGGTTTCAGTAGGCTCAACGAAATTAACCAAATGCTGCACTATGCCAGCGGGAGGCTGCAGGATGCCTGTCAAAATCTGCATTCCTTTATACACCTGTCGAGAATCAGCCGAAATAAGTTCGCCACCAAAAGACTTGGCTAAGGTAACGGCCAACGCCGACTTTCCGGACGCTGTTGGCCCTAAAATTACAACAACTTTTTTCTCATGCATCACGCCATACTAGCCTAACCCCCGCATCTACTCAAGCATTGAAAAAACCCCTTTCGGGGTTCATTAGTTTTTATATTGGCTATTTGCCACTGGCCATTTGCTAACCTAAATATTCGCCCAGAGCACTAACGAGGCAAACAACGTAGCAGATGACGTTAAGAAAAGGAAATTTGCATCAATAAATTGCCACCACTGTTTCAAAGGAGTTGTCTCAAGAACTGGCATTACTACTTGCCATGTTCCCATCAAAAGCTCACGCATTTTTATTTTTTCTTACTTTTATTTTACGAACAGTAACTAGTATACCGCATCTAAACGAAAAAATCAATGGCTGTGCGGCGCGAGAGTCCCCTTTCTCTCGCGCCGCCACACTCCCCCCTTGTTACCTTGTCGGCAACTTCACTCCAGCAACCATGATGAATTCGAAAGCGTCGACCATGGCTATCCAGCTTGCCTCCACCACGCTGGTCGCCACCCCTGTGGTCCGGAAGTGCCAATCACCGAACTCCCAGTCAACAAATGCCTGTACGCGAACCGCTGAACCACTCTCCTGGCCCCGCCGAACCACCACGTGGTAGTCACCAAGTACGAGGTCATTTACGCAAGCGCCGACCACCTTGCGCAGTGCGTTGTCCAGCGCATTGATGGGACCGTCTCCGTCACCGGCGACATGATGGTCTTCACCTTCGTATTGCAACATGATAGTTGCCGTGACAGCACCAGCATCGGGGGGCTCATGCGCCTCAATCACCCGATACTTCTTCACCATAAAAGGCGGCACGTACCCCGGCTCCATGCGCGCCATCCACATTCCAAGCGACACCGCCTCATCACGATTGAACGTGCCCGCAATAAGGGTCTCGGCAATGACGACTGCCGCGTTACCGCCTGTCCCGACCAAATCCACTTTCCCAAGCTCACTAAAACCGACGGTTCTCATTTCACCACCTTTCCTCTACCGTAGTTGTGAATGTGCAAGGAACAATTCCCGCACCCCAATATCTCGCCGTTTCGACGGATACAAAACACCAGCCCCGGTGAAGGGCTGGCGTTGAAACTCAAGATACTCTTTAGCTACAGCGCAAACCTTCCACCCTCTTCGGGTTGGCTAATAATAATGCTAATGATGTAGCTGCTGGATTGGTATTGCATACTTCTCGTCTACCCTATCAAACTGGCTTCGCAACGTCAACGGCTACATCTTTACGCTCTTTAATCTCATCCGCTAGTCTTTTCTGAAAGTCGGCTAAGGTGATTTGTAGTAACTCTCTTGAGCCGCGTACGCGAACTGACAACATCGTGCTGCTATCCCACGTGCCGCTTACGGGTGCTTCCTTGTCACCAATGACAAGTGCGTAGGGCATTTTTTCGGCAACTGACCGTCGAATCTTGTTGCCGACCGTATCCCCACTTGCGTCTAGTGCTACCCGAATACCAACCGCCTCGAGTATCTCAACTAATGAACGACACGCTTCAAGATGCGTTTCACTAACTGACAGCACGGCAACCTGTACTGGGGAAAGCCACACTGGAAAGGCGCCAGCAAAATGTTCGATGATGATACCAACGAAACGCTCCAACGAACCGTACACAACGCGATGAATTGCTACGGGCGTTTTCTTTTCCCCCGAAGCATCAGTGTAGTGTAAATTGAAACGACGTGGTTGTTGAAAATCGAGCTGAATCGTTCCCATCTGCCACTCTCGACCAATTGCATCCTTCATAAGGATGTCTATCTTTGGGCCATAGAAAGCACCATCGCCGTCCTGTATAACAAACGGCTTACCACTTTCTTTCAAAATTTCTTGCAACACTGCCTCCGCTTGATTCCACGTCTCAATGTCTCCCATGAATTTCTCTGGGCGTGTACCAAGTCGAAAGGAATAGTTGAGACCGAAGATGGTATAGAATCGCTCTACAATCGAAAAAACGGCTCTATATTCAGATGCGATTTGTTCTTCAGTTACAAAAATATGCGCGTCATCTTGACGGAACTCTCGTACCCGCAGTAACCCATTTAAGGTACCGGAAAGCTCATTTCGATGCAGTGTATCAGTGTCAGATAAACGAAGCGGCAAATCCCGATAGCTTCGGCCGCGTGAGCCAAAAACTACCATGGCATTTGGGCAATTCATTGCCTTAATACCGTACTCTTCACCATCCTTTGTCTTTGCCACAAACATATCGGGCCAGTAATGCTCGTAATGCCCTGAAGTTTCGTACAGTTCCCGCTTATTCAAGATTGGAGAAACAATCTCTTGATACCCGCGCTGTCGATGCTCTTCTCGCCAAAAGTTGATAAGTTCATTATAAAGCGTTGTGCCTTTCGGCAACCAGTAAGGCATCCCTGGTGCTGTCTCGTGAAAGAAAAACAGCTCAAGCTCTTGTCCAAGCCGTCGGTGGTCCCGCTTCTCGGCCTCTGCCAACATTGTTTGGTGTGCTTCTAGCTCTTGCGGCGTCATAAACGCCAAGCCATAAATCCTCGTCAATTGATCATTTTTTTCATCCCCTCGCCAGTACGCACCAGCGACCTTACTTAAAGAAAAAGAATCTGGATGAATCGTTGATGCATCGTCAACGTGGCCACCTCGACACAAATCAGTAAATGTTCCTGAGGTATATAGCGTAATCGGTTCACCCCGACTGGTAATTTCATCTATAAGCTCGAGCTTATATGGGTTACCCAGGAAACGAGCACGGGCCGCTTCAGGTGTTACCTCCTCGTGCGTAAACGTCGACCACGTGCCGAGCAAGTGTCGCATGGTGGCTTCAATCTTCTCTAAATCATCTTCGCTCACCCCGCCTGGTACAAAAGCATCGTAGTAAAAACCATGCTCAACAGCTGGGCCAATGGCCAGCTTTGTACCAGGATAAAGTTCTAGAAGTGACGCACCCAAAAGATGTGCCAACGAGTGGCGGAGCGCTTGTAACTCTTCAAGTGTATGTACTTTTTCCATAATCTAAAAAAGAAAAACCCAACATCACTGTTCGTGACCTTGGGCTCCGAGTAGTCGGAGGGTTCCACCCAAATTTCCGCCATACTGTAGGCGGACACTTAGAAATTGTCTGCCAGCTTAGCCCAATACGGGGGAACACGGCGTTGGTAGCGCCATCAATCGCTAGCAACAAAAGTGTAACCAGGGAATTAAGAATGGTCAACTAGCGAAATTCGACGTGGATGCGACTTGGTAATCGCGGTAGCTGACGTTGCCAGTAGGGCGAAACGGACACGGCGACATTAGCCACACCCTCAAAATTTTGCAAGAACTCCTGAATTTCCTTCGGAGTCGCACCCACAAAATTTACTGGTGAAAATATTGAACTACCACGATCAATGCCTGCTTCAACTTGCGCCTGACCGGTCAGCGTGGCTGATCGTTTTACGGCGTCAAACGACTCAATTTCATACTTTCGACTGTCCGGAACTATTGTTACGTTGCCTCCCGCCTGAGTAATAATGAGTGCATCCAAAAATTCTTTTTTAAACGCTACCGCCGTAATCCGAGTTTCAAGGGATACCGAGAACGAACGAGCCTTCGCACCAGGCTTTTCTGATACGGTCTCCTGCGTCACCACGGTAACGTAATCTTGCTCAGCCAAGTCCCCCTCAGCGACACTGCTCATCAGCTCGTCTTTCGTTTGCTGCCTGATGCGTTGCAGTAACGTCTGCCGTGCATTCTCAATATCTTGTTCAGTAACAACCTGCTCATCTGCGCCACCTAACACCATTGCAACGTCAGACGTCGCATATATCTGCGACTGTAGCGTGTCAGCAAGACCCGGGATAGTAAAACGACTGGCACCAAGTAAAAACTGCTCACCCAAACTGTCGGCTTTAACCACGGCCTTTACCTCACCACCGGCGGGTACCCGAACCGCTTCCACTAAACGAAAGAGTTCGCCACTTGGCCCCAGGAACCGAGTTGTTGCCACGAGCGGCTGATCGCGATTCGCTTCGTTATGAATATTTACAACCCCACCGGCGTATTCACTCAACTGTGTGGGAGTCGAAACAGTAAACGTGTCAGACATCGTCGCTGTTGATTCAAAGAACGTGGCAGCAACCGAACCACTCGGAACAGCAGCCCCTATTACGTTTTCTTGTAGGGGAATCTGGAAAGACACATCTTTTTGAATTGGTGTTAGCGTGACTTGAATGCGAGCACGGGACAACGCCGTGTACACCACAAAACCGAGCAGCACAACAGTTAGCAACACAAACGTAATAGCAATATTGCGCAATGCGCGGGTACGATCGGGCAGAAATTCTTCCATATTTTTTTATTCTAGCACAGCTGAAAAATCACCACTAGCAGCTGGCTCTGCTTGCCGTCGACGAAAGCGTAATTTCTGCCAACGGCGAAGTGTATCGGGAAAACGCTCAACCACTAACGCCTCAACGGTGTCTGCCAATATTTGTACCTCCCCTTCTCGCCGTGAAACCTTACCACCAACGAGCAGCACCGTACCCTCCACCCAATGCTCAGCAGTTTTCTTGAATGTCCCAGGAAAAACAATGAGCTCTGCCGAACCACTGACGTCAGACATACGAACGAAGCACATGGGCTCCCCAGCTTTCGTCATAATTTTTCGGACACTATCAACAACCCCAGCGACGACAATAATGTCGTTGGCACTGTACAACGTCAATTCTTTAAACGGTACGTTTATTGTAGACAGCCCGTCAAACTGCGCCAGAGGATGCTCCGTAACGTATAACCCCAGCAATTCGCGCTCCCAGGCCAAGCGCTGGGCACGATCGATTGGTGGGGCGGGTGCTAAGGCAAGGGCTGCCGTGAACATGGCGACATCGCCAAATAAGGCCGCTTGCTGATTGCCCACAGCTTCGCCAGCCGCTCGATTATACTTCAGTAGCGCCTCCACACTTTCAATAAGTTGTCCTCGTTCCCCAAAATCATCCAAGCAACCGGCACGAATAGCACTCTCTAGAAAACGTTTATTGAAGTTTTTAGTTTGCAAACGTCGCAAAAAATCTTCGAGTGAAGTAAATGCGCCATTGGCACGTCGCTCAGTTATTACTGCCGTCGCCACTTCTTCCCCCACATTCTTGATGGCCATCAAACCAAAACGAATGTGTTTGTCGTCCAGACGAGTAAAGTTTTCATCACTTTCATTGATGCTCGGTGGTAATACGTCTATCCCCATGCGACGACATTCTTCCACGATTTCACCTATTTTATCCATGTTGCCACTCTCAGCCTGCAGCACCGCTGTCATATACAAGCTCGGGTAGTTCGCTTTCAAATAGGCAGTCTGGTAGGCAACAATACCGTAACTCGCTGCATGAGATTTGTTGAAACCATAGGCGGCAAATGGTTCGATTAACTTCCAGAGTTCTTCGGCGAGTGGCCCCGGAATACCCCCTTTATCTACACAGCCCCGCAAAAATTTTTCTCGCTGCGCTTCCATCTCTTCCGGAATTTTTTTACCGATTGCCCGACGAAGTTTATCCGCCTCTTCCCACGTATAACCAGCAATATGAATAGCAATCAGCAGGACGTCATCTTGATACGTCAGGATACCAAAGGAGCGCTCAAGAATCGGCTTCAACTTAGGATGGAGATATGAGATTAATTTCGGGTTATGTTTTCGTTCAATGTAGTGCGGAATATTATTCATCGGACCAGGTCGGAACAGCGCCACCATGGCCATGATGTCGTGGATAGTTGTCGGGCGCAATTCTTTTAAGTAGCGCGTCATGCCAGAGCCACCCAATTGAAAAAGGCCAATGGTTTCGCCACGGGCAAGTAGCGCATAGGTCTTCTTGTCATCAAGCGGCAACTCGTCCAAATCTATACGGGTGCCATGAATATCCTCAATGAGATGTAGTGCCCTATCGAGAATTGCCAGGTTTCTAATTCCCAAAAAATCCATTTTTAGAACACCAATATCTTCTACGGCGTGCATTTCATACTGTGTGATAACCTTCTCGCCGCCAGACTCCCGCTGTAGAGGCAGATACTCTACCAAAGGCTGTGGCGTGATAACGACGCCGGCCGCATGCACTGAGGCATGTCGCACGCAGCCTTCAACTTTTTTTGCAAGCGCCAAAAGACGCCCGACTTGTGGATCATCTTTCGCAAGTAACTTTAAATCTGACTCCATCTCGATGGCCCGATCAATGGTCATGTGGAAACCTTGCGATCCGAGTGGCACCATTTTGGCAACCCTATCACAAAGCGCATACGAATAACCCAACACTCGGCCAATGTCACGAACAGCCGCTCTCGCTTGCATTGTTCCAAACGTAACAATTTGTGCCACATGGTCCTCTCCATAACGCTCTTTGACGTACTGAATAGCCTCATCACGACGGTTATCAGCAATATCAAGATCAATATCTGGCGGTGTTGGACGGAACGGATTAAGAAACCGCTCGAACGGCAAATCGTACGTTAAAGGATTCACCGTAGTAATCCCCAGTGAGTAAGCCACTAACGAGCCAGCGGCCGAACCACGAGTTGTTGTGATAATGCGTTGCTTTCTTGTCCAGGTGGTGAGATCAGCCATCACTAAAAAGTATGTTGCGTACCCTTTCGTTTTAATAATGTCGAGCTCGTAGGTTAAGCGCTCTTTTGCTTCTTCCGTTAACTCCCCCACTCGTTCTTTTAGACCACTCTGCGCTGCTACTTCTAAGTGCTCGTCTGGCGTTCTACTATTTGGAATTTCTATGCCTGGAAAAATCCACTTCCCGAGCTCAATGTTGACGTTGCACCGGTCAGCTATTTCCGCTGTCTTACTAACTGCCTCTGGCAAGGCGGCAAATAATTTTTCCATTTCAGCCGGACTCGCAAAATGCAAATCCGTATCTCGCATGTTCAGCCTATTGGTATCAGTCAAAAGTCGTCCGGTCTGAACGCACACCAAGGCGTCCTGTGCCTCTGCGTCGTCGAGCGTGAGGTAATGACTGTCTTTCGTTGCCACGAGCGGTATACCAAGCTCTTCCGCCAAAGTAATAAGACCCTTATTTGCCTTGGCTTGTTCTGGTAAATTTGGGTGTTGTTGAATTTCAAGAAAATAGTTTTGTTCACCAAAAATATCGCGATACTGTCGCGCAACTGCGCGAGCTGCATCATAATCATCTTTCAATAACGCTTGGGCAACTTCGCCGCCCAAACAGCCCGACAGTGCGATAAGACCACGAGCGTGACGTTCCAGTAATTGCTTATCCACTCGTGGACGGTAGTAGAAACCATCAAGCTGCGCGACGGTACTCAATTTTAATAAATTTCGATATCCTTCATTTGTTTCAGTGAGCAGTGTGAGATGAAACGGACTATCGTCAATCTTTGGACGCTTTTCAAAAAGTCGATTCGGGGCCACATAGGTTTCAAGTCCAATTATCGGACGGATGCCTAATGACAAGGCAGCTTTATAAAATTCAATGACGCCGTAGAGCACTCCGTGATCGGTTAATGCCACCGCATCCATGCCGAGTTCAGCGGTGCGCGCTACCAAATCAGGAATTTTTGGTAGCCCATCGAGCAAGCTGTAGTGACTGTGTGTATGGAGATGAACGAACCGCATATCATTTACGCAACAAACCCCGCATAGCGGGGCTTGAAGAACAGTGCCGTTGACCGCACATTAATCACGCGGCTTCCTCCGTGCGCTCCCTTTGGCCGTTTTTCGCTCAATCAAATAGCCGACGAGCGAACCGACACCTTCGACCAGTATGCGCAGTGACGCACTGGTATGCTCAAGCTTCTCGCTCACTAATTTCAAAAAACGATCAACGGCTTGCAGACGCTGACGGGCGCCCTCGAAGGTTTGATGAACTCCACGCAGTAGTAGCGCGACGTAATAAAGGGACCAGGAAAGTAATATAGTTAACCAAAGCGCACAAAACGCCAGGATAACGAATAAGAGATCTTGACTGGTGTAAAGCATATTTACGAACGAATCGTAACGTTACTATTACTAAGTGCTGTCTCAAGTGCCGACCATGCTCCGGCGACCTCGTCGACACTAAGTGTTCTGTCGGCAGCTCGAAACGTAAGATGTAGACTATAACTCGTCATACCTTCGCCAATTTGAAGACCAGTGTACGTATCAAAAAGATCAATACTAACGAGTAACGGTGAAGCCTTCTGCATAGCGGCAACAACGTCAGTATAGCGAACGTTTTGAGGTACAACAAGACTAATGTCACGTTTCACCACAGGGAATTTTGCGATTGCTTGGTACGGCCGCCTCGCAACAGTAGCACTCAAAAATGTGGCGTCAGCATCTACCGCGGCTACTGTTCCAGATAAACCAACTATTTTAGTAAACGCCGAGTCAAGAATGCCCACTGACCCAACAGTACGATCCGCTATCCGAAGGGTAACACTGCGACTTCCCAAAAATGGGTCTGGAGCGCCGTTCTGCCATTGAGCATCCTCCAGCGGCAAACCCGCCTCATGTACGAGACTTTCAAGAACACCTTTCGCCTCCTGAAAGAGTTCCTGTGGTGAGCGTGCAGTATCGACCAGAACAGCCGCACACCGCAATGACTCAGTGCGGTAGGCATCAATCCCCTTTTTGCCGCTGCCGGGAAGATAAATCTTCGCCATCTCAAACAGTCGTAGTGATGCGCTAAAGGCCGCATTACGTTCCAGCACGGTTAGTAGCGAGGGTAATAGATTCGGACGTAAATAGGTGAGGTCACTGTTCAATGGATTTGCAACCGCCAGAGCATGCAACGGCTGTTCACCAGCAGCACGGACTAACGCTTCACTAACGAGTGCGTAAGAATAAATTTCAGTATAACCCAGTGCGACTAATGACTGCTTTAGCGCATGCTCTCTTTGAAAAACTTGACCGTCCGCTCGGGTCATTACGTCTGGCGTTGGAACCAGACTACTAAATTTATCGTAGCCATGCAGTCGTGCGATTTCCTCAATAATGTCTTCCGCCGCGACAACGTCGCCATCACGCCAATACGGCACCGTCACTGAAAGCACTTGACCATTGCCCCGAACAGTAAATCCCAGTTGCGTTAGGTATCGACGAATAACAACGATGGGAAGTGCTATGCCAAGCAACCGACTCACTGCAGCTGTCGTAACCGTTATGGAGCGAGATTGGTAGGTCTTCTGCCGCCAATCAGCCGCCACAGTAATGGTACCTCCGGCTAACTCTTGGATAAGCTGCGCCGCCCGTGCTAAAGCCAGTGGTGGCGCTTCAGAAGAAAGTCCTTTCTCAAAAAGTTTTTGCGCATCTGAAGATAGTTGGTGCTGCCGACTCGTTCGTCGGACGCCAACCGGCTCCCAGGTAGCTGCTTCTAAAATAACGTCCACGGTGTCCGATTTGATGCCACTCTCCGACCCACCCATGACGCCGGCCAATGACAGTGCGCGAACTTCATTTGCCACAACAAGATCTTGAGCGGTCAACTGATACGTCTTTCCATCAAGCGCAAGAAATGACTCGTTCTTCTTTGCCCGACGAACAATCAACGTGGACCCGGTAACGGCAGCATCAAAAACGTGTAGGGGGTGCCCTAATTCGAGCATGACGTAATTAGTGACATCAACAATATTGTTAATAGGCCGTAGACCGGCGCGCACCAATCGTTCCTGCAGCCACCAAGGTGACGGCCCAACAGAAACGTTATTAAGGCAAACCGCCATAAACCTTTTACAACCCGCCTTGTCTTCAATCTGAATGGTTACTCCAGAACGTTTGCCAGTGACTAATGGTTTTGGCGCTCGCCAGCGAAGTGGACGATTCGTAATGGCCGCCAATTCACGCGCCACGCCAATGACAGACGCCACGTCAGGTCGATTGGTGGTTGGTTCAATATCTAAAATAGTATCTTTCTCGATTCCTTCGGCGGTCAGCGATTTGCCGACCATTGCTGCGGCGCTAAGTATTAAAATCCCTACATGATCATCGTGAATGCCAAGTTCTCGAGCCGAACACAGCATGCCCTCAGACACAACACCCCGCACAGCACGCCGCTCTATCACCATGCCACCGGGTAACGTTGCCCCAGGAAGCGCAACAGGTACTTTCTGCCCAACAGCAATGTTTGGTGCCCCACACACAATTTCAGCAATTTTTCCTTTCCCTATTTCGACTTCTGCCACCTGAAGACGATCAGCATCCGGATGCGGCGCAATGCTGCGTATGTGGCCAATAATAACTTTTGTAAATTCGTGTTGCGTAGAAATAATCCGATCGACAGAAGGACCGTGAACCGACAGTAATGCCGCCAACTCACTCGGTGATTCCTTCACAGAAATTACCGAGCGTAACCAATCAATAGGAAGTCGGAATTGCATAGTTAAAATTGATTGAGAAACCGAATGTCATTCTCATACAGCAACCGTAAATCTGGAATGCCAAGTCCCTGGCGCATGAGCAGCGTTCGCTCTACCCCCCAACCAAAGGCTAGGCCACTTACTTTATTTGGATTTAGCTTCGCTGCCCGCAAAACATTTGGGTGCAACATACCAGCGCCACCGAGCTCTACCCAACCCTGTTTGCATAATCGGCACCCTTTGCCGTTACAAACACCACAACTAATATCTACCTCGAAGCTGGGCTCGGTAAAACGAAAATGGAACGGCCGCAGTCGAACTTCTCGATCCTGCCCAAAATACGCTTTTACAAAATACTCCAGCACTCCCTTAAGATGCCCAACGGTTACTCCCTCAGCAACATACACACCGTCAAACTGATGGAACATTGGTGTATGCGACACGTCAGATTGTCTTCGATAACACTTTTGAATGTTAATCGCTCGAATAGGAACCGGTCCCGTGGAAATTGCCCGCGCAGTTCCAGAGGTAGCGTGTGGCGTTAATATAAATCGCTCACCACCACGAGCCTCGTGCGCCATAAAAAATGTCTCCCACTCATCTCTTGCTGGATGATCGGGCGGCATATTGAGTGCCTCGAAAGCGTACCAATCACTTTCCACCTCTGGATGTCGTACGCGCGTAAATCCTAGCTCACTAAAAATTTGCGTAATGTCCTGAATGGCTTCGGTCACCAGATGCAAATGCCCCACGGTGCGAGATGAACCGGGTACTGTTGTGTCGAACCACGCAACGGTTGGAGCAACCACTTCTTGCCGCTCACTAAGTAACGACTCTATTCGCTCGCGCGCTTCATTCGCTGAGGCACCAACAGTCCGACGTTCCTCGTCCGACAAATCTTTCAGCGTTCGTAAAATTGCTGTGAGTAAACCCTTTCGGCCCAGATACTGCAGACGGACTGCTTCGAGGGCCTCGGCAGTTCCCGCGGCAGCAATTTCACGACTAGCCGCACTAAGTAATTCAGAAACACTGTTCATAGCTGCGGCCGCCGAACTGCCAGAATAGCAAACTCGAGAAAGGTAAGTGCTGTTACTAAAAACAAGGTGTTCCACCAAGTAAGCAGCGTTCGACTCTGCAAAAAAAGTGCTACCACAACCAGAAAAGCGAACGAAAAAGACTGCCGAAACGCCGTGGCCACGTGCCGGTAGGGCAACTCAGTCGGGTTTATGATTCTTCGCAACGTTAATCCCAAAAGCGAAAACGTACCAACAAGTGCCAAGTAGAGTGAAGCGTAAAACATTGTAAAACCAAGCCAACCCGCACTATTCGGCTCGAACTGGGAAAGCACCAGCACCCAGGCCGACCAGGTCAGGATGGTTCCGAAACCCATCAATGCTGCGTAGCGACGTAAAGTCATAAGTATCTATGTACCATACCAGAAGGAGTGGCGAAGCTCAACGGAAACCAGTACGATCGACAGCGCTCATAGGACGAAACAACAAACGCATAATGCCGCTCTCTGGCAACTCGTGCCGGAGAGCATCAAGCAGCGCTTCTGTTCGTATGCCTAGTTCACTCGCCACAATGGCGCTAGCCACGGTAATAGTAATGGTTCCGCCTTTGAATGAAACCACCTGAAAGTCGGTTGGACGGAGCTCAGGTACAACCTGAAGAATAAGCTGCTGCGCCGCGTCAACAACAACCGCCGCTGACACCGTTCGTTTTACCCCGGCCCTATTCATGGCGTGATCAATTAGTTCTCCAAATGGTTGCCACATATTATGCTTTTGAAAATGGACAAATAGTACGAAAATCACACTGTCGACACACCGGCTGCGAGGGTGTGGCAGGGAACGAGCCACGTTGAACCGCCGCAATGGTCGTTCGTAACGTATCTTCTATAGTCGCAACTTCGCCAGGCGTCGCTCGAAAGGAAATAGTTTCACCGGTCTCTAAGTAATAAAACGTTAATTGCATCGGCCGTTCGTTCCATAACCGTTCTGCTGCTAGTTGATATATCAGCAGCTGATTACGGTCAACGTTTTTTTCTGACGGTACTTTGCCCGTCTTGTAATCAACGATAGCGATGCCGCCATCGACCTCATCAATACGGTCAATTTTCCCCCGAACCGTAAACTGATCTAGGTGAAGGGTGAATGGTTGCTCAACAGCTCGCACGTTTGGCCATGATGCTTGATGCCGTGCATAGAAAGCGCGAAGCATACGTCGTCCTTGTGCATAGTACTCGTTTCGTATTTTTTTATCTGGATACCATTCATCAATCCATGCTTCTTCATAGAGCTTGAGCAGCTCTGAGAGTGACGGCACAGTAACGGACGCCGGCTTTTCACCAGTAAAAAGCCCGGCCTGTATCTTTTGTTGTCTGCCTGCTACGTCCTGAAAAAATAACTCCAATGTGGCATGTAAAGATTTTCCAAAACTAAACGTGTGTCGACCCCACGTTGGTACTCGTAGCACGTGAGCATACCGATACTGCAGCGGGCATGTTTCAAATGCTTTCAGCGCACTATAGCTAAAATGTTCTTGCACTGGTTCGGGAAAAAGATATGGCGGTGGCGTTGTTACGTCATTTCTCCCTGTCGCAAACGGCGAGACAGCCACGCTTTCTGGTTCGGCGAGGGGCACGCCAAGTTCCAACAAAAAACGAGACGGCTTCTTGGCTCGCGCACCACCAAAATCTGTAAACGAGGACACGGTTACGGTATGCCGTGCTCTGGTAAGCGCTACATAAAAAAGTCGACGTTCTTCTTCTACATGACTATCACCTGTTTCTTGTGTCGTCAGATGAAGGAGCGCCTTCGGCAAGGGAACCGGGTCAGGGCGCGAAATTGCAGGAAAACGCCGGTCAACGAGCCCAACGATAAACACATGGTCAAACTCAAGACCCTTGGCAGCGTGCACGGTCATCACCTGAACGGCATCAGGACCAATTTCAGGATCAAAGGCCAACGGGCCGGTTTCTCCTGCGTCGGCCTCAAAACGAACTACCTCTAAAAATTCACGCAAACGTGGGTCGTCTTGGGTTGCCTCCCACCGTCGTATTCGCTCGTAAAACTGATTGAGGTGACTAAATGTTTGCCGAGCAATCGCGTCCCCCTCTTTTTCAACCGCCGTAGTATAGCCAAGGTCGGTAAATGCACTAACAAAAACTTCGCTTGGCCGACGCGTTCTGGCCATCGCAGCGTGCGTTGCGATGAGGTCAAGCACTCGCTGCCCGACGCGTAAACCCTCCTTACTAATATTCGGAATAACTCGTACGTCTTGCAGGCCTTCAAAGAGAGAGAGCGATTTACGAGTGCTGTAATGAGAAACCGCTACTGCGTCCACGTGCGGCATACCGAGGCACGGCAGAAGTAGCACCCGCCACAGACAAACACTCTCATGGTAATTATCAAGAAGTTTTAAATAGGAAAGTGCGTCGACGGTCGAGGGTGTTCGATATAAACCACGTGCCGTGTGCGATTGATGTGGCACATGAGCGGCAGCGAGTGCGGCAGCAAAATCATTCGCCACTTCGTTTGACCGAGCCAGAATAGCCATGCTCCCCCACGCTGAACCACCAGCATTAAACGCCCGAATATCCCGAATAATAAGTTCTTGCTCGTCACGGTCAGTTTGACCAGCGCGATGACGAATAACACCAATTTCAGGTCGAGCCGCCTGTAGCTGTTTCGACAACTGTGCTCCGTCAGTAGCCGTCAAAGTAGTCTCTAATCGATTTGGATTATTGTGCTGAATAAACGCATATGCAGCATCAAGAATTGTTTGGTTAGAACGATAATTTTTGGTCAATACCGTTGTTACTGCCGTTGGGTATTCTTTTCTGAATTGAAGAATATTACTCATAGCCGCACCACGGAAACGATAAATGGCTTGATCATCGTCACCCACCACGGTGAGATTATTATTTGGGGCAGCCAATAACTTCACTAAACGGTACTGTGATGCGTTTGTATCTTGAAACTCGTCAACGAGTACGTGACGAAACATGGCACGATATGAGGCTAGCAAATCTGGCCGTGTTTCAAGCAGCCGCACTGCTTCCAAAATTAGATCGCCAAAATCAAGGGCGCTCTGCTCTCGCAGTAACGTTTGATACACCGTATACGCATGAGCCACTTCCTCTAGTCGCGCTGCTTCGTCAACGTCTGGTACAGATTTCTTTCGTTTTGCGCGGCGAGTAATCACTTGGTCACTGTCAAGCCGCAGATCCTCGGCATACGTAGCATACTGAGACGGCAGGACACCTTCATCTTTCATTCTTGAAAAGTGCCGTACCAACGCATGAATAAACTTTGTCGGGTTACCCAATGGTCGGTAATACGACAAAGCAAAGCGGTCCAGATTTTGACGTACCAAGAGCCACTGCTCTGTCTCAGAGAGCACTTTAAATGAATGTGGCAAGCCAATATCAAGACCGTGACGCTCGAGGAGTCGCTGACCAAACGCATGAAACGTTGACACCCAAAGGTCGGTATAGCCGTACGGTAAAAGTTTATCCAGTCGTTCCTCAAGTTCTCCGGCCGCCTTATCGGTGAACGTGAGTGCCAAAACTTCAGATGTTTTTGCCTGGCCTTCACGAATAAGCCACGCCAAACGCCGAGTGATAACCGTTGTTTTACCAGTACCCGCCCCAGCCAGCACAAGCTGCGGGCCAGAGGGGTGCGTTACCGCGGCTTTTTGGGCATCATTTAAATCCGCTAGGATTTCTTCCATAAAAAAAGTATAACACGAGTAAGGGGTCGGTTCGCGTTGCGAAACCGACCCCTAAGCCTTTGTTTAGAGTGACACCTCCTCTTGGTTGCGTTACTAAGAAACACCCGTTTCGGCTCGCCGTCGCAGGCTTGCGAGAAGTCGCAAACGGGCAAAGTTACGGTAGATGATGCCGATCTTTTCAAGCCCCAAGTTGCCACGACGTTTTCGAGCTTCAACCTGAAGCCTGACAACCAGGATTTGGATTGCGCCGCTACCCCACCCATCGACGCAATCCTGAACGAACTCTGGGCTGAGCTGCCCGAATTCGTCAATGGATGCCTCGATCAACAAAAACCGTTTCATGACTCAATCCCCGAATTGGTCAGGACGATACTGACCATAGGTCCGCCGGTGGTCCACCGGAGGAAAGTCGCAAGCCAGTAGGTACTGAAACCCCCCGCCGAAAGGTCCGGTCACTACCGCTTTCGAGGCATCAGCCTGCTCCTCAACTACCACATCGTTCTTCATGTTACTTCTCCTTCTGTTTCCAGATATAAAGAAACCACCCCGCTTGTGGCGGAGTGGTTTCGGGTTTGTTGAATGTTCTTTCCCCTACACCACAGCGCCGTCCTTAAGCACGACAATACAATCGACGTTCTTCACGACGATTGACAGCGACATGATGTATAAACTGTTCTGCATACAAAGTAATGATAGCAAAGACATTTCTGTCGTCAAGTTAAACCATCAAACAGACGTATCAGCTCATTATACTTTGAAATCCGTTCATGCATTGGTGCCCCAATTTTTACCCCGTCCGCCGCACACGCCTTTGCTAGTGAGATAATAAAAGGGTCTTCGGTTTCTCCTGATCTATGCGAAACGATTACCTGCACCTTATGCCGACGTGCTGCCACAATAGCCTGACAAGCCTCACTCACAGTACCAACCTGATTTGGTTTTATAATGACGGCATTGATGCATCCGCTGGCGGCAAACGTTTCAATTTTGGCGGCGTTTGTGACCGTAAGATCATCCCCCACTACCTGCAAATCGGGACGACGGTCTCGGAGAACGCGAAACCCATCAGCATCATGCTCGGCAAAAGGATCTTCGATACTTTTGAGCAGTGGTGCGGTAGTCAAAAATCGACCATACAGTTCGGCCAAAGCGTTCGTGGATAGTTGGTCACCATCTACTTCATAGACGCCGTCACGAAAAAAGCTTGATGCAGCGGCATCAATTGCCAAAGTAAACCGCTCACTCCCAGCTTCCGCGAGCAGCTGTGTAAGCACACTGAGCGGTCGTAAACTATCAGAAAACTGGGTAGCATAACCACTCTCGTCCCCAATAGGTACCGGACCCGGTTGCGTTGCTAAAACGAGACCAAGAGCTCGATAAAATCGCACGAGCTCAATTGTCAAATCTTCGTATGATGTCATTGGTGAACCAACAATGTGGTACTCCTGAATGGCCAAACCGTTATCAGCGTGCGCCCCGCCGTTAATAAAGTTGGCATACACTTTTGGGCGGACAGCCTGCACGTGGGGAAAAAATTCACTCCGCATGAGTTCCCACAACTCACGCTTTTCTGTTGTCGCAATCGCGCGAGCTACGGCCGTTGATAGACCGAGCATCACATTACCCCCTAAAATATTTTTGTCTTGAGTACCGTCAACACCAAGTAATACCGAATCGAATTCACTGATTGATTGAAATGATTTTCCCGTCAGCGACTGCTGCAGTGCTGTTACGGAACGCTTGGCGTCAATGAGTGAAAAAACACTTGCCTCGCCGCTGCCGCGACTTTTACCAGCAGGAACAAACGCTTCCGATACATGCTTCTCGCCATCAACAACGCTCACGGCGATCGTTTCTTCGCCACGCGAATCGAATTCTGAGCGAACGGTCAACCCAAGTATCTTCATGAGGGAATGATGTTGATTGGCTTACCCTGAAGAAACTGCTCAATATCTGTATAGGTTGTTTCCAAAATCCGCCGCATGGCCTCAATGGTGTTGAAAGCGTTGTGAGGACTGATGAGTACGTTTGACATGCGCATGAGCGATTGATTCTCAAGAGCTACTTTATATTCTTCCAGCGTCGCATCAGCATGTCGCATAAGTGCGGCCTCATCGCTGATGTCGCCCTCAGCCTCTAAAACATCCAACGCCGCACCCCCTAAACGCTTCTCGGTTAAAGCCGCAAATAAAGCCGTTGTATCAATAAGGCCGCCACGGGCGGTATTAATAATAACAGCGCTTGGTTTCATCAATGCAATACGAGCCGCATTCAAAAGGTGATGTGTTTCGGGCATATATGGCGCATGAAGTGTTACAACATCAGCAGTCGCCAGGAGCGACTCGAGACTAGCATAGGTAAAACCGAGCGTGGCTGTAATTTTTTCATCTGGAAAAGGATCATACGCCACGACCTGCATACCAAAGCCTTTAGCAATCGAAATGGCTTCTCTGCCTATTCTCCCCGTACCGACAACACCGATAACTTTTCCTTTTAAATCAAAGCCACGTAATCCGTCTGGTGAAAAAGGACCACCCTCTTTCAGTCGATCAACGGCCTCGTACACTTTTCGTGAAAGTGCCAGCAGTAGTCCAAACGCATACTCGGCAACAGTGTTGTCGCCATAGCCAGGAACGTACGCGACGGTGACATTGCGCTCTCTGCAGGCCGCCGCGTCAACGTGATCGTAGCCTGTTGACCGTGTCACAATCAATTTTAAGTTTGGAAACTTTTCAAGCACCTGTGCTGTTATCCGCGAACGGACAAATACGGAAATTACTTCGGCATCGGTACGAGCTGGTGCTGCTGCGTCGTTTAATGTCTCTCGAGAGAGAAACAGATCAGCATCGGAAAAACGCTGTTTAATTTCCTCATCTTCCCATCCCTCTAGGTCAAAGAAGGCGATTCGTGTTGCCATACTACTTACTTTTTTTCTCTTGCTTTGCGACGGCAACAATCGTTTTTACAACCACGTCAGGATTAAGTGACATACTGTCTATTCCCTTCTCAACCAAAAAGGCTGCAAAGTCAGGATAGTCCGATGGGGCCTGCCCACAAATGCCAATGTATTTCCCGCGCTTCTTGCAAACGGCGATAACGCTTGCAATCAGCTGTTTGACCGCTGGATCGTTTTCGTTCCCTACGTGAGCGACAATTCCTGAATCTCTGTCTAACCCTAACGTTAATTGGGTTAAATCATTTGACCCAATTGAGAGGCCGTCAAAGTAATCTAGAAATGTATCGGCGAGCAACACGTTCGATGGTATCTCACACATCATGTAAATTTTCAGGCTTCTATCTTTTGCTTTTGTTAGACCATGTTTGACCATGACGGCAAGTACTTGCTCTGCTTCCGCAACCGTACGGCAGAACGGCACCATGGGAATAACATTGGTGAGTCCTAATTCATTCCGAACCCGTTTTAAGGCCTGACATTCTAAACCAAACGCTTTCGTAAACTTAGGATCGTAGTATCTGGACGCGCCCCGCCAACCCAGCATTGGATTCTCCTCGGCTGGCTCGTAGCGTTCGCCACCAAGAAGCGTGCGGTACTCATTGGTCTTAAAATCAGAGAACCGAATAATGACGTCGTGCGGCCAAAACGTAGCTGCAACCTTCGCTATACCTTCAGCTAGTTTGTCTACGTAGTAGTCAGTTTTCTTTGCGTATCCGACAGTACGGGTATTTATAGCTGCCACCAACTGATGCGTCGCATGATTACTTGAAGCCTCGTGCACTAATGTTGTGTAATCCAACAATG
>Ga0172380_10000103_pt1 | contig 180693 bp, 128 predicted proteins | sample Leawe162metaG_FD_119747 | JGI IMG/M metagenome (GOLD analysis project Ga0172380, IMG submission 119747) | Leachate microbial communities from a municipal landfill in Southern Ontario, Canada - Leachate well 162 metaG | ecosystem: Engineered > Solid waste > Landfill > Unclassified | place... | reverse complement strand
TAAAACATGATAAGCTAAGTTATGCTTTCGATACTTTGATATTTTTGAATCAGGATCATTAGAATCTCCAAAAACAATCGCCTCAGCCGGGCAAGCCTGCTGACATGCAGTAACTACGTCATTACCATTTAATGGTCTCTCTTCTTTTATTGCCAATTGACGTGCATCCATAATTTTTTGTACGCAGAAAGTACATTTTTCCATTACACCGCGGCTTCTTACTGTTACTTCAGGATTATTACCTAACGGAGTTAAATCATTTTCATAATATGAATCGGCAAAATGATCGCGGAAATTAAAATAGTTGAATCGGCGCACTTTATAAGGACAGTTATTTGCGCAATACCTTGTTCCCACACATCGATTGTATGCCATCTGGTTTAATCCATCAGGGCTATGATTGGTTGCATTAACGGGGCATACATTTTCACATGGAGCATTATCACAATGTTGGCAAAGCATCGGTTGATTACTTACTTCAGGATCATTGGGTGTTCCCGAATAATATCTATCAATCCTCATCCATTGCATTTCTCTGCCATATAATACTTGATCTTTGCCAACAACAGGGACATTATTTTCAACGTTACATGCAGTTACACATCCACCACAAGAAGTACACTTATTTAAGTCGATCGCCATTGCCCATTTTACTTCAGTATATTTATGTTCATCTGTAATACTAAATATCTCATGCTTATCTTCATGTAAGAAATGGGGCTCTTTTATGTAATCGTTTACCGTTCCTTCTTGTATAATTTTTCTTACTTTATGAAAATCTTTTACAAATGTATCATCCAACGAATGATGCTCCTGAGTAGATGCTAATTTATAAGACTCTCCCGTTTTTGAAAACTCAGCACCAGTAAGTACAAAATTAGATTCTCCATTATTTTTACTAATCAACTCAAAAGCATTAACTCCACTTTCTAATCCAACATCACCGACTACTTTCCTACCATTGCCGAATTCAATATGAAGAACATCATCTGCAAGCCCGGGTTGAATAATAGCAGCAATTTTTAATTTTTTATTATTTACTGATATTTCTAATAAATCATCTTTTTCAATTCCGAACTGATTAGCTGTTGCAGGAGATACGGAGACATAATTATCCCAAGTAATTTTTGTAACTGGATGAGGTGTTTCTTGAAGCCAGCCATTATTTGCATATTTACCTCCGCCTAAGAAATAGCTCTCAGTAAGATATACACAGTACTTGCTCCTTTCAGAAGGCACTGAAATTGAAGAGAGGGCATTATTATTAAACGAACCCTTGCTATTAACCGTGGTTTTTAATTCCACAATTCCATCATGAAGACTTCCATACCAAAATGATTTACTATCAGTCATTTTAGATGAATTATTATAAATAGAAGTATCAAAATTTTCTAATAAATATTTATGATAACTATTGACGTTATAAGATTTGGTATCCCCATTAACCCATGTCAAGAATATCGCTTCTTTTTGACGAGTATTAAATAATGGATTTATTACCGGCTGCTGCAAACTCATAACATAAGCTTTATTCTGATAATCGCCCCATGATTCGAGGAAATGATTTATAGGTAATAAATATTTAGATTTTTCACTAGTCTCATTATTTTCTTGGGTAAAAGCCACAGTCGTTTTGATTTTTTCGTACGCTTTTTCAAAGCCCAAATCTACAGGTAAATTGAATAAAGGATTTACATCTAAATTAATAACTACTCCAACTTTGCCCGATTCCATTTTAGATACTAAACTCTCAAGTTCTTTATAACTTGCGTAAGATGTACCCAAATCGAAATTGTTATTATCGAAATTACCCGAATTATTTAATAATTCATTTAAGTAATTCACTGAGATATGAACTGATTCACTTAAATTTTTACCTACAGTGATAATCGATTTACCTTTAGCCTTGGATAAATCTGTTAATAAACTTCTTAATTTTTTTTCGTTTATTTTATAGATAGATACAAATTTTGTAAGGTTGTATCCTGAAACTTTTGAGGATAATTCAGCAGGGATAGCTATTGAACCATTATTTTTCAGCTCATTAATTAAAGTCCACACTAATTCTAATTGTGCATCCGGACGTAATCTCATTCGATAGTCGGACATCATTCCAGTTAAGCTCATTCGTCCTTCAATAACATAAAGACGATTGAAATTAACTTTGTCAATTGCGTCTCTTTTCCTTGAATAATTTTTTGTATTCTCAATAGAATTGCCATCGACGCCAAGGAAATCATCATCTAATGCAAGGACTAATTCTGCTTTATCGTATCTAGGAGTAGGAATTGAATAATTGCCAAAACTCTTATACCAAGCATTTAATTTATTTCCATTATCGGATGCAGAATAATAATATTCTTTAGCCGTAGGGTATTTGGCTTTAAATTCATCTAATAATTTTTTGAATGTAGGTGAGAATAGGTGTTCAGAAATCAATGCAATCTCTAATCCTTCTTCATTTGCTTTTTTAAATTCTGAAATTAACTGATTATCAATCTGTTCCCAGCTAGCTTTTCTTTTATTAAACAATGGTTCTTTAATTCTGGTAGGATCATATAAATTAGTTACTTCTGCCTGACCTTTAGCGCAGATTTTCCCTTTATTTACAGGATGATCCGGATTTCCGTCAATTTTAATTGGGCGTCCTTCCCGAGTTTTAACGAGGATTCCACAAAGACTTTCACATCCTGTACATGTCGAAGCATAATAATTAGCAGTACCGGGAAGAACTTCTTCAGGTCTTTTATTATAAGGGATTATTTCTCCTTTGTCTCTATAATCCGAACATGCAGTTGCAGTTATTGCGGTTGCAGCACCCATAATTGCAATAAATTTCCGACGAGACATTCCACTTAGTTCAGATGGTTCAAAATCCTCTGTTACACCTTCTGAAAATTCATTCCTCTTATTCTTAAGTATCTCCGGTTCGTTATTATATTCAGATAAACTTTTCCAGAACTTTTTATTATTTGAATTGGAGTCCATTTAATTCCCTATTTATTTCTTTTTACAGCTAATGGATTTGGGCTAACTTTTATTTTTTTAATTTCTCGATTGATAGCTTTTATAAAGTTTGTAGGTGCTAGCGAAACAACCCCAAGACCAATAGTGCTTTTTATTATTCTATCAAAAAATAATTTTCGATTAAGACTATTTGTTTTCATTATTCACCAAATTATCTATGACAAGCAAAACAGTTTTCTGGACCATTATTTACCTTTTGGAGATATGGAAGATTTTCATGTGGATTTCTATGACAGTCCAAACAAGCAGTCATAGTAAAAGCTTTTACCTGCCCCACTTTCTCCATTTGTGTTACATCGCCATGACAGCTTGCACAATCAATCCCTGTATTTACGTGTACACTGTGATTGAAATAAGCATAATCAGGCACTTTGTGAATGCGTTTCCAAGGAAGTGGTGTTCCCTCTTCATAATATTTCGTTAATTTAATAATTTCCGGTTTATCTTTACGGGCGACTGCATGGCAGTTCATACAGATATTCACGGAAGGAATGGTGGCCTGCCTTCCCTTTGAGACACCCACATGACAATATTGACAATCAATAGCCATTTGACCTGCATGAAGCTTATGCGAAAATGCTATTGGTTGTTCCGGTGTGTAACCGACACTATCTCTTTCTGCACGAGATGCATAAAAAGTAATTACAAATGCAACAGCAATTACGAATAATGTTAGTGGTAGGCGTATTTTAAGAGTATAATCCAGGACTGTCTTTTTCATTTACAACCTGTACCTTATAGACTATAATTTTTATTGATAATGTTTTTTAAAAGGACACGATATACAATTATATTTAAACAGCTACAAAAAATAGTAAAACTACTAATAATAACAAAGTAACTAATTGAGCAAACTAATTTTTATTAATAAAAGTTTACTTTTTTCTTTCTAAAACATAATTTACTAATTCAATAAGAGCTTTTTTTGAATCTGAATCAGGGAGATTTTCTAATTTAGTTATTGCTTTTTGAGAATACTCCCAAGCAACCTTCTCGGAATAATCAATTCCCCCTTTTCTTTTTACAAAATCAATAACCTCATTTATATTTTTTTTGTTTTTGCCGTTCTTTACTAGTTTGATAATTCTTTTTTTCTCTGAATTATCTGAATTATTTAAGGCAAATATTAGTGGAAGTGTAAGCTTTTTTTCTTTTATATCACCACCAAGTGGTTTGCCGGTAATGAATGATTTCCCTACATAATCAAGTATATCATCTTTAATCTGAAATGCAATCCCAAGATTTTCACCATAATCTTTCATATCATTAATTTTATTTTCATCGCTGGTTGTAGATCTAGCACCAATTTCACAGCAGGTAGATAAAAGTGATGCCGTTTTATCTGAAATTATTTTGAAATAAGTAGCTTCATCATTATTTAGTTTGCGGGTCTTACTTATTTGAAGCAATTCTCCCTCCGACATTCTTTTGACGGAATTTGTAATTACTTTTAAGAAATCAAAATCATTTCCTTCTACTGAAAGCATTAATCCCCTAGCTAAAAGATAATCTCCCATCAAAACGGCAACTTTGTTTTTCCATACTGCATTAATTGAAGGGAATCCACGTCTGGTTTCAGCACTATCAACTACGTCATCATGCACTAAGGTGGCAGTGTGTAATAATTCTACTAATGTCGCACCTCTAAATGTGCGTTCATTTACTTCACCACAAGCTTTCCCAGTAAGAATTACTAATGCAGGACGGATTCTTTTCCCCTTCTGCATTAAAATATAACGTGTTACCAAATCAAGAAGACCTACTTTTGTCCTCATTGATTTTTTAAATGCAATAGAGAAATCATCCAACTCTTTAGTAATTGGAAAGATAATTTCGGAAAGATTTTTTTTAATCAAGCATTCTTCTGTGATAATTTTGAAACGAATATACTTATTTCGTACAAAATAAACAAAGGGATTGCTAGAAGAAGCTGTGAAACGGGATCGGTGCCGGGAGTTAAAATTGCGGAGGCAACAAATATTACTACAATTGAATGTCTTCTATATTTTCTCATTAATTTTGGAGTAAGAATTCCAATCTTAGAGAGAAAGAAAGATAGCATTGGAAGCTCAAATACTAACCCCGCTCCCAATAAAACACTCATTATGATCGACATATATTCGTCAACTGCGAAATTATTTTCAATTGTTGAAGAACCAAATTGTGCGGCAAATTGAAGTGTTAAGGGAAGCATTACAAAATATGCAAAGACAATTCCTACGATAAAACAGAAAGTAGAAAAGACTACAATTGTGGTTACATATTTTTTTTCATTTGATTTTAATGCAGGAGAAATGAAATTCCATAACTGATAGAAAACATTTGGTATACTTAATATTAAACCGGCAGCTATTGCTACTTGGAAATATAGAAATAGCTGTCCGAATGGTTTTAAGTTCTGAAGATTTATTTTGGCTTCTCTAGCAGGACGGAGTAATAATCCGTCAACAAGAAAATCAATAAATATCCATGCTATAATAGTTCCAATCAATATTCCTAAAAAAGAATAGATCAATCTCCATCTAAGATCCTCGAGATGCTCGAGAAAAGTCATTTCAACTTCTAGTTTTTCAGAACTCATTGTTTCTTATCTTAACTCGGGATAAAGTGGAAAATTTGAACAAAGATTCTTTACATCATTTTTAATTTGTTTTAATACTTCTTCGTTTTCGGAATTATTTATTGCTTTATCTATGAATTGAGCAATTTGCTTCATTTCATTTTCTTTCATTTTTCTTGTAGTAACTGCAGGAGTGCCAATTCTTATACCACTTGTAACAAAAGGACTCTTTGTATCAAAAGGAATCATATTCTTATTTACAGTAATACCAGCAGCACCGAGTGCATTTTCGGCTTTTTTACCGCTTAATCCCTTATTAGTCATATCAACTAACATAAGATGATTATCCGTACCTCCTGAACTAATATCATAGCCAAGATTTATTAATTCAGTGGAAAGTGCTTTTGCATTTTTAATTACCTGTTTAGCATAATCACCAAATGAATCTGTGAGAGCTTCGCCAAATGCAACAGCCTTTCCAAGAATAACATGCATTAAAGGACCGCCTTGAATACCCGGCATAACGGTCGAATCAATCATCTCGGACATCAATTTAAGTCTATCACCTTTCATTGTTTTAATCCCAAGACGATTTTCGCCATCTTTTCCAATCAGAATTATTCCGCCCCTAGGTCCGCGTAGCGTTTTATGTGTTGTGGATGTAACTATATCGCAATAGTGAAGTGGATTAGTTAATAATCCCTTAGCAATAAGTCCGGCGGGATGAGCCATATCGCACATTAAAAAAGCACCAACTTTATCAGCTATTTCTCTAAACTTTGAATAATCCCAATCTCTTGAATAAGCACTTCCACCCGCAACAATAATTTTTGGTTTCTCTTTTACAGCTAATTCTTCTATTAAATTATAATCTAATAGTTTTGTTTCTTTTGAAAGAGTATATCCGACTGATCTATAAATCTGACCCGAGAAATTAACAGGAGAACCATGAGTTAAATGTCCTCCGTGATCCAAACTCAAACCAAGAATTGTATCTCCCGGTTTAATTAATGCCATATAAACAGCCATATTAGCTTGAGAACCGCTATGAGGCTGAACGTTTACATACTCTGCCCCAAACAATTCTTTAAGCCTATCTTTTGCCAAATCTTCTGCTAAATCAACAAACTCGCAACCGCCATAATATCTTTTACCCGGATATCCTTCTGCATATTTGTTTGTTAATACAGAACCTGCTGCTTCTAAGACTGCAAGACTAACAAAATTTTCGGACGCAATTAGCTCTAAATGATCTTCCTGCCTATTTAATTCCAATTGGGCAATCTTGTACGCTTCTTCATCTTTCATTAAGTGATTCATCAATTTCCTCTTTCTTAAGGTACTTGAACGGTTTTTCCAATCCACGAATAGCAGCTACCTTCAATTTTAATTGTATCGCCGCTATTAAGTTTCCTAAAGAAATAATCTTCTTTAGTAGGAGTAGAGTTAGATAAAGCTTTTACTCTATCAGATCCAGTACTGGCAAATTGACCACCCATTCCTGCTGCTCTTCTATATGTATTTACTGCTAATAAATAAACGCATTTAGCCATAAAATCAAATTCGCATGATCTTGCTGCCTGCTCATATAACTGACCCTCAATAATATATGGATAATCCCAATCAGGACTTACGTTCGAAGCTTTCTGGAGGAATCCTCGTGCAACTGAAAGTTGTTCTTGACGCTTATAGATCACTGCAACATTTACATAGTTATCCCTATTATCCGGTTGTAGAGAGATAAGGGTTTTATATGCATTTAATGCTTTGTCGTTCATATCTAATTTTTCATAAACACTTGCTAATTGCTTCCAATAATTTATTACTTCTGGAGCTTTTGAAGTCAAAAATTCTAATGGTTCTTTTGCTTTTTCTAATTCTTGCGCTTTAATAGAGATAGAAGCATATTTCCAAGCTTTCTCTAAATTATCGTGATCCAAATCCCATGACTTCTTTGTAATATCAACAAGTTCATTTATATCGGAAGCAAGATTCTCAATTTTTGCAACCCATGTTGGATTTTCAGGTTCGACTTCGGATAATTTGGAATATAAGTCTAATGCTTTTAATTTATAATCATTGTCTTCAGCGGCATTTGCTGCATAAATAATTCCTAATCTATCTTTATAATAGTTGGGCAAATTTGAATCTATTTCCATTGCTTTTTCATATGCTTCGATAACAATAGGGGCAGCTTCCTTCTTCCACATTTCTAATATATATGCTTTCTTAGCTAAATAATAGCCGATTTTCTCAGGTTCATATTTAATCGCTATTTCATATAAATGTAATGTTGTATCTGCAACAATTAGTTTTGCAGCATCATCAATATCTGTGCTATCATGTTCGAACCAATACATGTCTTCCATTTTCTGGAAAATTTTATATTTGAGGAAATCCGTTGGATCAGTATTAATTACTTTCCAACCGTATGGTATAGCTGACTTAGCATCATTATTTTTATTGTATTCATAAAATAAACTAAAATCTGCCATTAAATTTGTACTTTTTTCCTGAGCTAGTATCTCTACTTTGAAAGCTAAGAAAAACAAAGTTGCTATTAAATACGAGAAGATGACTGCCTTTTTCAATTTAATAATTCCTTATATGTTAGTGTTTATCTGTCCTGCCTTAAGAACCATAATTCGCCCAAGGTCAAAGATACAGAAAATCTTAAAAAATTCTCACTTAATAATTTATTATTTGTTGTGCCTCTCATTCCATATTGAAGACCAAGGTCAATATAACTATCTAATCCCAATGGTAATGAAGCACCAGCAAAAAGAGAAAACTGATCAATTGCTTCTCCGTTTAATTCTAAGTTAGTGGTTTCATAACTTAGACCACCACGATACATAGCCTGTTCCCAAAATGAACCGGCAGATGGAGCAGCATTTTTATATTCAAACCCCGTGCTGAAGCTTGATGAGTTCTTTAGTTCTGAAACATTTCTATCATTATATTTATAGTCTGACCAGTTCTCTTGCATATAATCGAACAAAATCGAATAATCTTTATATATTTTAAAAGAGAATCCTAACCCATATTTTATTGGTAATTCCGTGTATGTAACCCCTTCTGCACCTGCCATTAATCCTAACTGTGAATCGGTGTTACTAACAGTATCTGTTCTTAAACTAGAACCTGTCCCGAATACTGCACCAATCCTAAAATCTGAGATAACATCAGTACCAAATATGTGAGATAAATCACTTGTTAATAACCCAAATGTTCCGCCGATTCCTTCATAAGAATAATCTTTCCTAAAAGATGCATCATGAAATGTGGATTTTGTATCAAATTTTATTTCAGTAGAATATTCACTTCTACCAACAAAGTAATCAAATGAAGCACCGATAATAAAATCAAATGGTAATTTATATGACGATGCAATAAATAATCTCGATAAACCACCGTTACCTTTAAAATCAATCGTGTGTGGATCGATTATAGGTGTATTATCAATTGTTGATATTTCAAAATTGATATCTGTGTAAGGAACTAATCCTGCACTAATCACAATTCCCAAATCTTTCTCAACCGGGAAAGCAAGCTGCATGCCGGAAAATTTTGTGCCGCTATAAAATGAACTATTATTATCATCTTTAATTGAATATGAATTTACTTGTGCACCCGACTCGAAACGAGCAAGTCTAATTTTAAACAATGATGCCGGATTTACAACTGATAAATAATCATTATCATAAAATCCTATTCCTTGCGAACCTAAGCCTAATGAACGAGCAAACATATTCGAGCGAACTTCACCTAGACCAAACTTACTATAAACAGAGCCTTGAGCAAAAGCATTCACACTAAAACTTATTACAAGTAATATTATATATAATTTTTTCATTATTGTTTTCTCGTATAAGTTATTTTAATTCTTGGACGCTTTGCGCTATCTTGATATTTACTACCATAAAAAACAATCCTAGAAGCTGCGACTGAATCATCGAATAAATCTAATCTAAAACCTTGATATTCACTTCCTTCAATTATTTTTTGAATCAACCAAGTTATATCTCCGGTATATTTTGTCCCGGATTTTGTTAATAATAAATTATATACACTATCTGAAGTCAATGCATTTGTACTTGAATCTTTCATTGAATAAATAACTAATGAATCTGATGATGGTGTCCCATCTTTAGTCATCAAAGAATCAAGCGATAGCTCTATTATAGCTTTATTAATTATCGATGGTTTTGGTAATGATGATAAATCAAAAAACAATTTACCTTTAACAATATAGCCAGATTGAACAATTAATCTATCATCTAAATTTGGTTTGCTTCCTTTTATAACATGGTTATCTAGATATGGAGTAATCTGCAAAGTATCTTTCCATTTTCCTGGTCTTTCAATCTCAATGTTATACATAGTGGGATTAGATGCAGCAAATAATGAGATCGCATTAAATCCATATATTTTAGTTTTACCTTGTGGTACAAAAATAACTCCATTGTTCTTTGAATCATCCGCATTAACTACTCCGTCGATCCACTGTTTGGTTAAATCTAGCGATAAGTTGCATGTAAGTAATGTATCTGAATCAGTAAGATTAGAAATTACATTCTCGCTTTTATAAGGGAGTGTATTAAGACTATCAAGATCAAATTCTAGAGCCCAGCTTTTTTCAATTTCATGTGCAGTCAATGCGATTTTTAAATTTTGATTCCCAGCAGTGTATTTAGGATAAAAATTGATCCAAGACTTATTAACTGTTGCTCCATTATTTTTAATAAGCGCAATGACAGAGTCCTCAAGATAAATATCAAACTTGAGAAGCATATAAGCAGTAAATTCATCGGTAGCACCGACCATAACTTTACTTGTGCTTCCAAATGCCTGAGGTGTGTAATAATAATTGGAAGTTTGTTTAACTTGATCTTCACCTGAATCTAAAACATCAAAAGCTACTTTATCTCCATCAGAGATAAGATTAGCCCCAACTGAAGATGGATCATCGCTACAACCAAAAGTCAATAGACCGACAATGAACAATAATAAAATTTTTTTATGCAACTATATCTCCTTTTTCGTTCTTTCTGCAATTTTAGAAACAGCATTCTTAAAATCATCGGCTACAAAATTGGCAGATTTTTGGTGATTTTGCAAGATAGAAATTTGTTCTTTTAAAATATCTGACGCTAATAAGATGGAATAAACGCCTGCGTTCAAACCCGATTCAATATCCGATGCCCTATCTCCTATTAAATATGATTTGGATAGATCAATATTTAACTCATCAGCAGCATCTAATATCATCTTTGGTGATGGCTTTCTGCATTTACATTCATCTTCGGTGCTAAACTCGGGATGGGAAGGACAATAATAAAATTTCTCAATCCGAATTTGATCAGAGATTAATAAATCACTAATTCTTTCATTTACTTTATCGACCTGCTCATGAGTAAGAAGCCCGCGGGAAATGCCGGCTTGATTTGAAACTACTATTAATTTGAAATGCAATTCAACTTGGAGGTATTTTAATCCTTCAACTACACCAGGTAATAATTTTATTACCTCCGGATCGGAGATATAGCCCGGATCATAATTTAGAGTTCCGTCTCTGTCCAAAAATATAGCTTTGTTTTGCATTAATTAGTCTGTAAGTTTCCGATAGAGGTCAACATAATTTTTAGCAGAGTTTAACCATGAAAAATTAGATTTCATTCCGTTCTTCATAATCTTCTGCCAAGTCTTCTGGTCGCTTGAATAAACTTTAACTGCATTTTTTATCTCGGCAACCATTTCTTTTGCATTATACTTTTCAAAAACAAATCCGTTCCCTTCTTCATTTTTCGAATTATAAGGAATTACGGTATCTGCTAGACCTCCGGTTTTTCTTACAATTGGTACTGTTCCATACATTAAGCTATACATTTGATTTAATCCGCACGGTTCATATAATGAAGGCATTAAAAACATGTCTGAACCTGCTTCGATCAAATGAGCAAGTTCATCATCAAAACCAAGATAACATGAAAACTTATTTGGATTCTTCGATGATAATGTTTCTAAAAACTTATGATACTTTTTATCACCTGTACCTAATATTACAAACTGTGCATCAAGTTTTAATAAATCTGGTACAGCGTTCTTTAGTAAATCGAATCCTTTATTATCAACTAATCGGCTAATTAGACCTATTATTGGAACTTCTTTTTTGTATTCTAAATTAAAATTATCAGCTAAAGCCTTTTTGTTATCAATTTTATGTTCCAGATTTTTCATGGAATACTTTTTAGTTATCTTAGAATCCGTTTCAGGGTTCCAAATTGAATCATCTATACCGTTTATTATTCCATATAAATCCTTTTTTCTTTTAGAAAGTGTATCAAAAAGTCCTAAACCTAAAGTTTTATCTTCACTTATTTCTTTAGCATAAGTTTCGCTTACTGTATTAATTGCATCAGAAAATAACAAACCACCTTTAAGAAAATTCATCTTTCCTTTTTGTAACACACCTGATTCTTTTTCTAAGTTTTTAGGTAAACCGGTTTTAATAAATGAACTTTTTGGGAAAACGCCTTGCGCAGCTAAATTGTGAACTGTAAAGACTGTCTTGATGTTTTCGAACATCGGATCATCGTTATACATTGTTTTAAGGTAGACAGGGATTAATCCACATTGCCAATCGTTACAATGAATAATGTCTGGTATCCAACCAAGTTTTTGAATTAGATCAAATATTGATCTTGCTAAAAGAATGAATCGCTCATCATTATCGGCATATTCTTCTCCAGTCATAGGATCAGAATAAAGACTATGTCGGCTTCCATAATAATCATTATTATCAAGGAAATAGATTTGAACTCTAGTTTTTTGTCCTATAAGGAATGAAGAGCGAAGGGAAAAAACAACCTCTTTTTTATCAATTTCTGTGGTTAAGTCTTTAAGACGAACCACTTCATGTATTTTATATTTTCTTTCGTCTATTGCACCATATTTGGGAACTACAATCCTTACTTGATGGCCTAGTTCTTGCAATATTTGAGGCAACGCAGATGATACATCTGCCAATCCACCTGTTTTTATGAACGGGACAACTTCTGAGGTCACAAATAGGATTTTTAATTTTTTTCCTGCGGGCATTGGAAATCCTTAAAAATTAGACTTCAAATTTAATAAAATATTGGCAAAATGACAAAAATATTAGCATATTAAGAGTTGGCATCATAACTTACTTTTTCTTTAGAATACTAATCAAAAATGAAAACATTACTTATAAATGCTTCGCAGATAGTTACAGTTAATACGAATAAGAAGAACTATAAACGTGGAGCTAAAGAACTCAATAATTTAGATGTCATTTCAGATCATTCAATACTAATTGACAATGGGATAATATCAGACTTTATTCCAAATTCCAAATTGAGTAAATATTCTTCAACTGAAAAAATTGATATTAAGGATAAAGTTGTAATGCCCGGTTTAGTTGAATGCCATACTCATCTAACATTTCTAGGTTCACGAGCAAATGAATTTAAATTAAAACTTAGAGGTGCTTCTTATGAAGAGATAGCAATTAGTGGCGGTGGGATACTATCCACAGTTCAAAAAGTAAGAGGTGCGTCCCATGAAGAACTTCTGAATGATTCTCTCCCTAAGATTAATCGTTTTATTGAGCAAGGAGTTACTACATTAGAAATTAAAAGTGGTTATGGGTTAAGCTACTATGATGAAATTAAGTTATTACAAGTAATTAATTCTCTAAAATCAAAATCAAAAATTGAAATTGTACCAACATTCCTAGGTGCTCATACTTATCCTCCTGAATATAAGAATGACCATAAAAAATATCTGCAAATTTTATGTACAGAATTAATTCCATTTATTGCTAAAAATAAACTTGCGGAATTTTGCGATGTCTTCTGCGAAGAAACAGCATTCACCTCCGAAGATGTAGAAAGAATATTTAGTTCTGCAGCTGAACAAGGATTGAAATTAAAACTGCATACAGAACAATTCCATAACGTGGGTGGACTTGATGCAGCGCTTAAATTCAATGCCACAAGCATAGACCATTTAGAGGTAATTAAAGAATCTGATTTTGATAAGTTAGCTGATAGCCAAACTGCGGCAGTTCTTCTACCAGGAGTTTCATTCTTCCTTGATTATGATTTTGCTCCTGCTAGAAAATTAATTGATAATAATGTTATTGTAGCTCTAGCCACTGACTATAATCCAGGCTCATCCAATATTTCCAATATTAGTTTGGTGATGGGATTAGCTGCATTGAAGATGAAAATGACATTTGAAGAAATTATTTCTTCATATACAATTAATTCCGCTGTTGCATTAAATCGAAGTGAAAGAATAGGAAGTATTGAAATAGGTAAAAATGCTGATTTTGCTATTATGAATATTCAAGACTATAATGATATTATTTATAATATTGGAACCAACTTAAATGTAATGACAATCAAAAAAGGTAACATAGTTTACTCAAAACAAGGTGAATAGATGAAAATAATTGAATGTGTCCCAAATTTTAGTGAAGGTAAAAATGAAAAAACCTTTCAACTAATAAAAGATTCTATATCTGAAACAAAGGGTGTAAAATTATTAAGTTTAGAACCGGATGCTGATTATAATAGAATGGTAGTTACTCTAGCGGGAAATGAAGAAGGGATATTAAATGGAGCAGTTAATGTTTGTACTGCCGCTGCCGAAGCTATTGATATGCGGGAACATAAGGGAGAGCACCCAAGATTAGGAGCAATTGATGTTGTTCCATTTATTCCGGTTAAAAACAGCACTACTGAAGAATGCGTTGCAATATCTAAAAAATTTGGCGAAATAATAGCGAAAAAATTAAATGTCCCTGTTTATCTTTATGAAGATGCCGCTTCAATGCCGAAGAGAAGATTACTTTCTAATATTCGGCAAGGAGAATATGAAGGCTTAGAAGAAAAATTAAAAAACCCGGATTGGTATCCCGATTTTGGTGAAGCAAAGTTTAATCCAAAATTAGGGGCAATTGTTACAGGATCACGATTCTTTTTAGTTGCATTCAACGTTAATATCGATTCCAATGAAGTTAAATATGCTAAAGAGATTGGAGAAATTGTTCGAGAAAGCGGATATCCAAAACGTGATGAATCAGGCAAGATTGTAAAAGAAAATGGTGAAACAGTAAGAATACCCGGCAAATTAAAATCAGTTCAAGGTATGGGTGTTAGTCTCGAAAAATTCGCTATGACACAAGTATCAATGAACCTAAAAAATTATTATGTAACACCTATTCATGTTGCCTTTGAGGAAGTTAAAAAAGAAGCTTCTCGATTAGGAGTAAATGTAAAAGGAAGTGAGATTGTAGGTTTAGTACCTTTAGATGCAATATTAGAAGCAGGAAGATTTTACACAAAGAATAAAACTAATAATGAAAAAGAATTGTTAGATTCCGCAATCGAAAATCTTGGGCTAAGTTTCCTTAATAAATTCGTACCGGAAGAAAAAATAATTGAATATATGATATAGGAGAAAATAATGGATACTAATAAAACAATAAAGAATTACATAGAGAGTCTTTCATCAAATTCACCTACTCCGGGTGGAGGGAATGTAGCTGCATTTTGTGGTGCGCTTTCTTCAGCACTTGGAACTATGGTTTGCAATCTTACGATTGGCAAAAAAAAATATGTTAATGTAGAAAGCGATATGATAAACTTAGCGGCTAACTTAAAAACTTTTACTGACGACTTTTTAACCCTTGCTAAAGAAGATAATGAAGCATTTGATAAAGTGATGACTGCATTCAAATTACCAAAAGAAACTGATATAGATAAATTAGAAAGAGATAAACAAATTCAAGATGCTACAGTTGGAGCCGCGATAGTTCCGGCAAATGTTATTAAAAAATGTTATGAGTTGGTTCCGTTCTTAATTGAGATTTCTGATCGTGGGAATACTAATTCGATTTCTGATGTAGGAGTGGCTTTATTATTAGCTGATACTGCTTCTAAGGGTGCTTATTTGAATGTAGTAATAAATTGTTCTTCATTAGCAAATCAAACTATTGCTTATGAAATCATTAAACAAAATGAACTTTTTGTAAATGAAATATCTAATCAAGTGGAATTGAAATACAGAGCAATTCTTTCATCTATAAAAAAGAATTAATCTATTTAGGTAATTTTATTTTGAGGTCTTCTAAAGACCATCTCGATTTTATTTTTAATGTATCAGGATATAAAATAAATTTTTCGGAATATACAAGTGGGGATAGCTTCCCATTTGTATAAACCGAATTCGAATCCGCATCAATAAAAGCATATAAGAAATATTTTCCTGGTAAAACTTTTGTCAGCTTAAATTTATTTTCCTCTAAATTTACAGAGTTTATTTCCGTTTTCGATTTTGTGTCTGTTAATTTTATTTTGATTGGATGTTTGTTGCTTTCATCGTTTTCCACATTACCCGCAATCGTAACAAAATCAATATCATTCATAGTTGAAATTGTTTTTGTAATTACTGTATCTTTTTTATTTCTTGATAAATCCATGATTGGATTTAAATTAACTTTAATTATAAATTCAGTCTTCGGTTTTATCTTGGCAAAACTCACCTCATATTTTATCGAATCAGCAGTGGTTATTGTATAAGGATAATTATTCTTTTTTAAGTCACTGATATGAATAAAACTATTTAAGGAATCGCTAATTACTTTTTCAGAAAAATCTAATGTGAATTGCGGGGAATCAAAATCGATTTTGTTGCTTTCATATTTTGTTGTAAACGATTTTATTGACGGTGCAATTGTATCTTTCTCTGCAATCTTGGATGAATCAACAATTTCTTTAACTACTGTTTTTTCTTTCATCAAAATGAAATCGACATTATTAATCTCTACAGAATCGTTTTCCAATTCAACAGGTTTCCAAGAAAGGTTATACAGGTCTTCATCTTTATCAAAAACCTGATTTCTGATTTTATCAATAATTGATAAAACTAAATATTTGCCTTCTGATAACCCTGCAAACAAATACTTCCCATTGGTACCTACTTGTGAAATATAATCCGGTTTTACTGAATCTATACCCGGGATTTCATCCATTATCTTATAAGCGAATACAAACACATCTTCAGTATCATTAGAAAAGACGGTGCCGGTTATTTTGCCTTTTGATATTATATCGCCAGTAGAAAATACAATACTAAATGGACTTGCCATTTTATTTGAATTACGGAGGTCTTTAACGTCCGATCCAATACTTACAGTATAAGTAGTATTCTCTTTTAGTTCCGTATTAAAATAGACTCTTACTGTGGTACCACTCCAAGAAAATTCCGAATCATTGCCAATCGAAGGAGCAAAAAATAATGATTCCTGAACTGTTCTTTTATCGACATATTCAGAAAATGTCAGCTCAATATATTCATCATTGTAATTAGTAGTGCCATCTAACGGATAGGTTTCGCTAATAACAGGAGGAATTTTATCTATCTCGCCACCGCCGGGAGGTAATTGATTTGCACAGCCATATAATAAAAAGAATCCGAATAAAACTATTTTGAATTTCTTTGCCATGCTTTATATCTGCCTACATTAATTTGATGTTGAATAAAAGATGAAGAGAAAACATGTCCCCCGGTTCCATCAGCCACAAAATACAAAAAATTATGCTTTTCGGGGTTAATTACTGCCAAGATAGCTTCTTTACCGGGATTATTTATAGGACTTGGTGGCATCCCCCTTTTTAGATATGTATTATAATCACTAATAATTTTGAAATCACTTCTAAATAATTGATCGCCTCTTTCTTCTCTAACTAAATACTGCACTGTTGGATCGGCTTGTAACGGCATTCCAATTTTCAGACGATTTAAATAAACGCCTGCAATAGTCCTAAATTCACTTTCTTTATTCGATTCTCCATCTACAATTGATGCAAGAATAAGTATTTCCTTACGAGTTAATTCTGTTGTAAAAGTCTTATTTTTTACATAATTATTAAAAAAACTGTTTTGAGCCTTATATAACTTACTGATAATATTCTCAGGTGATGAATCAACATAAAAATAATATGTCTCCGGTAATAGGTATCCTTCAATATTATCGCCATCAAATCCGATACTCTTTAAAAATGTTTTATCTCTTGAAAGCTCCATAAATTTCGATGAATCGATACCAAGAGAATCTTTGAATAACTTTGCTAATTTATTTTGCCAGATCCCTTCACCGATAGAAATTAACTTATCTGTCTTTTTTGTAGTAGTGAGTAATAGTTCTACCAATTCCACATTTGATAATGTATTCGGGATTTGAATCTTTCCTGCTTTTATTTTTGTTTCAGCATTATAGATATATGCTACAAATTTAAGCGGAAGTTTATATTGAATAACACCTTTCGATTTTAATGAATCTAATACTTCATTAAAATTCATCCCTTGCTTAATATCTAAAGATACTTTTGGATTGTAATAATAACTATTAGGAAAGAAAAATATATATGTGAAAAATCCAACCATTAAAGAAAAGAAGTAAATAACTGTTTTAAACTCTTTTTTGGTTAAAAGAATAAGTTTGCTATTAGTTTCGATATTGTAGTTACCTTATCAATTTATTAAATGTAAGACTTGGATAGGCATTTAATTCATTTGAAAATGAAAGCCCTTCTTTATAAAGCATCTCGCCTCTAAACGCAATCATCGCCGCATTATCGCCACAAAATTGGATAGCCGGAATAATTAATTTTTTATTATTTCTTTTAGCAAGAAGCGAAAGTTCTTCTCTTAAAAATATATTTGCGGCTACTCCACCAGAGAGAGAAAGTGATTTTACTGAAAAATTTTTGACAGCTTTTTCTACTTTTTGAATCAATGCCTTAACCGCATAATTTTGGAATGAGGCTGATATTAAATTTTTATCTTCTTCTTCTAGTTTCTCTGCAGTGTCGAAATTTTTCTGAATATATCTTAATACTGCGGTTTTAATTCCACTAAAAGAAAAATCATATTCCCCTTTTGTATTTGAAATCGGAAATGGAATCAAATCACCCAGATGTTTTGATGCAGCTTCTTGGATTTTTGGTCCGCCGGGATATCCATATCCGAGCATTTTAGAAACTTTATCAAATGCTTCGCCTACCGCATCATCAATCGTAGTTCCCAATTTCTTAATATCAGTTGGACTGCTGACCAATAATAAAAGCGTATGACCACCGGATACAGTCAAAGAAAGAAAAGGATATTCTGGTTTTTCTTCCATTAAGAATCCGGAGAAGAGATGTCCCTCAACGTGATCGACCGGAATAAATGGCTTGCCCATTCCATATGCTAAAGCTTTCCCATAAGTAAGCCCTATTAATAAAGCACCTATTAATCCTGGTCCTGCAGTTGCACAAACTAAATCAATATCCTTAAGAGATAAATTCGCCTCTTGCAATGATTGTTTGAGTAAGGGATTTATAATCTGTAAATGAGCACGGCTGGATAGTTCAGGCACTACCCCGCCGTATTTAATATGAAAATCTTGTGAAGAAATTAAATTCGATTTTATTACATCATCTGCAATAATCGAGACCGATGTCTCGTCGCAGGAACTTTCTAATCCTAATACATTCATTAACTAAATGAAAAAATACTTTTTGTAATATACCATGCTAATTGCGGATTTTCCTGTAATCTTCTAATTGAATAAGCATACCAGTGCTCTCCGTAAGGGACATATATTCTTATCTTATAACCATCTTTATTGATTCTATCGCGTAAATCTTCTTTAACTCCATATAGCATCTGGAACTCGAACTTACTGTTATCAATATTCTTTTCTTTAATCATTTTATAAGCACCGATAACTAATGGATCGTCATGTGTAGCAATACCAACATAATTACCATCATCTAACATACGGTCTAATATTTTTAAGAAACTATCTCTAACTTCTTCTTTTCCCTTATAAGCAATTTCCGCCGGTTCTACATAAATACCTTTACATAGACGATAAGTTGAACCTTCTTTATTAAGAGCCACTACATCATCATAAGTTCTCTTTAAGTATGCCTGAACTACGATTCCAACATTATCATACTTTTCTCGAAGTTTTCTGAATAGAGCGATAGTATCACTAGTAACAGGTGAATCTTCCATATCGATTCTGACAAAATTATTATAAGATTTTGCCTTATCTAAAATTTCGCATAAATTTTGGTAACATAGATTAGAGTCAATAATTAGACCTAATTGAGTAGGTTTAATTGATAAATTGCTATCAAGATTATTTTCATTAATAGCATCTAAAACTTGGAGACATTCATTCTTAGCGTCTTCAGCTTCTTTTTTGTTTTTAATAGCCTCACCTAAAACATCCATAGTTGCTACAATACCTTTAGCATTCAAATTCTTTACAGCTTTTACAGCGTCTTCTAACTTTTCACCAGCCATATACTTTTGAGCAAAAATCTTTACAACAGGTTTCGGTAGTAATTTAACAAACGAAACGATAAACTGATTAAGCATTTTCACGATGCACCTTTTTCAATGATTGAACATTCAAAATTAGTTTAAGGAAAGCTCTAAATCAAGCTTAGACCTCGCTATCCTTTTTATTTATATTTATCGATCTAAGTATCATTGTTACAAATTCTATCTTCTTCTTTAATTCATCTTCGGTGCTATTATTTTGGATAACAAAATCTACTAATCCTTTTTTTTCATCATCTGTTATTTGAGAATCGATTCTTTTAAGGACTTCTTTTTTAGATACTTTATCACGCTCCATTACCCTTTCAATGCGTTTATCGGTATCCGTATAAATTAGAATCAGATAATCAAAAATATCTTCAAAATCAGCTTCAAAGATAAGTGCTGATTCTACAAAAACTATTTTATTTTTTAGAGTTAGTTCTGCCGAAAGATCTTCGATCTTCCTTATGATTATCGGATGGGTAATAGAATTGAGAGTTTTTAATTTTTTTTCATCACCGAATACTTTATCTGATAGATATTTAGCATTCAATTTGTTTTCTTTATAGGTCAATTCACCAAATTCTTTAATTAAAGAAGATTTGATTTTGGGATCAGAATTAACCAAATCTTTAGAAATGGAATCTGCATCAAGTACAGGATAGCCGCTATCAATTAGCATTCTTGACACTAAAGATTTTCCAGACCCAATTCCGCCGGTTATACCGACCAATATCGATTTTGAAGGCATATAGATATAATTAAAGAGAGTGCTTAATAAAAAGCACTCTCAAATTTTTATTTTGCGTAAGCAATTTTTCTTACTTCTCTTATCACTGTAACTTTTATCTGTCCGGGATATTGCATCTCTTCTTGAATCTTTTGCGATATCTCATAAGCTAATCTATCAGATAAGACATCATCAATTTTATCAGGTTCTACTACAACGCGCACTTCTCTTCCTGCTTGGATTGCATAAGTTTTAGCAACACCTTCAAACGACTTAGCAAGAGTCTCAAGATTTTCTAATCTTTTAACATAACTCTCAAGTGGTTCTCTTCTTGCCCCAGGTCTTGCACCACTTATTGCGTCTGCTGCTTGAACTAATGCAGAGATTGGATGTTCCATTTCTATATCTTCATGGTGACTACCAATTGCATTAACTACAATCGGGTGTTCTTTATATTTCTTAGCTAAATCGTACCCTAAGAGTGCGTGAGGTCCTTCAATATTCTTATCTACTGTTTTACCTACATCATGTAATAATCCCGCTCTCTTGGCAAGGTTAACATCAAATCCTAATTCAGCCGCCATTACTCCGGTTAAATAAGCAACTTCAATGCTATGTTGCAATAAATTTTGACCGTAGCTTGAACGGTATTTCATCTTACCAACATATTTTATTAATTCCGGATGAAGTCCATGTAAACCTAATTGAATAAGAGTATTTTCACCCTCTTTCTGAATCTCTTCATCTAATTCCTGCTCAACTTTTGCTACTACTTCCTCGATTCTTGCAGGATGGATTCTTCCATCTCCAATCAATCTCTCTAATGAAATACGAGCAACTTCTCTTCTGAATTGATCGAAAGCTGAAAGAATAACTGCTTCCGGTGTATCATCAACAATTACATCGACACCTGTTGCAGCTTCAAAGGCACGTATATTTCTTCCTTCACGCCCAATGATTCTCCCTTTCATTTCATCATTTTGAATTTGAACAACTGATACAGTAGATTCAACAGAGTGATCTACGGCGGTTTTTTGAATAGCCATAACAACAATCTTTTGAGCTTCCTTTTTGGCATCCACTTTTGCTTGGTCGCGAATCTCTTTAATCGATTGAGCTGCATCTGACTTAGCTTTGCTAAGCATATTCTCTACAAGCATCTTTTTAGCTTCGTCTGAAGTCAATCCAGCGGTTTTCTCCAAACGGACATTTTGCTCGTAAATCTTTTTATCCAATTCAGCATGTTTCTTCTCTAAATCTTCTTTTGATTTATTAAGCTGAATTTCTAAATCTTTTATTGATTTCTCTTTTTGGACAATCGCTTCATTTTTTTTGTTTAGCGATTCTTCTTTTGTTTCAAGCTGTTTTTCTTGACTTTGTAATTTTTGTTTTTTGGTATTAACTTCAACATCAAATTCTTGTTTTTTCTTTAACCATTCATCTTTTACTTCAAGAAGTTTTTCACGTTTTATATGTTTAGCATCTTTTTCTGCATCTTCTAGAAATTTTTGCGCTTGTTCTTTAATACGTTTCGCTTCATCTTCTGCTCTTACAACACTATTAGAACCGATCTTACTATTAATAAACCAACCAAAATAAAAAGCCAATCCGGCAACAACTAAAACAATTACTATAAGAACAATAATGTTCTCCATCAAATATACCTCCATAAATAGAAAATTAAAGCCGCATCTGCCGACCTGGTAAGTAAGAAAGAACTTTACCTACTCAGTGCGGGAAATCGCCCAACGCTTTTTACTTCCACTAGCTGTCTCGAAAGACAGACCTGCAAAAACAGGTTGAGGCCTGTAATACACGCCGCAAGTCAATAACCCTTGTAGTTTAACATTAGTTCTTTTTATATTCGAATCGGCAGTGCGGTAAAACTAATCGGAGGACATAAATTTGGAATTATTCATAAGAAGCTTGATTTTCTTTATTTTATCTGTCGCTTGTATATTAAATTCAAGAAATTTATTTTTTTCAACAAATAAATCATAAGCTATATTTAACGCTGCTATTATTGCTATTGTATCTTTGGGCTGCCCGGGCAATTCTTCCTTTGTATCTTCCATCATATCATTAACATATTCTGCTAATTCCTTGGCAACCTCTTCGTTCTCTACCAATAGAGAATAATCTTGGTCAAATATTTTTACTTTTAGCTTCTTTTTTTCCATTTTATGTCTTATCCGGTAAAGACAATTTTACTAAGAACGTAAATGATAATCGATTATTTCGATTAACTCATCTATTTTATTTTTCAAATCTTCCTTGCCCTCCGCTTTAACAGAATCCTTAAGCTCTCTCACTCCTTTTACTAATGGGTCGCTTAATCTTTTTTCTAAATCTTTCAATTTTTCCGTTAGAACTAAATTTTCATTCTCAATCTTATTATATTTCTCTTTTAATGCAAAGTTCGCTTCTTCTAATTCTCTTCTTGATTGAATAAAATAATGTACCTGCTTTTCAAGGGCATTTAATTCATCAATAAAAAGATCATATTTGGAAGCTTCGGGCAATCTATCCTCTTAATTTTGCACTAAATTTCTTTTCAACAATTTTAATTATGTTTTTGAAATCTTTCTCAACTTCATCCTCAGTTAAAGTTCTTGATACATCAAAATACTCTAACTGGAAAGCAAGGCTCTTTTTCCCTTCACCTAAACTTTCACTTTGAAAGATATCAAATAACTTAATATTATGCAATAACTTAGAACTTCCATTCCTGATTGTTTCTAATACTTCATTATGTGTAATATTATTATCAATTACAAATGCTAAATCCCTATAAACCTTAGGATATTTTAATAATTCCTTAAATTTTTTCTCTTCAACTGGAATATTAGATAGCTTTTCCAAATTAAAAATGAAAAAATAAACGGGTTGTTCAATATCATATCCGCTAATTAAGTCATCATTCATTTTTCCAATTGTACCTAATTCTTCACCAGCCAATTCTAATATTACGGAATATTCAACTAATAAACTATCTTCTGCATTATAAGAATGCAAAATTTCTTTATTTGTAATTGACTTAAGGAATTGATATACATATCCTTTCAAATCATAAAAATCGTAATTACTATCCTTTGAATACCAGTCAGTATCAATAGATTTTCCGGTAATGATGCCCATTAATATTGATTCTTCGGAGAAATCATCAAAGCTTTTGATTAAATCATTCTTTTTATTAAAAACTTTTCCAATTTCAAAAAGTTGTAAATTATTTTCTTTCACTTTAATATTTCTTGAAATTGTTGTGAGCATACCAGGTATTAAAGAGGTACGGAGATTTGACATATCCATATTCTGCGGGTTTAATACAGCGATAGAATTGCCAAATTGATTCGCAACAGATTCACTTAATAATGAATTAGTAATTATTTCATAAAATCCTAATCCATTTAAAGTTTCTCTAACTTTGTTTTCAAATTCAGTTTCGTCAAATTTAGGCTCTAGAGTTACTTTCACCCTTTCAATATCAGGAATTTTTTCATAACCATAAATTCGAGCAACTTCTTCTATTAAATCGATCTCTCGTTCGATATCATGACGGCGAATAGGAATAGTAACTGTAACTGATTCATTGTTCGCCGATACAATTTCAAAACCAAGATTAGTCATAATCTCGGTTACTTTTTCATTAGGAACATCATAACCAAGAATTTTAGAAATTCTTTCGAATCTTAATTTTACTTGCTTAAGCCCAAATTTAACAGGATAAGCATCAATTTCACCTTTACAGATTTCACCGCCGGCAGTCAATTGAATTAACTGCGCTGTTCTTTTAGCAGCCCATACTGTTATTTCAGGATCAGTGCCTCTTTCAAAACGATAAGATGCATCTGTTTGGAGACCAAGCTTCTTTGCTGTTTTTCTTACTGAACTTGGATTGAAGAATGCACTTTCGATTAAAATATTTTTTGTACTCGAAGTAACTTCAGAATTTTCACCACCCATAACTCCGGCAATTGCAACAGCTTTCTCACCATCGCAAATCATTAAGTCATTACTTTGCAATACTCTCTTCTTCGAATCGAGAGTAGTAAAAGAATTTTCATCTCCGGCTTTCTTTACAACTATTTTATTATCTGATAAATAATCCAAATCAAAAGCATGTAATGGCTGTCCAACTTCATGCATAACAAAATTTGTTACATCCACAACATTATTAATTGATCTTAAACCAACGCTTTCCAATCTTGTTTTTAACCATTCCGGTGATTCTTTAATAATAACATTTTTTACAACCTTACCAACATATCGAGGACATAAATCAGGGTCTAAAATTTCTACATACGCTAGTGAGTTTGATTCTTCATTAATCTCCTCAATATCAATTGAAGGGAATTTTACTGGTCGATTAAATATTGCCGCTACATCACGAGCAAACCCTAAATGACTTAGAGCATCTTGTCTATTTGGAGTTATGGCAACTTCAATAATCACGTCATTAAGACCAATAGCATCTGCTGCCGTGGTCCCTGCTTCTAATGCATTATCTAAAACAAGTATTCCATCATGATTGCTACTAATATTTAATTCACGTTCAGAGCAAAGCATTCCAAAAGATTCTTCCCCTCTGATTTTTGCTTTAGCAATTTCAAAATTATTTTCTGGAATTACTGCACCAATTTTTGCTATTACCACCTTTTGGTTTTCAGCTACATTCGGTGCACCACAAACTATTTTTAAATCGTTTACACCATCAGATACTACACATAAATGAAGTTTATCTGCATTCGGATGTTTTTTAACTTCTTTTACATGTCCGATTACAAAATTCTTAAACATCTTTGATTGATCAATAACTTCTTCGATTTCTAATCCTGCGAGTGTAATTTTATCAATTACTTCTTGAATTTCGATACCGCTAAGATCAATATATTCTTTTAACCAATTAAATGAGATTTTCACTTTTTAATACCTCAACTTAGAATTGTTCTAAGAATCTTTTATCATTATCAAAATAATTTCTTATATCGTTAATACCGTATTTCCTCATTGCCATACGTTCTACACCCATACCAAAAGCATATCCGGAATAAACTTCGGGATCGATACCAACATTTTTAAGAACGTTAGGATCAACCATACCGCAACCGAGAATTTCTAGCCAACGACCTTCCTTACCAGAAGGCTGCCACCAGATATCCATCTCCGCACTTGGTTCTGTAAATGGAAAAAATGAAGCTCTGAATCGATATTGAATATCATTACCATAAAGCTGTTTTGCAAATGATACAAGTGTCCCTTTAAGTTCCGCAAAGGTTACATCTTTATCAACATAAAGTCCTTCCACCTGATGAAACAAGCAATAACTTTTCATACTTACTGCTTCATTTCTATAAACTTTACCTGGTATTATTATTCTTATTGGCGGGGCATATTTCTGCATCGTTCTAATTTGAACCGGGGATGTATGAGTACGAAGTAAAAAATCAGGATTAACAAAAAATGTGTCTTGCATATCACGTGCAGGATGATCCGCTGGAAAATTCAATGCTTCAAAATTATTATAATCAGATTCTAATTCAGGACCAGTAGCAACAGAAAATCCTAATCCCTTAAATATATTCTTAATCTCATCAAGTGTTTGAATAAGAATATGCTTACTTCCCTTTGATTTTGTTTTACCGGGCAAAGTAAAATCAATAAATGATTTTTCTGATTTCTCACTCGCAGATACTTCATTAAGTTTTATATCAAAATTATTCTGAAGATCATTCTTAAGGACGTTTAATGTCTGTCCGAATTTCGGTTTTTCTTCTTTAGGCAGGGACTTAAAATCTTCAAATAGTTGAGATAGGAGACCATTTCTTCCAAGAAATTTAATTCTAATATTCTCGAGGTCTTTTGAGTTCTTAACAATATTTAATTCCTTTGTGAAACTTTCGCCAATTTCAATAATTCTCTGTTCCATGGCATATCCAAATATTTAAAAAAATTCCCTCCGGAGAAATCTAATAAAAGAAAACTGCCGGAGGGATTAATATTAATTCATTACAAAAGAAACGATATCAGTAAACGCTTTTGGATTCTCAGCGGCTAAGCTTGAAAGTACTTTACGATTAACTGAAACACCTTTAGTATCTAAAGCGTGAATCAAACGAGAATATGTAGTACCATTTAATCTTGCAGCAGCATTAATACGAGTAATCCAAAGTGCTCTGTATGTTCTCTTTTTTAATTTTCTGTCTCTATAAGCGTGAACTAACCCTTTTTCAATATGGTTCTTGGCAATAGTCCAAACGTTCTTTCTTGCACCCCAATAACCCTTAGAAAGCTCCATCATTCTCTTACGTCTTCTATGGGATGCCACGTTATTTTTGGCTTTAGGCATTTTTAATCAACTCCTGTTATTGAATCATTATTTTAACTTTTCTTGCATCTGACTTTGCCACCATAGTAGTCATTCGTAATTTTCTTTTCCTCTTTGTAGTCTTAGAGGTTAAGATGTGGGCTTTGTAAGCACTATGTCTTTTAATCTTACCGGTTCCGGTTTTCTTAAAAGTTTTTGCAGCTCCTCTGTTGCTTTTCATTTTAGGCATTTTTATGACCCTTGCTCTATTTTTTCTTTTTACTTTTAGTAGGTGCTAAGATGGTAGTCATTGCTTTACCTTCGAACTTAATTTCTTGCTCTACCTTAGCTACATCTTCTAATTTTTCAATAAATTTTCTTAGTAATTTCTCGCCAACTTCCGTATAAGCTAATTCACGTCCCTTAAAAATTACAGAGACTTTCACTTTATTACCTTCTTCAACAAAATTAACAGCGTGCCTTGCTTTAAATTCGAAATCATGAGTATCAGTATTCGGATGCAATCTAATTTCTTTTAAAATTGTAACGGTTTGTTTTTTCTTCTGAATTTTTTCTTTCTTCTGTAATTCATAAATAAACTTACCGAAATCAATTACTTTACAAACGGGAGGATCTGCCTGCGGAGCAATCTCCACTAGATCCATCTCCTGTTCTTCAGCTTTCTTTACTGCTTCCTTAACACTTATTACACCTAATTGCTCTCCATCAGCATCAATACACCTTACCATAGGTGCTTTAATTTCGTAATTTACACGATATTTAATTTGTGAAATGTAATACCTCTCTATATGTGATTAACTTTATTATTTATTTCATCTTTTAGCATTTGGGTAAACGATTCAATTGGCATACTTCCTTGATCACCCACTTTATGTTTTCTAACAGATACAGAATTAGCTTCAACTTCTTTTTCACCAACAACTAACATATAAGGAACTTTTTGAGTTTCCCATTCACGAATCTTGTACCCAATCTTCTCATTTCGTTTATCTAATTCTACAAATATACCGTTTTCTTTCAAAATATCAGCAACTTTTTGTGCGAACTCTAAATATAACTGAGAAACAGGTATAATTGCAACTTGAATCGGAGCTAACCATAAAGGAAATGCTCCACCATAATGCTCAATCAAAACTCCGAAAAATCTTTCCAATGACCCTAATAAAGCTCTATGGATCATAAATGGTCTATGTTCTTTGCCATCTTCGCCAATATATGACATCTTGAAAAGCTCAGGAAGATTAAAATCAAACTGAATCGTACTCATCTGCCATTCACGGTTTAAAGCATCTTTAATCTTAATATCAATCTTAGGACCGTAGAACGCTCCGCCGCCTTCATCCATTTCGTATTCAATACCCATATCCTGTAATGAATGCTTCAAGTAACCAATAGCTTCATCCCAAAGGGTATCTTCGCCTACTGCTTTCTCAGGCTTTGTAGCCACATAAAACTTAAGCGACTCAAATCCGAATGACTTCCACATATATAAACAGAAACGGACTACTTCTTTAATTTCATTTTCAATCTGCTCGTAAGTACAGAAAATATGAGCATCATCTTGAGTAAATCCTCTTACTCTCAAAAGTCCATGAAGTACACCGCTCTTTTCATATCTATAAACTGTACCCAGTTCAGCCCATCTGAAAGGTAAATCTCTGTATGAACGAAGTGCCGTCTGATAAATTAGAATATGGAATGGACAGTTCATCGGTTTCATATAAAAATTCTGCTCATCGATTGTCATCGGAGCATACATATTCTCTTTGTAATTACGAAGATGACCGCTTGTTTCCCAAAGCCAGCTTCTGCCAACATGAGGGGTATAAAGCAATTCGTAACCATTTAGAAGATGTGCTTCTCTCCAGAAAGTCTCAATAGCGTTTCTTACTTTCGCACCTTTTGGATGCCAATAAATAAGACCCGGACCTGCTTCTTCGTGAATCGAGAATAAGTCAAGTTGCTTGCCGAGTTTTCTATGATCTCTTTTTTTAGCTTCTTCTAAGAAAAGAAGATGGTCTTCCAACATTTTTTTCTTAGGGAAAGAGATACCATAAATTCTTTGCATTCTCTGCTTATGTTCGTCCCCTCTCCAATAAGATCCAGAAACACTAAGAAGTTTTACAAATTTTATTTTACCTGCATCCGGTAAATGTGGACCGGTACATAAATCAGTAAATTCTCCTTCATTATAAATGCTAATAATCTCATTAGAATCCAACTCACTAAGGATTTCTAATTTGTAATTATCGCCTTTATTTTCAAAAAATTTGATTGCATCAGCTTTACTTAATTCAGTTCTGCAGAATGGATTTTTGCTTTTAGCAATTTCCATCATTTTATTTTCAATTTTTACAAGGTCTTCTTCTGCTAGATTTTTATCAATATCGATATCATAATAAAATCCACCATCAATAGAAGGACCAACACCAAACTTAGCACCCGGATAAAGTGATTCAATAGCATGTGCCATTAAATGAGAAGTGGAATGCCAATAAGTGTCTTTACCATCCGAATCGTCAAATGTTAGAATCTGAAGTTTCGAATCTTCGTTGATGATTGTGTTAAGATCTTTTACACTTCCATTAATTTTAACGGAAAGAGCTTCATCTGCCAGACGATTAGAAATTGATTTAGCAATATCAAAAGCTGAGATGCCTTTTCCAAATTCTCTTACCGAACCATCCGGGAATGTTATATTAATTTTTTCAGTCATAATTTTATTTAAAAAAAAACGGAGCTAACTCCGGCTAAGTGGGTTCTATAGGATTCGAACCTATGACCTTCTGCACGTCAAGCAGACGCTCTAACCAACTGAGCTAAGAACCCATAAGATCAAATATATCTTCCTACAAAACAAAAAAACAAATATAATGTTGTACCGAGAGCCGGACTCGAACCGGCACGGGCGTTACCACCCACAGGATTTTAAGTCCTGTGCGTCTACCTATTCCGCCATCCCGGCGCAAACATTACAAAAAACTAACAAATATTAATTTTTACTTCAAAACGGAAGAACAAATATATAATTTAATTTCACTTTGTGCAATATCTTACTAATAAAAGAGATAGAAAAATATTCATATTTCTAATAGTATTATAGTAAGCTTTTATGACTTCTTCCTATCAGAAGATATACTTTAGTTCCAATATGTCCCAAATCATTTTTTGAGAAATGTAATAAGCCGCATTCCATGCCGATAAGTAAAATAATACCATATCCATTCGGACATAACTTTATAACGATTTCGAAAACCGATAAGATACATTATATGAACAAATATCCATGCTATCCAAGCTATAATTCCTGATATTTTTATTTTGCCGATTTGCATAACTGCTTTTGCTCTGCCAATTGTAGCCAAATTACCTTTATCGAAATAATGGAATTCTTCTCTCTTCTTTCCATTCAGTTCATTAGTAATTGTTTTACCTACAAATTTACCTTGTTGAATTGCAACAGGTGCAACACCAGGGAGCGGTTTTCCTTCATGAATATAAGAAGCCGCATCACCAATAACAAAAACTTCAGGATGCTCTTTAATCGAGCAATCATTTTCTACTGGAATTCTTCCTGATCTATCCGTCTCCACCTTTAATGTTTTTGTAATTTTAGGAATTGAATTGCCTGCCGCCCATATCACATTTGGGGTTTCGGTTAATACACCATCTATATAAACTCCCTTTTCATCAATATTTGTTACACGAGTATTGAGTAATGTATTAACTCCCATTTTTTCTAAGTTTCTTCTTGCGGCTTCACTTAACGAAGGATCATACATTGTTAGTATTCGGTCTAAAGATTCAACAAGAATTATTTTTGTCATCGAAGAATCAATATTCCTGAAATCTTTTAGTAATATTTTGCTTGCAATTTCAGAAATTGCTCCTGCCATTTCAACTCCGGTAGGTCCGCCTCCAACAATTACAAAAGTTAAATATTTTTCTTGTTCGTCTTTTAAATGAAGTTTTTCAGCCTGTTCAAAAGAGGTTAATATTCGTTGGCGAATATTAATAGCATCATTAATTGTTTTAAGACCGGGAGCAAATTCTTCCCACGCATCATTCCCGAAATATGAGTGACGACTGCCGGGAGCAAGTATCAAGTAATCATATTTGTATTCTGAATCTTCCGTTAAGATTTTTTTTGAATTAGTATCAATACTAATTACTTCACCCATAAGCACAGTAATATTTTTCTGTTTGTTTAATATTGCACGTATAGGGGAGGCAATATCTGCAGGTGAAAGTGCAGCGGTGGCAACCTGATAAAGGAGAGGTTGGAATAGATGATGATTAGCTTTATCAATTAATAATATTTCTGCGTCTACGTCCTTAAGCTCTTTAGCGGCATTTAATCCACCAAAACCGCCACCAATTATTATAATCTTCTTTTTCATACAAACAGTCTTTTTTATTAGACAAATATATATAGAAATTAATTTATTGGGAACGAATTAATAAAAAACAGATAAAAGAGGATCTTAATAAACTAGTTATCTTTATGGGAATAGAGAAAAAAATTGGAAATAGAAATCTCGCGATGTAAGATCAGCCACAATTTTAGCCACAATCTCGGACATGTTGGGTGGGTATAAAATAAAAAACCTCGTTTTCATTATAAAAAACGAGGTTTTTAAGTGGGCCCGGATGGACTTGAACCAACGACCCTCTGATTATGAGTCAGATGCTCTAACCAACTGAGCTACGAGCCCTAAAAAATAGACTGTAAAAATAGTTATTTCATTTTCGTTTTGCAATAAAAAAAAGAGCCGGCTCATCACCGGCTCAATTTTTATTTTATTTCTATTATTCGTTTCTGAGTTTTACCTTTTTTAGGCAGCTTAACTGATAATATACCATTCTCTAATTCAGCTTCGATACTATTACCGTCTATTCCATCAGTTAATTTGAATTTACGATAGAAGTTATTTAGTTCAGATTCCCTATGAGCATATTTCTTATTCTTTCGCCATTCGTAATCAATTCTTCCCATAATTACCAAATAACCATCTTCTATCTTAATCTTCATACTATTTTTATTGACTCCGGGTAATTGACATATAATGATATAGTCTTTTTCCGATTCTTCAATATCAACTAATGGTGCTACCCAATTTTCAGATTCAAGAGCTTCATCCCAACTTTTCATTTTCTGAAGTGCATTCCCATTAATATCCATCCTTAGTTCTTATCGTCATCTACAACTTCATAAGAAGCATCCTGAGCATTTTCTTTTCCATCGCCTTGAGCCTGGTTTTCTGCATGTGGTGGCTCCTGCTGTGTACCTGTGCCTTGCTCTGGTCCTTGATTAGCACCCGGCTGTTGATAAAGCTTCTGTGCGGCTTCTCCCCATACCTTCTGGAGATTTTCTGTCGCACTCTTTATCTCTGCACTGTTATTCGTTTTAAGTGCTTCTTCCACTTTCGTAATCTCAGCTTCAAGCCTTGACTTATCATTAGCTTCTATCTTATCACCAAGTTCAGAAATCTGTTTCTTTGTTTGGAAAACTAAGTTGTCTGCTTGATTCTTAATTTCAACTTCTTCTTTTTTCTTTCTATCGTCTTCAGCATGCTCCTTAGCAGTATTTTTCATTTTCTCAATTTCATCTTTATTTAATCCGCCCGATGAAGTAATACGAATGCTCTGCTCTTTATTTGTTCCTTTATCTTTAGCAGAAACGTGCAATATACCATTAGCATCTATATCAAAAGTAACTTCAATCTGTGGAACGCCACGAGGTGCCGGCGGAATACCATCTAAATGGAATCTTCCAAGCGATCTATTATCCGCAGCCATCGGTCTTTCACCTTGAACAATATGAATCTCTACCGAAGGTTGACTATCTGCAGCTGTCGAGAAAGTTTCTCCTTTCTTTGATGGTATTGTTGTATTTGCCTGAATTAGTGTTGTCATTACTCCACCAAGTGTTTCAATACCAAGTGAAAGTGGAGTAACATCTAATAATAATACATCTTTTACATCTCCTGCTAAAACACCACCTTGAATAGCTGCACCAATTGCAACCACTTCATCAGGATTAACTCCTTTATGCGGCTCTTTATTGAAAAGTTTTTTTACTAGTTCCTGAACTTTAGGAACTCTTGTAGAACCACCAACAAGTATAACTTCATCAATCTCAGATGGATTGAGTCCGGCATCTTTCATTGCTTTTTCGCATGGTCCTGCTGTACGAGTAATTAAATCATCAACTAACTGCTCAAATTTTGAGCGAGATAAATTTAGATTTAAGTGCTTCGGTCCATCTTGAGTAGCAGTAATAAACGGCAAATTGACATCAGTCTGAACTGATGATGATAGTTCGATTTTTGCTTTCTCTGCAGCTTCTTTTAATCTCTGCAATGCCATTGGGTCTTTTCTTAAATCAATTCCCTCTTGTTTATTAAATTCATCTGCTAAATAATCAATTAATCTTTGATCGAAATCATCACCACCAAGGTGAGTGTCGCCGTTGGTTGATTTAACTTCAAATACTCCATCACCTATCTGTAAAATGGAAACGTCAAAAGTACCACCACCAAGATCGTAAACAGCAACTGTCTGATCTTTATGTTTTTTATCCAATCCATAAGCAAGTGCTGCAGCGGTTGGTTCATTTATAATTCTTCTTACTTGAAGACCTGCAATTTCACCGGCATCTTTAGTAGCTTGTCTTTGAGCATCATTAAAATATGCAGGAACAGTAATAACAGCTTCAGTAACTTCCTGCCCAAGATAATCTTCGGCAGTTTTCTTCATTTTCTGAAGAATCATTGCAGAGATTTCTGGTGGCGAATATAAGCGATCTGTTATTTTTACTCTCGCTGAATTATTATCACCTGCAACTATTTCATAAGGTACTTCATTTATTTCCGTTCCAACTTCATCCTTCTTTCTTCCCATAAATCTTTTTATCGAGAATACAGTGTTTGTAGGGTTCGTAACTGCTTGACGTTTAGCCGGCTGACCAACTAATCTTTCACCTGATTTTGTAAATGCAACAACCGAAGGTGTAGTTCTTGTACCTTCCGAATTTGGTATAACAACCGGTTCATTACCTTCCATAACCGAAACGCACGAATTTGTAGTACCGAGATCAATTCCTATAATTTTTCCCATTTTTTATCTCCTTTTTGTTTTCTATTCATAATCTTTGTATTAACTTTAATCACAATTTATTAAATTTGTTTTCATTATGTGTGCTTTTATTCTATTTATTACACATAATGTATTCAACAACCGTGCCGCATTTATGGTTTACTTAACTTGTTTTAATACAAAGAGTTAGAGCAAAAGACTAATTAGTAAGAAATATGCAGTTTTGTCATACTTTATTTATTTTTGATAATATATGTGTCATAATTGATGCTTTTATGACATCAATAAACAGGAGACTGTTATGTTTAACATTGAAGATTTTGATATTAAGTTAGATACTGAGTTTATTGGGAGAAACTTTATTTATAGTGATGAAGTCAGCTCAACTAATCGACTTCTTTTAGATACAGAAGAATATTCGAAGCATGGTGCTGTTCTCCTTGCTGAATATCAAAGTCAAGGCAAAGGGAGGAAAGACAGAGTTTGGCTAAGTAATAGTGGTCAGAACTTAACTTTTTCAATTTTATTAAAAGAAAAACTAAAGGAGAATTATGTCAATTTTATTAATCTTGGAGCTTCTTTAGCAGTAGCTCAATCGATTGAAAATCTATATCAACTGAAAGTCGAACTAAAATGGCCTAATGATGTATTAATCAATAAGAAAAAAGTTGCTGGAATATTATTAGAATCCGTTTCTAGAGGGAATAAAATTGAACGGTTAGTTATAGGAATAGGGATAAATGTCAATCAACCGAGTTTTCAGACCAAGTTTGAAATTCCCCCCACCTCTATTAGATTAGAATTTAATGAATTAATTTCACGAGAAAGATTGCTAAGTGATATCTTAAATAATTTTGAACATATTTTAACTATGTTATATCACTCAACGGATAAAATACTTTCTGATTGGAAAAGCAGATGTAAAATGATAGGAGAGAAAATAAAAATTATTGAAGGAGAGCAGGCAAAATATGGTGTTCTCGAAGATATCGATGAAAAAGGTTTTCTCGTTCTAAGGCAGGGAGATAAAACTGAGCTTATCCATTATGGAGATGTAACACTAAGATAAAATGGAAAAAATTTATTTAGATAACGCTGCTTCTACGGCAATTCATCCTAAGGTAATTGAAAAAATGGTTCCCTTTATGAAAGAGAATTATGGCAACCCATCATCAATTCATTCCTTTGGCAGAAAAGTAAGAGTAGCATTAGAAGAGGCTCGAGAAATTATCGCTGATTTTATTAATGCTGATTCGGGTGAAATATATTTTACAAGCGGCGGAACAGAAGCTAATAATTTAGCATTAAGAGGCATTTCTATCGGTGATAAAAAAGATAGAGGGAAAAATAGAATAATCTCCTCCCCTATTGAACATCACTGCGTTCTAGATTATACAAAAGAACTTAGTAATATTGGTTTTCTTATTTCATTGATTGAAAATGGAAATGATTTTTTAATCGATCAAATAAAATTTAAAAAAGAATTAACCGATGATGTTTCATTAGCCTCTTTTATGTATGTTAATAATGAAGTCGGTTCTATTAATGAAATACAATCATTAGCGTCACTTGCCAAAAATAATAATACATACTTTCATACTGATGCCGTACAAGCTTTTGGTAAAATAAAAATTGACGTAAAAGAATTAGGAATCGATTCATTAGCAGCTTCATCACATAAAATAGCTGGACCTAAAGGTGCCGGATTTCTTTATGTAAAAAGCGGCACTCCTTTAGAACCATTAATTATTGGCGGTTCGCAGGAAAGAAATAGAAGAGGTGGGACAGAGAACACTTTAGCGATAATTGGATTTGCCGAAGCAGTTAGACTCATTCACGATAAAATTGATGATAATTATATATATGTAACAATGCTTCGTGATTATTTCAGAGATAATTTATTAAATCAAATTTCTGATATAAAAATCAATAAACCAATTAATGATTTCCCATATATTTTGAATTTTACATTTGATAATAACATTTACAATAATGATTCGGAAGCGATGCTGATGTATCTTGATCTGAATGGTATAGCAGCTTCGGCTGGTTCTGCCTGTACTTCGGGAACGTTAAAGCCATCTCACGTGCTACTTAATAGCGGCTATGATTACGAAAACGCAAAAGGGACTATAAGAGTATCCTTCAGCCCCTTTAATTCAACTAATGAATTAGATTATGCACTTGAAGTTTTTTATAAATTAAGCAAAAACTTCAAAAAATAATTTTAAGAAAAATATTCCATTAGTAAAGCTAATTTCTCTTTTAATTCCTTACGATTAACAATAAAATCAAGAAACCCATTCTCTAATAAAAATTCAGACCGCTGAAATCCCTCCGGCAGATCACGCCCAATAGTTTGTTTAATTACTCTAGGCCCGGCAAAACCAATTAATGCCTTTGGTTCAGCAATTATAACATCACCTAGCATTGCATAACTTGCCGTTACACCGCCAGTGGTGGGATCAGTAAGCACCGAAATAAATGGAAGTTTCATCTCTGCTAATCGTGATAAGCGTGTACTTGTCTTTGCCATTTGCATCAATGAATAAGCACCCTCCATCATTCTTGCACCACCGCTTTGACTAATAAGAATCATAGGAATCTTTTCATCGCATGCTTTTTCAATAGCTCTTGAAATTTTTTCTCCCACAACTGAGCCCATGCTTCCACCAATGAAGCCGAAATCCATACAAGCAATAACAGCTTTTTTACCTTCAATTTTGCCGACACCGGTTCTTATTGCATCGTTCAATCCTGATTTCTTAATTGTTGCAACAATTCTTTCAGCATAGTTTTTTGTATCAGTAAATTCAAGTGGATCGGCAGACCTCATTTTCTTATCGAGTTCTTTAAATTCTCCCCCATCAAATATCAGATCAAAATACTGCTGACTGCCAATACGGAAATGATATCCGCATTTTGGACATATGGAATAATTTTGTTCTAATTGTTTATTGTGCACTATCTCGCCGCAGTCACCGCATTTTGACCATTGACCATCAGGGATATCACTTTTTTTACTTTCTGGCGATATATTTTGTTTGGATCTTTTAAACCATCCCATATATTTATTTATTCTCGGTTATATTTGCAAATATTGTAATTGTTTGACTTGGATCAACAGGGTCATTTGAATATAAGGTAACGGTTCTCGTCAATTTACCACTTCTATTTGAAGTGTCTAATTCAATTCTCATATCCCCTTGCTCACCCGGTTTAAGTTTTTTACTTGATAGAAGGACGGCAGTGCATCCACATGAAGTCTTTACATCCTTTATTATTAATTCTTTTTTACCACTATTTTTAAATGCAATCGTAACTTCTACAATCTTTCCCTCTTTTACGTTACCGAAATCGAAATAGTTTTTTGTAAGAGATAATTTTGATTCAGTATTATTAACGGCTTCTACTTTTGGTTTAACGTCAGCTTTGAAATGAAGACGTAATTCTTTCTGCTTAGGATCATTAGAATTAATGAAAATATATTTTTCTTGAATGCCCAATCTTCCTGTCGAATTAAATTCTGCCATTACAGATGTTTTTTCACCCGGCTTCAATAATTCTTTTTCAGGTTCTACAGCTGTGCAACCGCAAGAAGCATAAACACGAGTTATCTTCAAATCGCTATTACCTGTATTAACGATTTCAAAATTGTGAGTTACATTTTCACCTTCGTGGATTACTCCAAAATCAAAGCTCGGTTTCTCTACTGAAATAGCAGGTTGTGCTATTAAATTTCCAAATAATATAAATAATGAGATTAATAAATATTTTTTCATTTCTTCACCTTTACCACAAATTTTTTAATGTATTCCGGTTCTAAATAATCGATATCGGAAGTTAATAAATCTTTACCATAAAAATAAGCCCACCAAGCAATTGAAATTGCTGTCGGATTTTCATAGTTACCTGAATAACCTCCAAATATTTTATTTTGTTTTTTTATCTCTATTAATTCTTCATCTTTAATAATGGTTACTTCATTAAGGATTTCGTAAGAATTAGATTTAGAAATAAATTTCGCTGAATAATATTCTCCAAGGTTTGCCTTTGTAATAATAAAAAACTGTTCCCCTTCGTTTAGAAAATTTGAAATGTATAAAGCCATAGCATGGAAGGTGGGAACAGGAACTAAAGGTATATCAAGTGCCTGCGATAATGCTTTTGCAGTTGCTAATCCAATTCGCAAACCTGTAAATGAACCAGGTCCTTTCGATACTGCAATTACTTTCAATTCTTTTTTGTCTATTTCAGCTTTTTTTAATAGTTCATCTATGCAATAAATAATTTTTTCTGAATGAATATGAGCTTTATTAAAATTCAATTCATAGTATTCTTTTTCATTAATTAAAAGTGCTGTACTACAGACTTTTGCCGAAGTTTCAATTGCCAAATATGGGAAATAATTATTCATAATATTTAATTGTGATTTCTCTTGAATCATCTTCTTTACTTATAAAATTAATCATAAAATAGTTTGTCGCAAATATTTCAGGAAACATATCTGCCCATTCAATAAACTTTATTGAGATATCATTTAGATAGTCATAGAATCCAATCGGGAAAAGTTCTTCAATATCGTTTATCCTGTAAAAATCTATATGAGTAATATCGTATTTCCCTGAATAAGAATTAATAATAGAAAATGAAGGACTAGATATCTCAGGAATATTAAAATAGCTGCAAACAGAACGGACGAAAAAAGTCTTACCTGCACCAAGATTACCGCATAGCAAAACGACAGTACCCGGAATCAATGATGCGGCGAATTTTTCTGCTAATTGCCGAGTTTCATCTTCTGAGTTGCATAAATAAGTACCGACCATTATTTAAGCTCGGCTTTCCATAGTAATAACAGGAAGAATCATCTCTTCCATTGATATACCACCATGTTGGAAGCTATCTTTATAATGACTTAAATATTTATGATAGTCAGTCGGATAAACAAAATAATAATCTTCCTTTGCAATAATATAATTAATCGTAACGCCCCGCTTAGGTAATTTGTAATCTGATGGATTCTTTATATAAACTGCATGTTTATCATCTACTTTTAGATTTCTTCCATATTTAAATCGCAGATTTGCGCTCGCTTCTCTATCACCTAAAACCTTAGCACCTCTTAATGCACGAATACTTCCATGATCGGTCGTGATTATTACCTTTGCTTTAGGCATAGTTGCAATTGTTTTTAGTGTCCCTAATAATGATGAATGCAGAAACCAGCTATTTGTTAGAGAGCGGTAAGCAGATTCATCGGGAGCTATCTCTTTTAGTATTTCCGAATCTGATCTTCCATGAGCAATCATATCAAGAAAATTTACTACTACTGCCATGAAATGAGTTTTTTTGTGTGAAGCAATATTATTTTCAAAAGACCTCCCGACATCAGGATCGATAATTTTCATAAACTTCATTTCATTATCTAATTTAATTCTCTTCCGATCTAATAATAACTGCAATAAATCCTTTTCATATTTATTCATGCTTCTTTCATCATCTTCGTTATCGGAAGTCCATAATTCCGGATAATTTTTTTCTATTTCTGAAGGATATAACCCTGCAAAGAGTGCATTGCGAGCATAAGGTGTGGAAGTTGGTAAAATAGAATAATAGTAATCTTTTTCAATTCTGAAAAAATTTCTTAGCACTTTTTCCATCATTAACCATTGATCCAGACGGAGACAATCAATAACAAAATAAAAAACAGGTCCCTTATGTTCTACAATATGCGGGAAAACATATTTTTCTGTAATTGATGGAGAAAAATCAGGGACATCCTCTTTTGTACTATAAATCCAATCTGAAAAATTCTTCTCTACATATTTTGAAAATTCTTTATTGCATTCTTTTCTTTGATCGTTAAGAGTTTGTCTAAGGTCCACTTCAGGATGTTCATCTAATTCCATATCCCAATTAACTAATTTTGAGTATATCTCAATCCAATCATTATAATCAGGATTTTGCATTAGACGTTCTGTAATCTCATTGAATGCCTCAAGATAATCTTTAGCTACATACTCGTCAGAAATTTTAGAACTTTCAAGAAATTTTTTACAGACCATAAGAACCTGTGAAGGAAGAACGGGCTTAATTAAATAATCACTAATCTTACTCCCGATTGCTTCGTGCATTAATGTCTCTTCTTCACTTTTAGTAATCATTACAACCGGTAAAGCCGGATTAATTTCTTTTATCTGGGCTAAAGTTTCTAAACCACCGAGACCCGGCATCATTTCATCTAAAAATATTAGATCATAATTCTCATTTTTAATTTCATCAATTGCATCTTCGCCATTTGTTACAGTTTGGACTTCATACCCTTTTTCATTTAAGAAAATAACATGCGAGCGCAATAATTCAATTTCGTCATCTACCCATAAAATCTTATTTCTTCTTGGAGACATTTTCTAATCCTTTATTTATTGAATCGAAATATGAACATCAATGCCGGCTTCGTTTGTTGTAGTTGGTGGTATTCGTGAAGCACCCTGAGGTTCTACTGATGTTCGGCGATAGAAAATTGAAAGTGTTACGCGTGAACTCATTACATATTTAACTTTTGGCTCAATAGTAGTCCTTGTAGTTCCATCCAAAGGTTCACCAGCTTCTTTGAAATTATCCATCTTATAAACTAAACTTGATGATTTACCACTTGTGTAAGAGACTGAAACTTCCAAATCGTTCTTAAGTGAAATTCCGAATAACGGAAGCTCAAAACCTGACTTTTGATAACTTGCTGAAACGTTGATATCCTTTGTAAAACTCTCTGTAATGTTTCTTGTTGTAGCTCCTAAATTATAAATAGTTTTTGTGGAGAACCTAAAGGAGCTGGTAAAATTACCGCCAAGTACTTTATCAAATTGCATACTTAATCCTAGAAGTGGGTTAAAACCAAACTCTATCTTCTGAGATTGAACTTCATGAAGACCATCGGTATTGATTTTCCAACCTTCATTATAAGTCGATGAATATGCGTGCTGCAAAGAAACTTTCTTAGCAAAACTTAGCCATTCAATTTTTTCTAAACCGTTCCACGTTAATGACCAATTTGGTCTTGGTATATATTTCATTACATCTTTCAAAACTGGAACTTTTGAGAATAATGAGAAAGTTTCCAATCCTTCGACAAATGCTTTAGATAAATTCTCTGTTGGGCGTGGAGAAGTTTTGTCATAAAGCTCTGCTACTTTTTTAATCCCGCCTGAAATAAATAATACAGGTGGTAAGCTTACGAATGAACGAGTAATATCGCCGGTGGAAGTTAAATTCTTTATAGAAACAACTCCCATCGAATCTGTCTGAATTGTCGTAGATTTATTTAAGCCCCAACCTACTGTCCAGTTAAGATCTAATTGAGCACCCTCCCAAAGTGGTCTGGAAGTTTTAATATCAAATTGATTCTTATGAGAATAATTGTCAGAAAGGTTTCCATTGGGAGCGCGATCCCCTATTTTATTCGTAAGACCAAGCATGAAAAGTCTATTAGGTCCGGCACTTCCTGATTGTTTAATTCCAAAGAAATTATTAAATCCCGTCCCTGTACCTTTAAGACCACTGCCGGTTAAACTGCTTTGCTGCGAGAAATTAAGACTGATTTGATCATAATCAAGCAAGAGCCATTTAACTCCTAGTTTTAAATATTCTAATCCAATCATATAAATTGGTTCGGATGGTACATTATCCAAAGAATCGGCAACTACTAATGAATCAGAAAATGCTAATGAATCGCTGATAATCGAATTATCTCGATGAGCTACAACACCCTTATCAAAAGTAGAATCCGCTTGGAAGAGTGATCTATTCCTAGTAACAGAATCTGCTTGCGCTAAGTTAAGTACTTGAGTTACTGAATCCACCGCTATTCTCTGACGATTCTGTGCCACAGAATCTCTCTGAATAAGAGGAGTGCTTAATCCTGATGTATCTGCCGGGTTAATATTAGTATTATTTGCGAACATTGATGCACGCGGATTTTTTCTGCGCTTTGGAGCAGCTGCAACTGTTGGCGGCGGCTGAGGGTTTTGTGGTGCGGGTTTCTGTATCAATGGTTGTTGAGTTTGCTCCCTTGTACCACTTCTTCTGCCTCCTTGAGCAGGAGCTTGAATTGTTCCTTTTGGTGCGTCTTTTTCAGTTTCTACCTTAAATAAAGGTGCAAAGATTGATTTTAATCTAATATTTAATCCTGCACTTATTCTATTTGAATATCCTGCCGATCTTCCAAGCTCCTCTTGCTGGAAATTATTTTGCCATGTATATGAAACTGAATAATTAGTAGTTAATGATATATATTTATTCAAGTCCCAAATCGATGGCACTTTAGGACTAAGTCTTAAATCAAAATTTTGTCTATAATTATAATCTTTACCGAACATATCGCCGGAAAAAATATCACGCCAAACATCACCTTCTGCTCTTTCTAAATCATTTTCGGTAAGTAGATAAGCCAATGATGATTGTATATCAAAATTATAATTAAATCCTATGTTTAGTAAACCACCCTCTGTAATAGACCAAGCAATACCAGCTCCGCGACTCGTAGTGAAATCTCTCTGGATATTAGGTTTATTAGGCGAAGTCCTATTAACCTGAAAAGTCCTTCTTCTCGAAGCAGTAAGACTAGATGATATGGATGTAGGTGCATAAAATACTTTTACATCTCGATAGTCAGTAAAAATATCTAAAATATCACCTAAGAAAGGGATATCCAACGGTTTGAAAAAATTATCTCTGCTTAAATTAACCGAATAAGATGCTCCGGCATTCCAAGACCATTTAAAATCATTAATGATAGTAGGGCTTCGGCTCATCGATTTATTATAAGTAAAATTAAAAGCAAGACTATTAAATGTATCTCTAATAAGCCAAAAATCAGTAGGTATTTTAATTCTAAAATTCTGAACACTCCAAATTTCGGATACAGAAACTGATTGAGTTTGTGCCTTTATACTTTTTAATTGTTCTTGAATAATAGCAGGGTCAACATTCTTCTCAATTAAATTAGCTTCAATTTGTTTTTGAGCTTGATCTACCTTAATATCAGTCCCGGGCATATAAAGTGGGTTCGTTGTAGATTCATTTCTCGAATAAGTAACCTTAAAATTACTCCCCGTAAGATTTAAAGGGATCAATTTAAGAACATCTAGATCTACCGACATACCCCAATTTCTTCTATCATCTCTAGAACCGAATCTCTCCGATAGTTTGTGGAAATAGGGATTAGTCTGACTAATATTAAAATTGACTTTTAATAAATCAGCTAACTGGAAAGAAGTGGAAGCTGTATAAGCCCAGCCGGGTGTATCATCAGCACCGAGAACGCGTAGCTCATTAATCCAAACATCTCCAGAAACTCTCTCCCCTTTTGTCCCCTTATCAGTAGGATTTATAATACCTATTTGGAAGAAAGAGATTCGTGTAAGAGTAGGATTACCTCTAACACCATATGTATGTCCCGGAAGATCAGCTAATGGCACTAAATAAACACCTTTTATTTGGGTTGTATCTCTTCTCTGCTTAATTGCAGTTAACTCAGAGAAAACCAAACTCACTTCATTCCAATTAGCTTGAACCGGTTGACGATATTCATAATAGTTAGATGTATCAGAACCGAAACGTAAATATACTTCAGAAGCATAATCTATTGGATCATTATAATGCGAAATAGAACCTGGCGCATTTCTCAAATCACCATGTATAAATAATTTCATTTCTTGATAATTAAATACGTCTAACGGTTTATAGAGATATTTAACTACTTCTCTTTTATCACCATCTTCGAGTTGATTGATTATCAAATTAAGAGATTGCTCGTTTTTAAGAACTTGCTGATCGGGATTTGTTCGGTCTCGTTCTTGTTTTACACCATCCGGCAAATAATATTCCGGATTATCTTCGTAATTAATAACTGAAACTGTCATTACAGTATCTTCTGCCGTTACTTTCGGCGGTGTGAGAACTTTCTGCCATTGATTACCTACAAGATTTAATTCTGCGAATCTTAGATGGACAGGAGAGGAAGCACCTGAAACCCAGAAACGTATTGTTTCTACTACGGAGAAACTCGGATCACCAAATTTTTCAACAAAATCTTTCAAAGGGACTTTGAATAGATACCAACCACTGCCCTTATAACCACCACCCTGAATAAATGGATTCGTTGTTTTACTTGTATCCAATGGGACTTCATATCTAAAATAACTATTTACTCGATCTAGAGTAAAATTTCTATTTAAATCCTCTGAATCAGGAAGTCTGCCAAGTTCGGTAGACTTAGCATTCCCTTCTGTAGCTACGACACGAGAGTAATCTACATTTGCACCGGCAGCAAAATAATAATTATCAAAACTTGGATCGGGGTTAGTTGTAGCATTATAATTTGGCTCTTCGAAATCTCTAAGACCGTCAATACCAGTATCCTCTCCTTCATCTACAAGGTCATTCGAGTTCTTATCCTCGGTATCTAATCTTCCGTTTGGGATTACATCTTCACTAATTTGTCCAAGATCAATATGAAGTTTTAAGTTTTCGGGAGCAGCAATAGTGTACATCCAAAATTCAATAAATTCAATATTCTCTTCTACTAAGTTATTAGCAGTAGAGGAAAGTGGTTTCATCATACCAGCCCAATTTAAGTTAGTCTGGTCTAAAGTCGGATTCCAGTTATAATAACCTCTAGTATTTGGATTATAAACAAAATCTAATGCGGTTATTTGCTGTTCTTCTCTGCTAGTCTGCTTCCTATCACCATACAAATTCTGAACTGTAACATCAGAAGGATTTATATTATACCAATAAGAATTGGCTTTATAATCCATCTGTTTAATTTCTGGGAACTTTCCTATTATAGGTAAATTATTAGGGACACTTACATCTTTCCAAGAACCATAAGCCATTCCCATTGGTATAGTTCTCTTTGCCCCTTCAAAATCGTCAATATAAGCGATACTCTTTCCTGCATCTGATGTAATATTACTTTTTTTAGTATTTGGATCAGGATCGATATATGCAAATTCACCTTTCAATGCGAAATTAGATACTGCGCTCGTAGAAATTATTTTATCTAATCCTTTTGTAATAAAAGGTAAATCGATACTTGTTTGGAAATCAGCGCCAAAGATTGAATTGTTTAAAGGTTCTTCACCGATTCTTACTTTATCGCTTAGAGTTTGTTGATTCAAATTAAGATATGAAAATCCGAGAGACGTTTTTTTACTAAATTGAATATTACCCCTTAACCCCAAAAGAGTCTTTGAAGCTAATTGGAAAAGGTCATTTTGCTCATAAGTAATTTTTAAATCAGCACCGGGTACTAATGCCTCAGCTTTCCTAATAATTATTTGACCTATATTATAATCAACAGTATAATCAGTACCTTCTGTTAATTGCATTCCATTAAGCAAAACTTTAACTGAATTTTCTACTACGTTAAACCCAATTGTATAAACAGATGAAACGGCGGCAGAATATTCACCTGAAATTATAAATTTATCTTTTGATCTATCCTGCTTTGCAAAAGTAACTGTCGTATCGTAAACAGCATCATATCGGAGTGAGTCAGGTAAAGAATTAGGTAAATCCCGTCCAAATGGTTCGAGGAATGGGAATATAACTTCACCGGTTGATGGTTTAATAGTTTTATTTGGGAAGAAATCAAATGCACCATCAGGAGTGGCACTTGTACCGCTTTGATCAGTCCTATCTAAACCGAATGTTTCAAGAAGCTTGATACCATCGTAATCTGATCTCGGTTCTTGTCCTTCAATTCTATAAAGTAGATCGAGCTTAAACCCTTCTTCTTTAACTTCGCGCCCACCAATAGGATAAATATTTCTTAATTGAAGAATCCAAGCATCCTTAAATTGCGGTTGAAGGTTGGCAGGTTTAACTAATTTAAGAACAATTTGTGCCGAAGTATCAGCAGCAACATCAGCAAGAAATTCACCATAATATCGATCATCATCCGGTGATGTAGTAGGTCCTTCGGTTCGGAATGCAACGGCAACAGCATCCTGATCCTGAATTTGTGTCCTAAAACTTATGTATCCTGTTTCTGCATGGTAATCATAATCTATACCTTGAATTAAAAGGACAAAACGTCTTCCGATCTCTTGAACACCAGGGATCGATTGGAGAGTGCTATCCCTTTGGACGTTTAATAAATCACCTCTTCTTCTCGGCTCTAAATTAATAAAAGCATTACCTTTACGTTCATTTGGATTTACCAAACCTGTAATAGTTTTCCAAACTTCAATATCTTTAACAAGAACTGAATCCGTAACACTAGGGATTGCACTGCTATAATAGTTATTGAAAATTGCTAAATTTCTATCTGCATACATTTTGTGCAAAAAGTAATGATTAGATGAATAATCATAAACATGTATTTCAAATTGTTGTGCCTTAGCACCACCGGAAACAGATACTTCTTGGATTTCACCTTTCTTCTGTGATGCTAACGCAGTTAAGCTCAAAGGTCCCATTTGAAATTGAGCTTTGACACCGAAAAGTGCTTCACTACCACCTACTAAAGATGAAGTCTGCAATGAAACGTTTCCTGCTTCCACGCTTTGAACTATTTCATCTTCGTATCCTGTATATTTAATCTTAAGTTGATTTTCGTATTGGAAAGTTCTTTCTGTATTCCAATCCGCATTAATTGTTAATTTATCTCCTATTGTACCATTAAGATTAATCTGAACCTGCTGTTTAAAATCAGGTTCATTCCTAGTATTTCCAAGTGCGGAAGTTGTAATTCCTTCGGTTGTTTCATTTCGCCAAGCACCATGTATATCTACTGCACCATTTATCTTAAGACTTATTTTTGGAGGACCAAAAATGGATAAAAACGATGTACTTGGTAAAGGTATCTCAATATTAGTAATATCTGTAATTAATTGACTAAGATCTTTAGTACTATTTTTCAATTCATATTTATAGCCGATCTGTTCCCAAACATCACGTCTAATCGATTTAAGTCTAAAGTCAATATATTCATCTAAAGGCATTTCCAAAAAAGGACGTGCGCCTTTACCCAATATGTTGTCAGTAATAGTAACTTTTGTACCTGTGGAGTCTAGTTTAACTACTCTTGAAGAAAAATTCATCGAAGGATAGGCGTAAAGCGAGAGCTTTCGACTAGGTCTAAATTCAGTATATGCTTTATCATCTCTTTGATATTTGAAATTTTCTATCCTTGCAGTTGAATCTTGCGAAAGAGAATCGATTCTTTTTAATGAGTCTATTTTGAATTGACTCATTAATGAATCAGCCGCAGGTTTCTTTGTAGTATCTTCAATCGCTTCAAATAAATCGATTATTTTTTTTATTTGTTCTGGTTTAATTAAATCTTTTTGAGAATCATGCGATATCTCATTTTGTGAAAATTTTTGATTGGGAAGATCATTTTTAATAACTGATAATAATTCAAAACAATTATCAAATAAAAGTAGATCATTAGATTGTGTGGTATGTTGACCTGAAAATCCAAGTGATATAGCTACATATAAAATAAAAAATGGAACAAAGAAAAACTTTAGTCCCAACTTTAAGATATTTCTGAGAGAATAATGGATATTATACCTATGATATATATTAAACATCTAAATTAATAGTAGAATTTTATTTATAATCCCTCCGATTTTTTTATATATGAAAAATATAGTAAAATCATACTTATATGCAATTCCTTTTTGAGGGAAAAATTTTTACATTGATTATATGATATCTTTTATTTGCGTTTTCTCTTCAATCGATTCAATGAATTGATTTTTGTGAACAATAATAGCACTTAAATTATTACCTACACAGGCACCCGTATCAATATACCAAGAATTAGATTCTTCAACAACTGTAATCTGCGATTGCTTTGTATGCCCTACTACTTGTATCTTTCCTAAATCTAAAAGAGGATCACGATTCCATAATATACCTTTATCGCTTCTTAGATCATCAATAATTAAAGGCTCTAAAACAGAAAGATTTTCTTTATAATCCGATGGAAGAAATTTTCTATAAGTTTTCGATACACCTGCATGTGATATAAAACAATCATCTAAATCCATATAAAGAGGTGCTTTACTAATCAAATCAATATGAGCAAAGATATCATTTTCATAATGTTCGTAAGATTCTAATGTTGATTCACTTCCATTAAAAAGCCATGAACGAGCGAATACACTCGAAGGTTCCTTAAAAAAATGATAGAACATATAATCATGATTTCCGGGTGTAAACTTAATATTATTTTCAATAATAAAATTAATTACATCACGTGAATGATTTCCTCTATCAACCAAATCACCAACTGTAATAATTTTTATCCGCGGGTATTTTTTTACTATCTTTTTGTAAAGTTCCACAAGAGTATAGTAGCAACCATGTATATCACCAATTACAGCAACCATAATTATATATAGAAAACCTTTTTTGCATATTCATTTAATTCATCCCTAAAAATTGGATGTGCAATTTGTATAAGTTGCCTTACCCTATCTTGAATAGTTTTGCCAAAAAGATTTGCAATTCCATATTCAGTAACAACATAATGAACATCTCCACGTGAAGTAACAACTCCGGCACCCGGTTTTAACATAGAAACAATTCGTGAATATTTTAAATCCTTTGTAGCAGAAGGAAGAGCTATAATTGGTTTGCCACCTTCCGAATGAGAAGCCCCTCTAATAAAATCAACCTGTCCGCCGATACCACTATAAAAACGAGTCCCGATTGAATCTGAACATACTTGCCCTGTCAGATCGACTTCAATAGAAGAATTAATTGCAATCATTTTATTGTTTTTAGCAATTACAAATGGATCATTTATATATTCCTGCGGATGAAATTCTATAACGGGATTATTATGAATAAAATCATAAGAACGTTTTGTCCCGAGACAGAACCCTGCAATAATTTTTCCCGGATGCAAAGTTTTCTGCTCGCCGTTTATTATTCCATTTTCTACTAATTCAACGATTCCATCAGAAAACATTTCTGTATGAATTCCAAGGTCTTTTTTATTTTTCAAATATTTTAATACAGAATCGGGAATAGCCCCTATACCCATCTGAAGAGTTGATCCATCTTCAATTAAGGAAGCGACATTCTCCCCTATTTTATCATAGATTGCTAAAGTTTCAGGTGTTGTATCTGGATCAACTTGCGGTAATTCTAATAGTGGAGTATGTGATTCTACAAATAGATCCACTTTATTAACATGAATAAAACTATTACCCAGTCCGCGAGGCATATTTTTATTAACCTGTGCAATTACAAACTTAGCTTTTTCAGTTGGAGTTTTAATATTTCCTACATCAATTCCGTAACTGCAGAATCCATGTTCATCAGGAGGAGATACATGAATAAGTGCAACATCAGCCTGAATAACACCCTTCTTAAATAGCTGTGTTACCTCAGAAAGGAAAATGGGAATATACTCTGCGCGTCCTTCATTAACAGCTCCACGAGCATTGCCGCCAATAAAAAATGCCTTGTGATGAAAATGCTTTTCCATTCCCGGTTTAAGATATGGTAAATCCCCTACAATAAGTATGTGATAAATCTCTACATCTTCTAATTCATCTTTTCTTCTAACCATGGCATTAATTAAATCAAATGGTGCGGCGCATCCCGGCTGAATAACTAATTTGTCATTAGATTTTATAACTCTAACTGCTTCATCGGCAGTAACTAATTTAGAATTATATTTTGCCACCCAAGGAGCGTTTGTATTTAATGTTGATTTTGTTGCTTCGATTGTCATAACCATCTCTAAAATTTTTAATTTTTTGAAAAAATATGCAGCCGTCTATATTCGATCTTGAATTCTTCGGCTATAATTTCATTTGTACAATATCCATTATAAGAACAGACCCCCTTAGCTAATCCGGTATCCCCGATAAGAGCATTTGACAATCCATTATTTGCAATTTCTAATATATATTCTATTGAAGCATTATTAAGTCCATAACTTGCAGAACGTGCTACTATTGCAGGCATATTCGGAACACAATAATGAATTACATCATGTTCGATAAAAACAGGATCGGAAATAGTTGTTGGACGGCTTGTCTCCACACACCCCCCTTGATCAATCGAAACATCCACAATAACGGCACCTTTCTTCATCGATTTTACCATTGCTTCAGTTATTAAACTTGGTGCTTTTTCCGATTTAATTTGCACAGCCGAAATTAATAGGTCTGCAAAAGAAGCACCTCGTGCTATAGTAAAAGGATTAGCTGCGACAGTAGAAATGTTTTTAGAAATTTCTGATTGAATACGTCTTAACCTTCTCAAATCTTTATCAAGAACAATTACTTGAGCACCTCTTGAATGAGCTGCACGAGCGGCATTATAACCGACCACACCTGCACCAAGAATTACAACAGCAGCTGGTGCTACTCCGGAAATTCCGCCCATTACGATTCCTCTTCCGACTTGATTATCACTTCCTAGATATCTCTCACCTACCTGAACGGCAAGTTGACCGGCTATTTCACTCATCGATTCGAGTACCGGAAATTGACCATCTTTTTCAATCAGTTCATAAGCAATAGCAGTAACTTTTTTCTTCATCATTTTATCTAAAACATTTTTCTTATTCAAAGCTAAATGAAGAAATGAAAATGTAATTTGATCTTCCTGTAAAAGTTCAGCTTCCTCTTCTGTATAAGGGGCTATCTTTACAATCATTTCTGATCTTTGAAATACTTCTTCGGTTGAATAAACTATACTAGCACCATTTTTAGCATATTCTTCATCAGAACAATGGCTGCCTACTCCAGCACCGGATTGAACAAAAACTGTATGTCCTGCTCTAATAAGAGAATCAACACCGGCAGGAGCCAATGCTACTCTTTTTTCTTCGAGCTGTGTTTCTTTTGGAATTCCTATTCTCATAATTAAGTCTTAATTTTTTAAAGAAAAATAATTATTAACAACAATATATCCAATTCTTTTTTAACTATATATAATTATCCAAATAATATTCGGGTAATTAAAAGTGCAGCAACAATACCAATAAAATCAGCTATAAGTCCGGCTGCTAATGCATGCCTAGCTCTTTTAATATTTACTGAACCAAAATAGAGAGCAATTACATAAAAAGTAGTTTCTGTACTCCCCATAATAGTGGATACTAATACACCAATAAATGAATCAGCTCCATGTTTTGCTATAATTTCAGTCATAATTCCGAGAGAACCGCTTCCTGAAAGTGGTCTCATTAATGCCATAGGTAAAGCTTCAGCCGGGAATCCAATTAAGCTAGTAATTGGATTTAATAAAACGATTAGAAAATCCATTGCCCCGCCAGCTCTGAATATTCCGATTGCCATTAACATTGCAACTAGATACGGAATAATTCTTACAGCTACATCAAAACCTTCCTTGGCTCCTTCAACAAATGTTTCATAAACTTTTACTTTCTTATACATTCCATATGTAAGAAAAAGAATTATTATCAAAGGGATTGCTAATATAGAAATAAATTGAATGATTTCTTTAATGATATCGACATTTAATGAAGGTAATTTGATAATATCAGTTGTGAAAAGAAGCACAGCAATTAATGAAAAAACAAATAATCCCAAGAACAATTTATAACTATTCTTAATCCATTGACCGAATTTGAAACCAGGGATTGAAAATTTTTCAAGGATTTTTACAGATAGAATAGCTGCGCTAGTAGCACATAGTGCTCCAAAAAATGAAGTACCAATAATAATTGATGGATTACTGCTCCCTGCTGCTGCCCTTACAGCAATTGCAGTTGCGGGGATTAATGTTAGACCGGCAGTATTAATTGCTAAAAAAGTACACATTGCATTTGTGGCAGTTCCTTTTTCGGGATTTAGTTTATCAAGTTCTTCCATAGCTTTTAGACCAAAAGGAGTAGCCGCATTTCCAAGTCCAAGCATATTTGCGGAAATATTCATTAATATTGATCCAATAGCAGGATGATCGGTGGGGACATCGGGGAACAAGAATCTTGTAATCGGTTTCGCTGCATTTGCAAATTTTGTAATTAGACCCGATTCTTGAGCAATCTTCATAATTCCAAGCCATAAAGCCATTATCCCAATAAGTCCTAATGCAATGTTTACAGCGGTCTTTGCATAATCTAAAATTGCGTTTGTAATCCCTTTCATTTTTAGGAAAGATACTTTTTCAAATACAATCTTAGCTTCTATAATATTTGATTCTTTTTTTCTTGCTGATGTGAAAGTCCCATAAATATCATCACTCTTACCATCGGCAGAAGCAATTTGCAGAATAATTTCAGGCGAATCTGAATTTACATTTAATATGAAAGAACCTGAATTTGATTTTGTAAAAGTTAGTTCTGCATTTGACTTAAAATTATTAGTATCCCCTATTCCATAAATAGCTCTCATTGTTTCTTTAGAGATTATCAATTCAGATTTAGCTTTATTATCAGTTGTATCTTTAAGAAAAAAAACAGCATTGATCTCTCCCCCATTCGCATATTTGTCATTTATAGAATTTGAGACATCAATTGTAACAGCAGATATAATGCCGATAGCGGCAAGAGCAATCCAGATATAATTTAGCATATTAAATTACCTTCTCCCTGAATATAAACCGCGGGCTTTAGTTACTTTTATATCTTGAGATTCAGAAGCTTTCATTCTAATTTCGAAATGATATCCCCGATAAGTGCCTAATGGATTCCAAGTAAAATTAAATTCCCAACAGTGCAAGTCTCTATAAACCGTGATTTGTGGCGCCGAAATTTGTTTTTGTTCAAAATCGTAACTACCTCTTACTTTGAATTTCCAATTCTCTGTTAAATTAAAACTTAGGTCTAATCCCAAATTAGAAAATTTGTTTACTATACTTGGACTATTCTTAGAAAGATTATAGTAGTAGGAAAGACTTAAATCCCATGGTATTGATAAATCAGCAGGTTGGCTATTATCATATAAAGCAATAAAATCCTTTTTTCTAAACGCATCTAATTCATCGGTCTTAGTTGTATCCTGTTTTTCCTTTTTTTCAATTTTATCACCGGCAATTGATGTAGAAATCGAGAAATTAAAATTTGTTAATCGGAATAATCCTTTTCCTTCTTTATATAAAAATCTATTTACTCTTTGTGTCCCATTATAATCGTAGAAAGTATATGAAGAAGAACCTTGAAAGCTTAATAATTGTCCGATTTGTGTTCGATAACTGAGATTTAGATCACTAACCCTAAGACTATCGGCAGCAAAATTATAGTTAATACTTGCATCTACATTTAGCAATGTAATTTTATTATCATCGTTCGTTGAGTCTTGAGGATTTTTAAATGTTTTAATTTCAAAAACATTCCCAAGTGAGAAGCTCAAACTTTGTCTTTCTCCACTGCTTACACCTCCAAAAATTTCTCTTCCGTATTTATCATAATTTACAACTTCGCCGCTACTTAATTTATATGAATCATAGTAATTCCAACTATCAGAGGCAAAATCAGGTTGATACGTATAAGAAATCGATGGACGAATCGTATGTCTAAATGCTTCAACACCAAGGAAGTTTGTCTGCATTATTCCATACAGCTTAGTCGATGCAGATACACTCATATCAAAAGTTCTAACGAAATTAAATTCGTTTATATATTTCTCGCTAACTGAATCCGTAACAATTGTGGCACCCGTTTTAGGATTTGTGGAAAGCACGGGAACCGATTCAATCACTAGCCTTCTATTGTACCATTTTTCGTTATAGCTAAAATTCGGAGTAATATTAAAATATCCCAATTTTGGAGAGAAATTCAGATTAACGTTATGGTTAACACCTGCTAATTTTTCAACATCTCCCTCGGTCTTAATTCTCTCGTTTTTAAATTGACCATTGTAATCAAGAGCGATTAATTCATACCAACTTGGTTCGGAAGAATAATCTTTTGAATCCTTTTTAAAGGGACTGAATTGTGATTTTGAAAAACTCAAATTTGGTAAAGTTTCACGAGTATCGCCTGTCTTAAGATTTTGTCTTCGAGAGTAATTTATAGTAAGACTGCTTCCGCTTTCTTCCCATCTTTTATTAAATGTGGCGTTAGAAATAATATCTTGAGATAGAAGATCATTATAATCGATAGCATTATTTTGCAAAAATGTTTGAGATAAGAATTGAAGATTAGCATCCAATCGAGTAGTAGGATTGATTTCCTGATTATGAAAGAGGTTAATATTCCAATCCGTTTGATTTCTACGGTTAGGGTCTCCGGATTCACCTGTTACAATTTGGGAGTAACCAGCATTAAAATTCCCTGAAAACGAATAACGCTTTGTATAGCGAGTTCTATTCCTGAAAGCATATCCTCCTTTTGTATAATAATCCCCAGTAAAAGCCATATCAAAATAATCACTTGCAGCCCAAAAATATCCGAAGTTCCTAAAATATTGACCTCGGTCTGCAATCTGTCCATAAGTAGGCACGATTATTCCGCTTCTCCTCCCTGATTCATTAGGGAAAACAGCGAACGGAATTGGCAATGGCAATGGCACACCACCGATATACATAAAAATCCAATCAGCAATTATCTTATCATTTTGGATTACTTTCATTTTATCGGCAGTGAAATAAGTATGCGGAGTATCGCTATCGCAAGTAGTAAACATACCTCCATCAATAAAGTAGGTATCTTTATCAACTTTTTTTACTTTTTCTCCTTCGTATCGCGACCCTATTTCTTTGTTTTTAGCTTCGGATATAAAACCTTGTTGAGTTTTAAAATTGTACCTTATTCGCTCCCCTTCATAAGAATCACCCCCTTCTTTCAATACAGGTGTTTCGATTAATTTTGTATTGGAAGAATCCATTCTGCCAAAGGCTTCTAATTCATTTATTGTATAATCAACAATAATTTTTCCGGCATTTAAGTTAGTCTGTTTGTACTTAAGCGCACCAGAACCATAGACAAACATCTTTTTATTTTTAACATCAAAGACTAATGAATCCTTCGATTCAGAATAGACGATATCTTCAACTTGATTTTTGTTTTTAATTGATGCTGAATCGGAGATTTGGAGTTTAAGAGAATCTAGTATTGCAGTGGAATCAGCAGCTACAAAAAGGGAATCCTTTTCCTGCGCAAATAAAACCGTAGAAAAAAATATAAAGAAAAAGATCCCTTTAAAATTCATCAAATACCATTAAGATTTATAAAAAACTAAAGCACTTGCACCTTTAATACCGGCATCATTCTTTAATTTAGCCGGTTTAACTTTTACTCTTGGCTTAAATGGAATCATTACTCGATCAACTGTGGCTTCTCTAATAGCATTAAAAAGAATATCACCAAAACCGGCGACACCACCACCAATTATTATGTTTGTAATATCTAAAGTATTTATCGCATTAGCTAATCCATGCCCAATTTTTGTACCGATATCTACAATAAAACTAATAGCATAAGTATCATTTTGAAGTGCCGCCTCGTGTATAATCTTAGGGGTTAATGGAGACATATCATTTTCAATAAGTCTATTAATAAGCGAATCTGGTTGTAATGGAAGTTCTTCTTTTACTCTTTTTATAATATAATTATTTCCGACATAAGCTTCGATACAACCTTTAGAACCGCATTTACATTGCGCTCCATTATGGTCGATAGTTGTATGCCCAATTTCGCCGGCTCCGCCTGTTTCTCCGCCATAGATTTTTTTATTAATTATTATTCCACTCCCTACACCCGTTCCGAGAGTAATCATAATAAAATTATCAAACTTCTTGCCTGATCCATAAATAAGTTCGCCGATTGCGGCAGCATTCGCATCGTTTTCTACAAAACAATCGACACCAAATTCTTTTTTAATCGACTTAGCAAGATGAACTTTTATCCAACCCGGGAAGTTAGGTGGATTCTCTACAGTACCTTTTTGAGAATCAACTGTTCCCGGAGAACCAATTCCTATACCTTCAACTTTATCTTTTATGTTTTTTAATAGTAGTTTTATTCCTTTCTTTATCTGACTTACAACTTCATCAGGTCCATTTTGAGCATTACTATCGACTGAAATTTTTTTTACTATTTTACCTTCTTTATTGACCAATCCTATTTTAATGGACGTTCCTCCAAGGTCAACACCCACAGCATACTTTGATTTTGACATTCTATCCTCAATGGAATTTAATTTGTTTTCGAGTTTTCTATTTTTGAAATTATTTCTTCTGCTACTATTAAAGCCTTTAATCCATCATTACCTGAAACCACCGGCTGCGTACCATCCTGAACCGCATTTACAAATAGTCCTAATTCATGTTTAAGAGCATTTACTTCTACGATTTCCGGCTGTTCATAAACTACAAATCTTTTTTTATCTCCTACACCCATTTCACCAAAAGTCATGAAATGTCCATTATTTACTTCTTCGGGAGTAATCAATCTGAAAACTTCCGAAACACCGGACTGAAAATCAACTGAAATATAAGAATCTTTTTGAAACATTCGCATTTTTCTCATCTTCTTTTGAGAAATGCGAGATGCAGTTACGTTAGCTACTGCACCATTCTCAAACTCAAGACGTGCATTTGCAATGTCAATACTATCAGAAACCACAGCAACACCACTTGCACTTATTGATTTTACATCACTCTTTACTAAACTAAGAATAATATCAATATCATGTATCATAAGATCTAATACTACTGCTACATCAGTACCTCTTGGATTAAACTGTGCTAATCGATCAGTCTGAATAAAAGTTGGATTAAGATTGAATTTATCCAAAGCTAATAGAGCCGGATTAAAACGCTCAATATGACCTACCTGAAAAACAAGATTTCTTGAAGAAGCTAATTTTACTAATTCTTCCGCATCCGAAATTTTAGAAGTAATTGGCTTTTCCACAAATACATGAATATTTTTTTCAAATACCTTTTTTACTATTTCATAATGCGAGCTAGTTGTTGTAACAACGGAAACTGCATCTACATTATAAAGCAAGTCTTCTAAATTAGGGAAATATACAGTATTAAATTCCTCCGAAATTTCTTTCCCTTTTTTTTCGTCAATATCATGAACACCCACAAAATGAACATTTTCAAGCTCGCTTAAAAGCTTTACATGAAATTTTCCAAGATGTCCTGTTCCAATTACACCAACTTTAATTTTTTTCATATTCCTCTACTCGAGATTTTTTTATATGCAATTATTTCTTCAAAACCACCTTTATCCGGATTACTATAATAAAGGAAAATATGATAAATATTATCAGTCTCCCAAAAATTCCCTTCTAATATATTCCAGTCTATATTACTAATCCTATCATTGTTGTATTCAGCTGTTACATACTGATAATCATAAACACCTCTTTTGAGCTCAACGATCAAACTAAGAAGACCTTCCTTATCATACATTTCATATTCAGGTGCGACAATCCAATTATTAAATGAGCCAACAATAAATACAGGGTCCTTAACTTCATCAGGCGGACGAATCCTAAATCTTATATCAAGATATTGAGCATCGTCACTATTGTAACTATCAATTATTGATGCACCTTGATTGTCTTCTCGAATAAATTTATAGAAGTTAGAAGTCTCGATCCCACCGAATTGAGCATCCGCATATGGATATTGATACTTAGACTTATTTCGAAGATTCAAAGTTCTGTAATTATTTCCCTGTTTTACATCTCGGATTAAAAAGCTAAATCTATTTGAACCGTTCCAATCGACAAATTTATTTTCAGTATTAAAGTCTCTATTGATAAAATATGGATATTCGATTTTCCGATTTTCGATTATCTCCATACCCTTAATTAAGTTCGGATAAAGAGTATCAGGCAAAACAAAATCAGTTTTCAAAATCAAAGTCCTTCCTAATTCAGAATTATTAGACATGTCATTTTCAGATCGGCTTCTTGTAATGTTTGGTCTAAGTCTGATTTTTGATTTGTGTATAACTGCAAACTTCCCTTCTGCAATTATGTTGTCCCTATTGTAAGATTCCATGACAAAAAATTTCCATTTACCCGAAAATGGAAAATGGACATTATCGTTTGGAAACTGCCCTGAATAATGATAATCAGCTTCTTTTACATTTGCGGGTAATTCATATAGCCATAAATTATATTCGGTATTATACGAAGGGTCAGTTAGAAATATATTATTGTATGGCTCCCAATTCTGATTACAAAATTTAAATACTATGATTAGATTTGGTGCATTTTGAGTGGCAACATCAAAATTAATTGTTAGCTTTTGTTCAATCTCTTGGTTGTAATCTATTACAGGAAATGATTCTTCATTATCCCCTAAGTAAGTTTGCAAAGATTTTATTACTATCTCTTGAGCAGAAACAAATTGTGCACTAATAAGAAGAATTAAAAAAAAATTACGCATCAATAAAACCCTTTAAATTCAAAAATCGTGGTACTATTAAAGTACCACGATCTCTTAAAAAACAAAATTAATAGAACCTAAAGGTATTAAAAACTATTGTTAATTTAAAGAAAACAGATTAGTTTTCGGTTAATGTTATATCGCCCCCGCTTGTAGAACCAGAGATTTTTGCACCACCCGAATTTAGCTTACCTTGAAACTCACCTCTTTTAATACGTGTATTAGAAGACTTACTATGAGAAACCGAAACATCACCGCCGCTTGAATCAAGATCGACATCAGCATTAGCATCTTTTGGCACGCTAATATTTATATCACCACCAGATGTTTCAGCATTGATTCCATCAATTTTCCCATAATATTTTATATCAATATCACCGCCGGAAGTTTCGGCATTGATTGAACCATCTTTTGTCTCAATCGTTATATCGCCACCGGACGTATCTGCTCTTAATTTTCCAATAATATTTTTTGCTTTAATATCCCCACCCGAAGTACCTAAATCGGCATCTCCTTTACTATTTGTTACTTCAATATCACCGCCCGAAGTTTCACAAATCATATTGCTCTCGGTATCAGAAGTAATTATATCACCTCCCGAAGTTTCTAACTTAATATTTCCTGTCAATTTAGAAAGCAATATATCACCTCCCGAAGTTTCAATATACGCATTGAATTGATTTGGGATTTCTGCTTTTACTTTTACTTTAATTCCTCTTCCAAAATTGAACCAATTAAAAGAACCTTTTCTTTTTATTACTAATTTTAGTCCTTTGCTGGTTTGTTCCATTGTAATAGTCAATTTTTCTTCGGCTTTGGAATTGCCATAGACGGTCAATCGAGCTTCATTTGAATTGGTTGTAACTACTTTAACATCTGCACCGGGGACATTGACATAAAGTGATTGCCATTTTTGAACAGAATAGGATTCCGTTTTTATTACCTTGAGTTCTTCTGCTTGAATTTTTAGAACAGATACTAATAAAATTAGTATAACAAATAAAGTTGTTTTCCCTTTCATATAAAACCCCTATTTAATGATTTATCAGATTAGACTTGTCAAAGGGGAAAATAGTTACATTATTTTTGAAAATAATGTAACTATTTTAGAAGAAATTTTAATTAAACATTTTTTAATTCGTGGGTTAATTTATTTACTGCTTCTTTAGAGTCGCCGAAATACATTAATGTATTTGGATAGAAAAAAAGCTCATTATCAATTCCGGCATAACCTGCATTCATCGATCGTTTGTTAATAACAACCGTTTTGGCATAATCTACATTAAGAATAGGCATTCCATATATAGGACTATTTTTATCATGTCTAGCGGCAGGATTTACAACATCATTTGCTCCAATAATAAAAGCTATATCGGTGTTATTAAAATCATCATTAATATCTTCCATTGCATACATTTTTTCATAAGATACTTGTGCTTCTGCAAGGAGAACATTCATATGTCCCGGCATTCTCCCAGCAACTGGATGAATTGCAAAACGCACATTTTTTCCTTTTGATTCAAGTAAATTAACCAAATCTCTTACTGCATGTTGAGCCTGTGCGACTGCCATTCCGTAACCGGGAACAATTATTATATTAGATGCTGAATCAAAAATCATGGCTAATTCTTCCGGGTCAACTGATTTAACAGTTCCCTTTGAAGAAGTCTCTGCTGACGGAATGGTAATAGAACCCGCAGATTCCCAACCACCTAGCACCACATTCATCAACGAACGATTCATTCCTTTACACATTATCATTGTAAGTATAATGCCGGACGCACCGACTAATGCTCCTGCTATAATCAATTCATTATTTTTTAGTACGAATCCGGTCATTGACCCTGCAATTCCGGAATAGGAATTAAGTAGTGAAATTGCCACCGGCATATCTGCCCCTCCAATAGGGAGTACAAGTAGAACTCCAAGTATTAGAGCTACAGCACCTATCGACAAAATCACCCAATCTAAAGTAGGATTATAAATTGCAAAATAAGCACCACCGATAACTACTGCGATTAATAAAATAACGTTTATCGTATTTTGCAATGGATACTTAATCACTTTGCCAGATACAATTCCTTGTAGTTTACCAAAAGCAATCAGTGAACCTGTAAATGTAACAGCTCCAATTAAAATACTTAGTACTACTGAAACATCAGTAGAAAGTTCATGAGAAAACGCATCGAAATTTTTCATTTTATAAAATTCTGAAAGTGCAACCAACATTGATGCCCCTCCGCCAAAACCATTTAATAATCCTACCATTTGAGGCATCCCGGTCATCGGAGTTTTGTACGCAAACAGCAGTCCGATTCCTGAACCGATTATTAATCCTATTAATATATATTCGTAAGTCATAACGTGTTGATCGAATAGTGTAACGACAATCGCTATAAACATCCCGAGAGATGAAAGGAAGTTACCGTTACGTGCTGTTTTTGGAGATGATAATTGTTTTATTCCAAAAATAAAAAGTATAGATGAGACCAGATAAATTATTTCAATAATTATTTTCAATTTTTAGCTCACTTTTTTTTGAACATTTTTAGCATTCTATCAGTAACTAGAAAACCTCCAACTACATTTATAGTTGCAAAGATTACAGCTATTAACCCAAGTATTGTGCTAATAGTAAAATCCTGTAAACCTGCACTAATAATAGCTCCTACAATTGTAATCCCTGAAATCGCATTTGAACCGGACATTAAAGGTGTATGCAATGTTGGTGGTACTTTCGCTATCAATTCAAACCCGATAAATATTGCTAAAACAAAAACATATATCATCATCATAAAGCCATAAATTTCCATTAAATTACTCCGATTATTTCGTTAAAATAGATTTAGTTTTCTCGTGAACTATCTCACCATCTTTTACAATTGCTGCTTGTGAGATAATTTCATCTTCCATGTTAAAATTGAATACTCCCTCTTTTGAAGCATATTCTAATAGGTTTTGTAAATTTTTCGAGTACATTTCACTCGCATGATAAGGGACTAAACTTGGCAAATTACCTTCGCCAATAATTATAGCACCATATTTAGATACAATTTTCCCTGCTTCACTAAGTTCACAATTACCGCCAAATTCTACCGCCATATCAAGTATAACGGAACCATGCTTCATATTCTTTACCATCTCCTCTGTTACGAGTATTGGAGATTTTCTTCCGGGGACTAATGCAGTTGTAATTACAATATCCGCTTCTGTGATATGCTTGTATATCAAGTCTTTCTGCTTTTTCAAAAACTCTTCTGATGCTTCTTTAGCATACCCTTTATCATCCTGCATATTTTCTTCTACCGGTACCTCGATAAATTTACCACCAAGACTTTGCACTTCTTCTTTTGCCGAAGGACGAATGTCGGAAACTTCTACAACTGCGCCTAATCTTTTTGCAGTGCCAAGAGCTGAAAGTCCTGCAACTCCAGCACCCATAATTACGACCTTCGCCGGTGATATTGTCCCCGAAGCAGTCATCATTAATGGAAATATTTTCTTTAAATAATTTGCCGCAAGTATTACACTTTTATAACCTGCGAGATTAGCCTGAGAACTAAGAGCATCCATTCTTTGAGCAATTGTAGTGCGTGGTATTGCATCCATTGCAATTAAATTAATTTTGCATTCTGCAGCTTTCTTTGCTATTTCAGGATAATGGAGCGAATAAACAAATGAAATTAATATAGTCCCCGGTTTCATTAATTCTAATTCTGATTTCGAATATTTAGGATGTGTAATAGGTCTCCCGACTTTTAAAACAATTTCTGATTCTTTATAAAGTTCGATTGGGTCTGGAACTATCTTAACTCCGGCTGCAATATATTTTTCATTCTCAAATCCAGCATTCAATCCAGCATTATCTTCGATAGCTATTGTAAACCCTTTTTTGATTAGCTTTGCCGCTACATCAGGTGTTATCCCAACTCTATTCTCCCCTTCTATAATCTCTTTTGCAATTCCTATAATCACTTAGACCTCATTTTCGTTTCGTTATTATTTGCTTTTAAATTTGATTCTAAAACTTCGATTTGATATCCGCTAAAAGTTGAGTATTCAACCAATTCATCGACTAATTTAATCATCAATTCCAATTCTTTTAGATCAATTACTTTATTTGTTTTGAGTAGTTCAAAAAGACTCTTACTAAATATCCAATTTATTAATTCTTCAAAACTTTCTTTTCTGTAATAAGTTTTCCCTTGATATATATTTGGTCTTAAGAATTGTTTTACAAATTTGTTTTCTAGTATTTTTAAAATACTTTCTGCAATTTTCTTATCAATTATATTTTTTCTCTCTACTAACTCCGACACTTCAAAAATATTTTGAAGATTTTCATTAAGTATATTTATCAAAGCAAAATCAGCAACTATATCGTATTCACTTTTACCGGTTTTCTGTAATAATTTCTTAATCGGTTTTCCAATCATTAGAGAATCGATTAAACTTTCCTTTTTATTTTCAGGAAGAATTTTATTTAGGCTACTAGTCAATACCCAAAAAGAGTTTATAAGATAATTATCAGGTTCTAAAACATTATTAAAAAACATAACAGATGAATGTAGCTCATTATTAAAACCATTTAATTTTTTTGATAATGATTTTTCTAATAATTTTTTCATCTCAAGAAATGTCGAGAGATATTCATCAAACAGAGTTTCAAGTTTTTCATCATTAAATTGCAGAACAAGATGTGTTTCGATCGACTTTAAAAAAGCGATGTAACCTTTTTTAAGATATTCAATATCATCCGGCAGAAGTGTAATCTCTTTTATATCAAAAAGCTTTTTAATTATCACTTTTCGTTTTTCATTAAAGAAATCTTCAACTGACTGATGTACTGGTCTTAAAATGTTTTCTTTTAATTTGATTTCAACATTATCAACCCCACTACCATTGAGCGAATTAAATAGATTTTCATATTCGCCGTTTTCATCATATACTTCTTTGAAATTGAGATAAACGCGAGACTCAAAACCTTCCAAAGTAATATTAAAACCATCTCTATAAAGCTGAGCAGCATTAAACAAATATTCCAAACAAGAAATCGTTTCAGTAGCTATATAATAAGTTTTATTGTCATTTTTAATTCCTAAAGATTCAGCTAAAGATACTGAAACAAGATTTTTATTATTACCATCGCTTACTAATTTTTTTGTAGAATATTTAATTGTTCCCGAAGCTGTATCATATTTATTATTGAATAGAATAAGTGCTTTCTCATTTCTTGCTGAATTCGTAAATGCAAAAACACTCTCATTAATATTTCCATTATAATCAAGAAAATCGTAAATCCAAAAATTCTTAATCTCACTAAATAGATATCGCTTTCTCATCAAAGGGAATATTTCGTTTTCATGTCGATTAACTAACCATTGATTTGGTTGTTCATTATAATAGGCACGTTGATATTCCATCCCATACTTCTCTGTGTATCCTTCAATCTGACCGTGAGCAAACATAGGGAGTCCCGGAAGAGTGATCATCATTAAGCATACACCAAAATATTTATCATCAGAACCGAACTGTTTAATAGCGGTTTCCTCATCTGGATTACTCATAAAGTTTACATATCTCTTAAGTATCTCCGGTTCAAACTCTAATGTGTTTGTAATAAGATTTCTATATTTTTCATTCTCTTCTTTCATAAACATGTGCATAAAAGCACTATTATAAACGCGATGCATTCCTAAAGAACGGACGAAATAACCTTCCATTAACCAAAATGCTTCTGCAAGAAGAAGAGTTTCAGGTAATTCTAAATTTATTTTATCAACTACTTCACGCCAAAATTCTTCAGGAAATTTTGAATCGAATTGATCTTTTGTAAGAGCATGATCTGTTCTTGAAGGTATATCCCCTCCACTTCCGGGTTCAGGATACCATAACCGTGAAAAGTGTCTTTTCGTTAATGTCATTGCCGCATCAAAACGAATTATACTAAACCTTTTTGCCACATCAAAAATTTTATCTATAACTGCTTTACGTACCTCTTCATTTAACAAATTCAATTGAGCAGTATCGTTCCATGGCATATTTGTTCCATCATTTCCATGGTATATAAATCGGGTATGTCCGTTTCGTTTATCAATCATTTGAAATACAACCGCAGCATCTTTCTTGCTCCAATAACCATCTTCAATTTGGATTATATAATTTGAATCATCTGAAAGATTAGGACCTGTAAAACGATAATTAGGAAATGGTGATTGGTGTGATTGAATAAAATATTCAGGATGGTTTAATACCCATTTAGAAAATATACCGGTATGATTAGGTACCATATCGCTTGCTAATCTTATTCCCCTTTGTTTAGCACGTTCATTCAAATTTTGATATGCGGATTCCCCACCTAAATCAGCAGCGATATCATAATCATAAAGTGAATATGCAGATGAAACCGCATCAATATTTCCAAGTATGTGTTTTATTTTTTTTGAAGCATCGCTTCTTTCCCAGATTCCGATCAACCAGAGACCATTAAAATTCCATTTTGCTAACTGGTCTAATTCTTCATCAGGAATTTCATTGAGGGTTTTTATCGTGCGGTTATATTTTTTTGAAAGTTGATCCAACCATACATAACTATTTTTTGCAATAAGTTTAACGTTTGGCATCCAATCTAAATCAGCTGTAAAATTCTCAGGTTCTTCATAATCTTTCCATATGTCTTTAGCATATTTATAACCTGACTTACCGAGAACAAGAAACTCATCATAATTTTCTTTATCATAACTTGGAACAGATGTAGGCTGTGACCATGCGCCTTCTCCACCGCTTTCTCCGCTATTATCAAATTTTATTTCCTCTTTGATGAAATCTTTACTCTTTAGAATCCTTATCTTAAGATTCTCCCCAATAATTTCAGTCCAGTTCTCTAGCATATAATTGAGCTGACTTTCTAAATCATCAGGAAATGACAATAGTGGTTCTTTTAAGAAACTAAATAAGTCTAATTTCTTAGCACCGATTTTCACTTCTTCCTTAAAGAAAAGTTCTAGAGTCTGTATAAGTGTGAAATATGAATTTTTATTCGTAAAATAATCCTGGTTGAAGAACTCAATTAACTTTTTATTACCCGGATTTATATTCGAGAAATGGAGAAGAACTAATTCTTCTAATGCAATTTCAATATTAGATTTACTTTCGCTATATCCATTTAAATAATCATAAACAGAAATTCCATCTTTATAAACTGCTTTTGGTGGGAATAATTCACAAAATTCGGAAAGTACCTTGAATACTTCATTTTCATTAAGATTTTTATTTACTGCTTGAATTGCTTTTTTGAAAGCATTAGGATTGAATTTATTTTCATACTCTCTTATTAAGTAATGAAATATCTCGTCAATTAATCCTGCTGCATTTACTAACCCGGGACTTAATTGAATATCTGGTTCTCTAAGTTTATTTACTGTAAAAACAAAGTTTCGTACAGTATTAAAATCGGCGAATATAACATTACCCGTGATCGAAAAGAGTTCATCATTAAGGTTATACTTTTTTCTAATCGTTTTAGCAATATGAAATTCAAATTTTAAACTCATCATTTTCTCCGAAAGGAAATTCCAATAAAAATAAGCAATTACATCTATATAGATAATAAAAATAATACATATTCTAAACTTAATTTTATATTTCTTATAAAATTGATAAAAAAGAGCTATTAGTTTATATTCATAGACTAAATAAAATCAAGAAGATGATTACCACTCCATTAATGACGCAGTACTATAAGATTAAGCAAGAAAACCCTGATATGTTGCTTCTATTCAGAGTCGGGGATTTTTTTGAAACATTTGATGAAGATGCGAAATTAGCGTCCAAAGTATTAGGAATAACTCTTACAAAAAGGTCACATGGGGCAGCTAATGATGTTCCATTAGCCGGTTTCCCTCACCATGCAATTGATACATACCTTCCCAAATTAGTAAGAAGCGGACTTAGAGTAGCAATCTGCGAACAGATCGAGAATCCAAAATTTGCCAAAGGGATTGTAAAACGTGAAGTCGTTGAAATTGTTACGCCTGGTGTTACCTTCTCAGATAAATTATTAGATAATAAAAAAAATAATTATCTATTTTCTATTGCAATTGAAGGCGAGCGTGTCGGTATTGCGGTATGTGATGTATCGACAGGTGAATTTCTTACTTTTGAAACTGATACGAGACATTTATTAGAACAGTTGCTTAATTTCTTCCCTGCTGAAATTATTACTAATAAAAAGAATAGAGAATACTTAGAAAATTTAGTAAAAAAATCTCTTCCAACGATTCGCATTTCGAGATTAGATGATTGGATATATAACCGCGATTTCACTTATGAATTATTGACAAATCATTTCCAAACAAAAAATCTGAAGGGGTTTGGAATTGAAGAAAATGAACTCGAAATAATTTCTTCCGGTGCAGCACTTTTTTACTTAAAAGAAACTCAGAAAAATTCTCTTTCGCATATCAGTTCTATTTCAGAATATAATACTTCTGAGTTTATGGTTTTAGATATTGCTACAATGAGAAACCTAGAAATAATTTATAGCTCACAAGATGGTTCAAAAGAAGGTACATTAATAAATGTTCTTGATTTTACAAAGACCTCCATGGGTGCAAGATTATTCAAAAAATGGTTAATTAAACCGTTATTGAAATTGGATCAAATTAATCTCCGATTAAATTCAGTAGAAGAATTAGTTAATAATAAAAAATTACGAACTAATATCCAGAATGAATTAAATGAAATAGATGACTTCGAGCGGTTAATATCTAAGATATGCACGGGTAGAGCTAATCCGAAAGATCTAGTTAATCTAAAAATATCACTAAAAAAAATTCCGTTGATTAAACAATTATTAGATCAAGCAGATACAGAACTATTAAATAAAATCAATAAAAATCTTCTAGTTTTAGAAAACACGATATCCTTAATTGAAGATACTATTAATGATGATGCTCCACTTGCTCTTTCAGATGGCGGTGTAATTAAGAAAGGCTTTAATCAAGAATTAGATGAACTTAGAGAAATAGCTCATAACAGTAAAAATTTTATTGCTAATCTCCAATCACAAGAACGTGAGCGAACTAAAATTAATTCTTTGAAAATTTCGTATAACCGAGTTTTCGGTTATTATATTGATATCAGCAATACGCATAAAGAAAAAGTTCCTAATGACTATATAAGGAAACAAACGCTTGTAAATTCTGAACGTTATATCACACCCGTATTAAAAGAATATGAAGAGAAAATCCTAACTGCCGAAGATAAAATCATTGATATAGAATCAGAAATTTTTAATAATATCAGAACAGCAGTAGCAAAGCAGAGTAATGAAATTCAGAATGATAGCAGACAGATCGCAATCTTAGATTCCGTCCAATCGCTTTCTCAATCAGCTGAAGAATATAATTACGCAAAACCCGTCTTGAATACGAATGGAAAAATAGATATAAAAGATGGGCGGCATCCCGTAGTAGAAAGAATACTACCTCCGGGAAACAAGTTCACTCCTAATGATGTTATTCTTTCTAATGATGATACTCAGATTATTATTATTACCGGACCAAACATGTCGGGTAAATCAGTATTCCTACGACAAGTCGGATTAATCGTTCTAATGGCACAGATTGGTTCTTATGTACCTGCAAAAGAAGCTGAAATTGGTATTGTGGATAGAATTTTTACCCGTGTTGGCGCAAATGATAATATGGCTGCCGGTGAAAGTACATTCTTAGTTGAAATGCAGGAAGCAGCAAACATACTTAATAATGCAACAAATAAGAGTATTATTTTATTGGATGAAGTGGGGCGTGGTACAAGCACGTTTGATGGTATTTCAATTGCATGGGCAATTACTGAGTACCTTCATGAGAATCCCTACCAAGCCGCTAAAACATTATTTGCTACTCACTATCATGAATTAAATGAAATGGCAGAAATTTTTGAGAGAATAAAGAATTTCAGAGTTGACGTAAGAGAAATCGAAGATAAAGTAATATTTTTACACAAGGTGAAACCGGGTGGTGCAGATTTTAGTTATGGCATTCAAGTTGCCCAAATGGCAGGTCTTCCTAGTTTCGTAACTAATCGTGCTAAGGAAATTTTGCTTAATTTAGAAAGTAAAGAATTAACTCCTTATGAAACGAAACAGCTCTTAAATAAAAAGAAAAAATCAGCAGATGATAATCAACTTAGTTTTTTTGAAATTAAGGATGATTCTTTGAGAACTGAATTGTCGGGAATCGATATAGATGGACTTACACCTATTGGTGCATTAAACAAATTAAATGAGTTAAAAAAGAAATTAAAATAAATTAGCGGAGTATGAAGTGATTATAATTTTAGAAAATCATATATCAGAAGAGAATACCGAAAGGATTGAAAAAACCTTAGTATCATTCGGATTCCAAATACATAAATCAGTCGGAGTAGAAAGAACAATTATCGGAGCTGTGGGTGTAAAGCCAAATTTTGATACAAGAAATATCAGAGTAATGGAAGGTGTGGCTGACGTATATAGAATTACAACTCCATATAAACTCGCTGGAAGAGATTTTCATGAAGAGAATACTGTAATAAATTATAAGGGTGTGGAAATTGGTGGCAATAAAATTGTTATGATGTCCGGTCCTTGCTCGGTTGAAAATGAAGGACAAATTAATCGACTTGCTGAGATCGTAGCAAAATCAGGTGCGCAGATATTACGTGGAGGAGCTTTCAAGCCAAGAACATCGCCTTACTCGTTTCAAGGTATGGGAAAAGAGGGTCTTCAATTAATGCGGAAGGCAGCCGACAATAATAATTTATTGGTCGTAACAGAAGTTATGCAAAATGATCAGATTGATATGATCTATAAATACACTGATATTTTTCAAGTGGGTGCTAGAAATATGCAAAACTTTTCAATGCTAAAGGAATTAGGTAAAGTAGATAAACCGATTCTTCTTAAAAGAGGTATTGCCGCAACCCTCGAAGAGCTTTTAATGGCAGCAGAATATATTTTGTCTAATGGCAATCCAAATGTTATATTGTGCGAGAGAGGTATTAGAACATTTGAAAGTTATACACGTAACACTTTCGATCTTTCAGCAATACCGGTGATTCATAAAAAAAGTCATTTACCAATAATAGCAGACCCTTCTCATGCAACAGGATTAAGAGATCAAGTGCCATCGATGGCAAGAGCTGCAGTGGCAGCGGGCGCTGATGGTCTAATGATTGAAATTCATGATGAACCTGAGAAAGCACTTTCTGACGGTCCACAAGCTCTTTTACCTGTTAATTATTTACAGCTAATAAGCGAGCTACAACTTATTGCACAAGCTATCGGCAGGACTTTATAAATTGATAATTAAATCTGTTTCTATTATTGGACTTGGTTTAATAGGTGGATCATTAGCAAAAGGTTTTAAGGAAAATTTTCCGGATATAGTGGTATCTGCTTATGATCTGCCTGCAACTCTTGAAACTGCAATTAATCAAAAAGTGATCGATACTAAATTAATTGATCCATTTGATTCATTAAAAAGTGATTTAATCATAATCTCTTTACCTGTTGATCATGCTGTTAATATTTTTGAATTGCTTATTCCCTTTTTGAACAAGAAACAGGTAATTACAGATGTTTGCGGCATTAAAGAACCATTTGAGAAAATATGGAAAGAAAAATCGGTTAAGGGTATATATATTGGAACTCACCCAATGACCGGAAAAGAAAAAGGTGGATTTGATAATTCTGATATTCTCCTTTTTCAAAATTCCGTTTTTATTTTTTCTGATTTATACAAAAACAGAATTGCCGTGAAAGAACTAGCAAAAATTTATACTGCCTTTGGTGCAAGAATTACCTTCTTAAGCGCAAAACTTCATGATGAAATTGTTGCTTATGTAAGTCATCTACCTCAATTACTTTCCGTCGCTCTCGTAAATAGTGTGGCAAAAAATAAAAATGGTAAAGATTTTATAGATTTTGCAGCAGGTGGTTTTAAGGATATGACACGAATAGCCTCGAGCAATTTTAATGTCTGGGAACCCGTTCTAATTGAAAACAAATCAAACATAATTAAATCTCTACAAACAATCGAAAAACAAATTCAGAATACAATTCATAATCTTAATGACGAAAACACAAAAAAAATCGGAAAGGATTTTTTAAAATCAAGAAATGCGCGTAGTAAAATTCCACAGAATTTCAAAGGTTTTTTATCGCCTCTTTATGAATTAAATCTTTTAGTGGAAGATAAGCCCGGTGTACTAAGTTATATTACTACTTCGATGTACAAAGCGAATATAAACATCAAAGATATTGAACTAATTAAAATAAGAGAAGGTTTCGGCGGTACTTTTAGATTGTTATTTGAATCAGCTTCGGATGTGGAGAATGCTACAAAAATCTTAAAAAAAATTACTATTCAGAATAAATAGATTTAGCAAAAGCTACTATTTGGGAAAGCACCTTCAAGTTACAGAGAAATTACAATTTGGAATAATAAGATTTAGCAATTGCTTCTACTGTTTTCTCCCCATCAATAGCCGCTGATATAATTCCACCTGCATATCCTGCTCCCTCTCCGCATGGATATAAATTTTTAATCTGAACATGATTTTTCGATTCATTATCACGAGGTATTCGTATTGGCGAACTCGTTCTTGTCTCTGCGGCTAATATTTGCGCTTCGCTCGTAAAATATCCTCTCATACCCTTATTAGTTTCTAATAATGCTTTCTGGAGAGGGACTGAAATATTCCTTGGCAATATTTCATGAAGTGGAGAAGAAACAATACCGGGAATATAAGATGAATCGGGCAATGAACTAGATAATTTATTTTCAACAAAATCAGTTATACGTTGAGCAGGTGATTTCTGCCTACCACCTCCGGCTTTATAAACCGTCTGCTCAATCAATGATTGATATTCAAGTCCGGCAAAAATATTTTTACTTTCTCCCCAATCCTTTTCGTCGATATTAACAACAAATCCCGAATTAGCAAATGGAGAATCTCTTCTGGAAACTGACATTCCATTAAGTACCAATTCATCCTCTTCAGTGGATGCAGGAACTATAATTCCACCCGGACACATACAAAATGAATAAACTCCCTTCTCCCCGATTTGACATGCAAAATTATATGCAGATGCCGGAAGGTTCTCATGACGTATTTCTGAATGATATTGAATTTTATCAATCAGCTTTTGAGGATGCTCAATTCTAACACCAATTGCATAAGGCTTCGATTCAACAAGTATATTTTTACTATGCAGTAAATAATAAATATCTCTTGCCGAATGTCCCGTTGCTAAAATTAATTTAACAATTTTATGTTCTACTGATTCATTTATTGTGATTGTGTCTATTAGTGAGTTTTTTAAAGTAATTCCTGTTAGCTTACTATCGAAATGTATCTCCCCACCGCATTGAACTATTGTATCGCGAATTGCAGTAATAATTTTTGGAAGTTTATTAGAGCCTATATGTGGATGTGCATCAATTAATATATCGGGAGAAGCTCCATGAAAGACGAAAAGCGAAAGTATGGAATCGACATCTCCCCTTTTTTTCGAGCGAGTATATAATTTCCCATCACTGTATGTTCCAGCTCCACCTTCACCGAAGCAATAATTAGAATCGGGATTTACAATTCCTTCTTGTTGAATTGCTTTTAAGTCTCTTCTTCTCGATTGAACATCTTTTCCACGTTCAAATATTATTGGTTTTATATTAAGCTCAATACATTTGAGTGCTGCGAATAAACCGGCAGGACCACTTCCTATAATATGACATCGAAGATTACTTGTTACCGGTTTAAATTTAATAGGAAATATTTCTAACGGTGGGTCTTCATTTGCATATGCAATTACTGAAAGTCGAAATATTGGCTCTTTAGAGCGTGCATCAATTGAACGTTTTCTAATCTTTAAGAAATTGAGTTCAGTTAAATCAATTCCAATTTTTAATGCACTTAACTCACGAATTTTTTCAAAGTCATTTATAAAATCAAGTGGGACAACAATTTCAGTTTCTTTAATCATTCTATTAATATGTAGATTTTGTTATGCCGCCGTCAACGGGAATTGTAGTGCCGGTAATATAACCGGCAACTTCAGAAGCAAGATAAACTATCAGGGATGCCACCTCTTCAGGGTTTGCTAAACGTTTCATTGGTACGTCATTAGCCATCTTAGTCAAAATATCTTCTTGCGATTCTCCTGATAATTTTGCCCTACTTGCTGATAAGTCATATAAACGTTGCGTAAGTGTATATCCCGGTGCAACATTATTAATTGTGATATTATGCTTTCCGACTTGCGAACTTATAGTTTTGGACATCGCCGTAACTGCACTTCTAAAAGCATTGGAAAGAATCAAATTGTCAACCGGCTGTTTTACGGATATAGAAGTTATGTTAATAATTCTGCCCCAATTATTTTTTATCATCGCAGGAAGAACAAATTTAGAAAATCGCACTGCACTTAATAATACTTGATTGAATCCATTATTCCAATCAGAATCATTTAACTCTTCAAAAAAACCGGGACGAGGACCGCCACAATTATTTACAAGTATATCTATTGAGCCAAGATGTGTCTCACAAAACTTTATTATATTTTCAATATCTGCTAATTTATCAAGATCGCATACTTCCCACAAAACTTCTTTGTTATAAGCATGATTAATTTCTTCTGATGCTTTAATTAAATGCTCTCTATTTCTCGAACAGATAACAACATTAGCTCCTTCAGATAAAAATAGTTCAGCAGTAACTCTTCCAATGCCCATACTTGAAGCTGTAATAAGGACGTTTTTATTTTGAAGACTTAGTTCCATAAGCCACCTATAATGTTTTTATTACCTGCTCAATTCCCTCTCGGATCATCATAACCGCATAAGCAGCAAGGAAAAGAGACGCAATTTTTGCAAAAGCTTTTGAGCCACCTTCTCCAATAACTTTTGCAACCCACTTAGCATTTATTAATATGGTAACTATTATAATAAAATTTGCCAATAAAGCTAAAACAGTATAGTCGAACCCATTTTTATCTGTCAGTATCATAATAGTTGCTAAAGCAGCCGGGCCCATTATCAATGGAATTCCAAGTGGTACTATACCAATATTAGTATGTGGATTTCTTCTGCTATCAGATGAACTCATTATATCATTAATACTCAATATCAATAATAATATACCTCCTGCAATTCTAAAATCATTGATAGTAATTCCGAGAAATCTTAGAACTGCTTTTCCACCAAAGAGGAATAGTATTGCAACGGTGAACGCAGTAAGACATGCTTCAATTATCAATTTTTTTCTTTGAATTGAAGAAATTCCTTCTGTGAAGCCAATAAATATTGGAGTAGTTCCAATAATATCGATTGCCACGAATAATGGAATAAACGTTAATAGAAATAAGTTAAAATCCATTGTTATCCTAATTTTAAAATGTAATTTACATAAAAGAGAGAGGAAAAAAAATCCCGCACTAGGCGGGATTCAATTAATTATTATTATTCCAAGCTTTTTAATTGCTCGGATACAATTTGTTCTGTATCCAATGCAATAACTAATTCCTCATTAGTAGGAATTCTTAATGCTTTTGTAGTAGAATCCGGTGTATTAATTTCGCATTCGCCCTTAACGTTCTCATTTAATTCTTTATCAAATTTAATTCCGAGAAATCCCAGATCTTTACTCACTTTTTCTCTAACCATAGTAGAATTTTCACCAATACCACCAGTGAAAACAAGTGCATCAATTCCGCCCATTGCTGCAGCATAAGCACCTACATATTTTTTAATTCGATAGCAGAAAACATCAAATGCAGAAATAGCTTTTTTATTGCCTTCTAATACCGCTGCTTCGATTTCGCGCATATCTGAACTCTCGCCACTTAGACCAATAAGTCCGCTATGTTTATTTAATAAAGTATTTGCTTCGGAGAGTGAAAGCCCTTCCTTACCCATAATATAGAGGATAACGGACGGATCCATATCACCACTTCTTGTACCCATTAGTAACCCTTCCAATGGCGTGAATCCCATTGAGGTATCTATTGAAATACCTTTATCCACAGCCGCCATACTACATCCATTACCAAGATGTGCAGTAACTAATTTAATTTCACTTAAGTCTTTTCCTAACATAGCCGCAGCTCTATCCGAAACATATCTATGTGAAGTACCATGAAAACCATATCTTCTGATTTTATACTTTTTATAAAGCTCGTAAGGCAAACCATATAAATAAGCTTGAGATGGCATTGTGGCATGGAATGCAGTATCAAAAACGCCAACTTGTGGAGTATTAGGAAGATGATTTATTGTAGCTTGAATACCCTTAATATTTGGTGGATTATGAAGAGGCGCAAGTTCGATATTATCATTTAATGCTTTCATTACTTGCGAAGTAATCAATACCGAACCTGAGAATGTTTCGCCGCCATGTACTACGCGATGCCCAACTGCTTCAATCTCTTTTTTGTCTTTTATAACGCCATGATGCGGACTTAATAAAACAGCAATTACATATTCAATTGCAATAGAATGATCTAAAATTTCGCCTACTATTCTTATTTTTTCTTTGCCAATTGGTGTATGAGTAAGTACAGCACTTGACATTCCTATACGTTCGACCAATCCTTTTGCTAATTCAATACGATCAGCAGTATCCATAAATTGGTATTTGATAGAAGAACTGCCGCAATTTAATACTAAGATTTTCATTTTAACTCCTAATTCTTTTCAATAATTTTGCCTTCGTTATCATAAACATAGAAACCTTCTAAAGTTTTTTTGCCTAATTTTCTTTCTCTTACTAATTTTCTTAAAATTGGGCAAGGACGATATCGAGGCTCACCAAGAGTTTGCCATAAAGTTTCCATCCAAGCAAGTACTTCATCCAATCCCATCGAATCAGCCATTTCAAGCGGACCCATCTGGAAATGATAACCAAGACACATTGCAGTATCTATATCTTTTGCCTTTGCTACTCCTTCTAATAAAATATACATTGCTTCATTAAGAAGTGGTACTATTGCTCTTGTAGTAACAAATCCAGGATATTCATAAACTTCTACTGCCGTCTTACCGATTTTGGCTGCGAATTTCTTCATCTTTGCAACTGTTTCGTCCGATGTTTCAAGTGCTTTTACTAATTCTACAAGTGCTACTTTTGGAACAGGATTTAAAAAGTGCATTCCAATGATCTTGTCTTTCCTTTTAGTTGCATCTGCTATTTTCGTTAAGCTAAGAGTTGATGTATTAGAAATAAATATTGTATCAGGACGAGCGATAGCATCAAGCTCACAAAAGATTTTTTTCTTTAATTCAATATTTTCATCAACTGCTTCAATAATAAGGTCACATTCAGGAATCTCATTCTTATCGAAAGTCCATTTAATCCTACTTAAGATCGATTTCATTTCACTTTGAGTCATAGCCCAGCGAGCAATTTCACGTTCCATACTTGCTTTCAGACTATCTTTAGCTTTTTCCAATCCTTCTTTGTCTCGTTCGACTACAAGCACATCAATACCTGCAGCGGATATAGTTTGAGCAATTCCCTGCCCCATTACACCACCACCAATAATTGCTACATACTCAATTCGATCACTATCATCTGTGCGCTGCACCCCAGTTAGTAAATCTTCGAGTTTCAATTTGTCATTTGCCATAATTAACCATTAATATTTATTTAAAAATCAAAAATTATATACAATAATTATACCAAATATTTGCCTCTTATTTACCTTAATTATCAATAATTTTTTCTGTTTTTAATAAAAATTAGATTTTTAAGATTATTTTTGGGAATTTAGTAATCTATATGGTAAAATTGTTAGATGAAATTAAAAGAAAAGTTATCTGAACATTTTGGATTTACCTCTTTCCGCAGTGGTCAGGAAGAAATAATCAAAGATATAATTAAAGGAAAAAATGTTTTAGCAATACTCCCAACCGGAGGTGGTAAGTCTCTATGTTTTCAGCTACCCGCACTTTTAAGTGATTCTATTTCGATTGTTATCTCTCCTTTAATCTCATTAATGAAGGACCAAGTCGATTCAATTAATAAAAACAATTTGAATGCGGTTTTTATTAATAGCAGTTTGGATTATAGCGATTATCGAATTGCTATGAATTTAATTACTCTGAAAAAAGTGAAATTAATTTATCTCTCTCCAGAAAAATTAGGTGATACTTCATTCATAAAGATTTTAAAAGAATTAAAACCCTCCTATTTATTTATTGATGAAGCACATTGCATAAGTGAATGGGGACATAATTTTAGACCGAGTTTTAGAAAAATAATTGAATTTGTAAAATTTCTCGAAATTAATAAAGTATCTGCTTTTACTGCGACAGCCAATCAAATTGTTAGAGAAGATATTGTAAAACTTCTTGAAATGAAGAAGCCATCAATTTTTGTTGAAGGATTTGAAAGACCCAATATCGCAATTAAAGTAATTAATTCAACAAATAAAAAAAGAGACCTGTTAAGACTATTCAATAAATTAGATATTCCCGCAATTGTATATACAGCTACTCGCCGTTCTGCAGAAGAAACAGCAAATGAATTGCAGAAGTTTGGTTTTAATGCTACTTACTATCATGGCGCATTAAATTCGGAAATAAGAAAAATGATTCAAGATGATTTTATAAATGAAAAAATAGAAATCATCTGTGCGACAAATGCGTTCGGAATGGGAATAGATAAGAGTAATATTAGAAGTGTTGTTCATTACGAAATCCCTTCTTCGATTGAAAACTATTATCAAGAAATTGGACGTGCAGGACGCGACGGGAGTGAATCAAAAGCTATTTTATTATACAATCCGAGAGATATAGTTTTACAAAGACAGATAATTAATAGTAATTATCCTGATATATCCCAGATAATGATGGTTTATGATCTGCTATTGAATTATTATCAAATTGGGCTTGGCAGCTCATCTTCTTCTTTTATGAATATCGATGATAATGTTATTAAGCTTGCAATACTAAAAAAAATATCAGAATCACAATTAAAAGTATCGATAAATGCATTAACTCAATCAGGCTATTTCAGACAACTTAATTCCTTGCATTCCACATATTCAATTAAATTTATTGTACCGCAACATTACCTTCGGGAATTTATTGATTCTACACCAGATTCGATTCTCAAAGATATTACTGTTACACTACTTAGAATAGAAGGGCTGAAGCTATTCAATTCAGGAGTAAAATTAAATATTGAACATCTATCCGGTTTATTAGATATTTCAGCCGAACAGTTTATAGAAAAAATAAAAAACTTATCTAATATGGGTTTAGCTCAAGTTGTTTTGCCGGCTGGAAAAGGTGCTATCCAACTAATAGGATTTCGAATTAAAGCCAACGAATTAAAAATTGATTCTATTTCTTCTTTTAAACATCGTGATTATCAATTATCTAAAGTAAATCAAATACAAAGTTTCGCTGAAAGCGAAATATGCCGTTCCTATTTTATACTTGATTATTTTGGAGAAAAGCATTCAAATTTTAAATGCGGCAAATGTGATAACTGTAATTCATTCGATAATGAATTGGATTTCGATATTAGCCAACGTGAATTGACTTCGGTAAGAATTGATTACGAAAAAGATGAAGAATTATTTTTAGAGCTTAGAAAAATACGCGCTGAAGCAGCAAAAAAATTTAGTCAACCTGAATATTTAATTTGCAAGGATGAATTGCTAAAAGCAATTGTGATAGAAAAACCAAAAACACCTGCTCAACTTATGGCGATTAAAGGATTCAATCTATCAAGATATAATAAAATTGGAGTAAAGATATTAGAATTATTTAATGAATAATTACTTCTGTTTTTGGATTTGAGATTCCAAATATTCATCAACCTCTTTATAAAAATTATTCCATTTCTCCTTATTTTCTTTAAGCGATAAGATAAATTTATTGAACTGATCAGGATTAATTTTAGTAGCTGAATAAAGACTATCGAGTGATGAATTTAACTTAATTGAATCGTGATTATATATTTCCATCAATACAGTTTTATCGACATAAAATTTAGCATAGTTTTTATAGTCTTCATCCTTTATCCCACTGCATGAAAGAAGAATAAAAAGACAAATAAATAAAAGTATATTATTTCTTTTTGCTTGCTTCAAACAATACTTTCTTTTCATGATCAGTTAATTTTTGATAACCACTTTGACTAATCTTATCGAGTATTCTATCGATATCTTCTTGAGAAGCATCAATCGGTTCATCACTATTTTTATCATTTATATCGTAATACTTTGCTTCTTCAACATTTTTCTCAAAAGGATTTTTTGGTTTTCTAAACCCGGAAGAAAACTGCCCTGAAGAGCCGCTTGGTTTTTTGAAGGAATTAAACATCTTATTAAGATTAAAATTATTTTTTTTATCAGCAAGAATGAAAACTAAGGCAGTTAAAGCTCCACCAATATGTGCTAAATGAGCAACAAATCCACTTGTATTAATCGATAAAAATTCAAAAACAATAAGGAAAGCAATTAAATACTTTGCTTTAACAGGGATAAGGAAATAAAGGAAAATGTATCGATCAGGGAAAAACATTGCAAAAGCTATCATTACACCATAAACTGCACCCGATGCGCCGATTGTAGGGGCTAGTGTACTTTCTAAAAATGGAGATGCTATCACTTGAAGCAATCCTGCACCTACTCCTGCTGCAAGATAAAAAACCAGGAATTTCTTTGAACCCATGATATTTTCAATTTCCATACCGAACATCCAAAGCATAAACATATTGAAAAGAATATGAGAGAATGAACCATGCATAAACTGATAGGTGATTAGCTGCCAAACTTGAAAATTATAACTAAAACCGGCTTGATCAAATCCACCGATAGGATTAAGAGCGAAATATCGATTAAGAATATAAGCCCCCGGATAACCACCGAACATTACGTTATCAAATAGCATCTGAATAAAATAGACAGCTACATTTATCATTAGCAGAATTTTAAGTACCGGCGGGAAGTAACTAAATCCTCCCATGCCCGAAGGTTTGTAATAATCGCGTGAATCTAAGGCCATTCATTTCCCCTGTTAATCAAATCTCAAGTTAATTTATTTTTCAATAAGATAAAAATATTTAATCCCGGAATCTCACCGGGATTAAATATAAATACTTATGCTTCGTTAAGAGCTGCAACTCCCGGAAGAACTTTGCCTTCGAGAAATTCGAGTGAAGCACCGCCGCCTGTTGATACATGAGATACTTTATCATCAAGTCCGGCTTTTTTAATAGCAGCAGCAGAATCACCACCGCCGATAATTGTTTTTGCACCATCTGCAGTAGCATCAGCAAGTGCTTGTGCTATTGCATCTGTCCCTTTAGCATAATTATCAAATTCAAAAACACCCATTGGACCGTTCCAAAGAACTGTTTTACTCTTTCTGATAATCTCACCAAATTCTACAATAGTTCTAGGACCGATATCTAATCCTTGCTCATCAGCCGGAATAGAATCAATCTCTACAACATGCGAAGGTGAATCATTATTAAATTCTTTAGTAACCACAACGTCTTTAGGTAATATAACTTTTGCTTTAGAAGTTTTAAATTTCTCTAACATCTCTTTAGCAAGATCAATTTTTTCTGCTTCCAATAAAGAGCCGCCAATTTCTAAACCCATAGCTTTATAGAAAGTATAAGCCATACCGCCACCGATTAATAAATAATCAACATTCGGCAATAGATTTTCGATTACGTCAATTTTTCCGGAGATTTTAGAACCGCCGAGAATTGCAGTAAATGGTCTTTCTGGATTAGATACTGCACTTCCAAGATAATCGAGTTCTTTCTGCATTAAGTAACCCGCAGCATTAATCTTTATATATTTTGTTACGCCTTCGGTAGAAGCATGTGCTCTATGGGCACTCCCGAAAGCATCATTGATATATACATCACCTAATTCAGCTAATTGAGCAGCAAATTCAGGGTTGTTTTTTTCTTCTTCAGCATGAAAACGTAAATTTTCTAATAGCAATACTTCCCCATCTTTAAGTGAATTAACAATCACTTTTACTTGGTCGCCAACGCAATCAGAAGCAAATTTTACCTCACAATCTAAAAGTTCGCCAAGACGAACTGCTACCGGCTTTAAAGAATATTTTGGATTTGGTGAACCTTTAGGTCTGCCAAGATGGCTCATTAAAATTGTTTTTCCACCTTCTCTAATAATCTTTTTAATTGTAGGTAAAGCTGATGTAATTCGTATATCATCGGTGATCTGTAAATTCTCATCGAAAGGCACATTGAAATCCACTCTAACAAGTATTCTTTTCCCTTTAATATCCACATTATCAATTGATAATTTTTTCATTTATTCCTCCAAAAAATATATACATATAAAAAAGACGCAGCCTTAAAAAAGGAACTGCGTCTTATTAAACTAATTACATTACGATTATGCTTTAATCATCTTTAATAATAAGTCAACTACTCTGCATGAATAACCCCATTCGTTATCATACCATGAAACAACTTTAAAGAATCTCTTTTCGCCTTTCAAGTTGTTCTGCATAGTAGCTAATGAATCATAGATTGAAGAACGATTATCATGTATAAAATCAGTAGAAACTAATTCTTCATTGCAATATCCTAAGATACCTTTCAAATATGTTTCAGAAGCTTTTTTGAATAAAGCATCAATTTCTTCTATAGATGAATCTTTTTCGGTTCTGAAAGTTAAATCAACAACTGAAACATCGGCTGTAGGAACTCTAAAAGACATACCTGTTAATTTACCTTTAGTTACAGGAAGAACTTCGCCAACTGCTTTTGCTGCACCTGTTGATGAAGGAATAATATTCATTGCAGCAGCTCTGCCGCCTCTCCAATCTTTTTTGGATGGACCGTCAACTGTTTTTTGAGTTGCAGTATATGAATGAATTGTAGTCATTAAACCTGTTTCAATTCCAAGACCTTCTTTCAAAATTACATGAACAACCGGAGCTAAACAGTTAGTTGTACATGAAGCATTCGATACAATATGATGTACTGCAGCATCATATTCGTTATCATTAACACCCATAACGAGAGTTTTTACGCCGCCTTTACCTGGAGCTGAAATAATTACTTTTTTCGCACCCGCATCTATGTGCCCTTGTGCTTTTTCTAAAGATGTGAATAATCCGGTGGCTTCAATAACATAATCGACACCTAATTCTTTCCATGGAAGTTGTGATGGCTCTTTCTGTGCCATAACGCATTTTGTTTTGTAACCATTAACTACAAATACATCATCCGACTCTACTTCTGCGCTGCTTTTTTCACTTGAAATATCAGCCTTTAATTGACCATGAACTGAATCATATTTCAATTGATAAGCAAAATATTTTGCATCGGTTGAAACGTCAACTACTGCTACAACTTCAACTTCTTTGCCTAATAAACCTTTTTCAACAAACGCATTAAAAACTAAGCGCCCAATTCTTCCAAATCCATTAATACCAACTTTAACGGCCATTTTTCCTCCATATATAATTATTTTAGTTAAATTCAATCTTAAATATAGCAAAAAGGATATGATTATTCAATTTAGAACTAATAGATTATTTGTATAAATAATCGTATTATCATTAATTAATTTTTATAAAACATATTTTTCTTTTAGTTCCATACATTAAAAAAAAATCGCAGGATAATTATGCCCTCTTTAGATTTTTTGAAATACGTTCCAATATTTATGGAACTTCCTGATTCTACACTTGAAAAAATCGAATTGATCGGTTCTCGTCGAAATTTTCAAAAAGACCAGATCATTTTATTGGAAGAAGAAGTTGGCTCTGCGCTTTTTATGATTGTAACAGGCAAAGTAAAAGTATCTCGCTCAAGCGGAGATGGTAGAGAAGTAATTCTTACGATTTTATCCGAAAGTGATTTCTTCGGAGAAATGGCGATTTTAGATGGTCTTACTCGCTCTGCAACAGTTACTGCCACGGAACCAACCGAACTTTTTATGATACAGAGAAATGAATTTTTGGAATTATTAAAAACTTATCCCGAAATTTCAATATCTCTTTTGCAAGAGCTTACCAAAAGGTTGCGTGCAGCTGATATGAAAATTAAAGCCCTTTCTCTTAAAGATGCGGAAGGAAAAGTAGCTACCGTTGTTTTGCAGCTTGCAGATGATATTGGTAAGATTAAACATGGTATTGTGGAAATTGAAAAACTACCATTACAGCAAGACTTTGCAAATATGGCAGGGACTTCAAGAGAAACAATTTCAAGAACACTTCATTCATTTGCTAAAAAAGGATTAATAGAATTAGAAGGTTCTAAATTACGAATTCTAGATTACGAAAAATTTAAAGAAACTTATATCTAACGTGGAAAAAGTTGATCTCCATACTCATACACATTTATCAGATGGGGTTTATTCTCCTTCTGAGGTAGTTAAACTAGCCTCTGAAAGAGGAATATCTATACTCAGTATTACCGATCATGACAATACAGGCGGAATATCAGAAGCAATTTCGGCTGCTTATGATTATGGGTTAGAGATTATTTCAGGTGTTGAAATTAGCACTGATATTGAAGATCGCGAAGTTCATATTCTCGGCTATTTTATGGATATTAAAAACGAGGAGCTGAATAAATACCTTTCTTTTTTTAGGGATGAACGTTTTCATAGAGCAAAAAGAATTGTATTGAAATTGAACAAGTTGGGTATTAGAATTTCTATGGATGATGTTTTAGTCCATGCGAATAATTCTGCTATCGGAAGACCTCATATTGCTTACGCTTTATTAGATCTAGGATATATTGAAAATTACTATCATGCATTCGATAAATATATTGGAGATAATGGACCCGCATATGAAAGAAAAATTCATGTCTCTCCTCAAAGTGCTTTAAAAATTATTAGCGATTCCGGAGGATTATCTTTTATTGCGCATCCGGGTAATATGAAAGAATCCGTTATTCTAGCATTAATTAATGCAGGTATTGATGGAATTGAAGTAATTCATCCGAGTCATTCAGAGTCTCAAGTAAAATTTTATAAAGGAATTGTTGCTCAATATTGTTTATTAGCATCAGGTGGCTCAGATTTTCATGGTGGAAAGAAAAATGATGATTCGTATCTTGGTAAGTTTTTTATTACCCCTTCTTATATTAAAACAATGAAAAAAATGCTTCATCTTTAATCCGCAAGAGTATTTAATTCTGTACTTCCTTAATCGACAAAAAATCGTAAATTTGTACAAACTTTTAATGGAGATTTAAATGAGATTAAAAATCTCGATACTTCTATTACTTATAGCAACAATTTCAAAAGCACAAATTTGGCAAAACTATTCCGATATGAAAAATATAAAAGGGATTGCCGTTTCAGATTCTTATATATGGAGTTCTACAAATGGAGGTATTTTAGCTTTTGATACTAAAGAGAATTTATTTGAGACCATAAGTAAAACTGCCGGTTTAAGCAGCCAGATTATTACTTCTATTGCCATTGATAAATCCGGCAAAATTTGGATTGGATCTTTTGAAGGGTTTATAAATGTTTATGACCCAATGGATAAATCTCTTATTAAAATAAATGATATTGCTAATACCACTAAAAGTCAAAAACAAATTAATGATATATATATTTCAAATGATACCGCTTTTGTATCTACTGATTTTGGATTATCATTAATAAATACATCTTCTTTTACATTTTTAGATTCATTTTTAAAACTTGGTTCATTTGCCTCTGAAGTTAAAGTAAGAAACTCTATTAAAAAGAATTTATTATATGTGGCAACTGAAAGCGGAATTGCAGTTCAAAAACCGGGAGCACAAAATCTATTAGCTCCGGAATCTTGGAATAATTTTAATCTATTTACTGACATTAAAGTATCGAATATTAACAAAATCGCTTTCTTCCAAAATAAATTAGTTGCTGCTACTAATACCGGGGTCTATTCTCTTGGCGAGAATAACATATGGAATCTTATTGCACTTGGAAATACAGACGTAATAAATATTTACACGTTTCAGAATGAATTATTAATGGTTACTTCTAATGAACTTTTTTCAATTTCAGAAACTAATAATGCCAAATCACTATATTCAAATGCGAATCTAACTTTAACATCCGTAATTAAAAATTCAACTGGGACTTATATTGGGACTAATAAAGGATTGGTAAAAATAACAAGCAGTGAATCAGTAGTGCTTTTACCCGAAGGTCCTACTAATAACAGTTTTATAAATATGTCGGTAGATACTAAAAGTAATCTATGGGTTGCAACCGGTAGAGATGTTTATGGAATTGGCGTTTTCCAATTCGATGGCTCTTCTTGGAAAGATTTTAATACAACATCTAATCCGGAACTAGTTTCTAATTCATACCATAACGTCTATGCTTCATCAGAAGGGACTGTATATTTTGCTAATTGGGGACGAGGATTTAGTTCGTACAAAGATGGAGTTTTTAATAACTATAATGCTAAAACAAGTGACTTAGTAGGAATTCCGGCTGATCCTAATTTTGTTGTTATTTATGATTTAAAAACCGATTCTCGAGGAAATATTTGGATGACTAATCTTCAATCTGCTTCTCGAAAACCTTTATCCGTAATGACTCCAGAAAAGAAATTTTATCATTACGAATTTAAAAATCCACTAATTAATGAGAATGAAATAATAGGTAATTTAGTTATCGATCAAAACGATAGGAAATGGTTTACTGTAACAGTTGGCGACCGAGGACTTTACTACTACGATGAGACAAAAACTTTTGAGAATTTAACCGATGATAAATCGGGATATTTTAGCCGCAATGATGGATTAATAAGCGATGAAATAACTTCTCTTGCAATTGATTTGAGGGGACAACTTTGGATAGGAACTAATCAAGGAATAAGTCTAATTCCCGACGTATCGAAACCTAAAATTACTAATGCTGTTGCATTATCCTTAAGAAGCCAGTCTATTTCTTCTATTTTAGTTGACCCTCTCAACAATAAATGGATAGCAACAAAGAACGGAATTTATTATTTCTCTTCTGACGGCATTCAGCTATTAGAACATTACACAGTTGAGAATAGTCCATTGCCTACCAATGATATTAAGAATCTTGCTTTCGACAAAAATAAAGGTATTTTATATGCCGGTTCAGATTACGGGTTGACTTCATTAAAAACATCGGCACTGCTTCCACAGGAAAGTTTTACAGAATTATTTGTTTATCCAAATCCCCTTTATATCGATGGCAATACGATTAAACTGACAATTGAAGGATTGGTACAAAATAGTAAAATAAAAATATTTTCTATTTCCGGTGAAATGATTAATGAAATAACAAGCCCGGGCGGAAGTATTGCTTTCTGGGATGGAAAAAATTTAGATGGCAATTATGTCGCAAGCGGTATTTATATAATTGTTGCTTATGATTCTGAAGGCAATAATACTGCAACTTCAAAAGTGGCGGTTATTAATAAATGATCGATATTGTAAATCTTTCTATTCAATTTACCGGTGAAGATTTATTCAGCGATGTAAATCTAAAAATTAATCGTGGTGATAAAATCGCACTCGTAGGTTCTAATGGAAGTGGCAAATCAACCTTTTTAAAATTACTTACCGGCACAGAAAAACCGGAATCGGGCAAGCTTTTATTCCCACGAAATTTTAGATTAGGTTATTTACCACAGGATTTTCTTTCATTCAGAGGTAAATCTCTTTTCGATGAAGTAAAAAGTTCAATGGAAAATTTAATTGGTCTCCACCAACGCGAAGAGCATCTAATTGAAATGCTAAATGCAGAAGGAATTGAAGACGAAGAAAGAAATAGCATACTTGATGAATTAGGTGAAGTAACTATCGAAAAAGAAAACTCCGAGTTTTACAGTATCGATAATAAGATAGAAAAAGTTTTGATAGGTCTCGGATTCAGAGAGCGTGATTTTGAAAGATACACGGAAGAGTTTTCTGGTGGCTGGCAAATGAGAATCCATCTCGCTAAGATACTTCTTGGCAATAATGATTTGATTCTATTAGATGAACCTACAAATCATCTTGATATTGATACCGTGGATTGGGTAACAAATTATATGATTAATCTAAAATGTGCAATCCTTCTTGTTTCACATGATCATTATTTTATTAATAAAGTAACAAGTAAGACAATCGAGATATATAACAAAAAAGTTACTTTCTATAATGGTGTCTATGATAAATATCTTAGATATAAAGAGGAAAGAGAAATTCAACTTAGGAGCGAATTAAAGAATAAAGAAAAAAGAATTAAAGAGATTGAGAGTTTTGTTGAACGATTCCGATTTAAAGCCTCAAAGGCACGGCAAGTTCAGAGCAGAATTAAAATGCTCGATAAGATTGAGATAAGCGAAGTAACAGAAAAAGAGAATAATTTAGAGATGCGCTTCCCTATTCCTCCTGCATCAGGGAGCGTTCCCATTGAAGTATGTCGTCTTTCTAAAAACTACGATGCGCTCCAAGTATTTTCTGACATTAATCTTGAGATTCATCGCGGTGATAAGATTGCTATCATTGGTCCGAATGGTGCAGGCAAAACTACATTCGCTAAATTAATTGCAGGCAAAATTGAGCCCAGTTCTGGTACTATAAAACTTGGTCATAATTCATTTTTATCTTTTTTCGCGCAAGAAGCTACCGAAGACCTTAATCTTGAAAATGAAATTATTGATGAAGTTTCAGCAATAAATGAGAATATAACTTTAGGACAATTAAGATCGCTTCTTGGAGCATTCCTATTTTCAGAAGATGATGTGTTTAAGAAAATCAAAGTTCTTTCAGGTGGTGAAAAAAGCCGTGTAGCTTTAGCAAAACTTCTTCTTACTAAATCAAATGTAATTGTTTTAGATGAGCCTACTAACCACTTGGATGTCTCTTCTAAATCGAAACTTCAAAAAGCATTAATTAATTTTCCCGGAACTCTATTAATTGTTTCGCACGATATTGATTTTCTTAATCCAATAATTAATAAGGTTCTCGAATTAAGAGATTGTAGCGCAAAATTTTATATGGGCAATCTTGATTATTATTTCTATAAAAAGAAAGAGCTATCAGAGAATGAAAAACTTGTTGAAGAAAAATCTTTTGCATCATCAAAAGAAACTAGAAAAGATCAGAAACGAGTAGAAGCAGAAGTAAGGAAAAAAAGACACGATGCAACTAAAGAATTAAGGAAAAAAGTCGATTCGATTGAAGAAGAAATTGCAATGTTTGAAGAGCTTATTTGTACTGCTGAAAAAGAGTTATTAGACCCCGAGATTTATAACAACCCAATTTTAGCAAAAGAAAAAAGTAAATTTTATGAAAGTTCAAAAATTTCTCTGCAGGAAAAAATGATTAATTGGGAAGAATTAACTTCCCAATTAATTGAACTAGAAGAAAGTTTTAATAAACTACTTTAGAAATTCTTCGGCTAATGCAATACCGCCATATAAAGGAGCATCATCGCCTAACTTTGTATAATTAATTTTTACGTGCGCACCCGATTCTTTTAATACATTCTCTTTAAATGCTTTTTTAATTCTCGGAATGAAATAGGAATGCATCGCTTCTACTACACCCCCGCCGACAACAATTGTATCTAAATTTAAAATAGTAGTAACATTACCAAGTACAGTACCAATTATATCGGCAGAATTATTAATGTGCTGAATTGTTACTTTATCTTTTTTCTTCAATGCTGTTAAAAGAGCTTTACTTTTTATAGCCTTCTTTTGAGTAATATACTCTTTTAGAACGCTTCTTTTACCGTTTTTAATATCTTTAGTTATCCCTTTTGCTATTGCAGGTCTTCCGGCAGAAAGTTCAAAAGTAGTTTTTGATCGGTTTGAAAAATTTCCTTTTGGATCAATATGTATATGCCCTATTTCACCAGCATAAAATGAAGAACCGCGATATATTTTACCATCAAAGAAAAGTGCACCGCCAATACCTGTACCTACAAAAATAACGAGCATATTATTGACTTCATCATTATACTCAAACCTTTTAATTCCGAGTCCTGCTAAATTAACATCATTCTCAATTAGTACCGGGATACTCAAGTACTTAGCCATTCCCTCTTTTATATTGAAATTTTTAATACCTAAATTAGGAGCTTCCCCGATAATTCCTGTATTAGGATTTACTGTTCCGGGAACGCCGAGACTTATTGCTTTGATATCGTTTTGAGTTAATTGATTCTCGCCAAGAAGCTGTTCGACAGATGCAGCAATACCTTTTAATAAACTTTCTTTTCCCTTGGAAGGATCGGTAGGTATTTTAACGCGTGATACGATTTCGTTTTTTGAATTAACTAAAGCAGACAATATTTTCGTTCCGCCTAGATCTACTGATATTATTTTTTTTGTTTCCATTCGTTCTTCCAAAGTTATGTTATTATGTTATGTACTAATTTATTAAATTTTATCTTATTATTTGATATTTTTTCTAATTAAGGAGATTAAATGTTTGTTAATTTTTCTGACATACCCGGCAGTCAAAATTTATTTCTTGATTACTTGCATGAATTTGAAAATGTAAATATTTTTTTTTCAAAGAATTTTAGAGATATAGATAGTTATGCCGATCACTTTAAAGAATTATCTACAAATGAAAAATGTAATAGGCAAAATCTAATAGAAATTCTTAAAAATCAATATAAAGATTATAAAGTTTCTAAACAGACTGAGATAAATATAAGCTTATTTGAATCAAAAAGAACATTAGCTGTGGTAACCGGGCAACAATTAGGTTTGTTCAGTGGACCATTATACACTCTCTATAAAACAATAACCGCTATTAAACTTGCCGCATGGCTGAAAGAAAATTTTGAAGGTTATAATTTTGTGCCTGTCTTTTGGCTTGAAGGCGATGATCATGATTTTGATGAAATTCGTTCAGTTAATATTATTGCAAATGATAATTCAGTCAAAAAATTAACTTATAATAAAGAGATCGAAGAAGGACTAAATCGAGGTCCTGTTTCTTCTCTCAAATTAAATGAGTCTTTTAATGAACTCTTAAATGAATTAAAAGATAATTTAAGAGAAACAGAGTTTACTAAAGAATTATTTTCATTGATTGAAAATTGCTATTACACTGGTGCTAATTTTAATACTTCTATGAAAAAATTACTCATCCATCTATTTGATGAATATGGACTTGTAATTCTTGATCCTACCGATAAAAAAGTTAAAGAATCATTAATGCCAATTTTTGAAAATGAGATTACAAGTTTTCCTAAAAGTTCAGCATTATTAGTGGAAAGAAGTGCTGAATTAGAAGAACTATATCATGCTCAAGTTAAAGTTAAACCGATTAATCTTTTTTATAATGATGGGAATGAAAGATTACTGATCGAACCGGTCGAGGATGAATTTAGACTAAAAGGGAAAAGGAAAAAATTCTCAAAAGAAGAAATCCTGAATGAAATAGAAAATCATCCTGAAAAATTCAGCCCAAATGTATTGCTAAGACCAATATGTCAAGATACACTTCTGCCAACAGCATTTTATGTTGCAGGTCCAAGTGAAATCAGTTATTTCGCTCAAGTATCTCCCCTCTATGAACTAAATAATTTGGTACAACCAATTATTTATCCGAGATCATCGGCAGTTATAGTTGAAAAGCAATTCTCAAATTTGCTTTCTAAATACAACCTAAATTACCAAGATCTTTTTAGAGAAGAATCTTCTTTGAATGAAAAAGTATTATCGAAAATATCAGATTTCGCAAGTTCACACTTATTCAATAATATTGAAAAAACTTATAAAGAGGAATTTGATCAACTAAATAGCCGAATTGAAATTATTGATAAAAACTTGACGGTTGTTTCAGAGAAAACACTTTCCAAAATTTTACAGTTATTAAATAATCTCAAGGATAAAACAAGAGAAGCAGAAATAAGGAAACATGATGTTGCCATAAAACAATTACAAAAGATGAGAAATAATCTTTATCCATTAGATAATTTACAGGAAAGAGAACTTAGCTTTATTCACTTTTCAAATAAATATGGTATTGATTTTATAAAATTTTTATTTATTCAATTGCAGATAAATAAATTTGAACACCAAGTAATCGAAATCTAATTTAATATTTTAGCGATTTGCTCTAAGAATAACGGATTTGAAATAGAAACTGATTCAAAATCATTTATTATAGTTTCATTTTCTAAAAGCATACCAAGAATTGAAAAAGACATTGCAATTCTATGATCGCCGAAACTTTCAAAAATATTAGATTGAGATTTTGGCGAACCTGAAAATCTAAATCCGTCTTCAAATTCGGTAACATTTATTCCCGCTCGCTCCATATTTCTGCAAACAGCATTAATTCGATCTGTTTCTTTTACCCTTAATTCTTTTGCATTCCGTACTTCAAAATCACCGTCAGCGAATATTCCTGCTATCGATAATATTGGTAGTTCATCGATTATATTCGGAATTATTCTTTCATCTAATTTAATATTTGTCAGCTGTTCGGTGCTTCTAATAAGTAAATCCCCTACGGGTTCTCCCATATTACTGCTTTGACTAATAATGGTAATATCACCACCCATTTTCTGCAAGACTTCTATTATTCCTATCCTTGATTCATTTAATGAACAGTTTCTAATTACTAACTCAGAATCCTTAGCTAACAAAGCAAGAACAATAAAGAATGATGCAGAAGAGATATCTCCTGGGACATTATATATTGATTTTTTTGGATAATTCAATTGCGCAGCAGAAATTATTTTTTTGCCGGCTTCATAATAAGTTGGTAACCGGAGCATTCTTTCTGTATGATCTCGAGTAATTAATTTTTCAATAATTTTAGATTCTTGTGGAAGATGTATTGCGGCAAGCAGAAGCGCGCTTTTAATTTGTGCACTTGCAATCTCCATTTCGTATTCAATTGGATGTAATGATGTATTGCTAATTTTCATAGGAAGGAAATTATCATCAGCCAAAGTAATTTTAGCTCCCATAGTTCTTAATGGATTAGCCACTCTGCTCATTGGCCTTTTAGATAATGACTCATCTCCAATTAATTCGCTATCAAAATTTTGTGCAGACAGAATACCCGATAATAATCGTGCGGTTGTACCTGAATTGCCGGCATCCAATTGCTTAGATGGTGCATTGAATGAATTTATTCCCTTACCAACAACTTCTAATTCATCATTTAGAAAATTAAATTCGGCTCCGAGTTCTTTAAAGCATCCAATTGTTGAAGCGACGTCATCAGAATTAGAAAGATTCTTTATTATCGATTTACCTTCTGATAAAGCACTAAATATCACCGAACGATGAGAAATCGATTTATCACCTCGGAAAGTTAATTCACCTTCTACTTTATTTATCTTGCTAAATGATTGCTTCATTTATCGCACCATTCATCTATAAGCGATTCTAATTGCTCAGGGGGATAAGATGGCTCATCATACATTCCCGCTTCTGTACGTTGCCTTAATGCTTCATATAGTGTTACTGCGGTTGCTACCGAGACATTCAAACTCTGTATCATTCCATTCATCGGAATATAAAACAAACCATCTGCATGTTTTTCTACATCGTCGGAAATTCCTCTATGTTCATTTCCAAAAACTAATGCTACTTTTTTTGTTAAATCTAATGAGTATAAATTTTTGGAATCTTCCTTCAATGAACTTGCCAAGACCGAAAATCCTTGATTTCTTAAATCTTCAAAACAACTTTCTACTGCTTCAAAGCGTTCTGAATAAACCCATTTTTTTGCAGAAGCCGAGGATGTTCTACTTATTTTGGGAAATGATTCATTTGTATATAATAATGATATTTTAGGAACCCCTGTGGCATCGCATGATCTAAAAATTGCACTTACATTATGAGGATCGTGGATATTTTCTAAGACAACATGAAGCCCACCCTGCCTTAAGGAAATGGTTCGTTTAATCTTATTAATTCTATTTTCAGATTTGCAATCTCTTAGTTTCATGGTTTTTGGAAGAGAATTTTATAAATTCCTTTATTACCTTTTTGAGCAGCTTTATCAATTACCAATTTCTTATCTTCCGGCAGTTTTATATAAAACTTTAGTAGATCAAGAATTTTCTCGATGGCTTCATCTTCATTTGCCGCCCATGTTTCGCATCCTTTTACAGAAGGAACAATAGCATCAAAGCCGTCATCAGTTTTTATTACATTTAGAGTTAATACCACTAATAACCACTTTCAGATGCTTTTTGATGAGTAACAATTTTCACACTCGCACTTGCGCCAATTCTATCTGCCCCGCTTGATATCATACTCAGTGCATCTTCGGTAGTCCTGATTCCGCCTGACGCTTTAACGCCGACAGTACTTCCAACTACATATTTCATTAAAGCTACATCGCCTGCTGTTGCGCCACCTTTAGAAAATCCTGTGGAAGTCTTTACGAAATCTGCTTTGGCATTTTTGCTGATTAGACAAGCTTTTATTTTTTCTTCATCGGTTAGAATAGCCGTTTCAATAATTACTTTGCATAGAGCATTTTTCTTTTTAGCAGCTAATACTACTTGATTAATATCATTAAATACATATTCATATTCACCCTGTTTAAGCATACCGACATTGATAACCATATCAATCTCTTTAGCACCATGATTAAGGGCTTCTTCAGCTTCTGCACGTTTAATGGTAGTTGTATTTGCTCCTAATGGAAATCCTATTACTGTACAAACTTTTACTGAACTTCCTTTTAGTAATTCTGCACAAAGCTCAACAAAAGAAGGATTAATGCAAACCGAAGCAAAACTATATTCTCTTGCCTCTTTGCATAACGTTTTAATTTCGTCCGGAGTCGCATCCGGTTTAAGAAGTGTATGATCAATATATTTTGCGATATTTTGATCCGGGAGCTGAACTCCCACCCCGGGACCTGCGGCAATTCTTTCTGCACCAGTATCGATTATTTTTTTTACAGTGCTCGGTTGATCAATTACATTTCTTTCCCATCCGACACATGTATTTCCAGTGCAATAAAAATCGCGCAATGCTTTTTCCATAAAAACTTGCGATACTATCTTATCAATTGTTGTTGAGCTCATTTTATATTCATTTTTTGTTTGAATGATTTTAATGTATTAGTTAGAAGCATTGCTATCGTCATTGGTCCAACTCCACCCGGAACAGGTGTGATAAAAGATGCTTTTTCTTTTACGTTTTCAAAATCTACATCTCCGACCACTTTATATCCTTTAGCTGAATTTGAATCCTCGATTCTATTTATGCCTACATCAATTACAACTACACCATCCTTTACCATATCTTTAGTAATTAAATTCGCTTTACCAACGGCAGCAATTAGAATATCTGCTTGTTTTGTATAAAAAGCTATATCAGGCGCAGCAGTATGACAGATTGTTACAATCGCATTTGCCCCATCCTTTTTCTGAACAAGCATATTTGCAATCGGCTTACCTACAATGTTACTTCTACCGACCACTACTACATGTTTTCCTTTTGTATCGATTTTATAATATTTCAATAATTCCATAATGCCAAAAGGTGTGCATGGATAAAAGGTTTCCTTGCCAATTACAAGATTACCAAAACTTATCGGGTGAAATCCATCCACGTCCTTTTCAGGGGAAATGGCTTCAATAATTTTGTCCTCATCAATCTGTTCTGGAAGAGGTAATTGAACTAAAATTCCATCTATATCATCATCAGCGTTAAATTCTTTAATTACTTTCAGCAGGTCTTCTTCGGTTGTATCATTTTCCATAATCTTTATAACCGAGTGAAAACCAACCTCATTACACGCTTTACTTTTTGAATTAACATAAATTTTAGAAGCGGAATTATCACCCACTAAAATAGCAACTAAACCCGGTTTTTTGCCGGTTAATTTTAATAAACTTTCTGCTTCATTTTTCAATTCTTTTCGAATATGTGAAGCAACTAATTTACCATCAATTATTTGTGACATTTATATTGTACCCTTATCAAAATCCGGTAGTATAATTCTTTCAATATAATTAGCTAAACCTGTTTCAGAATCAATTTTCACATAAACTCCGCACAAATGCGGATCATCGGTAGCTGTTTGATACTTCTGCGGTGTCTGGTATAAAAAACGATTTATCGCCGCATCTGCTTTCATTCCAATCACTGATTCATAAGGGCCTGTCATACCGCTATCGGTAATAAATGCAGTACCTTTCGGCAAAATTCTTTCATCTGCAGTTTGAGTATGAGTATGAGTTCCAACAATTGCTGATACCTTACCATCAAGAAAAAAACCTAATGCTAATTTTTCTGCTGTTGCTTCTGCATGAAAATCGATAAAAATGTTTTTCGTTTCCTGTCTTATTTTAGAGATTACCCATTCAGCAGAACGGAATGGACAATCGATTGGAGCCATAAAAGCTCTACCCTGCAAATTAAGAACTGCTAATTTATATTTATCTTTTGAAATAATAAAATAACCATTGCCATGTGTCCCACGTGGATAATTGAAGGGTCTTAATGCACGCGGTTCAACTTTAAGATATTCCTGCGATTGATGTTTATCCCATGTATGATTACCACCTGTAATTACATGAACTCCAAGATCAAATAATATTTTTGCTTCTTTTTCAGTAAGCCCTTTACCATCAGCAGCATTTTCACCATTTACTATTACAAAATCGGCTCTATATTTTTTTATTAAACTTGGTAACCAAGTTTGAACCATGTCCAATCCCGGTTTACCTACGATATCTCCTACAAAAAGTATGTTCAGATTCATTTTGTCCTATTTATATTACTGAAATATATCTAATTTTAGTATAATTTGAAAAATACACTTATTTAATGGCAAAATTAAATTCTATTTTAGATTTAGACATAAAAAATTCGGAATTTTGCGTAATCGATTTTGAAACGACTGGTCTCTCGGCTATTAATAACAGGGCTATCGAGATTGGTATAGTAAAGATTAAGAATGGAAAAATAAAAGATAAATTTTCTTCTTTAATCAATCCCGGATGTCGAATCCCCTATTTCATTACGAATCTGACCGGTATATCGGATGATGACGTAGAAGATGCACCAACTTTCGATATGCTAATTCCTGAAATCGACAAATTATTGCATAATTCAGTCGTTGTTGCTCATAATGCTCCATTCGATATGTCTTTCCTTAAAGAGGAATATAAAAGGTCGTCAGAAGACCCGCCAGAAAATCAATCTATCTGTACAGTCCGATTAGCAAAAAAGTTAGTTCCTGAAATAAAACCTAAATCTTTAGGCAATCTTACCCGGAGTATGAAAATACTTCATAAATCGACTCATAGAGCATTAGGAGATGCCCACGCAACAGCAAAATTATTTCTTAAATTTATTGATATATACAATGAAATATATGATTCTGGAACAGTTAAAAACCTTCTCGATTTCCAATTCCCTGAATCTAAACGTATAATTGATAACAAAATATTAAAAAAGATTTCAGATGAAAAACGAGAAATACCTAAGAATAGCGGTGTATATCTCTTCAAAGATGCAAAAGGTAAAATTCTTTATATAGGAAAAGCTAAATCTCTTAGGAGCCGCGTAACAGGATATTTTACTTCTTCATCAAATTCTAAACAGAAAAAAATAACTAAACGTGCTTCAACAATAGAATTTCTTAACACAAATTCAGAATTGTCCGCATTAATTTTAGAATCGGAATTGATTAAGGAAAATAAACCAACTTTAAATAAGCTACTGAAAAAATACACAAATACTTACTTTATAAAAATAACTGAACGACCATATTCCAAAGTTGAAATAAAAACAAAATTCGAAATGGATGGAGGAGATTATTATGGACCTTTCTCAAGCAGGGATAGCGTTATTCAATTATATGAACTGCTGAATAAAAATTTTATGCTAAGAGAATGTAATGAAAAAGAATTTTCTAAAGGGAAGCTCTGTTTTTTATATGAAGTAAAAAAATGTATCGGACCTTGCCTAAAAACATATAGCCCTGAGGATTACGAAGCAGAGCTTGAACATCTATCTGATTTCTTAAAAGGAAACGAACAAACTGTATTGGATAGAATGTTAAAGAAAATGAAGATGTTTTCTGAGAATAAGAAATATGAAGAAGCCGCTAAAATGAGAGACGAGATTAATTTCCTTCTAAATAATCTTCATCGTCTTGTTTCGATCAAAGAACCGATTAATCAAGCAAATCTGTTGATCGAAATCAAAAGAGAAATTGGCTCTGATTTTATTCTGATGAAAGATGGAAAAGTGGCAATATTTAATTTCTTCAATAATGAAAATGGTAAATTCTTTAATCTGCTTGAAGAACATTTTGAAACTGTTTTTCAAATGAAAGAGGATTTTGATATAAAGGATATCGAGCGAATAAAAATAATAATGAGTTGGCTTTCAAAAAATAAAATGCTTTACAATCTTTATTATCTTAAAAATTATTCAGGTATAATGGATTTAGCAGCAAAAACAGGTATTAGACTACCTGATAATAAATTTAGTTAAAACAAGCCTAATTATCAGTGCAGTTGCTAATATCATTGCCAAATAAAGAATAATCGATTTTACAGATTGTTGTGTAAATGAAAAAGTTGATCTAAAACCACGCCATCCACATGTTCTGCATCTAAACAAACTAAAGAAAGTTAATTTCTTAATGATTTGCTCTTTCATACTTCTTGCTCTTGAGCGATGAAGTGTGCCAATTTCATTACAACCCGGACATTTACCAAATTGGGGGTCTCTATGAACAAATATTTTTAGACTTTTCATTTATCCTAATTATTTAATAAAACCGATTTAAATTGATAGATAATTAAAATTGCTATAAAATTAAATATAATTAAAAGATCAACAAAGTAATTATATTTTAGTGATTATTTCGTTTCAGGTAATGCGATAGAGCATGCGACCTTAAATTGTTTATCATTCTTAAGAGATTCTGAAATTCTTCCTTTCCTTCCTTCAAGATGAGTTGCCAATTCTAATTTTATCTCCATTAGAAAATCTTCTTTATAAAGATTAATTTGTTCTTTTTCAAATGAACTAATTTTTTCTTTTAATAATTTTATTCCCTCCAGAAGGGAATTACTATTTTTCTCTTCACGAGCATTCTTCTCAAGCTCATCCGATAAAATTGAAAGGTCCGATTTGAATACGAAATTTTCTTCCTTAATAAAGGAACCAAATTCATCAACGAGTTTTTTATCGGTTAGATTTTTTAATAAATTTTCATTTGATTTTGTATTCATCTTTGTTGCAAATCTGAAGAACATTCCTTCGGCTTTTAGATTACGGATATATTTAGATTTCGATTCACCTTGAACGACAGAATCGGGTTTAATACCACCATAAGCTGTTACTTTCCTATGAGAATCAGTATAGAAGGTAGTGTCTTCTTCTTTATTATTTAAAAAGACTCGATTATTACCGTAATCAATTCTCTGAATCGATCTCCCTGAAGGAGTATAATACTTAGCTGTAGTTATTTTTAGAGAAGTCTTATAGCTCAATGGAACAATAGTCTGAACTAAACCTTTGCCAAATGAATTAGTTCCCAATATCAAACCTCGATCGTGGTCTTGAATAGCACCTGCTACAATTTCGGATGCGCTCGCAGAACCTTCATCAATTAAAACAATTAGTTTTATATTTTGAGCAACCGGTTCTTCTTGAGAATAATAGTATTTAGTCTCGGAAGAATCGCGCCCTTGAACTGAAACTATTAATTGCCCTTTCATTAAAAATTTTTCCGAAACATCAATTGCGGCATCTAATAATCCACCCGGATTACCTCTTAAATCGAGTATTATCGAACCGATATTTTTTATTGATTTTAATTCGATAAGAGCTTTTTTTACTTCATCTCCGGCGGTTCTATTAAAACTGCTTAGTTTCAAATAAACGTTATCAGAACTTTCAGGAGCAAATCCATAGTAAGTCAAGTTCTTAACTTCAATCTCTTCCCTAACTATAATAAAATTAATCGGTTCAGATTCTCCTACTCTTTTTATTAGAATATTGACAGAAGTGCCGGGGTCACCTTTTAGAAATTCAGTCAAACGCTCATAGTTACCCACAGAAATATTATTGTTGTCGATTTTAGAAATTACATCCCCAATTTTTATTCCCTGTCTTTGGGCTGAATATCCTTCAAGGAGATCGACAATAGTAACGTTGCCATTTCTAATACCGACGCTTGCACCTATTCCGCCATATTTCCCTTTCGTAATTACATCAATATCTTTTTGAAGATTTTCATCAATAAAATTAGTGTAGGGGTCCAATGAAGAGAGCATGCCCTTGATACCTGCAAGCATAAATTCTTCAGGGTCAACATCTTCAACATAATTAACTGCTACCTCTTTATATATCCTTCCGAATAGCTCAATGTTTTTTGATATTTGAAAATAGATATCATTATCACCGGGCAAAAATCCTAATGAAATGATTACAATCGATATTATAGATAATTTATATAGTGGTTTCATAACTCAATACTTTCTTAAGAATAAAATTGTGGATATCTTCAATAGAATCAGTACCATTAATTAAAATAAATCTTTCTTCCTTTTTCGCGATCTCTAAATAGCCGCTTCTAACTTTATTATAAAATATTTCATCAGATAATTCAATACGGTCTAAATCAAAAAGTAGAATACTATTTTTTCTATTGAACATTTCAATTATATCAATATCGATAAAAAAGGTTAATGCAGGAACAACATTTCTTATGATATAATTTTGTAAATCCAAAACAAAATCGAGAGAGATTCCCCTTCCATAACTTTGATAAGCAATTGATGAATCGTGAAATCGGTCGGAAATAACAATTTTACCTTCATCTAAAGCCGGTATGATAACTTCATTTACTAACTGCGCCCTGCTAGCAGTAAAAAGCAGAAGTTCAGTTTCAATATGCATTTGAGAATTTTTTTTATCTAAAAGTATATCTCTTATTTTTTCCGAGATGGAAGTCCCACCCGGTTCTCTAATCAAAAGAACATCTTCTCCTTTGTTTTCAAAATATTCTTTAAGTAATTCTACCTGTGTTGACTTTCCGGAAAAATCAAGCCCTTCAAAGGAAATAAACATGTCAATACTCTTTAATAATATATTTTAGCGAATTTGGTATTTTATTTAATAATTCTATATTCTGTGGATGTTCCACTTCCGGTTCAATTACGCCGGAAGTATCTCTAATAACTTTCCAATAATCCACATAAACTCTGATTGCATCCTTATTAAGTTTTCCTAGATTTAGAATCCCACCTCGGAAAGCTACAGAAACTTTTGATGGATATAATACAAGCTCTCTACCTTTTGGCACGTTTACAATCTCAATATCTATATCGGAGAAAGTTTTGTCTGATGTCTTTTGAACATCAAAATAAACTAATGTGTTATCTCTTTTGAAATAAACATTTGGAACAGGTTTTAAGGTAAGCGACGAACCAACTTTTTCATCAATATTTTCAAACTCTTTTTCAAAAGTCTCTACACTATTTATTTTCCTTATATTCGACATTGTACCATAAACCGATACTGATTCAGGTTCGATAAAAATCTTAGATGCTATTCCATATCCTTCTTTAAATGAAAGCTTCGTTTTAGGTAATATAGGAACTTTTTTAATAAAAACTCGATCTATATCAATTGTTATTTGACTAGGATTAATATCTACAACTTGCATTCTCGAGGTTATCCAACTATTATTTTCGGTGAAATTACGAATGGACAAATTTTTAATTGAGCTACTTTTATTAAGAGATATCTCAAAAACAGGCAAATTACCTGTGAATAGCTTTGTAAGCAGCCATCCTTCACCTTTAAGCCCAATCCTAATTTCATTAGCCGAAGAACTCCCAACTATATAATCTTCCGGTAAATCAGTATAAACAACCGGAACAGTTATAAAAGTATAGTATTCATTGGATAACGAAACAGAAACCCAAAGAGCCAAAGAAAAGAAGACAATAAAAGAGATTGTTATTATTTTTTTACTCATAATCTCAATATAAATAAAGTTATTAATTAGAAGGGAATTTAAGGAAAATTATTTTCTTAATTGATTGAAATAATCGATAAGTAGATTTCTATTCGCTTTGGAGATTTCTCTCCCCTTAATTGGAAAATCGGATAAAGAGCGCGCTAATTTACGCAGATCATGAACATTTAATTTTATTAATTCATCCTCTTTAGGAATTTCTGATTCATCACCAGAAGCCGCTACCGTAGTTTCGGATTCTCCTGAATGTATATCACCAACATTATTCTTAAAAGATTCTACAGTTTTACTATCATCAAGATCACTTTTGGTCTTTTCTGGAAACTCTTTATTAAACTCAACATCAATCTCAGTATCTATATTATCACTTACTTCAACATTTATCTCGGTATCTAAATCACCATCGAGTTCACCATCAATTTCTTCGGGAAGTTCATCTTCTAATTCTTCTTCATATTCAGGAATATTTTCTAACTCATCATTTTCGTCTTCATTGAACGATTCAATTTCGGAAGAGAAATTTTCTTCTTCATTTACCTTATGAAAATCTGACTCTAATTCCTCATTTAATGAATCTTCCTTACCTAATTCGAGATCAGCCTCATCATCTAATTCATCTTCCATCTCAGTTTCTATATCTTCATCAGAATCAAAATCAGAAATTTCTATCTTAGAAATTCCTTTTTCTGAATCGCTCTCAATAATATCAATCTCGGATTTAGATATAACCTCTTCATCTGGATCAGAAAAATCTTCATCACCACCTTCTTCAGCATAATCGATATGCAATTCTTCTTGCGAGAATAAACTAGGATGCTCAATAGAAGTTTTAGTTACTTTCTTTGATTTTGATTTTTTTTGATTCTGTTCGGGCAATAGATCATAAATGAAAGGTATCAACTGATCATCAGGTCTTGGGATTATATGAGTTGAGACTAACTGACCCACTCTTTGTGCAGCGGCTGCTCCGGCATCAATTGCAGAACGGACAGCAGCGACTTCACCTACAATTTTAATAGTAACTAAAGCGGCAGTAATTTTTTCTTTACTAATTAGTTTAACATTGGCTGCCTTAAGCATAGCATCGGCAGCCTCAATTGCACCAATCAAACCTTTAGTTTCTATTAACCCAAGAGCTAATTCCATAATAGCGAATTAAAGTTTTGGTCTTTTAGGAAGAATTAATTCAACATCAGTATGCGGACGTGGAATAACGTGAACTGAAACCAATTCTCCAACTCTCTGTGCTGCTGCTGCTCCGGCATCTGTCGCAGCTTTTACTGCACCAACATCACCACGAACCATAACAGTTACATAACCGCCGCCGATTGTCTCTTTACCAATTAATTCTACCTTTGCAGCTTTTACCATAGCATCCGCTGCTTCGACTGCACCAACTAACCCTTTGGTTTCCACCATTCCAAGTGCGTCAAGTGTCATATAATGTGCTCCCAATTAAAATGAAAAGTAATGAAAAAATAGCTTATATAGTTAAAAATGTCAATCCTTATTTATTGTTTATTGATTGATTCTCTATTTTTTTTAAATAGTCTTGAAGCATTATTGATGCCGCAGTTTTATCAATCAAACTCTTATCTCTTCTCTTTTTCTTTGATAGATTCGATTCATTAATCATCTGGGTTGCCATTTTAGATGTGTATCGCTCGTCAAAAAACTCAAAGTCAATGCCCGATTTTTCTTTTAGTTCGATAGAAAATTTTTGGATCGTTTCCATTAATTTTGTTTGTTCACCACTTTCTTTTACGGGCATACCAATAATAATAAACTTTACGGAATAGTTTTTTATTATATCTAATAATTTCTTTGTGGCTAAATTATTATTAGGAATTGTTTCTAATGGATAAGCAAACATATTAAGTGGATCAGTAATAGCGATTCCAAGACGAACCTCCCCAAAATCGATAGCCATAATTCTTTCTTCAACTATCAGCATCAAAACGCTCTACCGAATATACACCTTTTGTTTTTTTAATTTTCTCAATTAATCCTCTGAGATGTACAAGGTCTCTAACAAAAACGGTAATCGTTCCCCTAAACATTGAATCTGTTGTGGATATGTTTACCGATTTAATATTAGTATTTTGATAAGTTGTAACGGCGTTGGAGAGGTCTTTAAGTATTCCGGGCATATCATCACCTTTAATAATTAATCCCGCAACGAAAGAAGCTCCTTCTGTTTTAGGCCACTGAACTGCAACCAATCGATCTTCGCCATAACGCACCATATTAATTAAATTCTTACAATCTTTCTTATGTATTTTAATCCCTTCGCCAATGGTAATATAACCAACTACAACATCGCCGGGAATAGGATTACAACATTTTGCATAACTATATGCAACACCCTTATTTTCTCCCTCGACAATAACACCACCGGCACTTGTTCTAACACTTGTAGCAAATTTTTCAAATTCTAGCTCAGGAACTTCCCTTTGCTCCGTCTCCTGAATTGGATTAAGAATATTATCAAGATTAATTCTATCTTGTGCAATTGCACCATAAAATTGTAAAGCATTTTCGTATTTCAATTTTCTAAATAATTTTGATACATCATCGGGTGAAAACGCAAGTTTAAGTTTTTTAATTTTTCTTTCCCAAATTTCCTTACCTTGCTCCACAATTCTTTCTTCTTCTTTATTTAAGAATTTGCGAATATTAGTTTTTGCTTTATGTGTTAAAGCAAATTGAAGCCAACTTTTATTTGGACGAGGATTTTTACCCATAATGATAGAAACTTGATCCCCGCTATGGAGCATGGTATCTAACGGAACAATTTTCCCATTGACTTTAGCTCCGATACAGCTATTCCCCACCTTTGAGTGAATCTCATAAGCAAAATCAACTGGAGTAGAATTAAGTGGTAACTTAATTAAATCACCTTTAGGTGTAAAGACGTAAATCTCGTCTTGATAAAGGTTTAGTTTAAAACTTGAAAGAATATCCTTTGTAGCTTCATCCTTAGAAGCATTCTCAAAAACGTCTCTGACCCAGTTCACCCAATCTTCCAAATCTTTATCGGATGCCATTACTCCTTCTTTATATTTCCAGTGAGCTGCCACTCCTTTTTCCGCTATTTCATGCATCTTTCGAGTTCTGATCTGCACTTCTACAAACTTCGCATCCGGTCCGATAACAGTAGTATGGATTGATTGATAATTGTTCTTTTTGGGAATCGATATAAAATCCTTGAATCGTTCACCTATCGGTTTATAAAGATTACTGATAATTCCAAGTACATAATAGCATTCGTTAGGATCATTTGATTCAAGAATAATCCTGACAGCTAATAGATCGTAAATATCTTCAAAAGGTCGGTTTTGCTTTACCATTTTGCGATAAATAGAATAAAGATGCTTAGCCCTGCCACCTAATTCATAATTTATTTTAAGCTCTTTAAGTTTTTCATCAATTGGTTTTATGAATTTTCCAATAAATAATTCTCTTTCTTTTCTTGTGTTATTAATACTTTTAGCTATATTATCGTACGAATCGCGATTGAGAAACTTAAATGCTAAGTCTTCCATTTCCCATTTGACTGCTCCTAATCCAAATCGATTTGCAAAGGGAGCATATATTTCTAAAGTTTCTTTCGCAATTCTTCTTTGCTTTTGAGGATGAACAAATTCTAAAGTCCGCATATTATGGAGACGATCTGCAAATTTTACTAATATTACACGTACATCTTTAACCATAGAAAGGAGAAGCTTCCTATAATTTTCGGCTTGAACAATTTCCTGTCCTCTAAACACTCCACTTATTTTTGTAACACCATCAACAATTTCCGCAACCTCCTTGCCAAATTCTCTAGAAATCAATCCAAGTTCAATGCTACTATCTTCGACAACATCATGCAAAAGTGCACTTGCTACCGATACATCATCCAAAGGGATTTCACGGGCAATTATGGAAGCAACTTCAACAGGATGGTTAAAATATGGTTCACCGGAAGCACGGAAATTATTTTTATGTGATTCATAACTAAACATAAATGCTTTAGTAATTAACTCTTCATTTACCATTGGAAGGTTCTTTTTGCAAAGAGTTAATAATTCTTCAAGGATCTTATTTAATTTGCTATTTTGTATTTCTTCCGGCATAAATTGTATTACCCAATTATCAAATGGATATATATTAAAACAAGCTTAATAAAACAAGACTAAAATGTACCAAAAGTTCTATCTCCGGCATCACCAAGTCCCGGGAGGATATAACCTTGAGAATTTAATCCCTTGTCTAAGGAAGCGGTGTAAACAGGAATTTCAGGATGCTCCCTTTGCATTTTTTCTACACCCTCGGGAGCAGCTATTAGACATGCAAGGATACAATCATTTGCTCCCTGATCTTTAAGGTAATTAAAAGCTACTACTGCACTACCCCCGGTGGCAAGCATTGGGTCCAATAAGATTGTCTTAGCTTTTGGTAATTCTTTTGGCGTTTTATAATAGTAATCAATCGGGAGCAAGGTATTTTCATCTCTCTTTAAACCAATATGCCCAACTCGCGCATTTGGAATCATGTCCAAAAAAGGTTGTACCATACTTAATCCAGCTCTTAAGACAGGCACGAGAACTATATGTTTTTTAATGATATAACCAGTCGTTACTTCAAGTGGAGTTTGAACATCAATTTCTGCAACTTCAAACGATTTACTTATCTCACTTGCCATGACAAATGCTATTCTCGATAACGCATTTCTAAACTGCTCCGTATTCGTATCGATATTCCTAAGAATCGTAATATCTCTTTTTATAAGGGGACTCTGAACTTTAATTAAGTTTTTCATTTCAATCCTTATTGATCTTTCTACCCAAAACTGAAAGTAAATTTATAAATGGGGAGCATGGGGGTGAATAATTATAATTTGCATTATAAAGTGTGCTCCCTGTAATTTTATTTTGTATCAGTGTAGCAATTATATCGGCATTACCAATTGCTTCTTGTTGCCCAAAGAATGATGCTCCGAGAATCTGCTTACTATTCTTTTCGTATAATATTTTCCCAAATGTGGGTTTTGTGTTACTCATTACTTTTACTAAATTGGGAACTTCAGCAGTTATGACCTCAAAATTAAATCGATGTTCGGTTGCTTCTTTATGAGTTAATCCTACTTGAGAATAACAATTATCAAATAATTTTACCGCTATATTCTTTATAACAGGTAAGAATTTATTAAATGCTCCTGAAGCATTATCTCCTGCTATATGACCCATCGAATGTGCAATAGTGGCAAGTGGTATATAATCATTTTTCTTTGTTATAAAATTAGTTACCTCACTATTATCCCCAGCGGATAAGATATTAGGATCATTTGTTTTAAGGAAAGAATCAGTTTTAAAGCCGTTATATTTTCCAATATTCAGCATCGCTGCTTGTCCAATCTGAGTTCGTGGCTTAAATCCAATGGAGACAATTACCATATCGGGTTCAAAAATAATCCCATTGGCAACAATTTTTTTGATGTAATTACCTTCTTTGAAAACCTTTAATCGGTCACTATTGCCATAAAATCGGATATTCTTTTTCTCAAGCGTTTCTTTAATTCGGTTTTTAATTTCGATTTCTGAATTACCTAATGGAAGTGAATCTCTTTCAAGAATTGTAACATTAAAACCTGATTTATGAAAAGACTCTGTAGTCTCTAAACCGATGTAACCGCCACCGATAATTAAAACATCCTTGCATTTATTGGATTTCAAGTAATTGTCTATTTTAATATAATCAGGAACAGATTTAAGATGGAAAAGATTTTGGCTTGGCTCTAATAAATCAGGGTGATTTATCGCAGAAGAACCGGTTGTTAATATAAGTTTATCATAATCTTGATAATATATATGCCCTGAAATAACATTTTTAACAGCTATTTTTTTACTTCTGCGATCTATACTTTCCACAGAATGCTCAACAAATACCTCTACCTGTTTTTCTTCCTTAAATGAATCTGCCGAAAAGAAAACTATATCTTTATAATCTTTAATCTCACCTGAGATCAGATAAGGCAACTCACAAGTACCGGTAGAAATAAATTTGCTACGCTCATATAAAATAACATTAGAAGAGGGGGAATTTCTCTTTGCCTTAGCAGCAGCTGCGGCTCCGGCAGCATTTCCGCCAACAACAACAATATTTTGAGGTCTCTTTATTAGCATTATTAATTAGATAATTATTAGAAATTACTAAATTAAATATAATAAAGAATGTTTAAAGATAGGTCTTATTTATCCCTGAAGGATAATGTAATCGGTACTCCTTGGAAACCGAATTTAGATCTTATTAATTTTTCTAAATATCTCTTATAATTATCAGGTATGAAACGAGGTTCATTTGTAAAAAATAAAAAGATTGGATAGTAATCCCCTACTTGTGTAATATATTTAATTTTAACTTCTTTTCCGGTAGGAGAAGCCGGAGGTGATACTCTAACTATCTCAGGAAGAAGCACATCATTCAATTCGCTAGTAGGTATTTTCCTTTTTCTTTCTTCATTAACTATCTTTGCTAAATCGATCAATTTAAATATTCTCTGCTTTGTAAGAGCAGAAATAAAGATAACAGGCGCATAATCTACGTTACCAAGTTTTTTCTTCGCCTCTTCTTCGTAAAATTTAGCGGTATTAGTTTCTTTTTCTTCAACTAAATCCCATTTATTAACTGCAATTATTACACCTTTTCTTCTTCTAATAATTTCGTCTAAAATCTTTTGATCCTGTTTGTCAATACCTATTACCGCATCAATAAGCAAAATTGCCACATCAGCATCCCAGATAGCTCTATAAGTTCTTACAGTAGAAAAGAATTCGATATTCTCTGTAACTCGGGCTTTCTTTCTTAATCCGGCAGTATCAACGAGCGTAATATCCTCGCCATAATACTTTAAAGTAGAATCAAGACTATCGCGTGTTGTTCCCGGTATATCCGTTACAATACTTCTTTCAAAACCAAGAAGCGAATTAACTAGAGAAGATTTACCAACATTCGGTTTTCCTACAATTGCAATCTTAAGGTTCTCATCTTTTTCTAAATAATCATCAGCAAACGTAAGTTCAGCCATGATCTCATCAAGGAAATCACCAAGGTTTCTTCCATTAAGAGCAGACACATCATGTAGCTTACCGATACCTAAGCTATAGAACTCTGCTGCATTCATAGCAGCTGATTGCATATCTATTTTATTTACAAGGATATAAACCGGTTTAGATGATCTTCTTAAAATAGTTGCAATATCATAATCAATCGGTGTAGCTCCATCTTTACCATCAACCACGAATAGAATAGCTTCAGCCTCATCAACTGCAATTGTTATTTGTTCTTTAATTGCTTTTTCAAATAAATCTGCACTATGTGGCACATATCCACCAGTATCTATAATACGGAAGAGTCTTCCGTTCCATTCAACTTCGCCATAATTTCTATCACGCGTAACGCCGCTAAAATCATCAACAATTGCCGTAGTGGATTTTGTCAATCGATTGAAGAGGGTTGATTTTCCAACATTCGGTCGTCCTACAATTACTACTAAAGGTAATTTCATATTAAAATCTTACTCTCAAATTAATTTTATAATTAAGGTCTTCTACAAAACCATATTGCACTTTTTGCAAATCCGTATTCAATTCTATCTTTTTATTATAACTTTTAGTTGTAAATATAGCATCAACTGTGCTAATAATGTGATTTATTATTATAACAATAACCGCTTTAGAAGCGATATTATAATAATCATTTGCCTCACCTCTTTGCCCTGAATAATAATGAAATCTCGCAGTAAGCGGGTCTCCATACTTATAAGCTGTGTTTTCATCTCCAAAATCGTCCCAGCCGGGATTAAATTGAGGATACTTACCAATCATCTCAAAATACTGTTGATCGCCCAGAGGGGCTAATTTGTGCGAATAATAAGCACTTATTGCATTCTCTAATCTGTTTAATTCGTTCCAATTTACGTTACCACTATTATCAAAAACATTATAATTCGAGGTGTTAACACCTTCGTTTATTTTGGAAGCATTAGCAACCGTCCATTTTGCATATCTCTTTACATCCCAGTGTTGACCGGCATATTCTTGAAAAACTTCGGTCTGATCATCCCCCTTTTTATCATAAACTAAACCTGTATAAATTGCAGCAACTTCTAATACAAGGAAAGCTGCTCCTTTGATATAACTTTCAGAATATAATTGTCCTGCACCCGGGACTGCAAAGGACATTGCTCCTGCAACTAAAGGAGATTTTTTCATCTCTTAATTTAATAATGATTTTTTTTCGGCATAAGTTTTATCAAATGCAATTTTCCTATCTAATTCTGAATTGCCTGTTAATTTATTTTGGGCAGTAATAGTAAATGCAGATATAGCTACTATCAATATGATTTTAGAAATCAAATTCAAAAAGTATCCCTCCATAAAAACTCCATTCCTTCCCATAATTAATAGTTTCTCCGAGAATAGTTTTGGTGATTTTATCAAACGAATAAGCAGAACTAAAGAAAACACTTGTAGGGAAGAGATAAAAGGAATTAACCTTAATTCTTATTTCTGCCCCTAAACCTTTTTTGAAATTATCAATTGCAGGTATTCCGCCGCCTGTCCAAGCATTTCCTAAATCTCCAAAGACTGAAAAATATACTTTATCAATATATAGATGACCGAGACGCTTATCGATATTTTTGAATAATGGGAATCTATATGTTAAATTAGCCCATAAAAGTTCATTACCCGATATTGCATAAAATGGATAACTTTTCATTCCGATTAATCCGCCCAAATAATAATCAAAGAAATCAGGAACGGCAGGACCTAAGATTGAAGCTCCTCTAAATTGGAATGTCAATACGTTATCTTTCATTAATTGGATATGTTCTTTCCAATTAAGTTCAACACGGTGAAAATTGAAATTTCTATATAGCGGCTTTAACATTCCTTCTACAATTTCGTAATTGTTATCTTTATTGAATCTATTAAATTCGTAATCATACTTAAATTCTACTTTTCGTCCGATTGGATTAATATCAGAATCAACAGATGGTATTATTCCCTCAAGATTGTAAGTTAATCTAAGATTTCTACCGATTAAGTAAACATCATTTGAAGTTGGATATAATATCGACGTATTTGGGAAAATAAAACTTCCGATTTCGGCTGAATATCGACTAAAGATAAATCGTAGCTCGATAAAATTTTCATCATTAATAAATTTATTCTTAGCAGCCAGATCAACTTCAAAAAGATTATATGTAACATCTGTGGAAGTATTTAGAGAATTATCTAATGAATCAAAAATCAAATTAGTATTAGTCTTTCTCGAAATACTATATAGTTCTAATGTAAGAGTGGGTCTTAAGCCCAGGTTAAATAGAATCGGTAATTTATTTCTATAATCGAATTGAAGAAGCAGGTCTCTTTCAAATCGTTTATTTAGAGAACCACCTGCAAAAATGCTATACCGATTTAGATAATCATTAGACGCTAAAAATATACCCGGTTTAATTCTATCTAATGCCGAGTTAGAAATATTATAATTGTCATAACGAATAAAAGGTATAACACTTAGCTTAGAAAAAACACCTGTATATTTTTCAATATTATACTCTGGTAAATCTTTGTCGTTATAGTTTTTGAATTTACTGAATGCTTCTTTTGTAATATCCCCTTTTGGTAGATCATTTTCTAAAGGTGGATTATTTCTTTGAACGTATTGCGCTTCGTTATTTACATTTGATTGAGAATCGACAGAAAGATTAAATATTTTATATCCAGACGATGTGTAACCGGCGTAGAGGATATTGCCATCTTTATCAATTGCAGGCATAAACGCACCGCCAATTACATTTGTGATTCGTTGTTTTGTCTTTGTCTCTAAATTGTACATATAAAGATTGAATATTCCTGTCTCGTCTGAAGAATAAAGAATTTCATTACTGGACTTAAAAACAGGATTTCGATTATCAGTTCCATTTTCAATAAGGACTTCATAACCTGAGCCATCAGCATTTACTTTTGCAATTTCTCTCGAATTAGCGTAAGAATAATCAAAAATTATCCATTTACCATCGGGAGAAAATTTGGGGTTATATACTTGTTCACCTTTTTCAAAAAATGTAAGCCGTTTGAAATTTTTACCTTCAATATCGACTGAACCTAAATTAGTTGTACCATCTTTTTGATAGACAAATACAATACTCTTTTCATCGTGGGAAATTGAAGGATTATTTGCTCTTAAACCAAAAGTTAAACGTGTATCTTTATCCTTATCTATATCATAAATAAATAGATCGTGTATAAAAGCCATTCCTGGATTATCATAATCTAACTTAGCATAAATAATCTGATTTTTATCTCCTAAAAATTCGACAGTGGAACTAGCCATTGATACTAACATTTTATCGGTGGAATCAGAGAGATTGCGTAAATAGATTGATGATAAACTGAAGTAATCATTTTTCTTATTGCTTACGTATAAAAACTTTTTACCATCAGGTGAAAATTGAGGATAAAAATTTCCGAATCCGGTGGAGACTATTTGCATACCGGATACTTCATTTTTTCTAACGTTTTCTATTCTTTTATTATAATCATCTATTAAGAATTTTGTCCATTCATTATAAATTTCATCACCATCTTTGCCAAGAACGTCCTTGAAAGCGGCATCAATAGTAAAATTAGACCATTTACCTAATCTTCGAGTAATTTCTGCAATTTTTTCTTCACCATATTTTTGAGCAAGATATCGTGTTAAGGCGAACCCGGAGTTATAAACAGATTCGTTACCTAAACTTGTTTTATTAAAAACACCCATCTGATTCCAAGTAAGAAGTTTTCCATCAAGCGCATAAGAACGGAGAATCATATCACGGTGCGAATCCCAATTATCGTAATTAAATTCTTTACGCATATATTGAGCTGTGCCTTCGGCAAACCATGCTGGTATATTAATAGTTGCAACAGGATAAGAAGCAATAAAATTAGGGAATCCATAAAGAATATCGGGTCTTCTCTTATCTTCATAATTCAAGAATTGCAAATAAACTGCGGGGATAGATCGTGATAATTTCATCGCCGCTTGAATTTGAACAAGATGAGTAAACTCATGAGAGATAACATTTCTAAGCCAATTATGTGATCCTCTCAAATCCATATCGAGAGCCGAAGCCCATATTTCAATTTTATTATCAAAGAAATATGTAGCTCCATTTGAATAATCATCAATATCTTTTATTACATAATGAGCAGATTCCGGCTCGTAGCCATATAAAGATGTAATAGGACCCCAAACTTCATCACCAATTTTGGCAATTGTTTTGGCAGTTCTTTCTGCACCTTCATGAAAGTGTACTGAAACGTGCTTCCCTTTTATCGTAAACCAATTATATTCAGAGTGAAATTCATCAAACTGTGCATTAACAATTAAACTAAACGTAAAGAGTATAAAGAGGATTTTTTTTAACATAATAGATTCTTCAAATTTTTAGAAATTACTTAATAACTGCTATTTTAATAATTTTATTTCCGGACGAGCCAGAATTTCCTTTAATATCAACGTGTGCATAATAAACACCGCTGGAAATATTAGATACATCCCAAACTGTTTCATTCTCAAATCCACCGATACCGGTTGAGTTTAATTCAGCAACAAGTGCACCTGCTAGATCAAATATCATAATTTTTATTTCTGAACTTTCTTTTAAGTAATAACGAATATTCGTTGTACTTCCTGTAACCGGATTAGGATAATTGTAAACCGATTTTTCAGGTAAAAAATCAGATGATACATTTTTAACTGATGCCATTGAAAAGAAAGACGTTTTACTGAAATCAGCAAAAGAAGAACCCCATATTTTATCGCTCTTTAAACCAATATCTATAACTTCAAGTTCAGTTAAATTGGTGATCACACCAACTGCCGTATGAAGTGTGTTTGCCGATTCATGTGAATTAAATAGAAATAATCTAATATTATTACTTTCATTAATAGCTAATGGATACCCTTCAATTACTTTTCCATCTCTTAAAGCAAAAAGCTCACCAGAATTCGTTGCAGCAATTATTTCATTTAACTCGTCATTATCTATATCGGAAGCAACCGGTTCACCCATAAATGTTTTCTTTTCATCGATGGCAAAAGGATAATTTTCTTCTAATGCACCAGTAAAATTATAAGCAAACAATTTATTACCGCTAGTATAAATTATTGAGTTTTCTCCCTTACCCGATACATCGGCAAGAATAAAATTATTTATATCACTAACTGTTTCCGGTTCTATACTCCTCATACTATTATCTGAATTGAGAACTACAAACCTATTCCCTTTAGTCAAAACAATCGTAACATATTCGCCATTTTTGTTTTTTGTCAAAGCTGCTTTAATTGGCATATCAGAAAAAGTAAAAGTATTATTATTTGATAGTGAATAATAGTTCTTATCCGTCAGCACATAATATGCTGTATTATTATTCAATATCTGTAATAAATTCTCGTTCTGGATCGTTAATAAAATTTTATCAGAAGAAAATGATTCTAATGTTAAATTAACCGGATCAAAAGCAACAGAGTAGATTTTATTATCTACGGCAACAATTAATCTTACTCCACTATTAAGTGTATTATTAACGGATACCCAACTGATTTCATTAGAGAAGGTAATCGTTTTAAAACCATCATCATAACCACCATGTTGTAGAATATTCAAATTCTGCCCATATCCACCAACAATATATTTACTTCCTTCATGGTCAAATAGAACAGGAGATATTTTAGAGAAGTAATCAAATTCCCTTATATAATTTAATTTATAATCTATAAGAAAAAGTCTCCCATCATATAATCGATAGTATCTATTTATTCCACCTAAATTAGAGGGAATTAGTGAAGCAGTTTCATTATCAACTAACATTTGAGTGGATAAAATTCTCTTAGCCGCATCTGAATTATAACTAAGATTAAATGACATAAAAGGAGAAGTTTCACTGAAATTATCGATTGTAATAAGCGAATTAGCACCTTTATTAGATTTCGAATCGGGCTTAGAATCATTAGAGAAAACATTATTATAATATTTTGATTTATTTCCCTTAAACCAGAAGTCATCTTCAGTTGCCTGCCCATATACTGTTTCACCAAATATATCATAGAATTTCTGTCCAATATCATTAATGCCATCTGCTTCAACTAATTTGATTCCTCTATTTAGAAGATCAGCATTTATCTCATTTTTATCAATTTTCTCATTTATAATATTTTCATCAATATGCCAAATATAAATACCATTACCAGCAGCAGCCCAATCATATTCATCAATATCAACAACCACACCTTTAAGTGTGTCTGCGGAATACCATTGGAAACTATTACCCCCTTTAGTGTAATTTGAAGTAAAAGTTTGCTCACCAATTTTATAAGTTACGGTTGCACCATCATTATGAGCATCCCTATTTCTGTTCTCTATTAGATAATACTCCATATTATTAATAGGCACTTTGAAGATAGTTGGAGAATCTGAATCATTTGATTGCGATGAAGCTATGGAATAAACATTGTCATTTGAATTAATAGTTATAGGTGTTTCCCAACCGAGGAATATTTTTTCCCATGCTGATGGTTCAGGAGGAAATGCACCGCTGTATGCAAAGATCGATTCACCATCCATTAATCCGGTTCTTCCTATTGCACTTGTGCCAGTAGTAGTATTGAATAGATCAGGCAATCCAAGATGACTTGCAATACTAGATACTATCAATCCGTTTATTGTCAATTCAATTAAGATATCACCCGAAATAGTACTTATTTCCCTCGATTCAGTCGATGGAAGAATTAATGTATTAGTTACCAGTTTATTAGGAAGATTAAAACCTGTAAAAGAAGCTCCCACAATTTCTTTAAGTGATTTAAGACCAAGATAAATAGAAGGCATATCTCGCTCGCCGCCAATACTACCCGGAGGATTAAATTCCTTACCTACACCGGCATGGAATACCACAAACAAATCATAAGAGCTAAAATCGAAATCAGCATTTTGTTGAGCTACCTTATTCCACACTTCCTCTGAAAATTTACCAAGCTTTGTTAAATCATTTGGATTCTGAGGAGTAGGAGAATAATCTCTCATCGTTTTATCTAAATTAATTACATCAGGTAAAACTGTGTAATCAATTGAAAGCTTACCTTTCGATACTTTGTTAAAATAATTTTTGGCAAAAAGAAGATGGTTCTCAAAATATTGTTTATCAAATGGCAATGGGTCTAATATGGTATCCCCATAGTTTTTAGAATAGATCGAACCAAACTTACCATTACCAAAAGTATTTTGATCTGTATCTTTTTCAAACTCTGCCATTACAGCAAGAATTTTAATATGAGATACATCTTTAACTTTGTTGTTAAAAGATTGGGCAGATAAACTGCCCAAGTAAATCGTAAATAATAATAAAATACACTTTTTCATAAAAAATTATATTCCGCGAGGGAAACCTTTTGTTTGAGTAGAAGTATTGCCCCAACCAATAAGAAGGGTAAAACGTAATGTATTTGATAAAGGATGGTTTTCGCCATTCTTAAATAGATCAGTAGTTATATAACTAAAATCGAATCCATAAAGATCATATCTAATTCCCGCACCTAAAGTAGCAAATTTTCTATTTCCATAAGCAGGGTCTTCATAAAAGAATCCGACACGAAGAGCAAACATAAAATCTTCAGGGATTCCATACCAATATTCTAGTCCCATCGAAGTTACAACATCTCTTAATTCTTCACTTAATGGTTGATCTGCCCATGAGGTAAATATTGCTTTATAAAACTCATCTTTCTTTTTAGTTGAATCAACCCGGCTAACTAAAAGCTTCGAAAAATCGAGTGTCATAGTGAGTGAATTATAATCATCTTCAAAGAAACGTGCTGCAAAACCGAGACGGAAATTAGTTGGTATAGGGTCTGCCTGAGCCTGATCTATATAATATATTTTTGGACCAATGTTAGAAAGATTAACACCAACACTAAACATATCGCCAATATTACCAATAAAAGGAATTTCCAAGTCAGATGGACGCCACATTCCTCCAACATCAAAACTTACAGAAGTAGCAACACCTGTACCCTGTTCCACTTCAGTAGGTTTATCAGAAAGACGGCTATGAATAAGACGGAAATTAAATCCAAGGCCCCAATCTGTTGATATTTTCGTAGCGTAACCTAAAGTTAAAGCGGCATCGAATGACCTAAATGTGCCAATAGGGTCAGGTGAATTTGAAGATGTTCTAACAAATTCGCCAAAGTTCATATATGTAACACTTGCTGTTACACTTCCGGCTAAATCATCTATATACTGTCTATAAGTTGCATAATCATAGAAAAGATCGAGCTGGAATTGTGGTAACCAGTTACTATGAGTAAAGGTAACTTCTGAACCGGTTAAAAAAGCAATACCGGCAGGATTCCAGAAAATTGCCGCCGAATTATCTGCTAAACCGGCTCCGGATTCACCTATACCGCCAGCCCTTGAATCGGGTGCTAACAAAAGAAATGGAACCGCTGATTCACCTTGTGCATACGTGGCTTTTGTATAGATAACAGATATCATTAATATCAGGATAAAAATCATTCTCTTCATACTTTATTTACCTCCAGTTATTTTCAATTTATCTTATTACTGCTAATTTACCGAGATAGGAATTCTTAAATTCACCATCGGCAGTTTCTACAATTAATTTATAAAAATAAACACCATTAGCAATTTGATTGCCATCAGCATCTCTTCCATCCCAATTAACTCTAACAAATTTATCAAAGACATTAAATGCTTCAATCTCTTCAATCAATCTACCGGCTACTGTATAAATCTTGATTTTTATGTCAATTGGTTTAGTAAGATTATGCTGAAAAGTAAAATCCGTTTCATTAGAAAAAGGATTCGGATAATTATAAATATCACTTAATGTAATTGTTCCCTCGTCAACTACTGTAAAATATGTAGTTGATTCAGAGAAATTATTAAAAACATCCCAAGCTTTGATTCTGATATTGTGATTACCTAAATCAGTGCCTGTAAATTTGAATTTAATTAAACCCGATTTACCGCCTGAATTAAGATCTCCAATAAAATAATTAGTAAGGTCTAATGTCGATGTTTCGTTGCCGTCTAATATTCCCTCTAATTTATGTCCTATTCCTGTACCGGTTGTGTTTAATCCAGTATCATCCTTTAGTTTAACAAGTAATGTAAAATCACGGTTAACAAGATTAGAATTTTCAAATGAGATATCATCGAAAAAGACTTCTATTTCTGGACCCTTACCATCATTAGAGGCATTAGGATTAGTGCCGCCAACCTTAATTCTATTTGTTACACCAATACCATCACTGTCTTCATTAAAAATATATGAAATTATTTTACCGTTTTTATTCTCATAAGAAATATCTTTAGGGACAGTAAAATCAGTTTGGAATAAACCATTATTAATAGCTACTCTACCGCGATATATTAATCCACCTTGCATGGTAACGGTATAATTCATCTCTTTAATTTCGACATTCCTCTCAGAATCATATACACTTATTATACCTTCACCATCGAAGTTATTTTGTTGACCTGCTGAATTAATAACAGTACCCTTAATACTAACTTCACCGAGTGCGTTAATCTGAACATCTGTATTAAGTGCTGTACTATTAATTGAATCGATTCTAACAGGAATGCGAGGTTCATTTAATCTAAGTGCAGGATCACCGAAGAAATGGAATTTCTCATCATTCTCTTCTGTTCTAAATTGTTTAGTAAGGAAATATGCTCTACCTAATCTAATTGGGATATTATTACCTTCACGATTTCTAAAAATATTTGAATAGAATGAATCATTCAAGGCGGCATTAGAAGAAGAATATACTACGCGTGCAGCCGTAAAACCAGCAATAGCTCCAGAGTTTGGTTTTGTTATCATTATCTCTGTGGCACTTTGAAGAACAGGATCATCATACTTTCCAAAATCGCACGTAGCGGCTGTTAAGAAAAAATATTTGTCATTTTTTAATTGCGGAATTGTCGTTGATTTTTCAAAAACAGATTCGTGTGCCCAAACATCCGGATTTCCATGACCGATAAAATTCAAAATTAATGTGCCATTATTAACTGCATCAATTATAGCTTGATTTACTAATGGTTTCCTTCTTCCTAATCCTGTAGCCACAGTTGGATACATAGCTAAATAAACTTTATTTTGATCAAAATATTTCGGAACACGATTATTTGCTAAGTTCTCTGTCTGGCGTGTATGGATACTTCCATCATCCTGCCCTGTAGCCGCCGGACCATCATCCGCAATAAGTGTAATTGTATTTTTCCATAATCCTTTTTCTACATTCTCTTCATATTGAATAATTTTATCGACAACAGTTTCAGCATCCTCTACCGAACGAATATTTAATCTTCCGATAGCAAGATCTGCCTTAGCATCATTCCCGTTTATTCTAGCATAATAATCATCCATAGGATAAGCTAAAATTTCATCTAATGATTCTCTTGTTTGATATGTTAGGACATAGTTTTTATCCTGCTTTTCAGAATTTAAGTAATCATAATCACCATCACCAAATAACAATACATAAAATGGTTTCGTCTGCCAAGTCTTATATGCATTTGATAGGAAATTACGTACAGCTGATGGATCAAGATTACCACCAGAGAATTGATTTACAATTTCATCGACATAAAATATATCTCCCGATAATGGAGAAAGATTATCACTTGCTCTGAAATCTCTCAAGCGTTCAGCTTGGGACTTAAAAAGCTTATTGGTAATAATTACATACTCTGCACCTGATGATATAGCTCTTAAATCACGATTCTCAATTTTTTCAATTCCAGTCGGAGTTTTGAATGCCCCCGAATTAACACCATAATATTTTGAGATAGCTCCTTTATTTTCATAGGCTGAAAATCTAAATTCTCCACCGCTAATACTAGCACCTTGAATTATCTTTACATTCTCAAAATCAGTTACATCAAAACCACTAATGGAACTATTTGAAAAATTAAAGAAATTATAAGATATCAATGAAGTGGTATCTTTCGAGAATACTATCAAATTATCCATTGCCGCTTTTAATTGAGCTGTAAATTCAATTTCAAAATAATCAAGAGCCAAACGAGCACTAGTAGAACCGCTCTCCATAGTGAATTTCAAATTGCTACGATCATCAGGTAACGTTCCGGTATAAATTGCTGAACCATTATGTTCCCTTCCATACCGATACGCTGTTTTACCGAGAGCTGACGCTTGATAAATTTGATTATTGTTTTCGGCTACTTTTATAGTGATTGTAGGATCAGAAGCATTAACTATTCTAAAACGGTAATTAATTCGACTATTAGGAAAAATATTATTAAGTGTATTAATAAAATTCCGGCTTTTGGTCGTTTGGTCTAATTCATCACCAAAATAATCTCTTCCGCTTTTCCCGATATTTATACTGTCTTTATCGTAGAATCTAAATGCAGTAGTAGTTGTTTGATTGTATCCGCTTTGGTCATTAACCGATTGCTTAACAACCATTCTCTTGCCGCGCTCACCACCTGAAGTTATCCAATAATAATTCTTTTTAGTATAAGGATTTTTGCTTCTCACAATTTTTGTTTTTTTATCATACTCCCAAAAATCTACTGATCTACCATAGAAAAGAATATAATCACTTTGATTAAATACTCCGTCTTCTTCTCCGAAAGCATATATTGCAATCTCTTTTAGATTATCCGTGGATTCTAATTGCGATTCGCTAAGTGGATAACCACCGTTATTATAAATTTTTATTGTACGCGGATCAACATTATCGGGATTGATACCGACTGACTGAAGGAATGCCCTATCAATTTTATAGATTCCTTCTTCAGGTGCTAATAAACGGTAAATTGCAGAACCAAAAATTGAACTAGTTTTTAGCAATCTAAATTCATTGCTTTTTGCTTCACCCCATTTTTTAGCAACCTCCCAATTAAGTATTGAAGAATTTAATTCTTTATCACTTAGTTCAGAGAACTCTCCATCAGATTGACCATAATTAATACTAACAACAATTCTCTTATAAATTTTTATTTGGTTTGTTGATGGGTCAAAATTTATTGGGAATAGACTGATAGTCTGGACTTTTAATTCTCTTATTAATCCGAAATCACCAAATTCTGCGGCTGTATTAAATATCTGATTAGAATATTCAGGAATAGTATTATAGTCGTATTCTGCGAATCCGTTTACATTTTTAAGAAAAGGTTTTGGTGCAAGCTTACCATTGATAATTGAATATTCAGCAGAAACGACATTTATTTTATTAATTGAAGAAGGAACACCAATGTTCACTTCTCTTTTTAAAATTGCAGGTAATCCATATTCTAATCGGTTATCAATAAATGAATTAGATATAGTAAACTTATAAAACTTACCCGTTGGAGTATTGATAATTTGAGTATCAATTACCGAAGGAGTAAATTCAATTAGAATAGAATTACTATTTGACGATAAAATTCTTACATCTTGTGCGGATAAAACCGAGGCAGATACTAAGAATAAAATTAAAGAGAATATATATTTCATTAAACCTATTTAATAATTGGTTTCAAAAATGTCCGGTAGCAAATTCTCTATAAATTTTTCCTTAAGTTTAGGCAAAATTAGCTAAACATTGACTTAAATGTCAAGTCCATTTATTTTGGTTGTTAATTTTAACGTATTCCGATAAAAATGAAAAAATTCTTATATCAAAATATTTGCTTATTTACGGGCGTTGTTTTTATAAAAGATACAGTAATCAGTTAAACTACACAAGTCGCATTTAGGTTTCTTTGCATTGCAAACAGTTCTACCATGAGTTGCTAACCAATGAGAAGAATTAATCCAATAGCTTTCAGGCAGCAGTTCTTTTAATTTCAATTCTATTTTATCAGGATTATCTGATTCAATAAAACCTAATAAATTAGATAATCTTTTTACATGAGTGTCAACAGCAATTGCAGGAACACCAAACGCATTTCCAGCTACAACAGAAGCAGTCTTTCTTCCTACGCCACTTAGTTTAGTCAATTCATTAAAATCAGCCGGCACTTCTGAATTATATATTTCAACTAATTCTTTGCAACAAGAAATAATTGATTTAGCTTTTTGCTTATAGAATCCGGTAGAAAAAATATCTTTCTCTAATTCCTCAGGTATTGTATTTACAAAATCTTCCGGCTTTTTGTATTTATTAAATAAAGTTTTGGTAACAATATTTACCCTTGCATCGGTACATTGAGCCGAAAGAAGTGTAGCAATTAATAATTCAAAAGAATTAGAAAACTCCAATGCCGGTTTCACATCGGGATACTCTTTCCTAAGAATATTAAAAATCTCAATTGCTCTATTTTTTTCTTTAGTGTCCATATTCATAAAAAACAAAAGGGAAATTAAAATATTTCCCTTTAGTAGCGCGTACGGGGTTCGAACCCGTGATCTCCGCCTTGAGAGGGCGGCGTCCTAAGCCACTAGACGAACGCGCCTTGAAACTTTATCCAAAATTAGTTTTTGAGAATTGTAAATTCAACTCTTCTGTTTTGTTCTCTTCCTGCATCAGTTGCATTCGAGGTCAAAGGTTTAGTTTTTCCATATCCTTTTGTTGTAATTCTATTTTCTGCAATTCCTTTAGAAACTATATATACTTTTGCAGCATCAGCTCTCTTCTGAGAGAGTTCCAAATTATATTTATCTGCACCAACATTATCTGTATGACCTGAAAGCTCAATTTCTACTTTTGCATTTTCTTGTAAAAATTTTGCTACTCTATCAAGTTCATCATACGAATCAGCTAATAATGTAGCTTTATTAAAATCGAAATAAACATTATTCAATTGGAAGGTTGTTCCAACTGCGACTTCTTCTTTTTTAATCTCAAGCTTTTCAGCATGAGCAAACCAATTTCCTCCGATACCATTAATCTGAGTATCGCCCCAAGAAGTTACTTTTAAAATAAATCCATCACGAGAAACTGCTTTAGCTTCTGCTGAATAACGTATTTTTGTTTTATTTGCTGCATCAACTACCGTTACAGAGATATAAACTTGTGGTTTTGATTCAAATGGGACAGAGAAATTAACTTCTTTTTCTACAACTCTTTCGCCACCGTTCTTATCTAAAGTATATCCTGAAACACTCTTATCGAAGAAAAAATCACCACTTGCCATTTGAGCTAAGGAAAAACTTGTAACAAAAAGAGTTAATACTATAAAATATTTTATTTTATTTAACATTCTACCCTCAAATTATTAATAGATATACAAAGATAAAGAAAAATGCTCTATTTCGGAAAGACATTTTAAGATTTAGCATGGAACTATTTGCTAAACGAAGCGTCTTAATAGGTGAAGAAACAAATAATCAAATTGGGGGGAACCAAAATGAAAACTTCAAAAATGTTCTTTGTAATTGCACTTTTTTTTATTTCTACCTTTGCTATAAAAGCAGTAGAGCCAAATAAGAGCAAAGTATCAAATGATTTCAATCAAGTCGAAAAAAATCTAATTGTCGGCTTAAATTCTGATAATGAAGGATTGAAATCAAGCTCCGCCTATTATCTAGGCGAGTATCGAGCTGAAAATGCCGTACTACCTTTAATGGCCATATTAAAAAGTAATCAGAAAGATTGCCAGAGAGTAGCAGCAGCATTATCATTAATTAAAATCAACGATCCACGCGGTGTTTTCGCAGTTAAAAGAGCAGCTATTTTTGATGATAGTGAATATGTTAGAAGATTATGTTCTAAATTCTATGCTCAATCTGTTAAAGAGAATAGTGCTAATTAACAAACATTTATTTATGCGGTTATAAAGTTCATGGGTGGAGAACTTTATAACCGCTTTTCTTTAATTTAATATTCCAATAACTTTTTGTAGCGATTCTTCTGGTTTCAATCCAAGATCAATAGTAATTACTTTTCTACCTGCATCTAAAAGAGCTTTCCTATCGCCTAAACCCTGTGCCTTTACCAAAACACCAAATGAATAAGAATAACAATCAGCGAGTGGTTCTTCAGGGATCATTAGATCACCACTATTTTCTTCAATTAACTGAATAAATAAACCTTTTCCCTTATCCCCTTTATGAAGCTGACCGGTCGAATGTAAGAACCGTGGACCGATTCCGAAAGTAAGTGGAAGATGATATTTTTTTTGAAGTGATATTTTTAATTCTGTAATTGTATCTTCCGATACTGAACTTGGATTAATGAATGCTTGTATAGCGATATACTCACAATCGTTTTTATTAAATTGAAATTCAGATTTTAGTTTAGAATATCCTTCACTTGAATTAATATCAAAAGAACTTCCTGCAAAATTAGGATTATTTTGAGGCTCAACTTTTGTCTCTACATATTTTGCAATCATTTCTCTTGCAACAATCTTAGCTGATTCGACATTTGGCTGGTCATAAGGTTGTATACCCATAAAATATCCTGCTATTGCTGTCGCAAATTCCCATCTGAAAAATTCTTTCCCAATGTCATAAATATCTTTTAAAATGATTTTTATAGCCGGGAAATCTGCATTTTCAATTTCGTTGAACTCATCTTCAAGAAAAGATTCATTCTCTAATTTGATATAAATAAAGACACGATCCTTTGTGTATCTATTTATTTTATCTAATGGTTCACCATCGATAGGTAAGATTCCCTTTCCATTTTTGCCTGTACTTTCTGCAATTAATTGCTCAATCCATGCACCGAAAGATGGAAGTTTGGGAGAGATAAAAAATGTTAATTTATCAATTCCCTTATTTGCCAAAGTACCGATAACCGCACCAAGTTGGGCAGAGCTATTTTTGTCTAAATCAATAGATTGGGCTTCTTTTACAACATTGTTAAGTTCAATCATTAATTTAAAAAGATCGACACCTGCAAATGCAGCAGGCACTAAACCGAACAGCGAAAGAGCAGAAAACCTACCACCGATATTTGGGTCATTTATAAAAATTTTCCTTACACCAAGTTTTTTCCCTATCGCTTCTAAACCACTTCCGGGATCAGTGATAAAAGCGAAATGATTTTTCACTTTTTCATTACCTAATTTTTTTGCGGCACGGGTGAAGAAATATTTCATTAATGAGATAGTTTCAATAGTTCCACCCGATTTTGTCGAGATTATATAGAGTGTATTTTCCGGTGAAACTTTTTGTTCTATATTATTAATTACGTCCGGATGTGTGCTATCAAGGACATAAATATTGAACTTCGGCTTAAAAAAGGTTCTAGAGAATACTTCCGGTGCTAAGCTCGAACCACCCATTCCCATAATTACTATATTTTCAAATCCTTCGTTTTTAATATCATCTACAAAAGAATTAATTTCTGTAAGAAAAGAACTGGGAATTTGATTACAGTCTAACCAACCTAATCGATTTGAAACTTCGTCAGGTTTATTTGACCAAACCGTAAAATCCTTCTGCCAAATTCTTTCTACGATATTATTTTCTTTTAATTTATCAAGATTATTAAATATATCGGATTCGTTTTCTTGTACTAAAAATTTTATTTCATTATTTCTAATTAGTTTATTCATCTTTATCTCCAAAATTTATAATGAAAATATACTTAAATCAAAGGAAAGTATTAAATTAGATATTAAGAAAAAATGAGGAACCATGAAATATCTTTCAAAAATCGTAGCCGGTTTCTGGCGACTAAAAGAATGGAATTATACTATTCAAGAAATCGAAGGATTAATAAATTTTTGTCTAGAAAATGGAATTACTTCATTTGACCACGCAGACATATATGGCAATTATGAATGTGATTTAGAATTTGGTAAGGTATTAAATCATAATTTTTCTTTAAGAGAAAAGATGACGATTGTTACAAAATGCGGGATTAAACTCGGGACGGAAAAAAATCCAGAGCTGAGTATGACCATATATGATACATCTTTTGAGAACATTATTAAATCGGCAGAAACTTCATTAGCTCATCTGCAAACTGATTATATTGATATCTTATTAATTCATAGACCTGATCCATTAACTGATCCTGATGAAGTAGCAAAAGCATTTACACAGTTAAAAGATGAGGGGAAAGTAAAATATTTTGGTGTATCAAACTTTTTACCTTTCCAATATGATTTACTTGCTTCAAGATTGAATTTTCCATTAGTAACAAATCAGATTGAATTTAGTGTTTTATATACAGACCCTCTTTTTGATGGGACAATAGCGAAATGTCAGGAAGAGGAAATATATCCTATGGCATGGTCGCCTCTTGCCGGTGGAAGGCTATTTAACAATTATGATGATAAGACAAATAGAGTCCGTGTACTACTTAATGAACTTTGCGGTAAATATGGAAGACCGATTGATGAAATTGCATTAGCTTGGATTAATTATCATCCATCTGATTTTCACATAGTTCTTGGTACAGGCAAGACCGATAGAATAAAATCGGCATTAGATAGCATTAAAATAAAATTAGACCGTGAAGATTGGTATAAAATTTTAGCTGCATCTCGCGGCGAAAGACTACCTTAAATTCTCAGTCTATTTCAGAATTATCATTTTTTTAGTATTATTATAACCACCTGCAGTGATTTTATAAAAATAAATTCCGGAGGATAATCCTTCGGAATTTAACGAATAGTAATGATTACCAGCCGATAATTCTACTTTATCTATTAACGTCCTAACTTCCCTACCAAGTAAATCATATACTTTTAACTCTGTAATACTATTATTCTTTAATGAAAAACTAATAGTTGTAGTTGGGTTAAATGGATTAGGATAATTCTGATTCAATTGATAATCATATTCTATCTGGTAATTATCTCCCAAGCCTGTACCTAGTCCATTACCATAATTATTTATGCCAAACCAAACTGTCCTATTTGTATTTTGATCAAGTATTACTTTGTATTTATTATCAGATAATGGTTTGTAAATTTTAGAAGAAGAATATAATTCCATACCCGAATTATCTAATGGAATAACAGAAATTGAATCAGCTTCAATTACTAATTCTAACTCAATAATCATAGGATAAATTTGAGTTGGTTTCTTCCCCCAGTTATTATTTATAGTATTAATACCATTCCAAATCATTGAACTGTTTTGGATTTTAGATGTAATTGTAATTAAAGATAGTTCAGATTTACTAAGTTTTTTATCATCTAAAGAAATCCAAGAGATCGCACCAAAATCATCATCATTTACACTCAACAATATTGCTGAGATGTATTCATTATCTTTTGCATTCTTTAAGAATCCGGTAAGAGCAAAATATTTTTCTGCATCGACTGAAAGTAATCCTGATTGAGTATCTAAAGTAATTTCATCAGTTGATGAAGAATATTTGCCTTCGGATGGAATTGGAAGCGAATTAAGTGGTGTAGTGACAGAAGCATTGTAATCAGATACTCGAAATGAGTTTGTCAATGGTAATCCATCGGAAATAAAAGTATTCCCGGTCCACCCACTTTCGTCTGTCTTAGGAATAGATAAAAGAAATTCTTTAGAAAAATTTAGCAATATTGGATTAGATTCGCTCTTTATATATCCCTTTCTAAAAGCTAATGCAGCCGTAGGAAACATCGACATTATTAAATGATTTCTACCAACAGAAAAATAGCTATCGATAAAATCATCTTCCCACTTATTACCTCCATAATAATCAAAGACCATAGTGGCATCAACATTATGGAATGATGAATATGTAGGTAAAAAAACCATACTCTCCACTTGATAACGATTTGGGAAAGGATGATTATATTCACTGATTGTATATGGTTTATTTAATTCTGCTTTTGGTTTGAATAAAGTATTTATAGTCCCACCGAACGGATCTTTGACCATAGGAGTGTTACTTATTCTCCAATCAGTGTTTGACCACGGTTCATTCGGAAAAGAAGGATGATCCCAATACGCATGATTATCCACATAATCCATTCCCGATTGGAAATAGGAATCTAAGACACCATTACCCCAGTTCGCACCTACAATTGGGACTTTCACTTTTAATTCATTCTTGATAAAGTTTCGCATTTCATTTTGGAAATCAGATTGCACTTTAGCATAAAATTCACTTATGTCTTCTACTCTTTGACTTGTATAACCTGCACATTCTTTATAAGCGATTCTTTTGATATTTCGCAAGTCGAGATTCTCTTCTTCATGTAATCCTTTTAATCCCGATTTCATTATCGATACTTCATCAATCCAAAATGTGCCGATTGCATTATTAAACGAAAATGCTAATCGAGTATTATTAGGATTGTTTTCAGGTGCCTTGAATGTAACAGTGAAATATTGCCATTGAGTATTCAAGTCAAACGTAAAACCATTATACCATGTATATGGATCGTTATTACGAGACATAGTTAATGATATTTTTTTTGGTGAATCCGATTTAGCAGCGAAAGAGATTGAATATACAGAATCTTTTTGAATTGATAATGTAGGCTGTTTGAACTGCATATGCCATTCTTGATCTGATACTACTGTTACATTTATCTTAACTGAATTAATTCCGGTATAAGATGTGGTTTTATCAATTTCAGAGGTCGCTTTAGCAGTTGAATGCAGTTCCATCATCCAATCAGGAGAAAGGGAATATGCTTCGAAACCATTATTTTTAACTAAGTTAGTAGTACCCGAAGATATAACTCCTTTATTCCAAGACGTTATAAGATTCAGATTAGAAATATACTTACCAACTAAAAAAGAATTAAATAGACTATCGAGCATTTTTGAATGACGCGTTGTGAATTGTCCCCCGGTACCAATTGGTTTTAGTTTATCATCTTTCCAAAGCCTATACATTGAATTTTCATTAATCATCTCGACCATTGCTAATACAGGGTCTTCTACAATGCTTAATCCGGTATATGGATTAACATGTCGCAGTATTTGACTTGCATATTCTTTTTGTAAATCAATCAACTGCCGATCGAAAAGTGTTACTCCTTTAGCAAATTCTAATAATGAATCTGCATCAGGCACTCCATCAAATGCTGAAAATGTGCGCGATACATTCAAATTCAGATTTACAAATATTCCATTTCTTTTTAATTGATAAATAAGATATTCTAATTTATCTAATTGCACTGGATCGATATCTCTAGTATCCAGTCCTGTAAAAAGACTTCCCGTTTTTGACCAGCCATTATCAACATGATGAAGACGAACTAAATTAACACCAAACTTTTTCAATCGATTAGTAATCTTACGGGTTACAGACTTCTCCGGGAATGCACCATCGGCGACCATATTTATTCCCCAAAATCTTATCCTTTCGCCACGAAATGAAAAGTGTCCGTCATTAGATATTGAGATAAAATCATTTCCATTTAGATCATAATTTTCGAATAATGGGAAATAATTTTGTTCTGTGGAATCATACATAGACAAATTAAAATTAAATCCACCGCTAAAATTTTGTGAGAATAAATTTGAGCTGATCAAAAAACAGAAGAAGAAATATATTTTTAAGTTTTTCATTTTATTGAAATTATTTTGTTTAAAGGAAGATTATCAGAAGAACCGCCGACTTCAATTTTATAATCACCTGAATCAATTTTCCAGCGATTTTCTTTCTCATCAAAATATTGAAAATCATCTTTAACGATATTTAGTTCTACAATTTTTATCTCTTCGGGATGAAGAGCAACTTTGGAAAAAGCTTTTAATTGTTTAATTGCATTTAGTGTATTTATTTTTGTGGGTGTAATATAGAGTTGAATAACTTCCTCCCCTTTTACTAAACCATTATTTTTAAGAGTTGCATATACCTTAAATGAATCATTCTTCGCTTCAGTAATCGAAATTTTTTGATATTGAAATGAAGTATAAGAAAGTCCAAAACCGAATGAGAATAAAGGTTCAATATTATTCTTATCAAAATGTCTATAACCTACAAAAATACCATCGTCATAAAAAGTAGTTCTATCCATCGCTTTATAAGTAGGATAAGCAGAGCAGTCTTCCCAACGTTTTGGATACGTCATTGGTAATTTACCTGATGGATTATAATTGCCAATTAGAACATCCGCAATAGCATTCCCCATTTCAGAACCGCCGAAATAAAGTTGAAGTAATGCCGGGACATTATCGATCCATTCATTCATCACCACAGGCGAGCCTGTAACCAAAATAACAGTACAACTAGGATTAACCTCCGATACTTTTTTTATTAATTCATCTTGAAGTGATGGAAGAAATAAATCACTTCTATCTTTTCCTTCTGATTCATAAGCAGAAGATGTTCCTGCAAAAATTAATACTTGATCAGCTTCCTTTGCGATAGCTAATGCTTCTTTAAAAATATCTGATCCAGGTAATTTCCAACCTAATTTTGCTGATGCAGACCCACCGCTTTCATAATGTTCAAATTTTATTTTAACGACTTGATCTTTTTTGAGAACGATTTTTGCCAATCTTGTTTCGACACCATGATCTATCCAATCATTAATTAGCAATTGATCATTAATAAAGAGACGAGCTCCATCATCTGTCGAAGAAGAGAAATAATATTCTCCTTCCAATGGAGCTTGAATAAATCCAGTCCACTTTATAGAATAATTATCTTTATCAAATTCTTTAGAAGGTGCATTCCCTCCCCAATCGAAATCGATAGTTTTATCAATTCTCCTCAACAAAGGTTCGCCACTCAGACTTTTATTATTATAATATTCACCATTTATTCCACTTTTTGTAAGCATTGAATCTGTGAATAAATACTTTGTTTCGATTGCTTTTTCATCACCTTGAAGATTGACACCTTCGGCAAAAGTGATTTTAATTTTATCGCCTATTTTATCTTGAAGTGCTTTGAGTGGCGAAATCGCATTAATAGGTTCAACCATTGAACTACCACCACCCCCCGTTCTAGCAACATTCGCATTCGGTCCTATTATTGCATTTTTTTTTATTTTTTCTAAATTCAAAGGCAGTTGTTGATTTTCATTTTTTAATAATACTATACTTCTAAGTGCTCCTTGATATGCCACATCTCTATTCTCTTTTGTATCTATTAATGAATTATCTTCCTTTTGGTAATTATCAAACAAATTAACTTTATACATCGTGTATAAAATTCTTCTAACCTTATCATTAATTTTATCGATAGATAGATCACCATTATTAATAGCAGGTATAAGAGTTTTTTGATTTAAGAAAGCACCTGTTGGCATTTCTAAATCGAGACCACCATTTGCAACCGGAAGAGATGAATGAACAGCTCCCCAATCCGACATAACTAAACCTTTAAAGCCCCATTCATTTTTTAATTTATCGATTAATAGATAATCATTCTCACTTGCATAATGACCATTGACTTTATTATAAGAGCACATTGCAGTATAAACGTCTGCCTGCTGAACAGCCGCCTTGAATGCAGGGAAATATATCTCGTTTAACGCTTTTTGACTAACGATTACATCAACAAAATCTCTCTGATATTCTTGATTATTAACAGCAAAATGTTTTACCGTTGCCGCTACATTTTCGCTTTGGACACCTTTAATATACTCTACTCCAAACCGAGTTGTTAGAAATGGGTCTTCACCGAAACTTTCAAAATTTCTTCCACCCATAGTAAGACGTGCAATATTGACGCAAGGAGCAAGAATTATATGTCTCCCCTTTCCTTTAGTTTCTCGTGCAATTGCCGCTCCTACTTTATAAGCTAATTCCGGCTCCCATGTAGCACCAAGTGCAATGCCAGAAGGAAAAGCAGTTGATTTCCCTTGTCTAACTCCAAGAGGACCATCAGTCATATTCATCTCAGGAATTCCTAATCGTGGAATTGCTTTTGTTGCGAAGCCCGTCCCACCAAGTAGATTAATCTTTTCCTCTAATGTCATTAATGAAATTAGCGAATCAGTTTTCTTATATATATCTTCATCGCTTCTTTGTATAAAAACTTTTTGTGTATTTTGCGAACTACAATTGGTTATTATCAATATTCCAACTAAGATTAAAAATAATTTTTTCATATTATCGTCTATAATCCCAATGCTTTGAGATATCCTTCATTTACTTTGCAGTTCTTTATTTTGATATTTTCAATATACTCTGCTAATATCTGTTTAACTTTCGTTGCCTCTGGTCTGTTATTTCTGATATTCTCATAAGATTTTCTATCAGACTCAGCGAAATTTATTATGAGGTCGAAATCAGCCGGTTTATTAATCGATACAACATTACTTTCAGCATCTAATTTTTTATATGGCCAAAAGCACCAGCCTATATTATTTTCTTCCAAAGTAGTTCTAAATTCTTTTATCCATTGGTCATTATTTTCGCCCGATTCACCAAGCCATATCGGCACTCTATATTGATCACTGTAATCAATATATGATTGAATTACTGACTTATCAGTTGCTGACCAATACTTATGAAATGTGTATATTGAATTATCATCCAACGGCTTACCAAAAACAGAGAAATCACTATTCCATTGAGCACCTCCGATAAACATTATATGATTCGTATCATATTTTCTCATTTCGGTAATTAGCTCGGCATAAAAGGGTTCTAAGTATGGATTTAATTTTGCCTTATCGAAGTATGTTGCTATTGGTTCATTTAATAAGTCATAGCCCATTAAATATTTTTCAGTTTTATATCTGTTAGCTATTTTAGTCCAGATATCAATAGTGAGTTTACGCATTGTCTTACTTTCAAAAAGATAAGGATACCCATAGCTATCATCAATATTATCACCAGTCTGTCCGCCTGGAGCGCAATGCATATCTAGAATTATATAAATTTCATACTTATTACCCCAATCAATTGCCTTATCTAAATACTTAAAGCCAAGATCAAAAATAACATCTGGATTTTCTTCTGACGCAAACAACCGAAAATTAAAAGGAACTCGAATTGAATTAAATCCACTTTCTTTTATAAATTTAAAATCATCTTCGGTAATATAATTTTCTCTGAAATCTTCCCAGAACTTGTTTGATTCTTCCGGTCCAATTAATTGATTAAATAACGTATAGATCAGTTGAGGTGAATTTGTAGTCTTAAATTTGAACATATAACCTTCGGGGACTAGCCAATTACCTAGATTAATACCTTTTAGTAAAATAGGTTTACCATTAATATCCAAAACTTCCTTGCCTTCAGTACGAGAATAATTCTGAGCAAATGTAAATGAAGTAATCGTTAATATAATTAAGCAGAAAATTATCTTTTTCATTTTAGTCTCATGTTATTATTTAAAATCAATTGAACTGTAAAAAGGGAATGACAAATATTTATGGGAAATATAGAACCGGATATTATAAAAATATCCGGTCTGAATTTTCAATTTAGGGAAATATTTTTCTAATAATTTAATCCATATCCAAAAGCGAATAATGGGTCATAATTTGAATCACCAATATTTAAAGGTATTTGGCTATTATTACGAGGCCATGAATGAGGCAACTTACCTTTTGGCGAATAATCACCAAAAAGAATATCCGCAACGCCTTCACCTTGAGTTCCCGGTAACCAAGCTGCAATAAACGAACTTGATTGAGGGAGAACTTTATCAATTATCATAGGTCTGCCAGATAAAAGAATAGTTACAACCGGCTTTCCACTTGCACTCACTTTAGAAATTAAATTTACATCTTTAGATGAAATAGATAAATCGTTCTTATCTCCTTTCATTTCTGCATAAGGTGTCTCTCCAATCACTGCAATAATAACGTCTGCATTTTCAGCACCATTACCATCTGTTGAATATGTAACTGTGGAATTTGAAGAAACGGTAGATTTAATTGCTTGTAAAATTGTTGTCCCCGGTTGTACATTCCCCATTCTACCCTGCCAAGCGACAGTCCAACCGCCGCATTGCATTCCTATATCATCAGCACCAACACCAACTACAAGGAATTTTTTATTCTCTTTAGAAAGTGGGAGAACCTTAGAATCATTTTTTAATAAAACTAATGATTCACGAACGGCTTGACGTGCTACTTCACGATGCTCTTTAGAACCTATCTTTGCTGTTAAAGCTCTATCTGTTAATGGTCTTTCAAATAATCCCATCTTGAATTTAATTGTCAAAATTCTTCTAACTGCATCATTAATTCTATCTTCTTTAATCCTACCTTCGGAAACAAGCTGTTTGAATAATTTTATAAATTCATGATGATTATTAGGAAGCATAATCATGTCCAACCCTGCATTGATAGAATTCTCAATATCGCTTTTAAAATCGCCGGGAAGTTGATCGATACCAGCCCAATCAGAAACAACAAAACCATCAAATCCTAATTCTTTTTTAAGAACATCAGTAATCCAATATTTACTGCCGTGCATTTTCTGGTTATTCCAACTGCTATAAGAAACCATTACAGAACCCACACCGGCATCAATAGCTGAAAGATATCCTTGAAGATGAATTTGACGCATATCGGCTTCTGAAAGAATTGTATTCCCTTGATCGATACCATTTTGTGTGCCGCCATCACCAAGGAAATGCTTGGCACATGCCAGAACTGATGAACCAGAATTTAGATTAATTCCTTGAAATCCTTTAACAGAAGCTGCACCAAGTCTTTTTACTAAATCAGGGGATTCGCCAAAGCCCTCATAAGTTCTTCCCCATTTTTCGTTTCTTGGAACTGCAATGCATGGAGCGAATGTCCAATCGATACCAGTACCTGCAATTTCAACTGCTGTGATTTCAGAAACTTTCCTTACCAGATCCTCATTTCCCGAAGCACCTAAACCAATATTATGTGGAAATATTACAGCACCATAAACATTATTATTTCCATGCACTGCATCAATACCATAAATAATTGGGATCTTTAAGCGTGATTGAAGAGCAATGCCTTGCAAGCGATCGTACAGATTAGCCCAACCGTTTGGTGAAATATCAGCGGGGTCTGAATCTCCCCCGCTTAAAACTGATCCGATTGCTAAATTCTTTATATCATTTTCATCCGTTAATGCCAATACATCGACTTGAACCATTTGACCAATTTTTTCATCAATCGTCATTTTGTTAAGTAGGTTTTCTACTCGATCATTAAATTCTGATTCATTGATCGATTCAGTTCCCTTTTGAGAACATGCAACTAAAGAAATCATCAAGAATATTAATCCCAACTTTTTCATCTGTTTCTCCTATTAGTTCGCGGCTAAACGATAATTATGTTTATGTCCTTTAATTCCATAATAAGCTATATATAGGTAACAAAGTACTGGAAGAATAAATGCATGATGAATACCAATATTATCAGCTAAGAAACCTTGTGCTAACGGAATTAATGCACCACCTACGATTGCAGTACATAAAATACCGGATGCTTGTTCTGTATGCTTTCCAAGTCCATCGATTGCAAGAGTAAATATAGTTGGGAACATAATTGAATTGAAAAGACCTACTGCTAAGATAGAATACATTGCAACATCTCCGAAAGTAAGCATTGATACAATTACAAGAGCACCTGCTACAAATGAATTGAATGCCAAAACACGACCGGGTTTAATATATCTTTGAACAACAGCTCCGATAAATCGACCAACCATTGCGCCACCCCAATATAGTGCTACCATTTTACCAGCATCCGCTTCTTTAAGTCCTGCAATTGACGGTTCACCAAGATAATTGACTAAGAAACTTCCGATAGCGACTTCACCGCCTACATAAACGAAAATACCAATAGCACCAAGCACTAAATGTGTATAACCCCATGCACTTTTATGAAGATGATCAATATGAGAAGAAGTATCTGTACCTTCAGCACTTCCACCCTCGATTATCGGAAGTTTAATGAAAGCAAAAATAGCTGCGATAATAAATAACGCTGCGGCTAATCCAAGATAAGGCACTTGAACTGCACCTGCTTCTGCTTGCTTATAAATCAATAATTCAGCCGGACTCATTCCTGCCAAAGCTTCACCTGATTTTACAGAGACAGATAAGATCAATAGCGAACCAAATATTGGAGCAATTGTTGTCCCTAATGAATTAAATGCTTGGGTTAAATTTAATCGGCTTGATGCAGTCTCTGGTTTACCAAGAATTGCTACATAAGGATTAGCAGCAACTTGAAGGACTGTGATTCCACCCGCTAATACGAAAAGTGCTGTTAAAAATATTGCATAAGATTCCATACCTGCGGCAGGATAAAATCCGAGACATCCGATACCCGCAGTTATTAAACCTATTACAATACCATTTTTATATCCGAATTTTTTTACGATTCTGCCTGCAGGTAATGATACCAATGCATAAGCTGTAAAGAAGCTAAATTGAATTAACATTACTTGTGTGTAATTCAAAGTAAAAACTGCTTTTAAATGCGGGATTAGAATATCATTCAAACATGTTATAAAACCCCACATAAAAAATAATGTAGTTAATGACGATAATGCAAACGAATAATTCTTATTCGATGAATTTGAAATATACGCCTTACTAGGTGCACCGGACACTGCCATAATTTTCTCCTTTTACAAAAAATTATTTATTTTAATTCAAATTCTTGTTTTAATCCGCCGATTGTAATTACAAATTTACCGACTTCTAGTATTTCTTTATTGTCTCTTCCAATGAACATTAATTGTTCCGGAGTAATCGTAAACTCAACTGTTTTTTGTTCACTTGGTTTTAATGATATTTTTTCAAAACCTTTTAATTGTAAAACTGGGCGAGAAACCGAACCATATAGATCTGTTACATAAAGTAGAACTGATTCTTTGCCTTCTACTGCGCCCAAATTTTTTACATTTACTTTTACGATTAAATTTTCATTTTTATTTATTGCTGCCGATGATAATTGCAATTCAGAATAATCAAATTTCGTATAGCTTAGTCCGTGTCCAAAAGTCCATTGCGGATTGAATACGTTCGCATCAAAAACTTCCATCGGTTTATAATCGTAATGAACGAAATCATTTACAAATCTTGGATATGTAATTGGTAATTTGCCGCTCGGATTAACATCACCAAAAAGAATTTCAGAGATCGCAATCCCACCTTCCATTCCGGGCAAGAATGCTAATAAAATTCCGGAAGCAAGATTTTCGATTTCATTAATTATTCTTGGTCTTCCACCAATCATTACTAAAACAATCGGCTTACCTGTTTTAGATAGTTCTTTTATAAAATTCAGTTGAGCTTTTTCTAAAGATAAGTCATTAATATTACCCGGCGTTTCGCAATAAGTCGGCTCACCGATACAAGCAATAATTACATCAGAATTTTTTGCGTGTTCAATTGCTTTCGCTGAATTAATATCTTTATTAAAAGAGACACCTTCAGAATAAAGAACATTTTCTTTACCAACACGAGATTCAATAGCTTCTAAAACCGTCATTTTTTCCTGCGGGTATAAAGTCTCTTCATTACCCTGCCACGTTATTGTCCATCCGCCATTCAAGACGGATAATAAATTAGCCGTTGGTCCCGTAACAAATACTTTAGAAGATTTTTTAATTGGTAAAACTGAATTTTGATTTTTAGCTAAGATTATAGATTCTCTTGCGGATTGAAGATTTGCTTGTGTATGTTCAGCAGATGCAAATACTTCTGAATTATTGTTTTTAGAATATGGATTATCGAATAGACCTATCATAAATTTCACTCGAAGGATTCTTGTTACAGCATCATCAATGCGGGACATAGGTACTTTGCCCTCTTTAACAAGCTCGATTAGGTAATCATAAAAAGAATAGTCCATTGGTACCATACTCATATCAATACCTGCCATTACAGCCATTCTTACAGCTTCTTTAGGTGTATCTGCTACTCTATCTCTTGTATAAAGTCTTTTAATATCTTCCCAATCAGAAACAGCAAATCCTTTAAAGTTCCATTCACCTTTTAGAATTTCTGTAAGTAAATGATAATCGGAGTGAGTTGGGATACCTTCATTTTCTCCCGAGTTAACCATTACAGTCATAGCACCTGCATCAACAGCGGCTTTGAATGGAGGAAGGAAATATTCTCTCATCATTCTTTCGCCTATCCACGCAGGGCTTCTGTCTTTTCCGTTCAAAGGAAATCCATATCCCGCAAAATGTTTTAGACAGATAGCAAGCTTAGAGTCAGAACTCATATCATTGCCTTGAGCACCCTTAATGTATGATAAGCCCATTTGAGTTGTCAAGTAAACGTCTTCACCAAATGTTTCCCATAAACGAGGCCAGAGTGGATTTCTTCCCATATCTAGTACAGGATAAAAATTCCAAGGTATTTGTGATGCTCTAGTTTCCAATGACGTAATCTCACCGGCTTTTTCCTCCAAAGAACGATTAAAAGTTGCTGCCATATTAATTGATTGAGGAAATAAAGTAGCACCCTTTGTATATGTAACTCCATGAATTGCATCTATTCCATATAATACTGGTATTTTATTGGGAGTTTTAGTTAATGCTATATCCTGCATCTTATTAATTATTTCATGCCAATATTCTAATGAATGCGCTACATCATAGACATTAAGCATTGAACCAACATTATATTTTACTACTGCTTCTTCTAATTTTTGAAGATCTAATTCATGTTTCTGATCCTTTGTACCTTGCTTTTTTGAAACTACCTGCAATGTTACTTCAGTCATCTGTCCTACTTTTTCTTCAAGTGACATTTTATTTAGTAGTTCTTTTACTTTCACTTCAATTTGCTGTTCATTCATTTTTTGTGCATTAGAATTGTTTGAAAAAAGAATTGTTAGACTTAAAAACAATATGAAATATTTAATCATTACTCTTTCCGAATTATTAATTGATTATGTTAATTCATCAACATTAATTTTTGTACAGCACTTATACTATTCCCTTTTATAGAATAGAAATAAACTCCGGAGCTTACTTTGCTTCCGAATTTATTTATAGCATTCCATTTAACTGAATGAGAACCAGAATTTACATTCCCAATTTCACGACTAAATATTTCCCTTCCAAGCAGATCATATACAAAGAAATTTAGATTATCATGATTAGGTAAATAATAATTGATTACAGTTTCGCCGTTAAATGGATTTGGAAAATTTTGATATAACTGAAATTCTAATGGAATTATTGAAGCTTCTTCAACTGTTGATGGTTCAGCCTCTTCTATAACTATTCCATTCAATAAAGTATTTTCAATTTCAGAAGAGAATTGAATTTCAATATAATTTGTGTCAACCTGGAAATCTTTTACATCAATTTCAAAAGCTGCGTTCTTGCCGACCTTATCGAAAATATCAAGATTTTCATAAATCATTTTATGATTAATCAATACATCGAAAATTCTTTTTCCTTTTTCAGTGAAATAACTTTCCGCGAACATCAGTTTGATATTATATTTTCCTTTAGGAACTCTTATGTAATAATTTGGTATATAATAAGTTTCACTGCGGTAAATATCATCTAATTCGGTATTGGCTATATCTAAGTTACTTGGAGCCATCGCTTTTGTTCCATCATAATAACCATACTCTTTACTATTATCGAAATTCTGATCAGGCAAATATTCAGAATTACCATTGCCACCTACATCAATTTTTATCGGGAAAGGCAACTGCTTTTCTGTTTCTACTCTTCCGGTTTTTGTATCAAAATTCCCAAAAGGATCTTTTATATTTCTTATGATGAGGGTATATACAATTTCTTTTTTTAATCCTGTTACATCTAGGAGTGCTCTTTTCATATCTGGAAGTAATGTTACGCTATTAATTGTTACGCCCGGAATGATATAATTATCCTTTAATTCAGCTGATTCTTTATCAACTTCTTCAGAAAATCTTAAGAATACTTTCCCGTTTTGCTGACGAGCCGAATGAATTACAGGTGGTCTACGATCTACATATCCAAGATTATCATTATCTGTAATGCAAAGAATCAATTTTCCTTCTTTAATTACTGCATTATCGGGAATCATATTAACGTTATTCCCATCCCATGTATGAGTAGCTTTTTGCCAGCGGCTTTGGTCGAATGTATCAAATTCGTCAGCCCATTCGAACTTAAAATTGTTACTTGTTCCGGCATCTCCTGCACTAGGTTTATAAGAATAATACTTGACCCAATCGTAATAAGCAAATCCCGGAAGATGCTCCGCCTTAAATTCCCCTACCCAATTTTTATACGCAGGCAGCCAAACATTCATCATAATTTTTTGAGGTCTTGTCATCTCTTTAATGAAATCACCTGTTTGACGATAAACTTCCTTATTATCAATAAACCAGGCTACATAATCTGGTGTCCATTCAAAAGCATATACATGATAATCATCGGCAGGATTAAAATTAGTCCATTCATGTCTCACATGATTCCCACCACTGCTTCCTAAAATTGTATTAAACTGCACTTCATTAGAATATCTTCCAAGTATTTCGACATCTATTTCATTCCAAAACCGATCTTGGTTTGTCTGCTCGAAATAAGTAAATAGTGTTGAGAGTGTTCCATCTTTTTCCATACTCTTAAGTTTGGTCTCAAATCTGCCGTATTTATATGCTTCTTTTGTTCTGTATTCAGCACCTTTATAATCTTTTTGAGCACTTAAGGAGATAAATGCCAAAAGCGATATTATAAATATTTTCTTGATCATAATTACCTAATCTTATTTAAAAATAAGGGTGAGGTTAAAACCTCACCCATAAATGGAATAAAGGAAAATGGAGACACACAAGATTTATCAGAACATAACAGTAACAGAAAATTTCTGAACATCTTTCAATCTTCCAAAATCAGAATAAGAATAGTCTATTTTGAAAGTTAGATTCCCTAATAACATCTGTTTAATACCAACACCAACTGCAAATGATTCTTCTGAATCTTCGAGGAATATCGATTTCATACCGCCTCTAAGCGAGAACATATCATTAAATGTATATTCTCCACCTATATTTACGCTTTCAAAATCATCACTTGGATGCATTGCATCAACTGCCACAAGAAGTCTGTGCATATCAGATTTTATGACATCATAAGCCAGACCAACACGGAAATTAAGTGGTAATTCCCATTCATCTGTCTGTAAATATGAAGGAATGTTTCCATTATTGCCTGATGAATTTTGATCCGGATCATATAATACCAATGATGAAGTTCCATCAAGTTTCATCTTAGTACCGAAATTGGAAATAGACATTGCTAAAACTATTCCATCAAATGGAGTTACATAAGTAACACCCATATCGATTGCAAAAGCCGAAGCGGACATTTTCCAAATTGATTGTTGGATAAATTTTGGATTAAAACCAATCGAAAAATTCTCGGTTAAGGAAATAGCATAACCTAAACTTATGACCACGTCATTAGCTTTAAAGGTTTCTCCCGTTCCTTCCGGTTCATCGATAGTTCTAACTTTCATTTCATCCATTTCAGAAGAAATAAAACTTACGCCAAGAGCCCCATAATCACCAAGATTATAAGAAGCGGCGAAGAAATTGTAATTAATATCTGCAATCCAATTTGTTCTTTCAAAAGTAACAGCAGTACCAGCTACTTTTGTAAGACCTGCAGGATTCCAGAATAATGCACTTGGATCGTCAGCTACGCCCACATAAGCGTTTCCCATACCAGTTGCTCGGGTACCTTGGGCAATGGAAAGGAACGGAGCGGCGGTTGTGCCTTTCTTAGAAACATTCGATACTATATCCTGTGCATTGACAGAAAATGCGAATGTTAATAGAATTAAAACTGCTTTTATAGTAATTGCTCTCATATATATTCTCTCCGTCCCTATTTAATTATCGCAAATTTGCCAATATATTCACCTACTCCGGGAGCATCGACATGATATACATAAATACCATAAGCTATATCCATACCATCTTCTGTAACAAGATCCCAAGTCAAAGAACCATTTTCAGGTCCTGAATTTTTGGATAATGTTTTTACTAATGCTCCGGTAACTGTGTAGATCCTTATAGTACAATCTGCCGGTAAATGAATAAAATCAAGTCTTCTTTCACCACGACCGGTTTGACCAAAGTTTCTCTTTTCCCATGCAGCCGCACTTATATAAGGATTCGGAACTACAGCAATATTGCTCATTACATCGGAAGCTAATTTTGAATCAACTTTTGCTGATTTAGTTGAAAATTCAAAATAGTCTCCGCTCATAAATGGTTTTCTAGTAGTAATTCTAAAAATATCACCGGAAGTAGGAGGTCCCCAGTTTCCGCCCGGATCCTGATATGTAATCTTCCATGTCAATTTATAAGCACTTCCAACATATTCGATTATTACTATATCATCACCAATACCAAACATTTTATCTTTATTGTTATCAAGTACTTCGGCTTGAACTAATTCTCCCCTAGTTGTATTCATAACTTTAAAAGGAACTTTAATTTTGGTAAATGGTGTAGTTGGTCTATCTGCCTCAGGAACCCAAGTAATTTCATAGTCTGAAGGCCAAGTTATGTTTCTTATCGGTGAACTCTTATCAGGCATTACTTCAATGACTACATTACTGAAGCCTTTAACCCAACCGGTTTTTTCGAGATCTACTGCTACTTGTTTATCATTATTAACTTCAACTGCTAGTCCATCAAATGGAGGACTAAATTTACCTAAACCAAAATCTGCTGAATCGATTCTTGCTTCAATTGTGTCAGTAACTCCATTTAAATTTCTTACGATTGCGTAAGAAGTAGTTTTATATTCTGGAACTGCTCCAGCTGATCTAAATAAAATCTTATAAACTGCATTTTCCTGAATCTCTCCCGGGTTCAATGCAGATACATTTATATATCCTGAACCAACACCGTCTTTAACAGAAGTTGTTTCACCTATAATCTCAGGTGATATATAACCGGCAACAGGAGCATTTGGGATTACTACTGCACAATTGATATCAACAAATTTAATATTGCCTACCAAATCTTCAGAAATAATTTTTGTTGTCTCAGAAGGTAATAGTCCTTTAGTACCAAACATTGGATCACCTTGATCATACGCGACTACTGCATAGTAATATCTGATACCGTTTGTAACAGTAGTATCTACATAAGAATGCTGTAATCCGGTTTCATTACCTCTCCAAAAATGAGCTCCATTAATGCCGACAGGATCAGGACCTTTAATTCCATTTTTAAGATCGAATTGTGCTATCGGTTTCCAATATTTAGGTTCACCTTTGGAGTCGGTTATTAATTTGATATCTGTAAACTGAGGTTCAGTAGAGCGGTAAATTAAATATCCTTCAAAATCCTTCTTATATCCTAAGAAAGGATCGACTGAACTTTCAGAAATGTCATCCCAATAAAGAAAAACTTTCTTATCGCTTGCAATAGCTGTTAATGTTGCCTTGAGCGGTGGTTTAGCAAAGTTATAATTTGCATTATAAATCTGCTGAACTGTTTCTTTATTGAAAATCAAATCCTCTAAGTCAGAACCAAAAAGCAATGCCATGGAGAATCTTTCTCTACGATTTTGTTTAATTGGGAAAGGACCTGAGCCAAAAAGCATTTGAATATTCGAATTTTGGAGAAGAGTATCAAAACTATTATAATTCATTTTTCTCCAAACAATTTCATCATTCTTAGGCCAAACAGAGTTTGGACCTTTATTTGATAAACGCTCGATAACTAAACTAGTAAGACCGATCTGATCTGATTCATCTTTATCAGTTGCGTCAAAGTTTGGCTCACCGGCAGTAGGCATTCCATCGCCTTCTCCCTGATCAGGACCTTCATATTGTAAATCGAAAGGACCAACACCATCCTTACCAACGTCATTATTTAATGGTTCGTTATCATCTGGGTCCCATTTACCGTTTCCATTAAGGTCCGTAAATGAAAGCCAATCGCCATCATTATCGAGTCCATCATCTCTTCTTTCATCAACCATATTATCTACATCATCATCGATACCATTGAAACCATCGCCCGGACTTTCGAGGAAAGCATATCCCACATAACCTGTTTTCCAGTTATCTGGTGGTGCTTTGCCATCTTTATCAAAGGCATAAGCAATATCTCTTATGATATCATAAGATGCATTGTCATCACCATTATCATTTACACCACCTACACCTGTATCACAATAGAATCCGAAAAAGGTTGTATCGTAATTTGCGTCAGATAAATTAATAATGTCATAATGCCAGAAAATAATATCTTCAGCTAATACGTGTGACCATTGGAAACCTCTTACTTCTACTCTATAACCAAGTCCGCCTCTATCTTGATCGGAAGCAACCGGGAAATAGCCATAAGGTGCACGTGTAAATTCTTTGTCTTTAGAATCATCCATTACATAGAATGTTTCATAATCGGAATTAATTACGCCTCTTCCGAAATAACCAAACCAGTAACCATCCCATTCTTCGTCTATATTTGGAAGAACTTTTGGCCAGAACTCGGGCCAGGTTAGTTTTTTCCCGCTGATTGCAGGTTCTTCAGAATTTGCTGCCGCATATCCGGGAACAGGTTCATTAACCCATAAATCGTTTGTTACAGGATCGAAATCCACTTCTTCACGATATGATGCGGCTACCGGGTGAATTAATTGCTTATTCATCGGGGCTATTACTGCCGATGTAAAAATTGGTGTTACACCATCCAAGTAGTGATGGTCACTACCTGCAGGCCATTCACCTGATGGTCTATCAGGCCAGGTTCCTACTTGTCCATCATTCCTAAAGATGGTTCTGATTAAATTACCATCCATTATACCTTTTTTTCGGTATGTCTTGTCTCCATAGGGCTCAGAACGATATTTCATTATCTGATCCTGTGATTGAGCAATTAGGATGGTAGAAAATAAGAACAAAACTATTACCAAATAATTGCGTTTCATTATAAACTCCATTTTCATGTATTAAAATCCTACATTGAATCCGACACTGATTCTTCTTGGTGAAGAATATAATGTAGGATTTTTTACAAATTCATCAATTGTATTAAGACCAATAACAGGGGAAGCAAATTTTGTATTCAAATCTGTTGTTGCTCTTCCTGTTGAACCATATACACCATATTCATTTGCAATATCGAATAAGTTATATACAAGCAAGAAAGCACTTACATTAAATCCAAAAACTCTGAAATTTTTATTTGCTCTTAAATCCACGTTCATTGTAGTAGGTTTTCTTCCGCCATTTTCGAATCTTACACCTTGAGAATAGCGTGGGTCTTCTGAATAAGGCATACCTGAACCATACGAGAAAACCATACTTGCTGTCCAATCCATTGGATCACCAACTGTTAAAGATAAATTAACTGTATGGCTTTGATCCCAGTTTAGAGGTACAGTTTTTTTGGTTACTTCCACAGGTGGATCTGATGCGTTATTATTATATACTGTCATTGGGTCAGAGGCATTACCTGCAGCCACTTGATAAGTATAATCAACTTTTGCACTGAAGAAATCAGAGTATCTTTTATCTAAAGTAAGAATTAATCCTTTTACGTTACCATAATCTCTATTAACATATCTGCCATAGATAAAACCTTCATAAGTACTTTTGATTTCCATGCCGAGAAGATTTCTGATATCCGAATAATAGAGAGTAACATCAACTGAAACATTCGGAAAAACAACTTGCTGAAGACCTAATTCGTACTTAACAGTTTTCTGCGCTTTAAGCTCAGGATTACCAACAATTGAAGATAATGAAGTTGTTTGATCAATTATATAAGCATAATTTGAGTATAAGTTTTCAAAAGTAGGAATCTGGAAAAAGTGCCCATAAGAAAAGTGAATTGCTCCCTTATCAGAAATAGGGAAAGAAACACCAAGACGAGGACTAAACTGAGATTCGCCGTTGGAACTTCTTTTTGCATTAGCATTTGGGAAATTTGGGTTATTCAATGGGTTTCTTAAATCAACAGGCAATTCAGTTTCAGCACTAAAATAATCGTATCTGAAACCTGCATTAATAATCATTATATCGTATTCCATCTTGTCTTGAATAAAAGCAGAAATTTCGATAGGACTACGTGTATAAGTACCGTTATATTTAGTATTTTCAGCACTATATCCTAAAGTAAATATTGGCTGATTTAATGAATCCAATTGACCTTCGGTCAAGTTTCTGATTGAACGGCTATGATTATATAGTTCATGCATTCTACCTTCAACACCAAGTTTTACTTTATGCTCTTTAGAAACTTGTGATTCAATATTCCATTGAGCTAATAATGTATTCGTATGTCTTGAATAACGATCAGATTCATTTCCGCCTGAATTATAAGTATAACCAGTAATAGGTGTACCTTGATTTGGCTCTACATAACGTGAATCATAAGGATCAGCATATAAGTATCCCCAATATTTATGTACATTATTCGATATTTTTAATGTAGTATATGTGCTTTGCGTGGGATAATATGATATCTGAATATTATTTATTGTATTTGTTCTATAATGATTTTTAATAGCATCAGGAGTCTGCCTATAAGCATGATTATAAGATTTATTCCAGTTATCATCCCAGAAAATGCTATAACTAAATCTCCAATTTTCCAAACTATAGCTAAGTTTTCCATTTAAAGAAAGCTTATCACCCGGATTCATTGGTACATATTCACCGTCGCCTGTATTTCTATTTATATAGAAAGTTGGGTCTTGTGGATTTGGAAATATTGGTCGATCATCATAAGTATTAAATACTCTTTTACCATATAAATATCCATCATCTTTGTAATATCGCCCTGTTACAAAGAAGGTGAGGTTATCTAACACTTTTGTAGGACCACCAAAATTAAACTGAACATCTTTTGGTCCATCAGCACTAATTTTATTTAAATTAGGGAAAAAGTCAGAACGATTTGAAAGGTAACTTCCTACATAAGCAGAAACAGAACCTTCAAACTTAGAACCACCATCTTTAGTAACAATATTAACGATGCCGGACATAGCCTGCCCATATTCTGCATTAAAAGTACCGCTGATTACTTCCATTTGACGTATAGAATTGTTTTCAACTTCAACGGACATACCGCCATTAAAAACGTCAGTAACTGAAATACCATCGATTAAATAAGCAACTTCATTAGAACGACCACCTCTAAAGTGACCACCGACAACACCCGCCTGCAAGTTAATAACCTGATGGATGTTTTCGACAGGCATCATCTTAATATCTTCAGCCGAAACAATTGCCGAAGATGAAGTTAAATCTTTTGTGATTAGCGGCTGCTTGGCTTGAATAACAACTTCCCCAAGATTAATTGCGGTAGATGTTAGTTCAGCATCAATTCTTGTAGTAAGATCAATTCTTACCATTACTTTTTCAATTGTAACTTTGTGATACCCTACGGAACTGATAATAACTGTATAATACCCCGGAGCAATATTATTAATATAATATTCTCCTTCAAAATCGGTAGCTGCACCGAAATTGGTTCCTTGCAGAACTATATTTGCTCCAAAGAGAGGCTCTTTAGTTTCAGCATCAATAATTCTACCTGCAATTTTTCCGGTAGTGCCCGCAAAAACTGCTGTACTAAATAAGACTATTGCACAAAGTGCAAATATAATTCGTCTCAATTTGTGTCCTCCATTTATTAAAATATTTCATACCATCTTATCTTAACATCTGATTATGAAATCAAAAAGATGCAACCCCTTGTTTGAGGGATTGCATCTAAATAAGCTTCTACTTTACTAACATCATCTTTTTAATACTTGTGAATGAACCGCTTTCTAATTTGTAAATGTACATACCTGTTGCTAATTGGGAAGCGTTGAAATTAATTGTATAACTTCCTTTTTCTTGGTATTGACTTACTAATTGAGAAACTTCACGACCTAAAACGTCAAATATTTTTAAAGATACCATACCTGCTTTTGCAAGATTGTATTTAATCTGAGTTGTAGGGTTGAATGGATTCGGGAAGTTCTGAGCTAATGAATATGTCTCAGGCAACTGATTATCCTCAACGTCTGTATTTACTTCATCAGTATCACCTATCCATGTATACATCCATAATGAAGGATTATTCCAACCTGCACCTCTATCGTAAGGAGACCAGTGAAGCATACCTACTCTATTATCACCACCGACATAATCTGGTGAAATTCTACCATCATTGTCATTTAAAGTAATTTCAAAAGGAATCTTCCAACCAGGATGAACATAGATAGTATCTCTATTTGCAGTAGTTAGATTGTTTCTTTTTGTTTCTAATACTGTCCAAGGAATTCTTGCTTCAACAGTATAACCACCGGTGAATTTTTCACCCCAATAATAATTTTCAGTACCAGCAACCATTAATGTATCTGCAACAGCTGAACTGTGATCATTTCTCATACGCAATTTGTTAAATCTAATAAATTGATCTGAACTAGTACCTCTTTTATAAACCTGGTGAGGAGAATTTGTGTTCAGATCGTAAAGACCAAATAATAAATCAGGAGAATCAAGTGCATAAGATGCCTCTTTATAATCCCTTTCATTTTCGTCAGGAGCAACAATATCATCATTAACATCAAATGCTGCATATAAATACTGTTCATCCATTGCGATATAAGCTTCTGCTGATAAATCTGCATCATTATCAACTTTGAAGTTAGGAGATAAGAATGCGGAAGCATCGGACATGAATAATCTAAATGGAGTAATTCCTGCCCATTCTTTCAAGTCTCCATCTGCTGCAAAATTTGGTGAACTTAAAGAAATAGTTGGGATTCCTTTTGCTGTATTTGTAATAGCATCAGAGAATGCAAATGCACCAACGTTGCCGGCTTTATCTACAGCATTTATTGCATAATAATACGTTTCTTGTCTATTAATTTTAGGAGCATTTAATAAGTGATCATAAATTAAAGTATTTTCTTCGATCCCTTTTTTAAGAGCAACGACACCTGGAGCATCAATACTTGTAAACGGATTTTTGCTATAATAGATGTTATATCTTTCTGAAGCACCTTCATTTGTTGCATCCTGCCATGTAATTAGGTTAGTGAAATTGCCTGGTATAACTGCAAAACCACCTGGAACTTCTGGAGCTTCTAAATCAAAAATCTTAAATCCGGTTTGCTGAACTACATCGAATAAAACTGTACCTGTTCCTTTTAAAGGAGCAGCGTATCCATCAGCAGTGCCTCTTCCGAAAATTTCAATTCTAATTTTTGTGATTGAAGCTGGGTCAAGAAGTTTATTGCCAGCATTATTCTTTGAAGCAAAACCATCTTTTGGTGGGAAACGATCGCTTGCACCCATCGGTTTTTCGATGAATGGCAATAAGACTCTCGTCCAATCAAATGGCTGGCTTAAATCAAGACCTGCATCAATAATCCATTCTTCGCCTGCACCACTGCTATTTTCCATAATAAAGAATCTGATGAATGCTCTTCCTGAATCAGCAGCTATTGGTGTTACATTTTTTACATAGAAGGTAAGTCCTGTTCTTTCTTCAAATTTTTCTGGTTTTGCAACATCTTGATCGATTGAAAGGAAACCACCCCAATCATAAGGAGCACTTAAGGTATAATCGATCTTTAAAGAACCTTCGCCTTCTGCTTTGTCTGTTGATTCGTCAGATACAGCGATAGCACCTTTATCAGCACCTGCCCAATCCATCCAATCTACATTCCACTTTGATGCTGAGTTATCAAATGTAAAAATTGGTTCATAAGCGTTTCCAACTATTTGTAGATTATCAATTGAAAATGATCCCGAAGCAGTCGGTGGATTAGTGTTATTACCAGGCAATATATAAGTCAAAGCTAATTCAAAAGTCTTGATTTTATCCAACTGAAGTTCTTGATCGCCTTGTCCGTCTTGAAGTGCTATTCCAAGAGTTTTATCAGAATTATAAACCAATGGAATTATTACTTCTTTCCATTCGCCTGACGCATCTGTCAAATCTAAAGCAGCTTGATGAAACCAAAGGTCTCTTTTACCTTGTTCATCAACATCACCCATTTTAAATTCAAAAAATGTTTGTCCATCACTTGTTTTTACAGCCGGTATATTAACTTTATACCAAAAACGTAATTCTTTAGCTGCAGAAAAATCATAATATTTTGGCAATGGATTTGGTGTAGCTCTTACAGTATATCCACCCCAACCTTCCGTAGCAACGACAGTATAATCGATTTTTAATGCACCGCCGATTTTACCGTCAGGTGAGTCTGATAAATCCATTTTAGATAGATCACCACCTGTGCTATAAAATTCCGTAGGTGACCAGAATCCTGATTCTACAGAATGATCCAATGACTCGAAAACCCATTGAGCCTGAGTTGTTCCTGCTAAAAACAGGAATAGAAAAAGTAAATACATCTTTTTCATTGTGCCTCTCCTTTGTTTGTTAATAACTACAATTAATTTGTTGAACTATTGATTTTGTTACATTAATACTGTCCATAAACCGATCGTTAAAATCAGCAATAGACCTGAATATAATAAATTCATTTTTACAGTTGACGAATTGCCTGCACCTGCTTCAAGAATATTTAAATAATTTTTCAAATTAACATTTTCTCCATATCGAACTATATAATTAAGAAATAACAATATCCCCGCAGTACCGATAAAAAGGAATATTGTAAAATGCAGATAGTTAATTTGTAAAATCGAAACTAAAAATTTGTTATCCAAAACTGAATATTGATTTACTACTTCTAATAAAAATCGAGAAAGTCCTACAATTTCTCCGATAATAATTGAAGCAAAGGCACTCTTAGCATTAATCTCTTTTAATAGAAATCCAAAAACTAAAACAGCAGTAATTGGCGCACTTACATAAGCTTGAGTGCTTTGAAGGAAAATAAATAATTGTGAACTAATCAATCTAACAAAAGGTATTAAAGTAATTACTACAACTACGACAAAAATAGTAGTCATTCTTCCCACGAGAACTAAGGTTCTATCTGAAGCATCCGGATTTTTTACTCTATAAAAATCGATTGTATATATAGCAGAGATAGAATTAAAAGATGCGGATAGCGATGACATAATAGCGGCGAGAACACCTGATACAACTAAACCTTTGATACCAATCGGCAGGATGCCGCTTGCTATCAATTGAGGGTATGCTTCATCACCTCTAATTTCAGGGAATAGTGCGACAGCAATTAATCCGGGTAATACAAAAATAACCATAGGAAAGAGTTTTAGGAATGCGGCAAGGAAAGTTCCATTTCGAGCATCATTAAGTGATCTTGCACCAAAGATTCTCTGAAGCATATAATGATCCGCGCACCAATACCAAAATGCAATTATCGGAGCACCAAAAATAATACCTGTCCATGGAAAATCAGGATCGCTTATATCCTTAAACATAACAAAAAAATCAGCGGGTAATTTTGCTTTTAATGCTGTGATACCACCAACTTCATTTAAACCAAAATATACAGTTAATCCTCCTCCAACCAATAACAAGATACCTTGAAAAATTTGTGTCCTGATTACTGTATCAAATCCACCTACTAACGTATAAATTCCAGTTATCAAAACAATTACAACGGCAGAGACGAATATGCTCCAACCAAATATTTTATTAAATAAGATACCGCTTGCGAATAAAGTTACAAGTATTTTAGTAACTAGATAGGTAAAAATTGAAAGAGAACCGAAAAGTCTTCTCGTTCTTTGATCAAAAAGCTTTCCTATAAATTCAGGGAAAGTAAATAGATTTGAATTTCGATAGATTGGGGCTAAAAACCAGCCAAGTATAATCAAAAAGAAGATAGCAAATAATTCAAAATGACCAACTACAAGACCGCGGGAAGCTCCCGAGCCGGCTAGACCAATAAAGTGTTCGCTTGAGATATTGGTAGCGAATAACGAAATACCAATTGCAAACCACCCCAAATCGCGCCGAGCTAAAAAATAGCTCTCCACAGTCGGGTCCTTTTTCTTGCTGTTATAAAAACTAATCAATATAACTATTGCAAGATATAGTAAAATAATTAAGCTGTCTAATAAAGTAAATGATTCTGGCATATACTAATGACACACAATTTTAGTACCAACAATATTAACATAATTCAGCCCATTTTAGCTGTTTTTTTATTTTAGCTTTTTCAATTATTATTAAATTAATAATTGCCTCGTTATTATTTTAATAACATCATTTTCTTAGTAAGTGAATTCCCATTAACACTTAAAACATAAAAATATACACCACTTGAGATGTTTCCGCCCTTGAACTCAATTTGATGAGAACCGATATCTTGATAAGAATTAATAAGAGTATTAATCTTATTACCAAGTATATCAAAAACTTCTATTTTCACTAATCCGGCTTTAGGCAAATTATATTTAATATTAGTCGTAGGATTAAAAGGATTCGGGAAATTTTGTTCTAAATTGTATTCAATCGGGATCGCTTTATTCTCTTTATCTACATCAACCAAAATACCATCTTGACTATAATAGGGATAATATGCCGCTGAAAGTGAATTAGCAACAGGTTTTGATTTTCGCTGCATTGAGTAAAGACCCATACTTTGGAATCCTCCCGCGTTATCCATTCTATACCAATCAAATACAGTCCACCAAACAGCCGACAATAGCGAACCAAAAGCTTTGTTCTCTGAACCATCTGCATTAGTAAGGGCGAAAATCTTAAATACATTCATCATATCATTAAAAACAGTATTTTGTATGTCAGATGTTGAACCATTCTCGCTTGACCAATATCCGTATTCAGTGCAAAGAATAGGTTTATTTGGGAATGATGTCATTGCATTACGTAGAAAAGTGAATGTAGGTCCATAATACGCACCTCCCTTTCCATAAAATATCCCGAAATAGATTGTCCATGATGCTAAATCTAATGGTGCAATAGTCGGGTCAGCAGCACCTGGAGAATCCGCCGCCGCGGATTGTGTAACAAGTCTTCCATCCTCATAGTTATCTGCATGGTCTTTCATCATCATTTCATTATAAGCTAATCTTCCTGGGATATCTTTGCATTCATTTGATAAGCTCCAGATTATCACAGAAGGTCGATTATAATCTTTATAAACCATTTCGCGGAACATCTGTTTATGAATTTGTCTAACATCATTTTGTATGCGCCAAGATTCAGAATCATTGAACCAGAAAACCGGTATTTCTTCTTTTGTGGAAATTCCTAATCGATCAGCTATTAAATAAGTATAATAATGATTTGGATAATGAGCAGTTCGTAATAGTTTTGTATTTAGGGATTTCACTATTTTCATATCTTCAAGGATTTGTTCTCTTGGAACGCTTCTTCCATAATCGGGATGATCTTCATGGCGAGCAACTCCGGGTAAGTACATTAACCGATCATTAAAAAGAAATTTCGCTCCAACAGTTTTTACTGTTCTAATTCCAAATTGCGTATAATATTCATCTGTTTTAACTCCGGCTTCAAAGAGAGTTACTTTCATTACATAAAGATTAGGGTTTTTATGAGTCCAAAGCCGAGGATCTTCGATTTTTAATTTTGTTTCACCTGCATAAGTTGTACCAAAATCCATGTATGAAGTAAATTCTTTATTCCCCGTTACTTCTGCTTCACTGTCCAAAAAATTCCAAATATCTTCTCGACCAATATTCGATTCATTAAATTCAATATTGTAAATCTGTATTGAAGCTGTAATATCAGTGGACATCAATTTCCGATTTGAAACTACAACTTTTGCGAGTATTTCACCATTTATGTTTAAAGGAGTAATATCAGTACGAGATATAAAAACGGGATTGACAAACTCTAAGTAAACATCATGGATAATACCAGTATAATTATACCAATCAGATCTCGTATTCGGGATAGAGTATTTAGTGCTTCCCCATGATGGATTATCAACTCTTACTGCTATCACATTATTACCTGATTTATTAAGATATTGTGTAACATCAAATGCAAATGGTGTGTAACCACCTTCATGATAGCCGACCCAAATGCCATTGACCCATACATCCGCCATATAATTGACAGAAAGGAACTTAAGATAAACTTGATGATTTGCTAATGTTGGATCGTTTACAATAAATGATTTTCTATACCACACAAGGTCTTCATAGAAATCGGGTCTGATAGGATATTCATTAAATTTATTTTCGGGGAAAGGAATATTTTTAGTTTCCCAATTGGAATCATCATAACCTAGTTTATATCTATTGCCTGAATTTGCCTCAATTTGAGCGATGCCATCGGCATCTCTTTTAAGGAAAGTAGCTGCGGTGGTAGCTTCATCGGGCCACGGTCTTGGAACCCGTTCCTTTTTCCATTCTCCTGCAAGATTATAGCGGGGTCGATTTTGCATTTCAAAAGTAGGTAATACAATATTATTCTGGAAAGGTACCTGAAGATCACATATATTATATATTGCTAAAGTAGGTTCTGCTAAATTATCTTGTGCACTCAATTGAGATACTGATGCAAAGAAAAAAACAAATAAAATCAAAAAAAAGTATTGTATATTTTTCATTCTGCCCTCGAAGAATTATTTATAATAGAAGCAATGTTATTAAGATTTTTATTTTAGTCCAAGCTCTTTGCTCATCCTGTAATAGTTTGGAGGAGCTAATCCGAGTTTCTTTGCTGCTTCTGCATCTGAATCTGAAAGTTCTCTCATATATTTGAAATACTTTTCACGAAATATCTTTTCCATCTCTTTTAAAGGAAGTAATCCTTCATTTACAAAATTTACTACACTTGTACTTTGAGTATTAGAAACAAATTTTTGCGAAAATAATAGCATAGAATTAATCTGCTCGGTAGAAACATTAGACTCATCATAAAAAAGAAGTCTTTGAACAAAATTCTTTAGTTCTCTAACATTTCCGGGCCACGAATATTCTTCAAGCGTTTTCATAGCAGATGGTTGAATCGTTGGTTTTTCTTTACCCATATCGATTGAAATCTCATCTAAAAAATGATTTATTAAAACCGATATGTCCTCTACTCTTTCTTTCAGGGGAGGAACGTATATAGGGACAACATTTAAACGATAAAACAGGTCTTCTCTGAATCTTTTTTCTTTCACTTCTACTTCTAAAACTCTGTTAGTTGCAGAAATGATTCGAACATCAACTTTAGTTTTATCTGTTCTTCCGATTTTTTCAATTTCTCCGTCTTGAATAACACGCAATAATTTTACTTGGGCATTAAGCGGAAGTTCAGAGATTTCATCTAAGAATATTGTTCCATTATGAGCGAACTCAAATAAACCAAGCTTCCCTTTATCGGCTCCTGTGAAAGCTCCTTTCTCATAACCAAAGAGTTCACTTTCTATCAATTGATCCGGTATTCCACCGCAATTTATTGGTACAAAATTTTCATATTTCCGTAAACTTCTGTAATGAATATTATACGCAATTAGTTCTTTTCCTGTGCCGGAGGAACCGGATATCAGTATATTTACATTTGAATTTGCATACTTATCGATCTGATTCCTAAGATTTTCAATTACTTTGCTAACACCAATAATTTTTCTTGATGCTAATACATCATTAATATTCTTGTTAAGTTTTTGATTTGATCTAAATTTATCTTTAAGCAGTTTTCTTCTTTCAAAAGCATTAAAAATACTAATAACAAAATCAGTAGGTTGATAAATATATTCTTCTATATCGCCGGGATACTTTGTGCAATACCAAAATGCACCTGCTTCGAGTAAATTATGTGCGAACTCATAATCGTTAATATTAATCGTCATTTTAGTAATAACAATTATCTGAAGCGAAAAATCTAATTCTTTAATTTTTTTTATTAAATATTCGCCCCGCAAGCCACCCGCAATCTGAAAATCCATAATGACAATATCATATTCATTCTTTCGTTTTTCTATTAAATCGATTGCACTATTACCATCGGAAACCACATCTAAAATAACTATTTTACTCTCATAAGGCTTGATAGTATTCATTACACGACGAACATCAAACTCTTCGTCTTCAATTAGAAGTACATTAATTTTTTCGTTATTCATTTAGTTGTCCTTAATGAGGAATAGTAATTGTGAAACAACAGCCTGATGGAATTATATTTTCAACGTCAATATTCCAGCCGCATCTTTGTTTCGATATTTCATAAGCTATATAACATCCATATCCACCGCCATATTTGGGATTTGCTTTGGTCGATACGTTTTCCCAAAACAATTTCTTAATCCCTCTTTCATCTTTTTCCATTAGTTCCTTGTTTATACCTTTTCCATTATCACAGATTTTTAATTCTGTTGTATTGGTTGCAAAATTAAAATTTGTTTCAATAATCACTTTAACTAATTTATCCGAGGCGTGATCAATTGAATTTTGTATTAATGGCTCCACTATTTCCCAAATTACAAATTCATTAATAGGAACAAGTGGAACGTTAGGATCTAAATCTAATGATATTTCGAAAGAAGAACTCTTTGTAGAAGTTCGATTAAAAATATTATCTACCAAAAACCTAAGAACATTATTAGGATCGGTTCTAAATACAGGATTCCTGATTGTTTGAATTGGAGGATCATACCATTTCATATCATAAATCACACGTGAAACGAAATTAGAATATTTAGTCACTCTTTCTTTTACGTCATGTATATTGGTATCATTTAATGTTCTAAGGTCTTCTTTTATGAAGCCCATTATTTTTTCAGCTTTATGGTGAGTATGATAGATTCGCTTTGTAAATAAAGTTTCCTTTTCATAATCAATTTGCTTTTTAATATTAGTTTCATGTTCCTCGAGTAAAAGTTTTTGCGCTTCATCTCTTTCTTTTACAGTATATGTGGAGATATAGTACATTGCAAGCAGTCCAAGTAAAAAAAGAGCTGAATAAATAATAGAAGTCTCTTCATAATTAGTAACAATTTCTTTTGTTATAAAAGATAAGTCAGGGGTGTTTTTCATATAAAGCGCACCCATAAATTTACCATCGGGTGCAAATGGTACAAAAGTGTAATACGTTTTATCATTACGATATAGATTAACTAAATGCTTCTGACTTATCATTTCATCTTTATGTTGTTTGTATAAAGCTAGGGCAGAAGAAAAATAAACTGAATCCTTAATTTGAATCTCTTTTTTCTCAAATATAAATTCAAACAATAATCTTCCTTCTTTAATTGGATATAACTCATTGTCTTTTTCTATTATTAAGAATATTTCCTCAACATTTTGCTGAAGCAGTTGCTGACTAAGTGTTGCATCAAAGAACTGAATAATTTTTCTTTTTTCTTCTTCAGAGATGTTCTTCCTTAAACTTGCGGTTTCAAATAAAAGCTCTAATGTAGTAGTCGATTGATTTGTAAACCTTTCTGCTGAATGTTTCTGATACCACTCCTGTGTATTATCCACAAATTCTTTTAATGAAGTTTTATGAATCATTGATAAAATAACTTGGAATACAATTAAACCGATAAAAAGTACAGTAAGATGCCTGAACTCAAAATGGTACTGTTTTAGATTATCTATCAGTTTATTTGTCTTATTCAATTTATAATGGGTTTTTAAAATACTTTAATGAATAATTTATTAAGTGATACATTCTGCTCTATCATTTATAAAGGGTTCTTAGAATTTTGCTTTTCGTAAACTTCATACCAGTTCGAAAAAATAGGTGTATAGGGAACTGCTAACATTTGCCCCCCAAAACCGAATCTCCTAAATACCACCATATTTATTTCAGTTATTTTAAGCTCAGTTAATTCTTTAATATTAATTTTAACACCTTTCTTAGAAGCAAAATCGGCAACATCATTTTTTAGTCTATCATATAGTTTGTTACTTTTTAATATTCCTTTTATATCAGATTCTGCTTCTTCAAAATTAACAGGTGAACTTAATTCTTCTTTTTTAGAATCAGAAAACTTAATAATTGAGTAGCCCTCATTAAAAGGAATAGGACCAATATAATCCCCTTTTTTCATTGATGAAATAGCTTGGGAATATTCATTATTTTCTAAAGCAGAAATATATCCGATATCCCCTTTTTTGTTTCTTATTGAATCAATATCGTGATAAGTAAAAGCAACCTCGCCGAAATCCTTTCCTGACTCTAAATCTTTTAATGCTGCTTCAATCTTTAATAAATCTTTTGAATATATTTCACTAATCCTGTATTGAAGCGGTTTTTCAAAAGTATGGTTAGATTTATTAAAAAAGGTTAATGCTTCCTCTCGAGATACATCCTGATTTTTATATAGCTGTGTCTTATATCTTTGAGATAAATAAAATGTTTTCCAAGAATCTATATCGCTTTTTATTTCGGGTAATTCTAAATAGCCCCTTTTTACTGCTTCTCTTTCTAATAACTTATTCTGAATATAATTTTGAACTATATAATTGAGCTTACCTCTTATAGATACGATATCAATACTATATACATCAAAATTTTCCATTATTAAGAAATAAATAAATGATTCAAGACTTATAGGATTTGTAGGAAATTTTACAAAAACCTTTTTTAATTCATCTTTAGAGAACGAATTTAATATTTCAAAAAAATCTTTTTCTAAAAGAAATTTTCTTTCACTTTCTTTTCCTAATTCAGTTTCTTTCTTCTTTGAATATTGCACTTTTATTTTATCGGCAAGAGAAACAAATATTTTTGTATCAACATTTACAACAATATCCTTAAAAAACTTTTCATAAAATTCTTGATATAAAGAATCTTCTTTCCTCGTTTGAATTACAGAGCGAATTGATGATTTTTCACTATCTGTTAAATCACTAGTTATAGTCTTATCATAAAGCTTACAAATATAGAAACCTTCTTTTAATTTAATAGGTTTAGTAAATTCATCTTTCTTTAATTTATAGATTTCGTTTTCAATTTCAGGATGCATCTTACCAAAAGTTACCTCAGCAGGAATAAGTTGTTCATTATTTTCATCTCTCAAAGATAGTAGTGAATCAAAAGAAGCCCCACTTTTTAATAAGTGAAATAGAGAATCGATCTCGGCTTCGGAGGTAGAAAATATAAATTTCATTTTTAGATACTGAGATATCCTTTTTTTCCCTACTTCCCATTCAGATTGTGAAATTATTACTTTTTCTTTAACTTCTTTATTATAAAGTGCATCTCTCAAATAAATATTTTTAATGTAATCTTCAATAGACTTAAATTCCTTTAGAGTATCTATTCGATTTTTAAGTGCTTCTTTAGCAATTAATTTTTCGGCAATCAGAGTAAAAAGAAAATCCTTTTTCATATCAGGATTAGAAATATCTTTTTTCTTATCAGCGTGAGGAGTTAATTCGTATCTCTTTAAAAATTCTTGAGTTGTTATTTTAATATCCCCTACCTCGGCTAATACTTTACTGTTTTGAGCAATAGCCTTAAAAGAAAAAAGAGCAGACACTAAAACCACAAAAACTACTTTTTGCATAAATTTCCTAAAAATTGTTTTTCAAATATAAAACTTAGATACATAGATAACATTTTTAAAACAAAAAAGGGATGCCAAAAATCAGCATCCCTTTATAAATTACCTTTTTAATTTATTACTTCAGAAGCATCATTTTCTTAACGGCGTTAAATGATTTCCCATCAAGAATTGATTTAGCACTAATAGAATAGATATAAATGCCGGAAGAAAGATTGCGAGCATCCCAGCGAATGGAGTGTGTTCCTGCCGTTAATATGCCGTTTTCTATCTCTGCTATTTTTTCACCTATTAAATTAAAAATACTAATATGAACTTCACTTTCATAAGGTAATCCAAATCGAATTGAAGTACAAGGATTAAAAGGATTAGGATAATTCTGTTCCATTACATAATCCGTAGGGATATGATCGATTTCCTCAACATCTGTCATTATTACCTTTATTTCAAATTCATTACTAACTTGTGAAGCAATATCACCCGCAATTGCAGTTATCCTATACGTATATGTTTCATTAGAATTAGGGACATTATCGATATAAGTAGTTATATCTTTCTCTATAGTAACTAATTCTTTATATGTAGGCTCTGCCAGTGATCTTCTTTCGATCTTATACTTAAGTTCTTTCTTAGAATTATCTTTCCAAGTAAGCGTAACCTTATATCCATTTTCTGTGCCGGCTAATTCGGACGGAGCAAACAACTCTGTTCTAATTTCAGAAGAAGGGATCAATGATGAAACACTTTCTGAATTAAAAGCATATATCAAATAAGTATAACTTGTAATTTCATCTGTGTTTTCATCAATAAAGGTAGTAACACTAGCTTCAACGGAATCAATAGTAACAAAACTAGACGAACCTTCAGCTTTTCTCTGAATTATGTAACCTGATTCAATATTTGAATTATCCTTCCAGTTAAGTGTGATTTTATTGTTTATATCAACAGTAGCTGTAATATCACTCGGAGCTGCAACAACTTGAATAGGAGTTTCAACTGTCGCAGAAACGGAAACACCTTCATCGGCAAAAGCTGATACTTTATATGCATATTTAGCACCATCAAGCGTGTTATGATCAACATATTGAGTGATATTCGCGTCCACTGTATCGATTGGAACAAATTCTCCAAAAATATCAGAAGCTACTGAATGGGTTTTAATTGAGCCAGATGCTGGCAATCCAAAAATGAAACGATAAATAATAAATCCTAATTCATTATTTGAATTATCATTCCAATTGAGAGATAATCCTCCGGTAGAATCAGGGATAATAACAATAACAGTTGGAGGATTAATTTTTCTCGTTGGTGTTAAAACTGTTACAATACTGCTATATTCAGAAACTATTCCATCATCAATAGCTTTCAATCTATATTGATATTCTGTATTTTCCAATAATCCTACATCGCTAAATCTTATACTCGTTCCACTTGGATTACCAATAATTTCAAAATTGCCTCCGGTAACATTAAGTCTTCTTTCCAATACAAAACTTGATGGTGCAGAAGAATATAATTGCCAGCCTATTAGTACTTCATTAGGTGAAATTGTATTAACATAAAATCCCTGTGGCTGAGCTACGATGCGAATCGTTTCAAACTTAAAGATTTGTGAATACTCACTTTCACCACCAATATTTGAGGCTTTAACTCTCCAATAATACATTTTACCATTTTCGAGCCCTGTTATTTGGAAATACTCTTTATTGATAATTACTTTATCCTTAATAAGAGGATTGAAATTTTCATTATCAGCAAATTCAAATTTATATTTCTCTGCTCTCTCTGCTTTATTCCATGTCAAAGTAAGGGCTATATCAGTATTCTTTGTATTATCGGCAGGGCTTAATAATTCAGGTACAGACGGAGCTGCAATAATTGTTGTAAATTCCCAAGATTTAGCCCACTCACTTGAAGCATCGCCAACATTCGCTCTAACTCTCCAGAAATACTTTGTATCATTCACCAAGTTATCAATTTTTACAGTTGTATCCGTTATTGCTGTTTTAGAAATGCCAATTTCATTGAATGTAGAATCCGTAGTTATTTGCAAATCATAGGATGAAGCATTTTTAGCTTTACTCCATATAAATTGATTTTCTAATGGAAGATTAATAGAATTATTTTTTGGAGAGATAAGTGCTGAGGGGACAATATTTACTACTTGGATTTCCTCACTTTTTCCGCTTAAAGATTCTCCCGAAATTTCCACAATGTGTTTTGTATTACCAACTAATGACACTTTTAATGTTGAAGTTATACTTCCATTGATATCCGTAGTATCAGCAGTTGGAGTCATTATACCTTCATTATTTACAGAGAATGATACAATTTCCCCTTCTTTAGATAAAGGATTGTTATTCTTATCTACAAGCTGACCCGTAATTTTAGTTGAGCCACCCATAATAACAAAATAATTTTCTGATTTTACTAAGAATTTTGCAGGCTCCCCGGCTTTGGTAATAATTTCATCGGATTTACCCTCCATGTAAGGAGAGGAATCATCTTTAACTGAAACTATATGCTTTACTAAGGATTTTGTACTAGTTAATAATTTTGCTGTTGCTATTCCATCTGCATTTGTTTTTGATTTTATTTCAGTAATAGCGGTAATTGAAGAGACGCTATTTTCTGACTTTGGTAATTCAGAAGAAATAGCCCAAGTAAGTTCCTTATCAGCAGTTTTAACAAAGTTATCGTATTTATCTGATAATTGAGCGGATACGAAAATAGAATCTCCTGCAGTTGGATTATTGTCGTCAACAGTTACAATGTATTTCGAAGCATCATCTGAAAATACTTCAATATTGCCTCTCTTTCCCGTTAGAACATTAGGAGCGGTGTTGTCAGTTGCTATTACTTCGTGAATTACAGAAGATTTTTGTGAAACGGTAAAAACTACTTTAGCTAAACCTTCTGCATCAGTTTCAGAAACATCATAAGAGAATTTACCCCCTTGAGTGCCTTCACCACCACCTGACTTAGTCCAGGCTACTTGCTTATCAGCCATCGGGACATTGTTATCAAATTCATCTTGTAACTGGGCTGTTACGTTTATATCCTTTCCGGCTTTTGGTAATGTATCGCTAACTGTAACAATAAATTTCGCAGGAACATTTGGTTTAACAGTTAATTCAATCGTATTACTAATAACTGTTAAATCAGGAAATACATTAGCCATTATATTATGTTTCTTGCCTGCAACTTTATCTACCATAAAGTTAGCAGAAACTCTTCCATTAGCATCGGTTATGAACTTTGTAACCTCGGGGTTTTGAGAAATTATTTCGAAAATCCCTCCATTATCGGAATTGAACTGTATTTCTTTCCCGGCATCAGGGACATTATTATCAAACATATCCTTTAATTGGGCTGTTACAAGAACTTTAGAATTAGCCGGTGCAATAGTTTTATCTACTGAAATTGCTAACTTATAAGCATTTGCAGCTCCAACTGTTATGATTCCACTTTCTCCTTTTAAGGCATTAGGTGCAGAATTATCAGTTGCGATAATCCTATGAATATTTCCTACTTGTTTTTGAACTGTAAACGAAACTACAGCTCTTCCAAGAAGATCTGTAGTTGTTTTTTCTTGAGCAAAAGTTCCTCCACCTGTCGAAGACCAAGTAACTTCTTTACCTGTTACTGCAAGATGATTGTCTCCTTCATCAGTTAATTGGGCAGTAACAGTAATTTGTGAACCTGCAGGAGGATTAAGGTTGCTGACTGTTACAATATATTTTGCCGGTTCTCCGGAAACAGTCTTTATAACAGGACTTTCACCTGTTAGTTGAGGTGTGGAATTATCAGTTGCTTTTACTTTATGTTCAGTATTAATAACATTTTTTGTAGTGAACATTACAGAAGCTTTACCACCAATATCTGTAACTGATGTAGCAGGTGAAAAAGAACCGCCATTTGTACTTGTCCAAGTTATAGTTTTACCGGCTAAAGCAGAAGGATTCTTAAAAGCATCAATTGACTGTGCAGTTATAACTACGGAGTCTCCTTTAACAGGATCATACTTTGATGCAGTAACTTCATAACCTGCAACCGGACCTGCTTTTGTAATTACTTTTTCAGAATTGCCTTTTAATGCAGGAGCAGAATTGTCAGTAGCAGTAATTACATGTTCTGTAAGTGCTTTTGTATTTGTAGTAAAAGTTGCATACACGGCACCTTCATTATTTGTTAAATTAGCTCCGCCATCCAATTGAGCACCGGGGGATAATACTAAGTTGCCAAAAGAACCGCCATTTGTACTTGTCCAAGTAATTTGTTTGCCGGTAACTTTAACAAAATTATTAAATTTGTCCGATAATTGGGCTGTAACATCAATTTGACTTCCGACAACAGGATTCATATCAGATGCAGTTACAATATATTTTGATGCATCGTCAGGGACAACAACGATATTACCTATTGTACCTGAAAGTGGTGTAGGTGCAGAATTGTCGGTAGCAGATACTTCATGAATTGTACCGGATAATTGAGCTACATTAAATAAAACTGTTGCTATACCGGAGGCATCAGTATTGGTGGTTTCAGAAGCGAAATTACCTCCTGTTGCACCAGTGCCACCTGTTTTGCTCCATGTAACTTTTTTACCTTGCACCGGAGCATTATTTGCAAATTGATCTTTTAATTGCGCTCTTACCGTAATTGGTTTACCTGCTTTAGGCAATGTATCTGATATTGAGACTACATATAAGATTGGTACATCGGCTATCACCGTTAAATTACCACTTGTTCCTGTAATAGAAGGTGTTGTTGAAGGAACGGTTGCAGTAACAGTATGTATAGTACCTGCTATTGTAACGACCTTAAAGTTTGTTGTAACTTTACCGGTTGCGTCAGTCATATATTTTGCTGGGTCTAATTCTGGTGCACCTGAAGCAGGAGGATCGAAAACACCACCGTTAGATGAAGTAAAAGTAACTTCCCTATTGCTTTCAGGAGCATTATTATTATACTTATCTTTTAATTGAGCTGTAACTGCTACTTTTGTATCTGCGACAGGATTAGTTTTATCAAAAGTAACAGCGAACTTAAAAGCTGCATCTGCTTTGATAGTTATCTCTTCGCTTGTACCTTCTAATGGAATAGGTGCAGTATTATCCTTTGCAGATATTTTATGTTTATTACCTGCAATAGTACCGGCGGAAAATTGAACAATAGCTGTACCATTAGCATTCGTTAATGTTTTTGCTTGCGCGAATGATCCAACTCCCGCTGAATTCCAAGTAATTTCCTTGCCTGCTGTCGAATGTGGGTTATTATCTATATCAACTAATTGAGCTGTTACAGTTAATTGTGTGCCTGCTACGGGATTAGTATTGCTTAGCGTTACTATATATTTTACGGGTGGCCCGGTAACAGTTTTAATTTTGGGACTAACTCCGGTTAATGGAGGTGTGGAATCATCTGTCGCTGTAATTAAATGTTCTGTATTAGGAACATTCTTAGTAGCAAATACTACTATTGCTTTACCGGTTGCATCTGTAGTTGATGTCGGAGAAGAAAAAGCCCCATCATTTGTACTCGACCACATAATATTTTTTCCACTAAGTGAAACCGCATTTTTGTTTTTATCAATAACTTGTGCAATTATTTTAATAGTATCACCTTTAACAGGACCATATCTTGATGCCGTAACATCATAGCCAACAGCAGGACCTGCTTTTGTTATAACTTTTGCAGAACTACCTTTTAATGCAGGAGTGGAATCATCGGTTGCAGTTATAATATGTTCAGTAAGTGCTTTTGTATTTGTTGTAAACGTTGTGTGAGCAATACCATTAATATCAGTCATGTTCGCTCCACCACCTAATTGTATAGCAGGAGGAACACCATCACCGCCAAAAGAACCGCCATTTGTACTTTCCCATGCAATTAACTTACCGGCTATTTTAACCGAGTTATCATATTTATCAGCCAATTGAGCATCAACATTAATTGGTTCACCGGCAATTGGATTTAATTCCGATAGAGTAACAATATACTTTGAAGCATCATCTGGCACAACAACGATATTTCCTCTTTTACCAGTAAGGGCGGTAGGCGTAGAATTATCTGTTGCTATTACTTCATGAGTAGTAGCCGATACTTGAGCGACATTAAACACAACTGTTGCTTTTCCTGTAGCATCTGTATTAGTAGTAACTGAGGCAAAGCTTCCGCCAGTAACACCTGTTCCACCTGTTTTACTCCATGTAACTATTTTTCCTGAAGTTGGTACATTATTTGCAAATTGATCCTTTAGTTGTGCTGTTACTGTAATCGGTTTACCTGCTTTTGGTAAGGTATCTATAACTGAAACTTCATAATTTATAGGTACATCAGATTTTACAGTAATTTCAGAACTCGAGCCCGTTATTGAAGGTGAAGTGGAAGGGATCGTTGCAGTAACTGTGTGTTTAGTACCTGCTACTTTTACAACTAAAAAATTCGTAGTTACTTTACCTGTAGCATCGGTCAAAAATTTTGCTGGTGTTAATTCTGCCATACCAGCTGGCGCATCAAAAACGCCTCCATTTGTTGATGTAAATGAAACTTCTCTCCCATTTTCAGGTGCATTATTGTTATACTGATCTTTTAATTGAGCTGTAACGGCTACTTTTGTATTTGCAATAGGATCAGTTTTATCAAGTGTAACAGCAAACTTAGAAGCTGCTGCTGCTTTGATAGTCATCTCTTCGCTTTCACCAACCAAAGCTGTTGGAGTAGTATTATCAGTGGCTTTAACTTTATGTTTATCGCCCGAAATAGTAGCAACAGTAAACAATACAACTGCTTTTCCGTCAGCGTCAGTTACTGTTTTAGGTTGAGCAAATGATCCTCCACCCGTTGAAGACCATGTAACTTCTTTACCGGCAGTTGAATGTGGATTATTACCGGTATCTGCTAATTGAGCAGTTACTGTAACTTGTGAACCTGCGGCAGGATTATTCGTGCTAAGTGTAACTAAATATTTTGCCGGCGGTCCTGCAACTGTTTTTATTTTTGGGCTATTGCCTGTAAATGAAGGTGTAGAATTATCCGTTGCTGTAATTATATGTTCCGTATTAGGAACATTCTTAGTAGTAAAGACTACTGTTGCTTTTCCGTTTGCGTCAGTCGTTGTTGTCGGTGAAGCAAAAGCCCCATCGTTTGTACTAGACCACGTAATTACTTTCCCGATGATCGGAATTTCATTTCCGAAACTATCGACTGCTTGTGCTGAAATAGTAACTACATCACCATTAACTGGACTATAATTTGAAGATGTAACATTATAGGCGTCTTGAATACCTGCTTTTGTAACTATATTTGGTGATATGCCGATTATTGAAGCTGCATCAGTTGCTTTAACATTTTGTGTTACCCCGGATTTTTCATCAACTGTAAAAGTTACTGATGCTTTTCCATTTGCATCTGTATTACTTGTGGCAGCACTAAAAGTACCCTTAGTTCCACCTAAATAACTCCAAGTAACTGTTTTTGCAGTAGGTGTGGTAATTAAGTTTCCATATAAGTCAGTTAATTGTGCATCAATAGTAATGTTTGTCCCAACAGTCGGATTAGCATCGGATGATGTAACCATATATTTATTCGGATCGTTAGCAATAACATTAATATTACCGCTTGTACCGTCTATCACAGGAATAGAACCATCTGAACCCTTAACTGTATGAACGACACCAGAAGCTTGAGCAACAGTAAAAGCCACAGTTGCGACACCACTCGCATTTGTAGTTGATGTAGCGGTAGCAAATTTACCACCTGTATCTCCAGCTACACCTCCTGTTTTTGACCAGGTAATTATTTTCCCTGATGTAGAAATATTATTATTATACACATCTTGAAGTTGAGCTGAAATTGTAACGTTACTACCAGCTTTTACCTCTGTCAAATCTGATGAGACTAAAATATTAGCTAATTCTCCGGGAACAACTGTTACTTCTGGGCTTTCGCCTGTAATATCCGGAGTTGCAGCCGATGCAGTAAATTTATGTTTAGTACCTGAAGTTTGGCTTACTATGAACCCAACTACTGATTTACCATCAGAATCAGTTTTATAACCTGGAATCATTGGACTACCACTCGAAGGATTAGCAAGTGTAGCTCCATTTGTAGATATCCATGTAACAGCTCTATCAGCTTCAGTCACATTATTACTATACTGATCTTGCAATTGACCAGTAACCTGAAGATTTGTTCCCGCTGCGGGATCAGTTTTTGCAACAGTTACATTAAATTTTGAAGCGACTCCGGCTTTTACAACGATATTGTCGCTAGTCTTATTAATAGTTCCGGATACGGCTTTAATTGTATGCGTAATACCGGCTTTAGTTGCAACTGTTAAATTAACCGTTGCCTTTCCTGTTGCATCTGTGTTCGTAGATGCAGCACTTAATGTAGCAGCGAATGCAGGATCAGTTGATGTAGTTGACCAATCAATTGATGTATTAGAAACTGCAAAAGGTCTATCATATTGATCTTGAAGTTGGGCTGTAACTGTTTGTAAATTTCCAGCGACCGGATTAAGATTAGGGACAGTAAGTCCAATTTTTGTTGCTATTAAATCGGGAAGGTTATAAGTTACTTTCCAATCCAAGGAAATCGGTCCCGAAAGGTCAAGATCAAAACCACCCATGTCTTGTCCGTCTGTAAGAGTTAAACTTCCGCTTCCTGTTAAAGTCCTTTCAAAAAGGACATATTTTATTAGAACGGATACATTTGCCGGAATATTATATTCAATCACTATATTTGTTACACCGGCAACATAATCTCCGGGTTGGAATACTAATTTGTGAAGCTTAGGAGATGGGCCGGTTTTAAGTGTTTCTGTTCCCCCGCGAATATCAATCAACGTAGCATCAGTACCCGTCTTGAATCGAACATCCATAACTCCTGCAGGTGGAGCCGGTGGGAGAGAAGTTTCTCCAAGTTTTTCTAATGCATCTACTGCATCAGTTGCTCTAGAATCTATACCAAATGCCAAATTAAAAGTTTTAGTAGCATCGCTAGTGGATTTAACTGTTATCGGAATTTTTAGTAGCGGACCATTGCCCGTGAAATCGAAGGTTTGTGCTAGAAGAGAATTGCTTATAATAAATACAAACAATAAAAAAAGGATTTTCTTCCACATAATAAGCGCCCTTATTTTTTATGATGAAAATATTTTTTACAGCCACGTGTTTTGTATGGCAGTAATTTAGTTACTAAAAAAGACTAAATCAACTTATTTATTTAAACGAAATTCTGAATAATTTTTTGTTTCATTCTCAACGGTTTTATTTCAGAACTACCATTTTATTTATTTTAGAAAATCGACCCGAACTAATTTTATATAAATAAATTCCACTCGAAAAATTCGCTGCATCCCATTCTAAGCTATTAAAACCGGCATTAAAATCACTTCTTTGATAAAAGAATATTCTTTCGCCTAAGAGATTAAATATTTCTATTCTTGCTTCTCCACCTTTTGGAAGTGAGAATGAAATCTTTGTTGAGCCATTAAATGGGTTCGGATAATTTTGATATATCTCAAAGTCATTCGATATCTCAATATTCCTAATTAATATATTCTCAATTCTTTCATCGATAGTTATTTCATCATTCTGATTTAGTATATGAGACTTATTCCTAATTATTACTTCAAAAGATCCGATAGAACTTTTTAATCTCAACGGAAAATTATCCGAAATAATTTTCACTTTTTGAAATTCATTATTAGCTCTTTCAACGAATCCATTATTATCAAATCTAACATCAAGTTTGACTTCTGGTGATAATGGAGGCAATTCAAAATTATCAACATCATTATCACTACTCAAATGTAATGTTGAACTAATATCACTATTATTGGAAATTACCAATGAATAAAGAAAATGATTTTCTTCGTTATTTTTTTGTAAAGGAGAGCTATCATCATAATTAAATTTAATTTCGCCATTCTGTGAAAACTTAGCCCAATAACCTTTACCCGGTTCTAAATCAGTAACAATATCATATGATCCATCATAACTATATATCTTTGAAAAAAGAATATCAGCAGGTATTGAATTAATATTAGCAGTCTTTACTGGTTGCTCTAATGAGCCAATCAAATTCCACCCTTGTTTTACATTGATTTTATTATCGATTTTAAATCCATTATAAATAACGACCTTTTCTTCCGGAGATTTATACCAATACCCATATCCTGCTTGAGGTAAATTTGTATTTAAATAACCATCATCAAATAGCCAGATTTTGCCATTTGGATCATTTAATAAATTTTTAATATTTTTTTCATGTGTATTTAGAGGGAGGGAAATTATATTCCATCCTTGTTTTATATTGCTATTAATCGTCAATGCTTGCGGAATTTCAAAATCTGCTTTTGCTATATAATTGCTGAAACTAATATTATTAATTTGAACCGGGAAATTTTCTTTTGCATAAAAGTATGATGAAGGTGTGCTATTAAAATTGAATTGGGTGTTGTTCGAATTACCGGGGAATGGATCTCCTGCATTTCCCTTATTAGTTTTTTTTTCTAATTCCCAAAGTCCATCTGCTTGTTCAAGTGCAACAAGATAATGTATTGTAGAATCCTTTTTAGGATACCATTCTTTATCATTTTGGGTCTGAATGTTTTCATCGATATGATATATCATTAATCCGCTCGAAGGCAAATAACGATCAAAACTATAAGGAGATTTATTTTCTAATAAAAAATATTCTTTATTATCTAATGGAGAATTTATTCTAAAAAACTGATCGCTATTATTTGCGGAGTTTAAAATTTCTTTTTGCAGTATAGGTTGGGAAATCGTAGATATAGTACCAAAACCCATTTTCAAGCGAGACCACGCATCGGGGAATGCGGGAAAAGAACCATTAATTCCATTCCAACTGCCATAAGACATAAGACTCCAATAGCCCAATCCATAAGACGTATTATCTCTATCATAAAGATCGGGCAGACCAAATGCCGAGTGCCCGAGTTCATGAGCAAATACACCGATTGTCATATCGCCCGCATTTTCCCAATATTCCGGCATCATAGCATATCTTGAAACATATTTTCCATCTACAGATATAGGATCATAAGTGCTCCATGCATGCGACCAAATATCGGACTCAGAGCCTGAATATTCAGCTCCCGTACCTGTATGTACTACAAACAAACCATCAACATATCCATCGCCATCATTATCATAATCACTGAAATTGATATAAGAATTGGAAAGCAAAACAGCTTCTTCTACTATCTTTTGTGCGTTCTTCGGATAATCTCCTGATAAACCATGATTATTATTTACATAATAATCATAGTTATGGCTGACCGTTACCCAACCAATTGAGATGCAACTATTAAGATTTATTAAGTCTAATGTGTTATATGATGTTTTTTTGTAAAAATCCCAAAGAGACCCCGCTGTTTTATTAAATAGAAGTGCATCAAAAAAATCAGCAGCTACTAATTCACCTTTATCAGGGAAATTAACTAATAGAACAATAATTTTATAATTACCGGTGGGAGTCAGATTTGGTCCGTATTTACGAACTCCCATAGACCAAGGGGCATCTATTCCTCTTTTCTCATATTCCTGTTTTGATTCTAAAAATGAATTTACAAATTTAGTTTTAAGTGGGTTTTCTAATAATCTTGGATGAGGGGGCATTTGGGCTAATAGTATAGGGGAAAATATTAATACAAAAACGATAGATCTTATGAGTGCGCCCATAATACTTTTAGCTTATATCAGTTTTTTAATAATGTATAGTAATTAATTTTTTAATAAATATAAAGAAAATTTTAATTTTTCTCATCTTATTGAAGTAGTCCCTTTTTCATCCTTATGAACTATTTATTTTCGAAACTGTCTTAGATATTTTTACTTTACTGACAATATAGTAATTAATTAGTTCTCCGGATAAAAGTGAAAAAATGGAAAATGTAAACAAGACTATCATTGAGATGAAGGAATCGCACAGTGGAATGCGATTCCTTATCATTATGGCAGCACTTGTAATAATTATTGCCGGAATTAATCTTGCCCAATCAATTGTAGTTCTGTTTCTTGTATCTTTTTTTATGGCGATACTAGCAACTCCACCAGTACTTTGGTTAAGGAGTAAACATATTCCTTCCGGATTTGCAGTATTTATAGTAATGTCTGTTATGATAATAATTTTACTTCTGATTAGTGCACAAATTGGTTCTTCCTTTGGTAATTTTTCTGATGAACTTCCTCTATTACTAGCAAAAATTCGAGAACAAATTATAAAGCTTAGTATGTTTTTAACGAGCAATGGAATTGTAGCCCCTAGACATGTTCTCCTAGAATATGTTAACTCTGAGGCAGTAATGGAGCTAATTACCAATGCTCTAACCGGATTCAGTTCAGTACTTTCTAATCTTATTCTTATTCTTCTTTCGGTAACATTTATCTTGCTTGAAGTTCCAAGCTTTCCAATAAAACTCCGGAGTATACTTGGTGATCCGGAACAGGCATTTCCGCAATTCACAATATTTTTAATTAATATGAAACGCTATATGGTTATTAAAACAATTATAAATATTATAGCAGCAATTATAATAGGAATATGGATGTACATACTTGGTGTGCCATACCCTGTTCTATGGGGCTTTCTTGCATTTCTACTTCATTATATTCCAAACATAGGCTCTGTATTAGCTGCAATTCCTCCCGTGCTTCTTGCTCTTGTTGAACTTGGGATGGGTTCAGCATTTCTTGTCATTTTGGGAAATATTGTAGTTGGATTTATTGTTGGCAATGTAGTTGAACCGCGTCTTATGGGCAGACAACTTGGACTTTCTACATTAGTGGTTTTTCTTTCATTAATATTTTGGGGTAGCATATTAGGACTGGTTGGTGCCATTCTATGCATACCTCTTACTATGACAATGAAGTTTGCGTTTGAAAATATCGAAAGCACTCAATGGATTGCTGTTCTTCTCGGACCTGAAGATCAAACTGCGCCATTATCAATAGAATCGGAAAAGGATAATGTAGAATGAAAACAATTCGACAGATAAAAAATAATTCATTAAATAGAAAAAACTTTTCACTGTGGAAAGTAGTAAAGTATATTAGCATTATTATTAGCTCTCTAATAGTGGTCATTATCTTACTTACAGTGCTCTTCCCCGACTCTCTCATTAATTCTTTCGTGAAAAAGCGGATTGTCAATTCATTTGAAGAAGCATACCCTGCTTACAAAATTAAGTTTGGCGAAATTCATTATAATGTTTGGACTAACCGATTAGAATGTGATTCTATTTCCCTAATAACGAACGATTCTTCTTTAACATGTAATGTCGATTCAGTTTCAGTTGATAGAATTGGTTGGATGAAAATTCTTTTTAATGGAGGTTATTCTTCAAGTGCTATTACAAACACAATCATAGATGCACAAAATCTTGTTATAAATTTCCCAAATTCTCTGAATGAACTTCACTTTGGAACGTTTCATTTATCTGTACCTGATTCTGAAATAGTAGCCGATTCAATTAAATATTTTTCTTTGTTAGATGATAAAGACTTTTTTGAACAAAGTAAATTCAGGCAAACCAGATATCGTTTGAATATTCCTCAAATTAAAATAATGAAATTAGATTCACCTGCTTTAATTGAAGAGAATAGTTATATAGCCGGAAAAATTGAAATACGTGATATGACTGCAAATATTATGGTGAATATGGATAAATGGAGAAATACCGGCAGTGATTACTTTTAAAAGGTTTAATAAGGATCGGAGTAATAAATCATTCTCGAAAACCAGACGATACATTTATTCAGTTTATCTGGTTTGCTCTTCGCAGTGGTGTCGGTAATGTTGCTGGATTCTAATTATACTTTATGACATAATGATTGAAAGAGAATAAATATGGTATTGACATTCTTCCTTAAGGGAATAATTATTGGTTTTGCGATGGCTATACCCGTTGGACCCATTGGTATTATGTGTATCCGGAAAGTTTTTACGGAAGGTCGTTTACAAGGATTTATTATTGGTCTTGGTGCTACGACTGCTGATTTACTTTATAGCTGTATTGCTGCATTTGGATTGACATTTATTTCAAATACACTTATGAGTCAAAAAATTTGGATTCGCCTAATCGGAGGAGCACTTCTTCTCTTCCTAGGTACAAAAACATTCATTTCTCTTCCAAAAGATCCCAGAAAGGATGTAAGCAAAGATGGAAATCTTAGGTCATATTTCACAATCGTTTTTCTAACCCTTACTAACCCGATGACGATCTTTGTTTTTTTAGCAATATTTGCCGCATTAGGAATGGATAGTGGGCTAAATTATTTATCTGCATCGGCTCTCGTAGTTGGAGTTTTTATCGGTTTATTATTATGGTTTTTAATTCTTAGTTCCGGCATTACACTTTTTAGAAATAAGCTTGATATAGATGGTCTTAAATGGGTAAACAAAATTGCCGGGATATTAATAATTATTTCCGGCATAATTGCCATCGCAAATTTGTTTTAAATGTTAATGACTTAAGAATAATAACTCTAAAGTCTTTTGTAGCATTTGAGCGGAGATAGATTCTAATCCTTTTTTCATCCTTTTGGTCGATTGTATAATTCACTTTAGTATGATTAATATGTTATTATAAAAATTTATTCATAGTGGGAGTACAAAATGAGTAAGAGTAAAGACACTAAAAAGGTTACCAAAAAAGAGCCGGCAAAAACCATGAAAGAAAAAAAAGCTGAAAAAAGAGATAAGAAAAATGATAAAAATCATAATGGTTTGCTGGATAAGTAATTTACGTATTTAGAATTCTAAATTCATTCAAAATTTCGATATCCTCTCTCCAAAACAAAAAATGCAAAAAGAGAATCGAAATAATATTTGAGGCAAATTACAATGAAGAAAAATGAAACAAAATTTCAACGTAAATCACTCGCAAAATCTCCAACAAGCATTCAAGGACTTGATGAGATAACAGGGGGTGGATTACCTAAGGGGAGAACAACTCTTGTATGCGGAGGTGCGGGTTGCGGAAAGACCCTCTTTGCAATGGAGTTTCTTGTTCGAGGTGCAACACTCTATAATGAACCCGGAGTATTTATATCGTTTGAGGAAACAGAATTGGAGCTTACAGCAAATGTATCTTCTTTAGGATTTGATCTGGACGCTCTTGTTTCTAATAAAAAAATCTGGCTTGAACATATAAGCATAGAGCGGGGAGAAATAGAAGAGAACCGCGAATATGATTTGAAAGGTTTGTTTGTCCGAATACATAACGCAATTGAAAGCATGAATGCAAAACGTGTTGTCTTAGACACTATTGAAACACTTTTTTCATCAATACCAACTGTAGCAGTTTTACGTACAGAATTGAGGCGGCTATTCAGCTGGTTGAAGAAGAAAGGTGTGACAGCAATAATAACCGCGGAACGAGGCGATAGAACTAATGAGAACCTAACCCGACAAGGTCTGGAAGAGTATGTCTCCGATTGCGTTATTTTGCTTGATCATCGCGTTACGGATCAATCCTCAATAAGAAGATTGCGTATAGTTAAGTATCGTGGCTCACCACATGGGACTAACGAATATCCTTTCTTAATTGACGAAGATGGGTTTTCTATTCTTCCTGTTACATCGCTAGGATTGAATCACATTGCATCAAATGAAAGAATTTCTACCGGTATTCCGCGTCTTGATACGATGCTTTCAGGTAAAGGATATTTCCGGGGCAGCACAGTGTTGGTTTCGGGGACGGCAGGAACAGGCAAGACTAGTCTTGCGGCAAAATTCGTTGAAACTGCATGCAAGCGTGATGAACGCGTTCTTTATTTTGCTTTTGAAGAATCCCCCAGCCAGTTTATCCGTAATATGTCTTCCATTGGGATTCATTTAGAACAATGGGTAAAAAAAGGATTGCTCCATTTTCATGCAACACGCCCAACTCTCCATGGACTGGAGCATCATTTAACTACCTCTATCAAATTAATTAATAAGATAAAACCACAAATAGTAGTTCTTGATCCTATCGATGCATTTGTCATTGGCGGAAACCAAACTGAAGTGAGAATAATGTTATTGCGTCTTGTAGATTATTTGAAGATGAATAATATCACTGCCTTCTTTGCTAGTCTATCAGATGCCGGAGAGAATCAGGAATTAACAGATGTATCAATTTCGTCTTTGATTGATACATGGCTTCTTCTGCGTGATATTGAAATTGGAGGTGAACACAATAGAGGAATGTATATTCTTAAATCGCGTGGTATGGATCATTCTAATCAAATCCGTGAGTTCAAACTGACCGGACATGGAATTGAATTGATTAACGTTTATGTAGGTCCGGAGGGAGTATTTACGGGATCTGCTAGACTATCACAAGAGGCCAGAAAAGATGCGGAACAATTATTACGCCAACAAGAGATTGAAAACAGAGAATCCGGCTTAGAACTTAAACGTGTTGCAACGGAAGCTCAAATTGCTGTACTAAAAGCTCAATTTAAAGCCGAAGAAGTCGAAACGAGTAAGATTATTATGCAGGAAAAAACAAAAGCTAAAATGTTTGAACATGATCAAAAAAAGATGGCAGTTAGTAGAAAAGCTGATAAATTTATAAATAAATAAACATGCTGAGATAATTTCTTTAGAAAATTTTATATTTTATGATACAAAATTCAAAGATTTATTACCATCTTAGACTTCCTAAATATCTTATTTTTTTTGAGAGTTTTTTCTGTATATTTAAATTACTAATGAGTATCTCGGAAATTGATATATGAGAAAAATAAAAGTTTTTCTTATCGAGGATAACCGGCTTCTCCGTGAAGGCATTGCCTTAATGCTGAAAAAGCAGCTCGATATGAATGTAGTTGCTACGGTTGGTAATGGTGAAAATATAGTTGAAATGATTAAAAAAATAAATCCGACTGTTGTTCTCCTTGATCTTGGCTTGAGGAATCAGAACAGTTTACAAATTGTAAAACAAACCAGGAAGCATTTTCCAAAGATAAAATTAATTGTTATGGATCTAATTCCACTACAGGCAGATGTATTTGAATTTGTTCAAGCGGGGGTTTCGGGATTCATTCTCAAAGATGCCACGATCAGCGATTTTCTCAAAACCATCCGATCCGTTTCTCAGGGAGAACAAATATTACCGCCGCATCTTACTGGATCACTTTTTTCACAGATAGTAGAACAGGCGGTTAATGGGTCCATACCAAAAAAACATATTGAAGAAGCAATACGCATGACAAAACGGGAGCGCCAGGTAATATTATTAATTGCAGATGGTTCTTCAAACAAAGAAATTGCCCAGAAACTTCATCTATCGCCCTACACTGTCAAGAGCCATGTTCATAATATTCTTGATAAGCTTACTCTTCATACGCGTGTCCAGATTGCCAAATACGCTCATACCAATGAAAATTATAAATCTGTAATGGATGCTACTTCGCTAATAGACGAATAATTTCCTATAATTATCTAGCCAATAGATGTAATCCCTTTTTCATCCCTATGAACGATTGTTACATACTCTGATTTACTGCATCTTATAACAGGAATAATGAAAGGAAAAAACATATCTACAATCAAAAATTAAGAATTGGGAATATTTGGATTACTTTCAAACAGAAGTTGGAAATATGCGTGAAATAAAATAAAGGAGTAAGATCATGCGCAATTTATTAGTATTAATCATATTACTATTCATATCGATCAATTTGAGTACTTCTACTACTCTAAATGCACAGATAAGTTTTAGTGTCAATTCGAACTTGGATATTCAACCGGCTTGGGGACCTACGGGATATGACCATGTAGAATATTATTACCTTCCGGATACTGAAGTTTACTACAGTGTCCCACAACATCTTTATTACTATCAGAACCGAGGCCGCTGGACAAGTTCAGTAAATCTGCCATACCGTTATCGTAGTTATGACTTCTATAATTCATATAAAGTGGTAGTGAATGAGAAGAATCCGTGGAAAAAACATAAATCATACAAAGAAAAATATTCTTCATACAAAGATCATCATGATCAGCAGACGATACGCGACAGCCGCGATTCAAAATATTTTGCGAACAAAAACCATCCCCAACATAAAAACTGGGTTAAACAACAGAAGCATCTGAAAAAAAAATGAGCTTAACAAATGTTAGGGCAAAATCAGTAAACAGAAATACTAGCACTTAAGATGTAGTTCCTTTTTCATCCTTTCGCCCGATATACTTTCGCACAGAATAGAATTATCTTTTCATTAGTGGAACAGATATAGCACCAATTTGCAGATGAAGCTTACTTACGATTTTGTTAAGATATTCGTACTTGTACTGACACAAAAATATTAATTAATATAAATAGAGGATCTTATGAAAATTTATACAACTTTTACAAAAAACAGAGATAGCATTTTTTACCGATGGATAAGTTCCCTCGGTATTATGCTGCTTCTCGCTCTTATATTTCCTGGAGCAGTTCTTACCCAACAACTGGAACCCGTGAATCTTGGAACAGCCGGTGATTTTGTTATTCTGGCAAAGACAGGTATTTCATCTACCGGAGTAACAGCAATAACCGGTGATGTAGGCGTTAGTCCGGTTGCTGCAACTTTTATAACCGGATTTGGATTAATTAAAGATTCAGGTAATACATTTTCCACTTCATCTTTGGTTACCGGGAAAATATATGCAGCCGATTATGCAGTACCCACACCAACAAAAATGACTACTGCGATAGGTGATATGCAGACTGCATTTTCCAATGCAGCCGGCAGGAAGTCGCCCAACTATACTGAATTGTACACTGGAGATATTACCGGAAAGACCCTTACACCAGGCCTATATAAATGGGGTACTGCAGTTCAGGTCAATAGTGGTGGTGTTACTATATCAGGTTCCGCTACTGATGTCTGGATATTTCAGATTGCACAGGATCTAATAGTGGGTAATGGTGCAATCGTTACTTTAAGTGGTGGTGCGCAGGTGTCCAATATATTCTGGCAGGTTGCCGGTAAGGTTGCATTAGGAACGACTGCTCAAATGAAAGGAATAATATTGTGTCAAACAGGTATTGCCATGAGTACCGGTGCATCTTTTAACGGAAGAGCTCTTGCACAAACCGCTGTAACTTTGGATGCCAACACTGTAACAAAGCCCGCAACGGTTACTTCAGTCTCCGATAAATTCATCCCCCAACAATTCACGCTTGAGCAGAACTATCCAAATCCGTTCAATCCGACTTCAACGATTAGTTACTCAATCGCAAAAACAGGACTCGTAAATGTAAGTATATATAATGTACTTGGAACTGAGATTGGAGTACTGGTGAATGAGATGAAAACTCCAGGTAATTATAAAGTAGTTTTCGATGCTAAAGAATTTGCAAGTGGAGTATATTTCTACAAACTCAGAACAGGTGAATTTTCTCAAATCAAAAAAATGATCTTGATGAAATAGTGATAAATGTCGTTATAGTAATTGGTATGTAAAACAACTTATGAGGCAGCAATTATGAATATATTATTGATTTATCCCCTTTATCCGAATACATTCTGGAGTTTTAAACATGCATTAAAATTTGTCTCGAAGGAAGCAAGTTTTCCTCCTTTGGGGCTTTTAACAGTTGCATCAATGCTCCCTAAAGATTGGAACACCAAACTAATAGATATGAATACTGATCAGTTGATGGACAATGATATTCTTTGGGCTGATTATGTTTTCATCAGTGCTATGTCCATTCAGACTGAATCCGCGAATCAAGTAATTGAGAGGTGCAAAAAGTTAAATGCGAAGATCGTAGCGGGTGGACCTTTATTCACAAGCAGTTTTGAATATTATGATAATGTCGATCATCTCGTTCTTAATGAAGCCGAAATTACTCTTCCACATTTTTTAAATGATTTGATTGAGGGGGATCCTAAACATTTATATACATCGAGTGAATGGGCAGATATTACATCCACTCCTTTACCTCTTTGGAAACTTGTATCAATGGAAAATTATACTTCAATGAATCTCCAGTATTCACGCGGCTGCCCTTTTGACTGCGACTTTTGTGATATTACAGTTCTCTATGGTAGAAAACCTAGGACAAAATCAAAAGAACAAGTAATTGCTGAATTGGACGAATTATTTTTTTCCGGTTGGCGCGGACCTGTCTTTTTTGTTGATGATAATTTCATCGGAAACAGGACAAAATTGAAAAATGAAATTCTACCAACAATTATTGAATGGCAGGAGAAAAGAAATCATCCTTTCTATTTAAACACGGAAGCATCTATCAATCTTGCAGATGACGAACCATTGATGAACTTAATGGTGAAAGCAGGTTTTGAATCAGTGTTCATTGGTATTGAATCTCCGAATGAAGAGAGCTTGATCGAGTGTAATAAAAATCAAAATCGAAATCGGGATCTTATTTTAAGTGTAAAAAAAATTCAAGAATTTGGTCTGGAAGTACAAGGAGGATTTATTGTAGGCTTTGATAATGATCCCACGAATATATTCGATAAGCTTACAGACTTTATACAAGAAAGCGGGATTGTAACTGCAATGGTTGGATTATTAAACGCTCCAAGAGGAACGAAACTCCAAAAACGATTAGATAATGAAGGAAGAATGCTTTCGGATTTTACAGGGAACAATACTGACTTTTCGATAAACTTTATCCCAAAAATGGACTCTAATACTCTTTTAGAAGGTTATAAGGAAATCCTTAAAACAATTTATTCACCTAAATATTATTATGAAAGAGTTATGAATTTTATGAGAGATTTTGAACCAAAGAAGAAAAAAGTTTTTCATCTTAATCCCAATTACATTCTTGCACTATTCAGATCAATGTTCAAATTAGGTTTAATTGGAGAAGAAAGAATTTATTACTGGAAATTATTCTTTTGGACATTGTTCCGTAAACCTCAACTCTTTTCTCTCGCAATACTGTTCACAATCTACGGGTTTCATTTCAGAAAAATTTCAAATAATTTTTGTTAAAAATAATATACTTATCAACCGTTAGAAAAACGGCTTAATGAATAAGAAGTGAAGAGGTAAAGATGACAACTTTAACATTACAAATAATTATTCTTGGTGTCTTTTTGTTAGGCATCATAATTTTTACAATAATTTCTTATCCGAAATTAAGAGACATATTTAAGGAAATTCGAGAAGATTCTTAAAATTAATTATGGTTCTAGTCGTCACCATGATTTCCTAACACAATAAAATTTGTATTTCTCATCCATTAGATGTAGTCCCTTTATCATCCCTTTGCACGATTGTTTTGCAATAACTATACAGTTAATATGTAAGCATAATAAACTGATATATAAATTTTCTGAAGAGGTGAATAAAATGCATAAAAAAAACAAATTATTTAAAAGTATCTGGCTTATACCTTTGATATTATTAACAATTACGTTTGGATGCGAGGACAGGGATGGAATAACGTTTCCATCAGAATCCACCCCCCCTGTGGTTAACTCGACCGATCCAACGAACTTCGCAACTGGAGTTGCGATAAATAAGAATATCACGGTGCAATTCAGTGAAGCTATTGATGCTTCAACCCTTAGCACTGCAACCTTTATTGTAAAGCAAGGAACAACCACTGTTCCCGGAGTTGTTCTTGCCTCACGTACAACAGCTATTTTTATACCGTCGGATAATCTTTCTCCAAATACTATATTTACAGCCACCATTACAACAGGGATTAAAGACTTAGCCCATAACGCAATGGCAGCTAATTATGTGTGGAGTTTTACATCCGGAGCCACGGCTGACATTACTTCTCCACTTGTGAATTTTACCGATCCTCTCAATGCTGCAACAAACGTTATAATGAACAAAATAATTACTGTAACGTTTAGTAAAGCAATGGATGCTTCAACCATGGCAACGGCGTTCACGTTGATGCAGGGAACGACTTCTATACCGGGAGCAGTAACTTATTCCGGTACAACCGCAAGTTTTAACCCTTCAAACAATTTGTCGCCAAACACAACATATACAGGCACTGTATCAACCGCAGCTAAGGATATAGCCGGTAATGCTCTGTCTAGTAATTACGTCTGGAATTTTACAACAGGGACGACTCAAGATATCACAGCACCTACAGTTATCTTGACCGATCCTCTAAATTTGGCAACAAATGTAGCTCTAACAAAAGAAATCTCAGCTACATTCAATGAAGCAATAGACCCATCTACAATGACAACAGCGACATTTACACTAATGCTGAGCAAAACATTTATTTCGGGTACAGTATCGTATTCCGGTTCAACAGCTGTATTTACTCCATTAACCAACTTGTTACCGAACAGCACATATACGGCTACAATAACAAAGAGTGTTAAAGACCTCGCCGGGAATGCCATGTCGAGTAATCATGTATGGACTTTCACGACATCTGCGATGCCTAATATAGTTACCTTAGTTTCAAGTCCAGCTGAAGGAGGTTCCACTAGTGGAGGTGGATCATTTACTACAGGTTCTTCAGTAACAGTAACTGCGTCCCCAAATACCGGCTATGCATTTAGTAATTGGACAGAGAACGGAATTATAGTATCGACTAATTCAAGCTATCAGTTTACAATAGCTCAAGACAGAACGTTAATTGCGAACTTCATAGTTGCTACAACTCAGTACTCAATTACGCTTTCTGCTGATCCATTAGCTGGAGGGACGACAAGTGGAGGTGGATCATTTGATTTAGGCTCCTCAGTAACAGTAATTGCGATTCCAAAGGCAGGCTATACATTTAGTAACTGGTCAGAAAACGGAATTACAGTATCGACTAGTGCAAACTATCAGTTTACAATAACTAAAAATAGAACATTAGTCGCCAACTTTATGGAGCCTAACGTAAAGTACTCCATTACACTTTCTTCTGATCCATTAATTGGAGGGACGACAAGTGGAAGTGGATCATTTGATTCAGGTTCTTCAGTTATAGTAATTGCGATTCCAAAAGCAGGATATACATTTAGTAACTGGTCAGAAAACGGAATTACAG